>Ga0163144_10004367_pt1 | contig 31859 bp, 28 predicted proteins | sample OliLak19BULKMAT1_FD_123175 | JGI IMG/M metagenome (GOLD analysis project Ga0163144, IMG submission 123175) | Freshwater microbial mat bacterial communities from Lake Vanda, McMurdo Dry Valleys, Antarctica - Oligotrophic Lake LV.19.BULKMAT1 | ecosystem: Environmental > Aquatic > Freshwater >... | reverse complement strand
TGCGTCGGGTCGCCATGGATGAAGGCGGACGAGACCCAGCGATACCATTCCTTGTTCTGCCGGATGCGCTTGACGTCGAACATCAGCCTGTCGAGCAGGCTGGTGTTCTGGAACGCGGCGATGGACAGGCCGACATTGATGGCCAGCAGCGCCAGGTTGACCGGCGCCTTCAGCAGCAGGGAGAACGGGTCCATCGCGGCGCTCCCGGGGGGCGTCAGGGCTCGTCGGAAGGACGCTCGGCCGGCGGGGCGTCGTCTTCGACTGACGGGAGCTCGATCGCGACGCCTTCGTCTGCGAAGGCGATGGGCGCTTCTTCGGCGGCGGCCTCCGCTTCATCCATGGACAAGGAGGCAGCGTCTGCAGCCCCGCCCTTGCCGCCACGGCGACGACGGCGGCGGGGACGACCATCGCCGGCTGCTGGCGCAGCGTCCTGTTTCGGCGTGGTGTCCGCCTCGCCAGCCGGACCGGCTTCTACGCCATCACCAACCGGCTCGGCGGCAGGCGCCGCGCGGAAATCGATGCGCTGGGGACGCAGGAGAAAGATTGTCGTGCTGGTTTCGTCTGTGAAGGCTTTCAGCGTGTCGATCGCCTGCCCCGGCACGAACTTGCGGCGCAGCTCGCGGAAAGACCGCGCAGCGGACCGCAGCGGCGCAAGGGCGACGGCGTCCTTGCCGAGCGTGACGGTGAATGTCTCGGCACCGGCGAGCGAGCTTTCCAGATTTTCCGCAGCCCAGGGCAGGAAGAACAGGGCAAGGTCATCCTGGAAAAGCGGCGCGAGGGTTTCCTTCAGATCATCGAGCGCGGCGAACGGTCCGGACGCGGTGGGCGCGGACATGAACTCGCACCATTTGGCAACGAACTCACCGTCCTTCTCGATGATCTTGGCGGGCGTCGGATCCTTCATCATCTGGATGAGCTGGCCGGCGATGGCGAAGTCCGCAATCGAGGGACGCTCGCCGAAGATGAAGAGATGTTTGCGCAGGTGCTCGTCGAGCAGCTTGACGAAGCGCTTGAAGGATTTCTCCAGCACGTCGCCGAGCTCGCCCTCGAGCTGCATCGTCTTGAGCTGGCCCGTCATGGTCTCGAGCGCGAGATCCTCCGCAGCCTTGCGATTCTCCGGCGGGGTGGTGACGTAGTAGTCGTCGATGGCGCGTGCTGCGGCGAGGCGCTGGTCCTTCTTCCGGGTCCAGCGATAGTGGAAGACAGTCTTTGCGAGCCAGGCGTCGGCGTATTCTTCGAGCACGCAGGCGAGGAAGCCGAGGGCGGGATCAGCAGGTGTAGCAGAAGGCTCCGGGCTGTCGGCCTCGAGGGCTTCCATCATCGGCGTGGTGTCGTGGACCGCAAAGCCCGATGCCGTGACCAGGATCGGCAATGTAGGGAAACGCGCAACGCGCCTGAGTTCTTCCTCGGATTGCTGCGTGCGCGGCGTCCAGTCGAACGGGACGCCCTTGTATTTGAGGAATGCGCGCATCTTGGTGGAATAGGCCGAGGTCTCGGCCCCGAACAGGCGATAGGACATAAACGTCTCCGGAAAGCGCGCGGAAACTACGCGGGAAGGCGCGGGGGGACAACCGCTGTTTATGGGGCAAAGCGCATCATTTTCCGCTGAAAAACGCATGCTTGCCGCGGCGAACCCCGCGCGCTGCATGCGACGCTGCCGGCCGGCCCCTTTTTCGCCCCGCGCGGACATTCCAACCAATTCGCCCGGCGTGTAGGGTCCAGCAATACGCCTCAGCGCCTTGTCGCCCAGAACAAGGGACAGGCCGAACCAGGGAATGCCCCATGAAAGCCATGCGCCTCAAGAAGCCAGGTGGGCTCGACAATATCCTTGTCGGCAGCGCGGCCGCAGCTGAGCCGGGGCCCGGTGAGATCACCGTGCGGCTGCATGCCGCCTCGCTCAACTTCCACGATTATCTCGTCGTGAAGGGCGCAATCCCTGTCGAGGACGGCCGCATCCCCATGTCGGACGGTGCGGGCGTTGTCACAGCGGTCGGCGACGGCGTCGCCGAATTCTCGGCAGGCGACCATGTCGTCTCGACATTCTTTCCCGACTGGCATGGCGGCGAGCCGACGGTCGATCTTCTTCGGGCTGTCCCCGGCGACCGCGCCGACGGCTATGCACGCGAGGCCGTCACCGCGCGCGCCACGTCGTTCACACGATCGCCGAAAGGATACTCGCACGCGGAAGCGGCGACACTGACCTGCGCTGGCCTGACCGCATGGCGTGCGCTGGTCGTCGAGGGTAACATCAAGGCAGGTGATGTCGTGCTGACTCAGGGCACGGGCGGCGTCTCGATCTTCGCGCTGCAGTTCGCCAAGGCGGCAGGCGCGACGGTGATTTCGACCACGTCGAATGCGGACAAGGCTGCGCGCCTCAAGGCGCTCGGCGCGGATCATGTGATCAACTACAAGGACGATCTGGAGTGGGGGCGCACAGCCAAGAAGCTCACCGGCGGACGCGGCGTCGACCACGTCGTCGAAATCGGCGGCGCTGGCACGATCGAACAGTCGATGCGCGCGAGCCGGCTCGGCGGCCATATCTCGCTGATCGGCGTGCTGGCGGGCTATGCGGGGTCGATCAATACGGCCCTGCTGATGAGCATGCAGATCCGGCTGATCGGAATTACGGTCGGCGCGCGCCAGCACCAGCAGGACATGATCCGCGCCATCGAGGCCAGCGGCATCAAGCCGGTGCTCGACCAGTCATTTCCGCTGGAGAAGCTCGCCGATGCATTCCGCCGGCAGGAATCGAGCCAGCACTTCGGCAAGATCATTGTCGCGTGGTAATGCGCATCGGGCTCGTTGCGGCGGCGACCGCTCGTTTGCCATGAGTGGGTGAAACCGATATCCAGCCGCTCCTCCAATCTGGGCGAAAGCGATGCGCGTTCTTCATGTCATGGCCGGTGCCAGGGAAGGCGGAGCCGAGAACATCATGCTGGAGAGCGTCGTGGCGCTGGCCGATGCCGGTGTGTCGCAAGCGGTCGTGACGCGCGCCGACAATGAATTCCGGCTGAAGACGTTTCGCGAGAAGGGCATCCGGGTCGAGACGGCGAACTTCAACAAGCTGTGGCCTTTTCCAACGCAGGGCGCGATCGCGAAGCTGATCCGCGAATTCAAGCCGGATGTGGCGGAATACTGGATGGGGCGCGCGGGCGAGTTTGCACCGGCGTCCCTGCGGTCGCGATCGATCGGTTGGTATGGCGGGTATTACAAGCTCGCGCGTTTCCAGAACTGCGAATGGCATGTGGGGCTGACGCGGGATCTGCTCCGCCACATCCGCGAACAGGGCGTGCCGGAAAATCGCGCGGCGATCATCCATACCTATGCGGATTTTTCCGGGGCGCCGGCAGCGGACCGCGTGGCGTTGAATACGCCCGCTGGTGCGCCTGTCGCGCTGGCGCTGGCGAGGCTGCACGAAAAGAAGGGGCTGGATACGTTGCTGGATGCGACGGTGAAGGTTCCGGGGCTGTATGTATGGATCGCCGGCGATGGTCCGCTCGAGGCCGAGCTGAAGGCGCACTGTACGCGGCTTGGGCTGGATGATCGCGTGCGGTTTCTTGGCTGGCGCAATGATCGTGGCGCGCTGCTGGCGGCGTCGACCTTTGTCGCCTTCCCGTCCCGCTATGAACCGTTCGGCACGGTGACGGTGGATGCGTGGGCCGCCTCGCGGCCGCTGGTGGCGGCGGATGCGGTGGGTCCGGCGGCCTATGTTGTCGATGGCGTCAATGGGCTGCTGATCCCGAAGAACAGTGTCGATGCGCTGGCCGATGCGATGCGCCGCGTGATCGCCGAGCCAGGACTTGCCGAAAAGCTCGTGGCCGGCGGGCGGGCGAGCTACGAAGCGACATTCACGCGCGCTGCGTTCGTGCGGGACTCACTGGCTTTCTATGAGCGGGTTGTCAGAGGATCCCCGCACTGAAACCCTCAACTCAGGACAGCGGCTCCAGCCGAAAGATCTCCCCACCGATGTCGACGAGGTAGACATTGCCTTCGACGTCGGTGCCGAAATTGACGATGGAGTTCACAGTGCCGACGTCAGGGGCGAAAGCGGTATTGCGCGGCGTGAGCCTGGCTGCGGGCAGGACGCTGCCCAGGACCAGGCTGGTGATCGGGGCGGACCAGAGATTGCCCGAGATGAAATCCGCGAAAAGATACTGGCCCTGCAAGTCCTCGATCGGGCCACGATAGACAACGCCGCCTGTGATCGAGCCGCCGAGCGTGCGGCCATACTCGGTGACCGGCAGGGTGAAAGCTGCGGAGTCGGCGCCGCCATTGAAGGGCAGCGAGCCCTCGCGCAGGTTCCAGCCGAAATTGATGATCGTCGACTGGCTGGCGGGGATGCGGTCGACCTCCTCCAGCGCTGCCTCTCCCACCTCGCCGATGAACGCATCACCGGTGACGGGATCGACGCTCATGCGGAATGGGTTGCGCAGGCCCATGGCGTAGATTTCAGGAAGACCGCCGCCCGCGCTGAACGGGTTCTGCGTCGGGATGGCGTAGTCACGCGCCGCGTCGGCGGGGAAGGCGTCGGTTGCAGGATCGATGCGGAGAATCTTGCCGCGCAGGCTGGATGTCAGCTGCGAATCCCCCGGCGTGTTGCCGCCATCGCCCGAACTGATCAGCAGGCGGCCCTGGCTGTCGAACGCCAGCGTGCCGCCCTTGTGATTGGTCGCGCTAGGCTGGGGAATGGTGAGGATGGCGTCACCCGAAGCGGCTTCGGCAATTGCGGGGTTGCCGGCCTGCGCCGTGTAGCGACGGATTTCGCTGACGTTGGCGCTCAGGGGATTGAGGAAAAGGTAGAAGGCGCGGTCGGTCGCGAAGCTGGGCGAGAAGGCGATGGACAGAAGACCTTTCTCCCCTGACGTATCGATCTGGCCGGTGAGGTCGAGGAAGTTTGTTGCCTCGAACGCGCCCGTCGCCGGATTGAAAACGCGGATGAGGCCGGTGCGCTGCACCACCGCGATGCGGCCCGAACCATCAGGAAGTCCGGCGACGAAGATCGGACCACTGAGTCCTGAAGCAATGCGGCGCACGCGGAAGCCAGGCGCGACGTTCGACACCGTGACAGCAACGTTCTGCATCACGGTGTTAGGGCCGTCGGACGCGGTGAAGAATACGCTGTAGACATTGTTCGCGCCTGCGTCGGCAGGCGCTTCGAAATCCGGCTGGGCGGTGAAGCGAAGCTCGCGCGTCGTGGGGTTGAAAGTGAAGCGCGCGGCGTCAGGTCCGCCGAAGGCATAGGTGAGCGTCGCACTCTCCGGATCGGTCGCTGCGGCGCGGATGAACACGCCCAGCACGTTCTCGCGCACGGTCACGGAGGCTGGCGAGGTGAAGCTTGGAGGCGCATTTGGCGAGGGCGGCGGCGGGGGCGGCGGCCCGGGCGGAGAGGCAGGCGGGCTTGAAGAACCGCCGCCGCCGCACGCCGACAGGGCAATGGCGAGAGCTGACAGGAGTGCGGTACGGATTGTTCCGGCCATGCGGATTTCCCACGTCTGCCCCTCGCCGAGCCATAACATGGCTAACGGCCGTTACCAAAGGCAGGTATCGCGCAAACGCTCGTCGAAAAGAAGGACATCGCGCGATTTTGCGCAAGCGCCTTAAAGGAATTCCCACGGCCTTGGCCCACGCTTTTAAACAGAGGGCCGGCGGGTGACTGCTGCGTGGTGAGGATGGACGAAGCGATCAAAACATCCAGCGGCTTGAACCTGGCCGAACGAATTCGCCGGTTGGCGAAGGGGCGCGCGACACTGGAAGTGGCGCAGTTCCAGTTCATTGGCATGACCGAGATCCGCGCACGGTACGGCGATCGCTGGGCCGGGAAACGCGAGCGGATAAACGCCCACGCCCAGCATTTCATTTCCCGGCGTCTGGCTCCGGACGACGTGCTGCTCGCTGGCTCAGATGGCTTTCTGCTCGTGTTTGGCGCGTTCTCGGGTGCATTCGCTGAAGCAGCCACGAACCGCATTGCCAAGGAGCTCAATGCCTACTTCGACGGCGAACCGGACCTCGACGATATCCAGTTCGGCGCACAGCACCAGGCGATGACGCTGGACAGTTTTGCGAACATCTTCGGCCCGGCTCTGACAGCGGCGCACCAACCTGCCCTGCCCCAGGGATCAGCGTCCGTCGCCATGGGCTACACCCCCATCTGGGAGGCGCAGCGTGGCGCGCTGGCCATGTATTTCATCTCGCCGCTTGATCCCGCCACAGGCCTGCCAATGGACTGGGACCAGACCAGCCATCGCCATGCGGACATGGACGAGCGCAAGCTGCTTGCGTCGGAGGCCGACATGCGGTCGCTGTTTGCAGCGGGGAAGAGCGCAATGGTGGGTGTCGCGCTGCACGTGTCGAGCCTGCAGGATCCGCAGAGCCTTGCGCGCATGGTGCAGGCGATGACCAGGTTCGACCCGAATCTGGCACGTTTTCGGGTGCTGCGCGTCAGCTGTGTCGAACCGGGATATCCCCGCATCTACATCGAGGACATCATCCGGGCGCTGCGGCCCTACGCGCAGCGCATTGCGATCGGACTGAACTGGGCCGAGCCGGATATCGCCTCCGTGCTGAAACTTCAGCCCGCGGCGATCGGCTTCTCCGTCCCGCCGGGGGCGCTTGGGAATCCCGCGCTGCGGGCAGAGATATATGCACGCGTCACAGCTGCCGTCGAACAGGCCCGGGCGTTCGATGTGCTTGTTGGCGTCGAGGGTGACCTGCACGTGGCGCACGCTCAGCACTTCATGAATGAGGGCGTGAAATTCCTCTGTTCGCCGCGGCTCTGGCAGGTGCGCCCTACCCTTACAGCCGGGCAATTCTGGCCGCGCACACGACTTGACGAGATGGCGCCGGGCAATGCTGCCTGACGCCTGCGGGAGTAACGCATGACTGCGCATGCGGGTGACTGCGCGTGCGGGTTTTCGGGCGGGACGCCAGCTGCTAGGATAGTCACTCTGCGCTGTTGGGCGCGCCGCGATCAGAAATGACGGAGACCCCCCTATGAGACCGTTCGTGCTGGCCGTTGCGGCCATAGCGCTGGCAACGCCTGCCTACGCACAGGACAAGACCACGCTGGAACATGTCACGACCAGGGGCATCGTGCTAAGCGCTGGCGGTTTCGAAGTCGACGTCGCCTACAAGCCGGACGGAACATTTACCGCCATGGATGGGGAGGTAACCGGCAAGTGGCGCGTCGACGGCGGGAAGCTCTGCACATCGTCGAACTTTGCCCCAGCCGAGGAATGCGTCGGCTACCCTGCCGGCAAGAAGTCCGGCGACTCCTTCGAAGTGCAAGGTGGACAGGGCCCAGCGACGATCAGGATCAAGTAAGCTGGCCCCGATCAGATTCTGGCATGCTGCCACTCCGGACCAGCAGGCCACACCTTCACCCCGCGCCATCAGGCGCGGGTTTTTTTCCGGGTTGCGATCTCCCGGTTGCGATCAAGGCAAGCGCGCACGCCAAAAACGGCGACGCCGGCCGCTGCTTTCACAGGGCCGGCGCAACACCATGGTGGTTGCCGGTTCGTCCATCGTGCCTCGGCCTTGCGACCTTCCGCCCTGATCAGGGGCGCGCCCGTTCGACGCCATCCGGCGAAAGCTGAGCCTCGAGCGCTCTGGTGTGCGGGCCACAGAACTCTGGGCGCTGGGCCCACTTTCCTGTCGCCGCGCAGCTGAAGCCACGCTCTTGTCCGGTCATCCCCTCTCGAGGGCCCGCGCGGTCTTGGATCCCGCCTTGGGCGTGTCGCAGACCTTGCAGGCCGCGCGTCACTTCCGGTGCTCGTTTGCTCCCCATTACTTCAGCGCCTGTCCAATCAGGCTTGCCCGTGGGGACATCCAGTTGCTCGACCCGCGACGGTCTCCTCTCTGAACATGATCAGCATGACAGAAAACGTGGCAGCGTAAATTGCGGCGCCCTGTGGAAACTGTTGAGCACCTTGTTGATAAAAACCTCTCGCACATGCGAGACACACGCGACGCATTTGCGAAAACCGGAGACCACAATGGCGCTCGATCTGGAGACGCGGCAACAGCTGATCGAAACGGTTCGCCGTTTTGTCACCGAGGTCTGCCGGCCGAACGAGCAACTCGTGTCGGAGACGAATGCAATACCGGAGAAGATCGTGCAGGAGATGCGCGACCTTGGTCTGTTCGGCATCTCGATTGCGGAAGAGTATGGCGGGCTTGGCCTGACCATGGAGGAAGAGGCGCTGGTGATCCTCGAGATGGGACGCACGTCTCCCGCGTTTCGTTCGACGTTCGGCACCAATGTCGGCATTGGCAGTCAGGGCATCGTGATGTTCGGCACGCAGGACCAGAAGCGCGAATGGTTGCCGAAGCTTGCGACCGGCGAGGCGATCGCAAGCTTTGCCCTGACGGAGCCGGATGCCGGATCAGACGCCGGCTCGGCCAAGACCAGGGCCGTGCGCGATGGCAATCACTACGTGCTGACCGGCTCGAAGCGCTACATCACCAACGCCGACAAGGCGACGATCTTCACCGTGATGGCGCGGACAGACCAGAACACGCCGGGGCCGAGGGGGCTGTCGGCGTTCATCGTCGAGCGGGACACACCGGGCGTCACGATCGGCAAGCCCGAGAAGAAGATGGGACAGCAGGGCGCGAATGTCTGCGACGTGATCTTCGAGGACGCACGCGTGCCGATCACGTCCCGACTTGGAGAAGAAGGCGAAGGCATGAAGGTGGCGATGAGCGTGCTGGATCGCGGGCGACTGCACATCTCAGCTCTGTCGGTTGGCATTGCCGAGCGGCTGGTCGAGGAGATGGTCCGCTACGCCAGCGAGCGAAAACAGTTCGGCAAGCCGATCATCGAACACCAGCTGGTGATGGGGATGATCGCGGAAAGCTATGCCGAAGCGGCTGCGGGGCGCGCAATGGTGATGGATGGCGTGCGAAAATACGACCGACACGAGAAGACTGCGCTGATCGCTTCGGCAACCAAGATGTGGTGCACCGAGATGGTCGGCCGCGTGGCTGATCGCGCGGTGCAGGTGCATGGCGGCGCAGGATACATCGCGGACTATGCGGTGGAACGCTTCTATCGCGACGTGCGGATCCTGCGGCTCTACGAAGGCACGACACAGATCCAGCAGATGGTAATCGGGCGGGAGCTGCAGCGCATGGCGAAGGCGGGAGAGATCTAGCATCCGCCCGCTTCGCGGGCGGATGCGGCTACCGATCCGTCGTCACCTGGTGGAACAGGCTCGCGCGCAGGTCGGCGAGATCCTTGAAGTCGACTTCCGACTCCATCCCGTTGAGCATCACTTTCCGCGCCGGGTCGGTGGGTTTCGAGAGGGTGATGGCCTTGTCGAGCTCGGCGAGCGCCTTGTGGCGAAGCTCCACACGCTGGGCGCGGTCCTGCGAATAGTCCGAAAGCCCGCGACGGGACTGGGCGGCGAGTTTGAGGACGTAGGGGTCGCCCGGCGCGGCGGCGACATGCTCGTCGAGCCGGGTGGAGAGGTCAGAGATGTCTGCGATCGACATGCCCTCGCCGTGCTGGCCGATCGAGACCATCAGGCTGGCGGTCTGTTGCAGAGCCGCCTCGTTCGCTGGAATCGTGGCGCAGGCGGTGAGCGTTGCGAGGCTGGCGGCGAGGACGAACGGGATCAGCTTCATCTGGAACTCCGCGATATTGGCGTAGCGCCAGTCAGTCCTTTCAATACGGCGCAAAAGCGGCGTTCGAAATAGTCTGGGCAGATGACGCTGCAAATGCGTGACAGCCATCGCCCCGCCCGCTTAGATCGGCGTCAGCAACAGGGGTCTGCATGAACAGTGATGGCGAAATCGCGCGCGCCGCGCAGCTGAAGCCGATTGCGGAGATCGGGGCGAAGCTGGGCATTCCGGCGCAAGCGCTGATCCCCTATGGCCACACCAAGGCGAAGGTCTCGGCAGGGTTCCTGAAATCGCTCGCCGGCAAGCCAGATGGGGATCTCGTGCTGGTGACGGCGATGAACCCGACGCCGGCAGGCGAAGGCAAGACCACCACGACGGTAGGGCTGGGCGATGCACTGACGCGGATCGGCAAGCGGGCCGTGATCGCGCTGCGCGAGCCATCGCTGGGCCCATGCTTCGGGCAGAAGGGCGGCGCGACGGGCGGCGGCTTGAGCCAGGTCGTTCCCATGGACGAGATCAACCTGCACTTCACCGGCGACTTTCACGCCATAACCGCGGCGCACAACCTTCTGGCGGCCATGGTGGACAACCACATTCACTGGGGCAATGCGCTGGGTATCGATGTGCGACGCGTGCGCTGGCGTCGGGTGCTGGATGTAAATGACCGCAACCTGCGCGGCGTGGTGACCGGGCTGGGCGGCGCGGCGAATGGAACCCCGATCGAGACGGGGTTCGACATCACGGTCGCATCCGAAGTGATGGCGATCCTCTGCCTTGCGAACGATCTTGAAGACCTCAAGACGCGGTTGGCGAAGATCATCGTGGCGGAGACGCGCGACAGAAAGCCGGTCACGGCCGGCGACATCAAGGCGGATGGCGCAATGGCCGTGCTGCTCAAGGATGCGATCCAGCTCAACCTTGTCCAGACGATCGAAAACACGCCGGCGATCGTGCATCTCGGTCCGTTCGCCAACATCGCGCATGGCTGCAATTCCGTGACGGCGACGCGCGCGGCGCTGAAGCTGGGAGAGATTGTCGTCACCGAAGCGGGCTTCGGCGCAGACCTCGGCGCGCAGAAATTCTTCGACATCAAGTGTCGGCTGTCGGGCCTGAAGCCCAGGATCGCGGTACTGGTGGCGACGATCCGGTCGATGAAGATGAATGGCGGCGTCGCGAAGGGCGATCTCGGCAGCGAAGATGTCGGGGCGCTGCAGCGCGGTGCGGTGAATGTGCAGCGGCATATCGAGAACCTGAAAGGCTATGGCGTGCCGGTGATCGTGGCGCTGAACCACTTCACGTCCGATACGCAGGCCGAGGTCGACACCGTGAAGCGCATCGTCGGCGCGATGGGCGCGGAAGCGATCGTGTGCCGGCACTGGGCGGAAGGCGGCAAGGGCGCCGAGGAACTGGCGCACGCGGTGGTGAAGCAGCTGGCGAGAAAGGAGGACAGGTTCTCTGTCCTCTACGATGATGCCCTGCCCCTGCTCGCCAAGATCGAGACAACAGCGAAACGCATCTATCGTGCGGAGCGGGTGGATGCGCCCGCGAAGGTGGTACAGCAGCTGAAGCGGTGGGAAGACGCCGGCTACGGCCGCCTGCCAGTCTGCATCGCGAAGACTCAGTACTCCTTCTCGACCGACCCGACTCGACTGGGGGCGCCGGAAGGGCATGTACTGGACGTGCGCGAGGTGCGCTTGTCTGCAGGCGCCGGCTTCATCGTGGCGATCTGCGGCGACCTGATGACGATGCCCGGCCTTCCGCGCCAGCCTGCGGCGGAGTTGATGTCGGTGGATGCGGATGGAAACATCCACGGGCTGTCGTGAGGGATCGTCGCGATGCACATCACCAAACTCGCCTTCCTCGTCCGCGACTATGACGATGCCATCCAGTGGTTTTCGCGCTGCCTGGGCTTCGAGCTGGGGGAAGATATCGACATGGGCGGCGGCAAGCGTTGGGTGGTGATGCATCCGCCTGGCGCGCGGGGCGTGGCGCTGGTCCTGGCCAGGGCGGTCGGAGATCAGCAAGGCAGTTTGGGCAGGCAGGCCGGCGGACGCGTGTTCCTGTTTGCAGAGACGGACGATTTCGATCGCGACCATGCGCGCATGCTCCACGCAGGCGTGGTCTTCCGCGAAAGACCGCGAAACGAGCCCTATGGCAGGGTCGCCGTGTTCGAGGACCTGTACGGCAATCCGTGGGATCTCATCGAGCCGGTGCGATAGGCGCGCTCTGCCCCTGCGGCGCCGCTTGTGCAGCGCGCTTCCAGCTGTGAGACTTCGCGAAACAGGAAACGCGATCTCAGGGGAGTGGACATGCGGCTGACACGGCGCGGGCTTCTGGCGACGGTTTATGGTGCCGGGCTCGCCGCCTGTGCGCCGATGCCCAGGGTCGCAGATGCTGGCGGCGGCAAGGGCCCGGACGCAACCGAGATGGCCTCGATGATCCGCAGGGGCGAGATGTCTGCGGCAGAGGCGACCGAGGCAGCGATCACGCGCTGCCAGGCAGCCAACAGGCAACTCGGCTTCGTGGTGAACGACACCTACGCACTTGCACGCGCGCGAGCGAAGACGCCAATGACCGGCCCTTTCGCCGGCGTACCCTACCTGATCAAGGATCTGAACGGCGTGATCGGCGCACCGACGCGCATGGGATCGCGCTCGACTGCCGGCGCGCCGCCAGCCACCACACAGGACGCCTACATCAACGCAACTTTCGCAACCGGGATTGTCTGCATCGCAAAGTCCGCCTCACCGGAAGGTGGCTACCTGCCGACGACCGAACCACTCGCCTTCCCACCGACGCGCAACCCCTGGGACACCAGCAGATCGACGGCCGGCTCTTCAGGCGGCGCAGCGGCAGCTGTGGCGTCCGGCGTCGTGCCGATGGCGCATGCAAACGATGGAGGCGGCTCGATCCGCTTCCCCGCTGCAAACTGTGGATTGGTCGGTCTGAAATCTTCGCGGGGGCGGCTCATCCAGGACCAGCCGGGCGCACGCCCGCTCGATATCGGGGTCCAGGGCGTGGTGTCGCATACGGTGCGCGACACGGCCGGCATGTTTGCGGCGACAGAGCAGACAGGTGCCGTCGCCCCGCTTGCGCCCATCGGGCTCGTGACGAACAAGGGCGCGAAGCGACTGAAAGTCGGCATCATAACGAGGGGCTTTGCAGGTTTCGAGGCCGACCCGGCTGTCGCCGCAGGCGTTAGCAGCGCGGCGAAGCTGCTGGACGGCCTTGGCCACAACGTGGTGGGGACAACCCGCTGGCCGACGCCAGCGAGCTTTACGGAGGACTTTCTTGCCTTCTGGTCCCTGGGTGCGTTGCAGGACGTCACGGCCGGATCGAAGGCGGCCGGCAAGGCGCCGGACGAAACGCTGTTCGAACCCTTTTCGCTGGGCATGGCCGAGAACGGCATGAAGATGAAGCCCGAGGAAATAGAGGCCGTTCAGATGCGGCTGCTTGGTGCCGCGAAGGCCTATGACGACTGGATCAAGGGGTATGACATCGTCATCTCGCCGCTGTTCAAGTCGCCGCCCTCCCCGCTTGGCTATCTGCGCGGCGATGTCCCGTTCGACACGCTGCGGCAACGCCTGACTGAACAGGTCGGCTATACGCTGATCCACAACGTCTCGGGCGCGCCAGCCATGAGCCTGCCGCTGCACTGGTCAGACGAGGGGCCGATCGGCATTCAGTTCAGCGCAGCCTACGGCGCCGAGAAGCTGCTGCTGGAGCTCGCCTACGAGATCGAGGCGGCGGCACCATGGGTTGGCCGGCGGCCGCGGGTGTGGGTCGGCTGAGCGTTTCGCTTTTCGACCGGGCCGCACCAGACTTGTCAGGCCCCTTGAGGATGGGGGCATGGCGCTCGAACCCGAAACACGCATCGAGATCATCATCGCGTATTCGCACGAGGACGCCCCGCCCCCGTTGCGAGCGATCTGGTTCTTGACCTGGCCGCTTGCTGGTTCGCGCCATATTGTTCTGATCGCCGAGGCGGATGCGGTCTCTCCATGATCGCCGATTTCACCCTCGCTTCCTAGCCCTGCGCATGAAAGCTCGCCGCGTGAAGCCGGCTATCAAAGCGCGTTTTGCCAGTCGATACGCGTGCGACACTCGCTGCATCCGATCCGGCCGCAGTGAAGCGGAAACACAGCCACACCGCGTGCTGAATGTCGGCTGCCGGGAAGCGGCGCGGTTTGAATGAAACAGGCATATGCCTATCCCGCCGAAGACCAATCTTCTCAGCCCTCACGGAGGCGTTGTGGCGTTGGCCAGACAGCACCCTGACGAGCGGGTCGCTCAAGCTTTGCTCAGATTTCACTGGCGCGTCATCGGCAAAACAATAGAGTTAGGGCGAGTGGGAATCGATTCGCGGGTAACCGACCCGTCGGTGTTCAGTCCGCAATTCTCCGCTTCGATGGTCTGCGCATTTTTCTGAATTGTCCGGCTGTGTTTCGGGTTTCGAGTTTCGCGGCAGCGCCATTTCGTATCAGTGCCGCAGTGAACCGCCCAATTCCCGGCCTTCCTAACCGGAAGCCCCCATGCGCTACAAAATTGTTGCGGCATTGTTTTGCATGCTCGCCGCGTGCGGCGGAGGCGGGTCATCAACCGACACAGGAGCTGGCGGCGGACAAGGCCCCGCAGCGCCGCCGCCGACAGCGCCTGAAGCTGCTCGCCTTCTGACTCAAGGGACGTTTGGCGTCACGGAAGCCAGCATCGCCGAGGTTCAGAGCCAGGGAATAAATGGCTGGATCACGGCTCAGATAGCCCTGCCGCGGCCGGCCCTCAGCCATGAAGCCTTTGTCGATAGTGCGCTCGCAGCCAATGGTTCCGTCAACGCAAACAATTTCTACCAGACCTGGTGGAAACAGGCGATCAACGAGCAGGACCAGTTGCGCCAGAGAATCACGTTTGCGCTGTCTCAGATTTTCGTCATTTCCCTGGCTGATCCGGCTGTCGACACGCGGGGGGCCGCGTCGTGGTATGACATGTTGCAGCGCAACGCCCTCGGCAACTTCCGCACGCTGCTGGAGGAGGTGACGCTCCATCCGATGATGGGACGCTACCTGACCTACCTGGGCAATCAAAAGGAAGACGCTGCCGGCACACGCACGCCGGACGAGAACTATGCGCGGGAGGTCATGCAGCTCATGACCATCGGCCTTGTCGAACTCAATGGCGACGGCACGCCCCGTCTCAATGGAAGCGACCAGATTTCGGCCTACACACCTGCCGACATTGCGGGGCTCGCCAAGGTATTCACAGGCATCAGCTGGTACAGCACCTCGCCCAACAACACGACATTCGCCGGCGGCAACGCACACTCGGACCGCTCGGTACGGCCAATGATCTTCTACCCAAATTTTCACTCGACGTCGGCGAAGACTTTCCTTGGTACAACCATACCGGCCAGCACAACGGTCGATATAGCAGGCGACCTGCGCATCGCGCTCGATCGGCTGTTCAATCACGCCAACACCGGCCCGTTCATCGCGAGGCGCTTGATCCAGCAGCTGGTGACATCCAACCCCACCCCTGCCTATGTCGGGCGTGTCGCGGCCGTCTTTGCCAACAACGGAGCGGGCGTCCGCGGCGATCTGGCGGCGGTCGTCCGCGCCATCCTCACCGACACCGAAGCTCGGAACATTTCGGTAGCCACCTCGCCGAGCTTTGGCAAACTGCGCGAGCCCGTAATCCGGGTCACCGGCTGGGCTCGGTCCTTTGGTGCCACCTCGCAGACTGGCAACTTCCTGATCACCTCGACGAGCGCGAATACGTCTCTCAACCAGTCTCCGCTCACCTCGCCTTCGGTTTTCAATTTCTGGCGTCCGGGGTTTACCCCGCCGGCGACCACCCAGCTCGGCCAGAACATGCTGCTCGCGCCGGAGTTTCAGGTCGTCGATGAAGTCACCACCGCGTCCTACATCAATCAAATGCAGGACTGGATCAATGCTGGCATCGGATCGACGCCGACCGGCGGGTCGGGTCGCGATGTTCGCTCCGCCTACAGCGCAGAAATTGCGCTTGCCGATAATCCCGCTGCGTTGGTCGACCGGATGAACACGTTGCTGTTCTACGGCCAGATGACGCCCACGCTTCAGACCCGCCTCAACGCTGCGATCTCGGCGGTTGCAATCCCGACCGCCACCACAACCAATCAGGCGGCAATAGACACGGCACGGCTGAACAGGGCCAGGACCGCTGTCTTCTTTTCGCTAATCTCCCCCGAATACCTGGTCCAGCGTTGAGGAGGCCGAGCATGACTGACAAGCCAATATCGCCCGCCACCCGTCGCGAAATACTCCGGCGCGCAACCGCGCTCAGCTGTGTCGGTGCGGCAGCCTCAACCTTCGGTTTCCAGCTGGCGACCATGGGCCAGGCCGCAGCGCAGACAGCCCCCGGCTACAAGGCGCTGGTGTGCATTTTCCTTTTCGGCGGCAATGACTCCAACAACACGGTGCTTGCGACCGACTCGGACAGCTGGGCCCGCTACTTCTCCGCTCGCAACAGCGGGGTCGACCCCATCGCCCTCATGCCCGTCGGCACGGCGGCGACGCCCCCCGGCGGCACTAACGCGATTACCGGGCGTGTGCTGCCCAACAATGCTACCGCCTACCTGTTGCCTGAGGCATGGGGGGGTGTTCTTCCCGTCGTCCCGGCAACGCCCAACCCGGTTCCGGCAGGGACAAACAGCCCGGCTCGCACCTTCGCTCTGAACCCGCACATGGGCCCATTGCTCCCGCTGTGGACAGGCGGCCGTCTGGCCATCGCCGCCAATGTCGGCCCGCTCATCCAGCCGACGACCAAGGCGCAGTACCGTGCCCGCAGCGTACCGCTGCCTTCAAGTCTCATGTCACACAACGACCAGCAATCGACATGGCAGGCTGGCGCCGCCGAGGGCGCGCGCCGCGGCTGGGGCGGGCTGATGGCGGACCAGTTCCTGTCGACGAACGGCCCCAATGCGGTCTTCACGGCGATCTCGACCGCCGGCAACGCCGTACTGCTCGCGGGACAGAGCGTCGTCCAGTACCAGATATCGACAAATCAGACGACGCCGGCCATCCGCATCAATTCGGCGCTTACGCCCGCAACCACCGTTTTCGGAGCCGGCAATGCTGGCGCGCGCGTACGCGAGATTATTGGTGACGTGGCCGGAACCAGCTACTTCATGCAGGATCATGGCGTGAAGGTAGTCCGCTCGATGGGGGCGGCCGACCTTCTCAACGTCCAGTTCGCTGCCGGCGGCCCCGGAGCATCGGTAGCCGCCCCATCGCAGCTTCTCAATCCGATCACCCGTGTCAACGAAACGAACGCGCTGGCTGTACAACTGCAGAGCGTCGCCAAGACCATCGCCGCAAACGCAGTACTCGGCATGCGGCGGCAGGTCTTTTTCGTCTCGATGGGCGGGTTCGACAACCATGACATCCAGAACTCAACGCAATCGCCGCTGCTTGCGCGCCTTGCGCACGCGATGGCCTACTTTGACGGCGCAATCGCGAACCTCAACGGCATCGACATGCGTCCGCAGGTGACCGCGTTTACGGCGTCGGATTTCTCGCGCACCTTCACCACCAATGGCGACGGCACCGATCATGCGTGGGGCTCGCATCAGTTCGTCATGGGCGGCGCGGTCAATGGCGGGAACATATACGGCCAGTTCCCGACCCTGGGCGTCGATCAGACAGGCTTTTCCAACCCGGATATGTCGGGCAACATTCTTGTTCCGTCGATGTCTGTTGACCAATATGCGGGCACGATCGGGCGATGGTTCGGTCTTGGCGAAGGCCAGCTGGATTCGATCTTCCCCAACCTGCGGAACTTCAACCGCGATGTCGGATTCATGGCTGCGGCGACGGCTTGAGGGGCTCTGGCCGCACGTCCGGCCACAACGCGCTGACCGCCCCTTGGCCCCCCACCCCAGCCTACCTCGTGTGACCAGCCTACCTCGTGTGAAACGTCACCGAACTGACGACCCGTCGGCCCTGAACCCGCGACAGCTGCACAATCACGTCGATGACCGATTTTGCGTACGCGATGACGTCTGATCGCGTCAGTGTGAGCCCTGCCTGAAGCGTCATGAAAGCTATCTGCTCAAGCGCACCCTGCGGACTGTCGGCATGCACTGTCGTCAATGAACCAGGATGGCCGGTATTGACCGCACGCAGGAATGCGAACGCTTCTGGCCCTCGTATCTCACCTACCATGAGGCGATCGGGCCGCATGCGAAGGCTCGCCCGCAAGAGTTCGTCGATGCCAACCCGCGACTCGCCAAGTTCGCTTCCAACCGCAACCAGCCCGAGCGCATTCGGGTGCGCGAGCACGACCTCGGGCGTGTCCTCGATCACGATCAGGCGGCTATCCTCCGGGATTTCCTTCAGCAGCGCATTCAGGAATGTCGTCTTGCCGGTGCCCGTACCGCCTGAGATGACGATGTTGCGCCCGGCCTTCACCGCTCTCGAAAAGAACCCGAGCAGGTTTCCAGCTTCAAGAAGCTTGTTGAGCTCAGCGTCCACTGCGGCCCGCTCGCTGCCCGCCGCGCGGCTGACCTGCGCGAATGCGCCCGCTTTTTCGTAGTCAGCGAGCCGCAGATCCGGCAGCACGTGTTTACGGATGGCCAGCGCAAAATGCCTGCGCGTCGCGGGCGGCGCTACGATCTGAACGCGCGCTCCATCAGGAAGTGTCGCCGCCAACAACGGATACTGGCGACTTACGCCCTGGCTGGAGTGCGCTGCGATCTGCTGGGCGAGGCGCAGGAGCATGACTTCGGTGACATCAGGTGAGTCAATTCGCTCGAATCCCGAGGCACCGTCGATCCAGACTTCGCCGGGCTGATTGACGAGGATATCGGTAACGTCGGTGCGGTCGAGCCATGGCGCCAGTGGCGCAAGATAGGTTCGGAGATAGACGCCCTCGCCGATCACTTGGGCGTGCTCAAGGGCTGGACCGGTCCGACCGTTGAGAAATCGAGGTCCTGGCTGACAAACACACGCACCGGCGCGCCCTGCGGTACCGTGATTGTGGGAGAGATATTGACGCCGCTTGTGACAGCGCTGGCACCCGCATCGACGCCAGCGCGGGTCGATGCGATTACGATATTGGTATCGGCTGCATCGACCGCCGCGCCCACACCCAGGTTGAGCAGGGACAACAGGACCGCGCCCCCGAAGCGTTCAAAGAAATGCGTGTCGACCTCGCCATCAAGTCCGCCGCGCCCAAGACCGTCAGTCGCCGGAGCAGACAATTCGATCGTAACGCCATCGGGTCGGATCATGCGGGTCCAGATCACAAAGGTCCGGCTCTGCCCAAGCGCCACGCCGGACTTGTACTGGCCGATCAACCGCGACCCGCGGGGAACCAGGACCTCGCTGCCGTCGAAGCCACGTACTTCGCGCGCGACTACCGCGCGAACATAGCCTGGCAGGTCTGAATTCAGCGCCGTCTCGAGAACCGCGGCGATGACCGTTCCCTCGATGATGGTTGTTGAGATATCGCTGAGCCTGCCAGCCTTGGTTGGCTTCGACGCATCGCCCACGCCGAACCGCTGCGCGAACCGCTCGTCCGGGTTCAGGTTCTGGTTTGCGGCCGAAGACATCGCAGCGGAAATGGAATTCGGATCGATGGGGCTGCCCGCCTCGGGCTTCAAAGCGCGCGACGGCAGCGGCTCGTAGGATCCGAGATCGACCACCAGGGCGGGGGAACGAAGTCGGTCGATCTCGAGTTGCGTGGGTCCGGGAGCGACCTGGGGTGGCCCCGCAGGCTGCTCCTCCACAAGCGGTATGAGTTCAGGCGGCGTCGGCTCGGGTATCGGCGGATCTGCGGCGACGGGGGGCGGTATTACCGCTGGCGCTGCCGTCGCTACAGCAAGCCGTTGCGCGGCCGCATCGGCGTCAGCTTGCTTGCTTGCCAGCGCCGCGGCCTCGATGTCCGTTCGGCTCGATTCCAGTTGCAGGAAAACGACTGCGCCGAGCCCAAGGGCACCCACGATGCCAAACGCTACCGGCCAGAGTGAGTTTGTGCCGGCAACACGGGGCGGCGCGTCCATGTCGAAGGTCCGATCAAGCCCGGTCCTGGGCGGTGACGACGGATCTATCATGTCAGCCGCCCTGACTGGGTTGGGGAAGCGGCGCGGGCTGCGGCTTGGGGCGGTTGCTCCAGACCCTGTTCCGGAGCTCCGCCTGAGCGTTGCCATACCGCAGGACAAACTTCTCCGCGATGAAGTCGGCAACTGTGTAATCACCATAAATGCGCGTGTTCGGCATTTCTTCCTTGCCATCTATGCCAATCACAAAAATGGCGGGGGCGGGGCTCCTGGTATCGAACTGAAAGTAGGTGACCACACCGTCGTCGAAAACACGCACCGGATAGAGCGCCTTGGTGCCAGAAAGCGCGTAGTCGAAGTTGAAGTCCTCCGGACGAGGCGGCGGCGGAGAGGGCGGTGGAGGCGGCGGCAGGGCGGGCGCCATGACAACAGCGACCGGCGGTTCAGGGTAGAGGAAGCGCAAGCGAAGCATCGATTCCGGATCGGTAGGCCCGGCACCCTCAACGATGTTGAGCATGAAAGAATAGATGCGCTCATTCGTTACCACCGTCATGCTGGTCGGATCGCTGCTGGACGTCGGCTTCAGGAACAGCAGCGTGGCTTTGCGGTTGGGGGTCACCTGCCAGGAAAGCGAGTCACCGATGGAAACATTTTCGATCCGTTCGTCCCGGCCAAACTCGATCATCAGTTCATAGCCGAGCTGACCCCGTATCTCCACAATTGCGTCCGGGTCGTACAGGAACTCCTTGATGCGAGGATCGCCCGGACCGGGTCCGGGAACAGACGCGATCTGTGCCGAGGCGGCATGACTGAGCGCGAGCGCTAACAACCCCAGCGCGGCGGCGCGCAACGATGAGGTCAGGATGAGCTGGCCGTCCGTCCGCATGGCACTCTGTTCCAAGCCACGCCCGCAGCTGCCGCAACACGCGCCAGCAGAGCTCTGGCAGACGATCCCCCTCCCGACCATATCAGCCATCTCCCCTTCGGTCAGCTAGCCGCGGGGCGCGATTATAGGTTTGACCGAGCCTCTCGCCAGCGAGCTGAGGCGCGGAGGCTACCGCATCTGCAATTTCGCCGGTACGGCGGCCTGCCCCCTCGCGACCCGAGTAGAATCCGTCGCCTTCGGCGACGTGATGCCGGTCGGTTCGCGCTATGCGCGCGACAATCTGTTCGGCCCGCTCTCCGGGACCCTCGCTTGCAGGACGCTCAGGCGCTGGTAACCGCCGCAGCGCGGGTTGATTGTCGTTCCCTTTGGACCACGCAAAACCGCGCCCGATTGCGGCAACTGCGCCTAGCCCGAAAACCATCACCATCAAGAACACGATCACGACGATAGTGATGGTGATCACCGGACCCATGTCGAACTTCATGTTGGCGGCATTGCCGACGAGTATTTCCAGGAAGGGCTGGAGGATCATCAGCATCACAGCGCCGAACACATGTACGGCCAGAGGTGCCATTGCGGCAGAGACGGCGGCACGCATCCAGCCTTCGAACAAACCCCGCGTCTGGTCAAACAGCAGCATGCCGATGAAGATTGGCCCGATTGCCAGCAGAAATGCGAGCACAATCTTGGCGGCGATGACGAGGCCCAGCGTCAGCAGGAGCAATGTTATCGCGGTCAGCCACAACAATCCCGAACCAAGCATGGGCCCGCCCTGAAGCAGGTTCGCCGTCGGGCTCGCCATACCGCCATAAATGCTTGCAGCCCCGCTCATATCCTCAAAGGCGCGTTGCACCCCGCCCATTACGTCGCCATCGAAGCTTGCGCCGCGCGCAGACAGCGGGCCGACCAGAACCTTCATGATCTCGGCCGGTCCGTCGAACAGGAGGTTGAAGATGAGCGTCTGGTAGGCCGCCCATGACGTCAGAAAAGCCAGGATCAGACCCAACTTCAGCGCTACGATCGGCAGCTCCGTCACGCGAAGCCCGCCGCGCCCAAACAGAAGCTGATAGCCCAGAAGAGCAATGTAGATCGTAAGCAGGCCCGTGAACGCGGTCGCGAACAAGGTGTTCGGCCCGACAAGTTCTCGATAGGTGTCATGCACCAGGAGACGGATATGGCAATCGACTGTGTTTAGGACGCCGCCGACCATACCCTCTTCTGGAGGAGTGGGACAGAGAGCCATTATGCCCCCCTTGCCACGAGCTGCGGCATCCATGCCTGTGGGTCATCGCCGACCTCCGCCCGGATATCGTCGAGCATGCGCACCGTCCGTTCGCGACCTGAGAGGACCGTCAGCAGGTCTCGCTGTCCGTTCAGGTTCAGTCGGGCAACGACGCTCTCGGCGCCGTGTTTTACCAGGAAGCAACGCGAGGTATCGGGCAGAGTACGGATCAGATCGAACTCGTGTCGGGACAACCCGAAACCCCTGCAGTAATCGGCCTCCTGCGCTTTCTGGTTTGGCAAGAAAATCTGCGTTGCAGACTGCTCAATAACAGCATTGGCGATCCGGGACTCGAGCGCATCGCCTGTCGATTGGGTCACGAATCCAACGATTCCGTTGCGCTTCCGGATGGTTTTTTCCCAGTCCCGGATGCGCGCCACGAATACTTCATCGTCGAGGGCCTTCCATCCCTCATCGATCACGATGATCGAGGGCTGGCCGTCCAGGCGCTCTTCGACACGGTGAAAAAGATACATCATGGTGGGCGTGCGCAGGACGGGGTCGTCCAGCAAGTGCGTCATATCGAATCCAGCAATGCGCGTGTCCAGATCGAGATGATCGTTCTCGTTGTCGAACAGCCATGCGCGATCGCCCTCGCCCGTCCATGGATTGAGGCGCGAGGCGAGATCACCGGGTGTCGGCCTGCGCCCGCCAAGAAAGAGTTCCCGGAAATAGCGCAAACGTCGGAAGTTCGGCGTCTGGTCGTAGTTCGCGCCTATGGCCGCCGAAATCGTCGCCGAGTCCTCAGCCGAGAGGACCTCACCGTTCGACGTCACCAGCTTCGCCGCCCATTGCTGCAGGAAGCGGCGGTTGCCCGGCGTATCCGGGAGCTGGAGCGGGTTGAATCCTGTGCGCGTGCCTGGCCGGATGGCATCATAGCGGCCGCCCATCGCCCGCAGAAATATTTCAGCGCCACGATCCTTGTCGAAGAAGACGACTTTTGGCTCGAAGCGCTCACATTGCGCGATCAGGAAGTTTAGCACGACCGTCTTGCCTGCCCCCGAAGGACCGATCATCAGGAAGTTGCCAAGGTCGCCCCTATGGAAATTGAAATAGTAGGGTGAGGCCGCGGTCGTCTCGAGCAGCGTCACCGCAGAGCCCCAGTGATTCCCGCTTGCACGACCGACCGGATGACTGTGGAGGCTGGCAAGTCCGGCAAAGTTTGCGGAGGAGATCAACGCCTTGCGCGCGATGTAGGCGGCATTGCCGGGAAACTGCCCCCAGAAGGACGGCTCCAAAGCCGCCTCCTCGCGCACGCCGATGACACCTATTTCCGTAAGAGCCGCCTGAACGTCAGCGATAGCGCTGTCAAGAGGTTCGAAGTCGGGAGCGCGGACCATGATGGTCAGGTGATGCTCACCGAATACGGCGCGACCTGCGGCGACATCGTCCTTGGCCTGCACAAGATCGCGGCGGAGCGAGAGCGCCTCGTCATCGGCGGCACGCATGCGGCGAAGGGCCAGGTTCATGCGGTTGAGCGCGGGCTGGCGGTCCAGGAATGAAAAGCTTTGCGCGATGACCATCTCATGCGGCACACGCAAAAGGCCGTCGAGCTGTCCGCTGGACGTATGCGGCGGATACTCTCTGACGGAGAGCATAGCGCCCAATGTGCTTGAACTGCGTGAATTGCCGGAGAATTCCAGCGAGTCTCGACCGAAGCTGATACGCCGGTCGACAAACTCGGCGCGGCCGTCTTCAAGGGGCACCGGTCGCAGCTCGCCGTCAAACAGGAATGCGAGAAACTCCAGCGGCTCCGAAAAAGGACCGTCGACGGATTCGTATGCACTGAGCAGACGGGGTCCATAAGGTTGCAAGGCCGCAAGGAGACTTTCCGTGGCGGCGTCCAGCTCGCGGCGATCACGCATGCGACTGACCGCGTCCCACTGCTTGTTCTTGCCGATGCCGGCAATACCTGTACGGCCAATCGCCGGTTTGCGCGTCAGCGTCAGGAAGAGGTCGTTGACGAACAGGCGGCCTCCTGCGAGCCGCACCCGCCAGCTTTCGTCGAGGTCGCGTGCGAAGGGGTTGGTGAAACGGCCGTGCAGACCGGGGCGAACGAGATGCCGTATGACATAAGCACCGATCGTGAGACGGGAGGATGCTATCCCGCGCAATACGGTATCGCGTACGTTCTTCCGGTAGTTGAGCTCCTGCGTGTCAGCAGTCTCGAATCCGAACCCGACGAGATGCAGCACCTGCATCTGTGAGCCGTCGCGCGTCGCAATTGTCGTCTCATCTATGTGCCGGGCAAAAGGCAGCATGTCGCTCGCTCGTTTTTCACGACGTGCCAAACGCCTCTTTGCCTTGTTATCCGATTCTGGATGCGGCTGTTTCGTCATGGCGAATACGAGTTGCAGCGCCAGTGAGAGAAGTTTGGGACGCGCGGACAGCGGCTGACCTTCTGAATCCAGAGGTCAAGCCATCGGGGCTCGCGCAGACACATCACGTAGCCGAACGCGTGCAACAGCAGAGCGGTTACGATCGCCCAGTACGACTTGGTGATCAGGAACATTTCCGTCGTGATCACCAGATTGAGGACGAAGAACGAATAACTCACGCCGGCAAACATCTGCGGCCGCGTCAAGGCAGAGAAGACGGTGTCGCGTTCAAGAATCGCCATGCGGCTACCCCGCCGAGGCCTGTGCGGCCGACTGGATGCCGCCGACAATGGTCGCCGCGCCGAACAGAATGAAACACCCTATGATAACAGTAATCCCATGCTTCCAGTTCATCCGCCCGGTCAGCATCATGAACCCGACAAAAGCTACGGCAATCACAGCGACGGCAGTTGCGATTCCGCCTTCCATCGTCCCACGGACCCAGTTGACCGCACCGAGGATCGGCCCGGAGCCGGGGGGATTGCCTCCCTGTGCAAACGCCTGCTCAGCCGCCACGAAAGCGGTGATCATGAACGAGGCGATAGCTTTGGCAAACCGCATTACTTGCTCTCCGGTACGCTGGTGATGGCAAGATACTCCATAACGGCGGCGACGTATGCGCGGGTCTCCGCAAAGGGGGGTATGCCGCGGTGTCGGATAACGGCCGAAGGCCCCGCATTGTAGGCAGCCAGCGCCAGCTCCAGATCGTTATCGAACATTGCAAGCATCTGGCGCAGATAGGTCGCACCTCCCTGCGCATTCTGGGCTGGGTCTGAGGGATCCACGCCCAGCTCAGTTGCCGTGCCTGGCATCAACTGCATCATGCCCACGGCGCCCTTCGCGGAAACAGCGTCCTGACGAAACCGGGATTCGACGTAGGCGACAGCCTCAAGGAGGCGTGGAGAAAGTCCGCTCCGCACGCCGGCCGCCGCCAGGACCGGTTCGGCAGCAAGAAAGGCAGGTCGCCTTTTCGTGGCCGGACCCGGTGAAACGATTGGCTTTACACCCTCTGGAGTGATTACGGATGGGCCCGAGATCAACGCCACTCCCGAGGGTCCGATTTCCATTACTTGAGCCTTGGCCGGCAGGGCGGATACCAACGCAAGCGTGGCTGCTGCAAAGCCGAATCGCCCCAGCCCCGAGCTGGCACCGGTGCGCCCGGCCCACGCGCCAGGGTCGTCACAATCACGATCGCCATCACGACCGTCTTTCTCCGTCGACACGGATTTCCCGCGCAAAATCAACAACCGAGCCGACACGGAGAAGCGCAGACCGACCTCGTGTCTTGAGCGCGAGCCGGAGAGTGCACGACCAGATGCGCGGACCATGGGAGGATTCTCGGCTCAACTGGAGGTCTCGACTTGAGAGTAAACCCGGCTTGCGACGCCGTGTCGAGTTGGCCGGCCATAATCATGAACAACCTGCCTTTCCAGCGAGAGGGCTGTCATCCGTGGACAGCCCCTTGGCTGCAAGGGGAAAGTTGAGCCGGGCTGAAGATCTGTCGGGTGAGGTGAGGCGAACACTGACACATTTCGCGGCCCAGCGCCCGCTGGACCTCGGAGATCTGGATCCACTCCGCAGCAGTCGGTCCCTCCCGGGCATCGAAGGCATGCTGCCGGCAGACCCGGAGCGTGGGCCTGCCGGTGAGATGCTGCTGGATCCTGAACGCGCTGCAGACTGCGGCCTGGGTTGAGAGGAAGCACCGGGCTGATGATCGACGCTTGAAGCCCTGCAGCTTTCGCTCGCGTCTTTCAATGCTGAGCTGCGAATTCTCGGCACGGTTGCTGTCACGCAGACCTCCAGGCCGATGCCGTTGACCAGGGACAAGCCGAGCGAGTTCAGCGCCGCACGATCGCAGACCATCCGTGACAAGGACCTCAGGCTCGACGTGCTGGTTCTTCGCGGCTCACATCAACGCCCCGCGGCGCGAGCATTTGCTCCGAGGGCTGAACCGGCGCGACATGTTTGCGCTTGCCGAGGCGATAGACGCAGCGTCGGTTGCCCTCAGCATTTATGACGCGATGCTGGGGACGCACTCTGCCAAAATGGGCTCAAGCGATCTCGCGTCTGCAGGCAGAGTTCGACAGACCAGGAACGGCATGAAGATGAACCGGAACAAGATTGCTGCCCATGATCGCCTGCATGGTCAGCACCGCGCGCATGGCTTCCTCGGCCTACCCGATCGCAACGGGTCCGTTCGCGGACTCGCGCTGCGCCATCACGCTGAAGGCCAGGGCCGGCGACGCGGCCGACATCACGAAGGCCAGACAGGCGGCAGGTTTGAGCATGAATCAGTCCCTTGTCCATCACAGGCCGACATTGTCCGGCCTCGCACGCGCCACAAGCGAAGAGACATTCACGCTGGCGTGGGCGGTTGCGCTGTACCTCGCGTGCGCAATGAGTAAGCTTGCGTGAAGCGCGCCGTCGCGCCGCCAACCCGCAAGGGAGAGAATGTGAAGCATCTGGCAACCCTTGCACTCATCACGCTGGCGTCCGCCTGCACGTCGATCCCGGCCGGACCCCGGCCGCCCTCGCCGCCCATGGTCAGCGTGTTTGCGGTCGCCCATCAGGACGACTGGCAGCTCTTCATGAACCCTGACGCCTATCACGCGATGAACGAGCCGCAGGAGAAGGCGGTGTTCATCCACGTGACGGCGGGCGACGCTGGCGCAGGCGCGGGCGGTGAGCCTGTGCCCTATTATCTGGCGCGCGAGGAAGGCGCGTTGCGCGCCGTGCGCTTCATGGCGAATGCCGCTGACCCGACGGTCGGCAAGGGCGCGCAGATGGACAGCGCAATGGTCATGCGCGGCGGGCATGGGGTGCAGCGCTATGCCTATGCAAATGCCGTCGTGTATTTCCTGCGCCTGCCGGATGGGAACATCGTCAATGGATCGGTTTACACGCCGCACCCGGAATCACTGACGCGGCTGCGCTCCGGCGAAGCTGCGACGTCCGCCACGGTGGAGCAGAGCGCGCGCTATGAAGGCTGGGCGGACCTGGTGGAGACGCTGAACGCCATCGTCGCGTCGGAGCGCATTACCGGCTCCGGGCTCACCCTGCATATTGCGGAACTGGATGAAGCGATGAACCCCGGCGATCATCCCGATCACCGCGCGACCGCGCAGGCGATGGAGGAAGTCGCGGCCTTGCACCGCTGCGCGCCGGTCTACCGGCACATCGAGTATTTCACGCGCACCAGGCCGGTGAACGTCACCGGCGAGGACTACATGATCGACGTCGGCACTTGGGCCGCCACCGCCTCCGGCCTCAGCGACAATCACGCGCAGGCGACGTGGGAGGGCGGTCACAACGCCTGGATCGGCCGAAGCTATTTTCGGGTAACGCAACCCGCGCCCGCGTGCGCAGCGGGTTAGGCCCGACCGCGCATTCATGTGCGACTGCCGCGCCCGAATGGGGACGAGGCCCGTGCTCTCTATTTCGGATGCACGCGCACCTGCATCGCGGCATAGCCTTTCACGAATGAACTCGGGATGCGCTCCGGTTCAGCCATGACCTCGATCCGGTCATAGCGGGCAAGGATTTCTTCCCAGAGGATCTGAAGCTGCAGCTCGGCCAGACGATTGCCGACGCAGCGGTGGATGCCGAAACCGAATGAGAGGTGCCGGCGCACCATCGGGCGCTCGATATTGAGCACGTCAGGCTTGTTGTACTGCGTCTCGTCGCGATTGCCGGAAGCGTACCACATAAGGACTTTTTCGCCCTTGCGGATCGTCTTGCCGTTGAGGTCGAAGTCCTGCAGCGCCGTTCGACGCATATGCGCAAGCGGGGTCTGCCAGCGGATGATTTCGGACACGGCAGACGGGATCAGCGACGGATCAGCTTTCAGTTTCGCCCATTGCTCTGGCCATTTGTCGAAAGCATAGACGCCGCCGGTCATCGAGTTGCGTGTGGTGTCGTTGCCGCCGACGATGAGCAGGATCAGGTTGCCGAGATATTCCTGGGGCGTCATGTTCCGCGTGTGCTCGCCATGCGCCAGCATCGAGACGAGATCGCCTTTCGGTTCGGCATTGACCCGCTCATTCCACAGCCGCGTGAAATAGCCGAGGCATTCGAGCAGTTCGCCGCGCCACTGCTCCTCGCTCGTCACGACCTCCGGATTGTTGCGGCCGGTCGCAACATCTGACCAGCGCGTGAGCTTTCGGCGGTCTTCCAGGGGAAAGTCGAACAGCGTCGCCAGCATCATGGTGGTGAGTTCGATCGAGACCTTGTCCACCCAGTCGAACGGTTCGCCGATCGGCAGCTCGTCGAAAAGGGTCTTGGTGCGGCTGCGGATCAACGCTTCGAAGCTGCGCAGGTTTTCGGGGCCGACGATCGACTGCACCGTCTTGCGCTGCAGATCGTGCTTGGGCGGGTCCATCGCGATGAACATCGGAAGCTGGAAGTCTTCGTCCTGATCGACGACAGTGATGCCGCCCTCGGAGGAGAAAACGCCGTGGGTGGTGTCCACGGTCATGATGTCCTTGTAGGTGGTGACGTTCCAGTAGGGCCCAAACGGGCTGTCCGGCGTGTAGTTGACCGGGGCCTCTTTCCGCATCCGGGCGAAATAGTCCCAGTAGCCTTCCTGACGCCAGATCTCGGGATCAGTGATGTCGAACGCGGAAAGGTCGATCTCCGAGGCGCTCCGCGGCGCCGCACCGCGCGGCAGACCATTCTTGCGGAAAGCTTCTGCTCCAGCCTTGCCTGGAGCTGCGGTTGTCGCCGTATCTGCCATCGCTCGTCCTCGCCTTGGGCGGAAAGTCCTGCTCGCCAACCCTTCCATAGTCTAGCAGAGCCAGAGATCAGGGTCAGTCCTGTCCTTGCGGCAAGCATTTGTTTTTGCAGAACCCAGGTCCGCGACACGAGGAAACATGGCCCCGCCTTCCGGCATGCGGTGGATGTGCTAGAGGACCCGGACGATAAAGCCGGCAGGAATCAGGGCCGGGACCGCGCATTCGCAGGAACCGCTGACTTGGCGCCCATCGAGCCGACACACCGCCCCCGCGCCCTGTCCGTGCTGATCCCGTTCTACAACGAGGAAGGCAATATCCAGCCGCTGGTCGACGAGGTCCACACAGCACTCAAGGGCGTGGATTACGAGATTGTCTGCGTCAACGACTGCTCGGCCGACGCCACAGCAGCAGAGTTGATCGCCGCCCACGCAGCCAGCCCGGACCGCATCAGGATTCTGACCCATACGAGGCGCCGGGGAAAATCCGCCGCCCTGTTCACAGGGCTGCGCCATTGCGCGGGCGACTGGGTGCAGCTGCTGGATGGCGACGGACAGAACGACCCCGCTGATTCGCGCCGGGTGTGGGACCAGGTGGCGGCGAAGGACGAAAACCCCGCGCTGGGTATCATCTGCGGCCGCAGGACCAGCCGGAATGACTCGGGCTTCAAATGGTTGCAGTCCCGCATCGCCAACGGCGTGCGCCGCTTCTGCCTTCGCGACGACGCCACCGATACAGGGTGCGGTTTCAAGCTGATCCGCCGCAGGGCGTTCGAGGACCTGCCCTATTTCGCGTCCATGCACCGCTTCCTGCCTGCACTGATCAAGCGGGCCGGCTGGGATGTCCAGGAAGAGCCGGTGGCTGACCGGCTGCGCCTGCATGGTGTGTCAAAGTACGGATTTCTGGGACGTTTTGGCGCCGGGATGGTAGACCTGCTCGGCATGATGTGGCTTGTGCGGCGGGGGGGATATGGCGTCGCCGCCGAATGGAACGATCCGCGCTCCGGGCGCTGACCGTTTCTTCGCGTCCAGCCGCAGTCGAGTGGAAGAAGACGCGTGAAGCAGCCGATCCGGCAGCCGAAACAGTCCAGGAAGACGGCCAGGTCCGGCCGCGGGATCCGGGGACGGCGGAACGGTGAGCGCGAACAACGCTCCTCGCTGGACGCCATTGTCCGGCTGGACCGGTCGGCGATCATCTCGATCATTCTGCTTTACTGCGTGGTCCACTGGGCCATTCGCGTGCTGGTGGCGCCCGTATATACGGTGGAAGAAGCCGACCAGCTCCTGCTCTCGCAATCGTTCCAGTTCGGATACGAGGCGCGCCAGCCCCCACTGCTCAGCTGGCTTTACTGGGCCGCCACCCGGGCGGGTGGATTGTCGCCGCCTGTAGTCTTCGCGGTGAAGTATGCCCTGCTCTTCATTGCGCTCGTCTTCTACTATCTGTCGGCGCGCAACGTCCTGGTCCGGCCGGGCGTCTCGGCGGCGGCGCTGGCCGCGTGGGCGCTGACCTTCCAGATCGGCTGGTCGGCGCATGAGGACCTGCTTGGCGGCGTCGCGCTGATGGCCGTGCTGTCGCTCAGCCTTCACGCCATCACGCGCATTCTGACCTGGCGCGCATGGAGCGACTGGTTCTATCTCGGCGTCGCGCTCGGCGTTGGCCTGCTGACGCATCACCTGTTCATCGTCTTCCCCATTGCGATGCTTCTGGCGATCATGTTCTCGCCTTTCTTTCGCGACGTGCTGAGCCCTGGCCGGCTGTTTCTGACGTTTCTCGTCGCCGCCCTGCTCTATGCGCCCTACGTGATCTGGGTCGGCACGCACATCGACTCAGTGAACGATGCGGCGCGCGAGTATGTCACTTCGTGGGAAATCGACTCGGCATGGCTGGAGCGCGCAGGGAACGCCGCGGCGCAGCTTGGCCGTGCGTTGGTGGAGTTCGCGCTGCCGCTTCTTCTGTTCTGGATGATGCTGTTCTGGACACTGTGGCTGCCGGTTCTCTATCCGGTGTTCCCGCGCCGCAGCACCGACGAGGAGCCGCACGAACTGGCCTGGCGCAAACTGTTCGTGCAGGCGGGAATCATGGGTGTGGGCGTCTACACGGTGAGCGTCCTGCTGGGCGTGCAGGCCTACAAGCCGCACTGGATGATGCCAGTGCTGTTCGCCCTGCCGATCTGGCTGTTCGCACACGTCAAGCGCGCCGGCGACTTCCCTGTCGCGATCCGTGCCTTCGGCGCGGTCGTGGTCGCCTTCATTGTCCTCGTGGCAGGCGGCCGCTTCGTCGAAGCCCAGCTTGAGATCGCACAATGCCAGGAAGGCGGCTGCAGGCCCTATACGCCGGTCGCCGCATGGGCCGTGGCGTTGCGCGAGGCGGGTTTCCAGGGCGGCACGATCGTCGGCGCGGACCTGCACCTGACTGGCAACCTGCGCGCAGCATTTCCCAAGGCGCGCGTGCTCGACGCATCCGTCGCGCCTGACGCCTACCCGCCGCGCCAGGGTAATGGCGCATGCCTCGTCGTGTGGCGCGATACGCGCTTCAACGATACCCTGAACGTGGCGCTGATGCCTGAGGAACTGTCGACCTATCTTGAGCAGGAACTTGGCGTGCGCCTGCGCGACAAGGGCGCGCGCGGCGCCGTGCGGCGGCCGCTGCGGATGTCGGAAGACAAGGCGGCGACGCTGTATTTCCAGCTTAACCGGGCTTCGGGCCAGTGCGGATAGAATCCGGGCTGGTAGGAGCCTCTGGCAGCAGCGCTTCATCGGGCGCGGCGCGCAAGAGGCCCGCGGGAATGTCCATCTCCGGAAACACCTCTTCGGTGAATGGCAGCAGGTAGGCGCTACCGGAAGAGGGCTGCACTTCGATCAGTTCGCCCGCGCCGAAATTCTGCACTGACTTCACAGCGCCCAATTCGCGCCCGTCGACATGGAAGACGCGCAGG
>Ga0163144_10004366_pt1 | contig 31862 bp, 30 predicted proteins | sample OliLak19BULKMAT1_FD_123175 | JGI IMG/M metagenome (GOLD analysis project Ga0163144, IMG submission 123175) | Freshwater microbial mat bacterial communities from Lake Vanda, McMurdo Dry Valleys, Antarctica - Oligotrophic Lake LV.19.BULKMAT1 | ecosystem: Environmental > Aquatic > Freshwater >... | reverse complement strand
CATGGCCGATGAGGACGATTTCGCGGGAGTTCTGGTGGTGGCGCTCGGCCTCGATATGGACCTTGGAGACGAGGGGGCAGGTGGCGTCGAGGTAGATCATGTTGCGGCGGCTCGCCTCGGCGGGGACCGATTTGGGCACGCCGTGGGCCGAGAAGATGACCGGGCGGTCATCCGGGCATTCGTCCAGCTCCTCGACGAAGACGGCGCCAAGGGCTTCCAGGCGCTCGACGACATGGCGGTTGTGGACGATCTCGTGGCGCACGTAGACGGGGGCGCCCCACTTGAGGAGGGATTCCTCGACGATCTGGATGGCGCGGTCGACTCCGGCGCAGAAGCCCCTCGGGGCGGCGAGGCGGAGGGTGAGGGGGCGTCTGGCGGTCATGGTCGGGCCTGAATTCTCCTGCGCCTTGTAAGTTGCGTGCGGGCGCCAAGGCCTTTAACACCCATAACCTATCAGATGGCCACGCCTTTCATAAGGCCAATACGGACACGCGGACGCATGCTGAAATTTGCCCCTGCTTTCCTCGCGCTGGCCCTGGCGGGCTGCGGCTCGACCAATGTGCTGCAACGGCTCGATTATACGCCGAATTCGGGCCCGTGCCCGGTGATCGGCTCGGTCTATGATGTCTCACGCTACGTGAAATTCGCTGACGCGGAGGGGAAACTCTACTCCGACATCGCGTTTACCGGCGAGATCACCGATGTGCGCCTGTTCTGCCGTTATACCGGGAAGGCGCCGCTGGTGGCCGAGGTCGAGATCGACTTTGCGTTCGGCAAGGGCCCGATGGCGACGGCGAATTCGGCGAACTATTCGTACTTCGTGGCGGTCACCCGCCGCAACGGCAAGGTTCTGGCGAAGGAATACTTCACCACCGAGGCCGAGTTTGGCCGCGAACCGGTGGACAGCAGGACCGAGCTGGTGAACCGGATCACGATCCCGCGCGCCGACGAATCGATTTCGGGCGTCAACTTCGAGATCGTCGTCGGGTTCGACCTCACGGAAGAACAGCTGGCGTTCAACCGCGCCGGCAACCGGTTCCGCCTGGACGCAGGCAACTAGTCCATGGCGAGCCTGGCGAAGGCGCTGTCGGCCGCTGCAGGCGCCGCGTTCGAAGCCGTTGGCCTCGAGGCACGGTTTGGCGAGGTGCGCCGGAGCGACAAGCCGGAGTTTGCGGATTTCCAGTGCAATGGCGCGATGGCGGCGGCCAGGGCGGCCGGGCGCCATCCGCGCGAGATTGCGGGCGAGATTGCCGAAGCGCTGAAGGCGCATCCGCTGGTGCTGTCGGCGGACGTGGCGGGGCCGGGGTTCATCAACCTGCGGGTTTCGGACGCAGCCTTGTCGGCGCGGGCGAACAGCGTGCGGGGCGACGCGATGGCGGGGGCGGAACCGGCGCCGGACCGCCAAGTGACGGTGATCGATTTCGGCGGCGCGAACGTCGCCAAGCCGATGCATGTGGGCCACCTGCGCTCGGCGGTGATCGGCGACACGTTGCAGCGGCTGCTGCGGTTCCTGGGCGATACGGTGATCTCGGATGTGCATCTGGGCGACTGGGGCCTGCAGATGGGCCACCTCGTCACCGAGCTGGAAGACGAGCAGCCGGGGCTGATCTATTTCGACGCGGCGTTCACGGGCCCGTATCCGAAAGAGCCGCCGATCACGATCGAGGATCTCGGGCGCCTCTATCCGCAGGCGAGCAACAAGGCGAAGGCCAGCGAGGCGCGCAACGAGCGCTCGCAGAGGGCGGTCGCCGAGATGCAGGCCGGACGGGCCGGTTACCGCGCGCTGCTGTGCCACTTCATCGACGTGTCCGTGGAGGCGCTGAAGATCGATTACGGCTTCCTGAATGTCTCGTTCGACCTGTGGAAAGGCGAGAGCGATGTCAACCACCTGATTCCCGGGCTGGTGGAGCGGTTCAAGGCGGCCGGCCTCGCCGAGAAGAGCGACGGCGCCTGGATCGTTCATGTCGTCAAGGAGAGCGATAAGAAGGAAATGCCGCCCGTGATGCTGGTTAACAGCCGCGGCGGGACAGGCTATCACACAACCGACCTTGCCACGATCCTTGACCGGATGGAGACGCTGAAGCCCGCGCCGGAACGGATGCTCTATGTGGTGGACCAGCGCCAGGCGCTGCATTTCGAGCAGGTCTACCGCGCGGCCGGCCTTCTGGGCCTGATCGACGAAAGCCGGCTCGAACATATCGGCTTCGGCACCGTCAACGGGCCGGACGGCAAGCCGTTCAAGACGCGCGAAGGCGGCACGCTGAGGCTTGCCGACCTCAACAACATGGCGCTGGAAGAAGCGACGAAGAAGATCGAGGCGACGGGCAAGCTGCCGGAAGACATGGGAGAGGCCGAGCGATTGGCGGTGGCCAGGCAGGTCGCCGTTGCGGCGCTGCGCTTCTCCGACCTGATGAACACGCGGATGACGAACTATGTGTTCGATCTCGACCGATTCACGAGCTTTGAAGGCAAGACAGGGCCTTACCTGCTGTACGCGGCGGTGCGGGTGAAGTCCGTACTGCGGAAAGCTGCGCAAGCCGGTCACCTGCCGGGCGCCATCGCGGTAAATGAGCAGACCGAGGGGGCGCTCGTGCTGCAGCTCGACGGGTTCGGCGCGGCGCTGCTGGGGTCGCGGGAGAAGCGGATGCCGCACATCCTGTGCGAACATCTCTATAGCCTCGCGCAGGCCTTCAGCGCGTTCTACGGCGCGCTGCCGATTGCGTCCGAGCCGGATGCGGCAAAGCGCGCGAGCCGGCTCGCGCTGGCGGACGCGGTGCGCCATCAGCTGGAGACCGGCCTCGGCCTGCTGGGCATCACGGTGCCGGAGCGGATGTAGGGTAATCTGCCCGGGCCATTGAACCTTTTGGCCAGAGAGCGTGACTATACTGTTGAAGGTACAGTGAGTTGGCCCCGTGTGCGACACAAACAGGATCTATGACGAACTGCTCGTCACGCTGGTGCGCGCCGGGGATGGTCGGGCGGGCGAGCGGCTGGCCGCGCGTTGGCAGCCGCGCCTGATGCGGACGGCCAGGCGCATGCTGGGTGAGGGCGAGGACGCGCGCGAGGCGGTGCAGGAGGCCTGGAGCGGCATCTGCCGGGGCTGGCTGCGCCTGTCAGACCCTGCAATGTTCCCGGCCTGGGCGTACGGCATCCTTGCCCGCAAATGCGCCGACCGTATCCGGCAGAACAGCGCCGAGCGGCGCCATTTCACCGCAATAGACACGCCGCCGGATCCGGCGAGTCTGGACGCTGCGCCGCTGCGTCATGCCATTCAGGAGGCGCTCGGCCGGCTCAGCGCCGAACACCGGATCGCCGCCATTCTCTATTTCAGCGAGGGGATGACACTCGCCGAAACCGCCGCTGCCACGGGCGTTCCGGTGGGTACAGCGAAGTCGCGCATCTTTCATGCGCGCCAGCAACTTAAGTCGCTTCTGGAAGGAGACCTGACATGACGAATTTCGAAACACGGTTGAAAGAGGGCCTCAGCGCCGAGGACGAGGCTTTCCTCAAGAACCTGGAATCGGGCGAAAGCCTGTTCGGGCAGCTCGGCGCGACCTTCGCCGGCCCGATGAAATTCTGGACCGGCTTCGCCTTCGTATTGAGTTTCATCATCTTCGGAATCGCCGTCTGGGCCGGGTTTCAGATGTATGACGCGGCGGAGCCGCGCGAGCTCATCTTCTGGCTGGCGGTGTTCATCTTCGCCATGCTGGCGGTGTCGATGCTCAAGATGTGGTTCTGGATGCGCATGAACCATCTCGCAATCCTGCGGGAACTCAAGCGGATCGAACTGCGGATCGTGCGCGGCACGGTCTGAAGGCGCGTGGCGCCCGGCTTTCGGGCAGTTGTGCCGCTCGCCGGCGGCGCCGGTGGCCGCAGCCCTTGCCGCCCCCCCGAATCCGGGATAGCTGACCGGGAATAGGTTTCTTCCGGGAGAGAGCGGCATTCGGTGGCCGCCGCCGAAGGCGCAACCGCCCCGGAAACGCTCAGGCAAAAGGACCGGAAGAGACCCAACACGCTGGAAAGAGGCTGAAATCATGCCTCGCCGAAGGAGCAATCCGGTCATTTACCGGCGGAATCTCTCAGGCGCCAAGGACAGCGGGGGCGACGAACGTGCGGCGCGAGCTGCAAACGTCTGCTTTACCGGATGGCGCCATGGCCGATACTAATACCGAAACGCTGCGTCGTACCGCGTTGCATCCGCTGCATGTGCAATGCGGCGCCAAGCTCGTGCCGTTTGCGGGCTATGAAATGCCGGTGCAGTTTCCGGAGGGCGTCAAGGAAGAGCATCTCTGGACGCGCTCGGAGGCAGGGCTGTTCGATGTCAGCCACATGGGCCCTTGTTTCCTGACCCTCGCCTCGGGCCTGCGGCGCGGTCCGGCGGCGCATGAGGAGATTGCAGCGCTGATCGAGACGCTGGTGCCCTCCGACATCAAGGGACTGAAGCCCGGTCAGGCACGCCTGACGGTGCTGCTAAATGCCGGGGGCGGCATCCTGGACGACCTGATCATCACCCGTCCGTATGAGGAAGACCGCCAGGGCGAGCTGTATATTGTCGTCAACGGCGCGATGAAGGAACAGGACTGGGGCATCTTCGAAGCCGCGCTGGCCGGCCGGGCCGTGCTGACGCGGGCCGATGACGGCGTGCTGTTCGCGCTGCAGGGACCGAAGGCGGAAAAAGTGCTGTCGGCGTATTTCCCGGACTGTGCCAGCCTGAAATTCATGGAATGCCGGCGGCTGCCGCTGAATGGCGAGACCTTTGTGGTGTCGCGCTGCGGCTATACCGGCGAGGACGGCTTTGAAGTCTGGGGCCGCGCGGGGGCGGGAACCGCACTCGCCGGCCTGTTGATGGACGACCCGTGCGTGCGGCCGATCGGTCTCGGCGCGCGCGATTCGCTGCGGCTCGAGGCGGGGCTCTGCCTTTACGGCCATGACCTTGCGCCGGATATTTCGCCGGTCGAGGCCGACCTTTCCTGGGTGATCCAGAAGCGCCGCCGCGAGGCGGGCGATTTTCCCGGCGCCGCGCGCATTCTCCGTGAGCTGAAGGACGGCCCGGCGCGCAGGCGCGTGGGCATCCGTCCGCTGGAGCGCGCCCCGGCGCGCGAGGGCACAGAGATTTTCGTGGGCGGCGAAGCGGTGGGCGTGGTGACGTCCGGCGGCTTCGGGCCCAGAATCGATGCGCCTGTCGCGATGGGTTATGTCGCGGCCGCCCATGCCGCGCCCGGCACGAAGATCGATCTGATGGTGCGCGGCAAGGCCCGCCCCGCCGAGATTGCCAGCCTGCCTTTCGTTCCAGCCCGTTACAAACGTTAGTCCGCTCAAGGAGAAACCTGATGACCACTTATTATACCAAGGACCATGAATGGATCCGCGTTGAAGGCGACACCGGCACGGTGGGGATCACTACCTACGCAGCCGGCCAGTTGGGCGATGTCGTTTATGTGGAACTGCCCGAGACCGGCGCAAAACTCGCGCGGGGCGACGACTTTGCGGTGGTCGAGAGCGTCAAGGCGGCGTCGGATGTCTATGCGCCGGTTTCAGGCTCCGTGCTTGAGGTCAACAGCGCGCTGTCTGATGCGCCGGAGACCGTCAACGCTGCAGCGGAAGGCGGCGCTTGGTTCGTCCGGGTGAAGCTCGCCGACGCGGCGGAACTTTCCGGTCTGATGGACGAAGCCGCCTATGCGGCCTTTTGCGAAGGGCTCTGATCCACATGCGCTACCTTCCCCTGACCTGTGAAGACCGGGCGAGCATGCTCGCCACCATCGGTGCGAAATCTGCAGACGACTTCTACGCCGACGTACCGCAGTCCGCGCGGCTGAAAACAAAGATCGCAGGCCTGCCCGACCACCAGGGCGAACTTGCCGTCGAGCGCTACATGACGAAGCTCGCGGCGAAGAACCGTTCGGCCTCATCGGGTCCGTTCTTCGTCGGCGCGGGCGCCTACAAGCATCATGTTCCGGCCACGGTCGACATGATCATCCAGCGTTCGGAATTCCTGACGACCTACACGCCCTACCAGCCGGAAATCGCGCAAGGCACGCTGCAGACGCTGTTCGAGTTCCAGACGCAGGTCGCGGCGCTCACGGCCATGGATGTCGCTAACGCGTCGATGTATGACGGCTCGACTGCCTGCGCAGAAGCCGCCGTGATGGCGGCGCGCGTGACGAAGCGGAAGAAGGTCATCCTGTCAGGCGGACTGCATCCGCACTATGCGGCTGCGACACGGCTTCTCTGCGAAGCGCAAGGTCTGACGGTGGTACAGCTGACCGTCGCCATCGACGGCGAGGGTGAGCTTGCAAGATCCGTGGACGGAGAGACTGCCTGCGTGATCGGCCAGAGCCCGAACGTGTTCGGCACGGTGAGCGACCTTTCCGGAGTGGCAAAGTCGGCGCATGACAAGGGCGCGCTGCTCGTCTCCGTGTTTACCGAAGCGGTCAGTCTCGGTCTCGTCACGCCGCCTGGCGAGATGGGCGCCGACATTGCCGCAGGCGAAGGCCAGTCGATCGGCAACGGCCTGAATTTCGGTGGGCCTTATGTTGGCCTGTTCGCATGCCGCGAGAAACTCGTGCGGCAGATGCCGGGCCGCCTGTGCGGCGAGACCGTCGACGCCGATGGCAAGCGCGGGTTCGTGCTCACGCTCTCGACGCGCGAGCAGCATATCCGGCGCGACAAGGCGACGTCCAACATCTGCACCAATTCCGGCCTCTGCGCGCTGGCCTTCACGTCGCATATGACACTGCTCGGCGGCAAGGGGCTGAAGCAGCTCGCAGAACTCAACCATGAGGCGGCCTGCGAACTGGCAGATGCGCTGGGTGCGCTCAAAGGCGTCGAGATGCTGACGCCGCGCTTCTTCAACGAGTTTGCCATCCGCACGCCGGTCGACGCCGAAGCGGTGCTGGCGATGCTGGACGAGGCCGGGGTTGTCGGCGGGGTACGGGCGTCGCGCCTTTTCCCCGGTGACCATATGGGCGACGTCATCCTCGTGGCGGCCACCGAATGTACGACGGCGGAAGATATTGCTGCCTATGCGGCAGCGCTGAAGGAGATCATCTGATGACCATGAACACTCAAGGCCGCCCCACGGCTCTTTCCGCCGCCGCGGCGCTGCCGCGCCTCGATACGGTGTCGGGATCGCGCGGGCTTCTTCAGCATGAAGATCTTCTGTTCGAGATCGGCACGCCCGAGACGACCGGCGTGGACCTGCCGAAGCCGAAGGGGCTCAAGAGCCGGCTCGGCGGGGTGGCGCGCAAGGTGGACACGGGCCTGCCCGGCCTCTCCGAGCCGCAGGCGGTGCGCCATTACATGCGCCTGTCGCAGCGCAACTACGCCATCGACCTGGGACTCTTCCCGCTCGGCTCGTGCACGATGAAGCACAACCCCCGTCTGAACGAGAAGATGGCGCGCCTGCCGGGGTTTGCGGACATTCACCCGCTGCAACCCCAGGCGACGGTGCAGGGCGCGCTGGAGCTGATCGACGAGCTTGCCACATGGCTCAAGACGCTGACCGGGATGCCGTCGGTGGCGATGAGCCCCAAGGCCGGCGCACATGGCGAGCTGTGCGGGATGCTTGCCATCCGGCAGGCGCTGATCGCGCGCGGTGAAGGCGGGACCCGCACGCGCGTCATGGTGCCGGAATCCGCACACGGAACTAATCCGGCGACTGCGGTCCAATGCGGTTTCATCGTCGACGAGATCAAGGCCAATGCGCGGGGCCGGGTCGACATGGACGACCTGAAGTCGAAACTTGCGCGGGCCGACGACATCGCCGGGATCATGCTGACCAACCCGAACACCTGCGGCCTGTTCGAGACCGACATCCGGGAAATCGCGGACCTGATCCACGCGGCCGGAGGCTACTTCTACTGCGATGGCGCCAACTTCAATGCCATCGTCGGCCGGGTGCGTCCCGGCGACCTCGGCGTGGATGCAATGCACATCAACCTGCACAAGACCTTCTCCACCCCGCATGGCGGCGGCGGGCCGGGTTCAGGCCCAACCGTGTTTTCGGAGGCGCTGGCCGCTTACGCACCTGTGCCGTTCGTGACAAGGGATGAAGACGGCATCTACCGCCTTGTCGAGCATGTGGAGGGTGAGGCCAGCGAAAGCTTCGGCCGCATGGTCGCGTTCCACGGCCAGATGGGAATGTTCGTCCGTGCACTGACGTACATGCTGAGCCACGGCGCGGACGGCCTGAAACAGGTCGCCGAAGATGCCGTGCTGAACGCGAACTACGTCCAGGCAAGGCTGAGACATGTCATGACCCCCGCGTTTGACGGGTTCTGCATGCACGAGGCCCTGTTTTCTGACGCATTCGCGGCCGACGGCATCGAGACCATCGACATCGCCAAGGCGCTGATCGACGAGGGCTATCATCCGATGACGATGTATTTCCCGCTGGTCGTGCATGGCGCCATGCTGATCGAACCGACGGAGACCGAGTCGAAAGCCGAGCTTGACCGCTTCTGCGATGCGCTGGAATCGGTTGCGCGTCGGGCCGCGCAAGGTGATGAGACGCTTAAGGGCGCCCCCTACCTTGCTCCTGCCAGACGGCTCGACGAGACGCGCGCAGCGCGCAAGCCCGTGCTGAAGTGGACAGCGCCGGTGACACAACAGGTTGCGGCCGAATAGGCTGGTCAGTTTGCCGCCGCCAGTTCCGGGCGGCGGCGAAAAATCCGGCGCCTGGCTAGACCGAAGCCGTGGGTTAGCGGGCGCTCGACGAGACGGTAGCCGAGCCAACCCGCCATCAGTGTGCCGGCGATCATGCAAGCTAGGAATGCGAGGTTGTCCAGAAGACCGGGGGCGCCAAGCCGGAAGACGGGTGCAAGGGCCTCGTTCCGCCCAGCCCAGCTAAAGGCCCATTTCAGTAATCCGATCACGAACAGGTGCAGAAGGTAGATGGAGTAAGACCAGTCGCCTGTCCGGCCCATGAAGGCGAAGACCGCGCGCAGGCGCAGACCGATGTCATGCATCCGGCGCGGCAAGTTCATTCCGCCAAGCCAGCCGACCCATAGTACGCAGCCGATCGTCAGCATGCCGCACGCAACCGCCACGATCACGGCCTGCGTGCGCGCTTCGGCCGGACTGTCGGGGTTAAGGCCGTAGAGTTGGAATAGGCTGGCGCAGACAACGGCGCCGGCTGCTGCCGGAATGAGCCAGACGACCCGCTCTCGCCCTTCCAGCGAAGCAACGCCATAGACAAGCGCACTACAGGGCGCGCCGAAAAGGAGTACCCGGCCCCAAAGCAAAGTGTGCTCGTCCGGCGGGCCTTGCAGACAAAGGGAGGTTGTCAGCCAGAGCGAAGCAACCAGCGTCACGGCCCCGCCGCGCCACCGGATGCCGGAGGTTACGAGCAGCCCGGCCACAGCGCCAAGAATGAACTCCATCGTCATCGGATGGATCGCAAGCGTGAGGAAGTCAGTCGCTACCGGCTTGGCGAGGCCAGCGAACGAGGCCGCCACGACGACCCCGCCCCAGGCCATCAGTGCCCAGGGCAGCAAGGCCCGCGGCGCGAGCATCAGCAGCGCAAACATGCAGTAGAAGTAGATTTCATGCACCAGCGTCCAGCCCACTATGAGCACCGGAAATTCAGCCTGTGGGATCAGGAGGAATGACTTGACGAGGTAGTCCGCCGAACTGCGCGCCGGGGCCTCGCCCGCCCCCCCCGCGGCGAGCATCGACAGGAAATGGGTGTTCAGCCCGTAGACCAACATTAGGCCGGCCGCGAGCCACCACAGCGGGTAGACCCTGACGAGCCGAGCAAACAGGAAGTCGGCGCTGGACGATACGGCGTGCCGGCTGCCTTGTGTTACCCAGACCATGATGAAGCCGGAGATTACGAAGAAGAGGTCCACGCCGGCATACCCACTGAGGAAAAGTCCGCCGATCAGGGGTGTTTCCTGGAAGCCATTTTCCGAAATCAACCTGCCTTCGAAGGTTGCCCCATGGAAGATTACAACCAGCAGGACGGCGACGCCCCGCAGGGCCTGGATTGACTGGAGCTTCATACCCGGCAATTCCGGTCCCTACGATAACGCGGCTTAAACTCTGGCAAGTGTAGCAATCGTGCAACGGTCCTGCCAGACTTTCGACACAGGTGGGATGCTAGTCTGGCCCTCCTGCCAGACGAACCCACACCGGTGACCATGCTCAGCGAAAATAGTTCCTCGCCTAAAGAACCGACCTACGCACCGCCGATGGCGATCAATGTGGTGCGCCAGGGGGTGAATGTCGCCGCGCGCCAGATGCTGGCATTGTCAGGCCTTGGCCTTATGATTTTATCCCTCCCGGTTGGTTTTGCCACGCCCTTCCTGCCAGTCGGCCTGCCGATGGCGGTTGTCGGCGCCGTACTGCTCGGACGCAACGCCGTGTGGGGCCGCCGCTGGATGGAGGGCATGCTGGCGCGCTACCCCCGGATCGAGAAAATGGCGCCCCGCTGGCTGATGGTGCGCGTCTTCGGCCGTGAAAAACACGTGTTCGCTGACTAGTCCGGGTTACGGACGCGGCCTTTCGGCAACACTTGATTCCGGACTTGCGGCCGATCTGCCCGGTCGCCCTTTGCCGTATTGCCATTCCCGCAAAACAGCGCTCACATCTTATAGTGGAATGACGAGCGGAGCCGCGATGCAACTCAGAAAACTTTGCCTGGTGGCGGTCGCCGCCTTTGTGCTGGCGGCATGCGAAGCTCCGGGGAGCCGCGATGGCGGCGATGCGGGCAAATCGGCGGTGCCGGATCCCTTTCCGTCGACCTACAAGCCCTACCCGTCGCAGACCTTGCTGATCGCGAACGCGACCGTGATCAACGGCGCCGGCGCGCTGATCGAAAACGGCGCCGTCCTGATCGAAGGCGGAAAGATCAAGGCCGTTGGCGCGGATGTTACGGCGCCTGACGGCGCAACCACGCTGGATGCACGCGGAAAATGGATCACACCCGGCATCATCGACAATCACAGCCACCTTGGCGCCTATCCTTCGCCGGGCGTCGATTCGCACGGCGATGGAAACGAGATTTCCGGGCCGGTTACTTCGGAGGTCTGGGTGGAACATTCCGTCTGGCCGCAGGATCCGGGCTTCTCCCGCGCGCTCGCCGGCGGCATCACCTCGCTGCAAATCCTTCCCGGTAGCGCGAACCTGTTCGGCGGCCGCGGCGTCACGTTGAAGAACGTTCCGGCGCGGACGGTGCAGGCCATGAAGTTTCCCGGCGCGCCCTACACCCTGAAGATGGCCTGTGGTGAAAACCCCAAGCGCGTCTACGGCTATGGGAGAGGGATCACGCCCGGCGGCGCGCCCTATTCGCGGATGGGCAATGTCGCCGGTTACCGCGATGCGTGGATCAGGGCGGCGGACTACAAGGCGCAGCTGGACAAGGCGAAATCGGGCGGCGGTGATGCGCCGACGCGCGATCTGGAGCTTGAAACGCTGGCCGGTGTTCTGAGCGGCGACATCCTGGTCCACATGCATTGCTACCGCGCCGATGAAATGGCGATCATTCTCGATATATCGAATGAGTTTGGCTACAAGGTCGCGGCGTTCCATCATGCGGTCGAAAGCTACAAGATCGCCGACAAGCTTGCCGAATATGATGTCTGCTCGTCTATGTGGGCGGATTGGTGGGGCTTCAAGATGGAAGCCTATGACGGCATCCCGGAAAACATCCCGCTCGTGCACAATGCCGGGGCCTGCGCCATCGTGCATTCGGACAGCGAAATGGGCATCCAGCGCCTGAATCAGGAGGCGGCAAAGGCCTGGGCTGATGGCAGGCGCATCGGCATCGACATTCCCATCGAAACGGCCTGGCAATGGCTGTCCCTCAATCCGGCAAGATCGCTGGGCGTGGACGGCCAGACCGGCACCCTGGAGCCCGGCAAGATGGCGGATGTCGTGATCTGGTCCGGCAATCCCTTCAGCAGCTATGCCAAAGCCGAGAAGGTCTATGTGGACGGCGCACTGATGTTTGACCGCAATGACCCGGCGGGCCAGCCGGTGATGGATTTCGAGCTTGGCCAACCCGGCGAAGGAGACCGCAAATGATCCGCCGCCTCATAGTCAGCCTCGCCCTATTGGCGGCTTCACCCTTCGCGCTCGCGCAACCTGTCGCCATCTACGGCGAAAAGGTCTGGACCGGCACCAGCCAGGGCACGATTTCCGATGGCGTGGTGGTCATCGACAACGGCCGGATCGTCACTGTCGGCCCTGCCTCGACACGCGTGCCTGCGGGCACGGCCGAAGTGCGGGCCCGGTGGGTGACGCCGGGGCTGATTTCAGCCTTCTCGCGCACCGGCCTGTCGGAAGTCAGCGGTGTGGATGACACGAACGACGCGGGTGCGGACAGCTCCCCCTTCTCGGCAGCCCTGAATGCCGCAGACGGGTTCAATCCTGATGCCACATCGATCCCGGTGACCCGGCTCGACGGGTTCACGCGGATCGCGGTTGCGCCCCAGGCGCAAACCAAGCTGTTTGGCGGACAGGGCTTCCTGGCCGACACCAGCGGCTTGACCGGCAGCGTGTTCCGGGAGCGCGCGTTTGCCTACGTCATTCTTGGCGAGCGCGGCGCTGCACTTTCCGGAGGCTCGCGCCCGGCGGCCTGGGCCGCGCTGCGCGGCGCGTTCGACGACGTGCGCTTCTTCGGAGCCCGCTACATGAGCCATAATGAGGGCAACGTGCTGACGCGCATGGACGCGCTGGCCCTGATGCCGGCGGTCAAGGGTGAACAGCTGATACTGTTCCAGGCGAGCCGCGCGAGTGACCTCAACGCGATCATGGACTTCAAGGAGCAGAACCTGTCTCTGCGCGTGGCAATTGTCGGCGCAGATGAGGGCTGGCGTGTCGCGCGCCGGCTGGCCGCGCTTGAGATCCCCGTGATCATCGACGCCGTCTCGAACCTTCCCTCAAGCTTCTCGCAGCTGGCCTCGACCACCGAAAACGCGAAGCGCCTCGCCGAGGCCGGGGTCACGGTGGCGATCGTGAACCTCGACGATGACAGCCACCTTGCGCGCCTTGCGACACAGGTCGCCGGAAACGCGGTTGCGAACGGGATGGACCTCGACGAAGCGATGCGTGCCCTGACAACCGCGCCCGCCGAAATCTTTGGAATGACCGGACTTGGCGTCCTTGCGCCCGGCGCGCGCGCGGATGTGGTGGCATGGGACGGCGATCCGCTGGAGGTCACCTCGGCCCCCTCGGCCGTCTATATCGACGGGGAGTCGCAGCCTATGGAGTCGCGCCAGACCAAGCTGCGTGACCGCTACCGGACGATCGACGAAAGCCAGAGGCCGATGGCTTTCAACCGCTAAGGTTTGCATGGAGGCAAGGATCACGGCCGAGGAGGATCAGCGGGCGCGCCTCGCCCTCATGGTGCTTTCCCCGGTTGTCTGGAGCCTCTGAAGCGAACACATCCCGATTGCCATCGGCAACCAGATCGCCCTCTAAAATGAATCCGTGCACGCCGTATCGGGGGCTTTCTGGCTGCCGTGGTGGGACATGGAGCACCCGCTTTCGGGCGCTTAAATGTCGGCGATGCTTGTCGCAGGGACATTGGCGCTCCTGGCTCACCTGCGGATGGCAGACGACACGAAGGCGGCATTGCCTATCGGCGGATTCGGACTGCCGATACTTGGCGCAGTGCTGGCAGCGGTCCTGATCGACGTCTTTGCCTGGCAGGTGATCGTTGCCCTCACCAGTTCGCTGGATGCCGGAGAGCTCCTGCTCAACGAGCGCGAAGGTTATTCCTACACCTTGACGATGGCCCATCTGCCGGGTGAGTTTTTTGGTCTGTGGTGACAGCGCCCACCTTCGAGGAGCTTGTCTTTCGGGGGGTGCTTCTCGGGTGCCTGCTGGCGCGAGGGCGGAATCCGTGGCTGGCCGTCGCGATCACCGCGGCCGCCTTTGCAGGAATCCACGGCCAGTACCATCTGCCGGCGCTGATCAGCGTGTTCATTGGCGGCGTCCTGTTTGGCTGGCTGCGTATCCTGTGCAAGGGCCTCGCAGCGCCGATCCTTGCCCATAGCCTGATGAATGGCTGGGTCTTCGCTCAGGACTGGACCGCGATCGCCCCGGTGTAACTGGAACTTCGGGCTCTCGCCTGTCCCGGGGCGCGGATCTGTTCAATTCCCGTAAATACCTTGTGGAGCAGGATAACCTCGCCATTCCTGCCTCATCAGGAACTGAAACCAGGCGCAGAACTTCGTTGCCGCATAGCCGCCGCAATCGAAGGCGAAGAAAGGTTGCGGCTTCGAACAGGTAGAACCATGCTGGTTGCGTTTTTGATTTCGCTCGCCGTGGCCACTGGCTCCGGCCCCATGCATGCAGCCCTCGAGGCGACCGAAGCACCGGACACGCTGCGCGCCGCCTTTACGGTCGAACTCGTCTCGAACAAGGCGCAACACACGTACCTGTTTGATCCGCGCCTGCCGTCCGGCGCCCGCTGGGTGGTGCTGGAGCATCGCGGCACCGATCCGGAGCTCGATCAGGTTGCCGCCAGCTGGGCAGCCGAGCCTGCACCCGATGGACGCCTGTTTCCGGATGACCTGCGCGAAAGCCTCGGGCCTTCGGTCGACGTGAACTCGGACGGCGATGCCTGGCGCATCAGCTTTCGCCACCAGCCGAACTACAATGACACGGAATTCGACTTGTGGGCGGCACAGCGCCTAAAGGCAACCGCCTGGCTCGACCCGGTGGGCGAACGGTTCCAGCGGATAGACTATACCCTGCCGAACCCCGTGAAAGGCCCTTCCGGAGGCAAGCTCACGCGCTATGAGCAGAGCTATCTGCTGAAGACAGAGCCACGCTGGGGCTTTTCTTACGTGTCAGGTTTCACGATCGATCTCGAAGCCCGCGCCGCGTTCAAGCGCATCGAGCGCCGGTTCGAAGCGAAAGTGACAGACGTGTATTTCTTCTTCGCCAGCACTGATGCCGAGGCCGCCTACGATGCGCGCCGGACGGATGGCCTACAGATGGCCTCTGGACCCACGTCTCCGGGGCGCTAAACTCGTCTGCATGACGATTCACATGGTTAAGCTCTGCGTCGGTGCAGACGATATAGACGATCTCGCCGACTGGCAGAAACGCCTCATGAACGCACTGCCCAATCCCGTGCATCACACGCGGACGGCGCCCAAGCGGGCCGAGGAAATGCTGGATGGCGGCTCGATCTACTGGGTCATCAAACGGGCGATCCGCGTGCGCCAGCGCATCATCGACATCCGTTCCGTGCCGGACGACGAGGGCAAGGACATGTGCGAGCTGGTGTTCGATCCCGAGCTTGTACGCACGTATGCCCAGCCAAAACGGCCGTTCCAGGGATGGCGCTACCTGAAGCCGGGCGAGGCGCCCCGGGACCTGAAGTCGGGCGAGGCGGCGATTGACCTGCCGCCCAGCCTCGATGCAGCACTCAAGAATGCAGGCGTCTGGTAACGGGCTGGTTAGGCCACGTTTTGCTTACGTGCGGTTGTTAAAGCCTCAAGCAGCATTGAAAAATGACGCAGCCTGTTGGAAACAGGCGGCACCTGATCCGACGCGCTTCCAGAAAGGCCCCGCACATGCCCCAGTTCGACATGATCCTGATCACCCCGCGAGACGCGGAAGGGGCCAATGTGATCGAGCACAAGGCCGGCTCGCCGGTCCATGAAGGCGGCGGCGACGAGACCTACCGCTGCGGCGGCTGCAAGACGAAGCTGCTGGTCAATGTTTCCCACCGGGACGCACACGGCGTCACCATCAGGTGCGGCAAGTGCGGCAAGATCAATACCGAGCCGCATCACCACCATCATTGAGTTTTCCTGCCGTCACGGGATGATCGACAAGGCGGTCCCCGGCCTTTAAGGCGGGCCGATGGCTGATTTCCTTTCCCAATATGGCGGCATGATCCTGTCGCTCGTCGCGGTCGGACTGTTCGCAGGTCTTGTCGCGGGGATGTTCGGCATCGGCGGCGGCGCCGTGATCGTGCCCGTGCTGTTTTTCCTTTTCGACGGAATGGGATTCAGCGAAACCGCAATGCATGTGGCGGTGTCCACGTCGTTGGCGACCATCATCCTGACGTCAGCACGCAGCGTCGTTGCGCACCATGGCCACGGCGCCGTGGATTGGGGCATGATCCGGAGCTGGACGCCGTGGATCATGTTCGGAGCAGCCTGCGGCATCGGACTTTCGGGACTGATGTCCAACCAGATGCTGCTCGGCCTTTTCGGCACGCTTCTCGTGCTCCTGGCGGCGCAGATGATCTTTGGCCGTCCAGGCTGGAGACTGGCCGATCAGATGCCCACGGGCGCTGCGCGCGCCGGGCTGGGGATCGGGATCGGCACGCTATCGGCCTTGATGGGGATTGGCGGGGGCACGTTCGGCGTCAGCCTGATGACCTTGTTCGCAACACCGATCCACCGCGCAGTTGCAACGGCTGCGGGCTGGGGCGTTGCGATCGGTTTGCCGGGCGCCATTGCCGCCGTATTTGTTGGCTGGGGCCGGGAGGGTTTGCCGCCGCTGTCGCTGGGTTTCGTGAACCTGCCCGCCTTTGCGCTGATCTCTGTCTTCACCGTGCTGACAGCGCCGGTCGGCGCAGCTCTGGCACACCGTCTGCCTGCGGACAATCTGCGCAAGTTGTTCGGGGCGCTCCTGGTGCTTGTCGCAGGCCGGATGGTCTGGAAGGCACTCGGTCTCTAGGACACTACCCGCGCCAGAAGCGCGGTGTCAGAACTGCAAAGATTACCATGAACTCAAGCCGGCCGAGCAGCATGGTGACAGTGCAGACCCAGGTCGCAAAGTCATTGAGGGCGGCGTAATTCGTGGACGGCCCGACAATCGGGCCAAGCCCCGGACCGACATTCGAAATGCAGGCCGCCGCCGCCGAAATTGCCGACATCGTGTCGAGGCCGCTGAATGAGAGCAGCGCAGCAGAGAGCATGAAGGTCACGAGATAGAGGAAAAGGAACACCATTACCGATTGTAGCGTGTCTTCATCGACGATCCGGCCGGCGTAACGGATCGGCGCCTTGCGATGCGGCTGGACCATGCGCTGCGACCAGGCGCGGAGCGCCTTTGCGGTAATTTCGAGACGGAACATCTTGATGCCGCCGGCGGCCGAGCCTGCGCAGCCGCCGAGAAAGGTGGCGAACAGCATCAGCGTGATGACCGGATTTCCCCAGGTATCGTATGGCTTGGTTACAAATCCGGTGCCCGTCATCACGGAGGTAACGCTGAAAACAGCGTAGGTGGCTTCCTCCCAACGCTCTTCAAACGTGACCATTCCAAGGTGTGATTCGCGGTAAATGACGATGATCAGGGAAAGGATCAACGCCAGCGCCAGGAAGAGCCGGGGCTGTGGGTCGCGCAGCAGCGGGCCCACCTGTCCTTTCAGCAAGAGGATCGCCAGAAGGCTGAAGGGCATCGCCGCGATCACCATGAAGATGATCGCCACATAGATCGCCGGCGTGCCGTTGAACTGGGTGAAAGAGGCGTCGTAAGTCGAAAACCCGCCGGCGGCGAGCGTCGACATCGAATGGTTGATGGCATCGAACCAGTTCATGCCCGACATGCTGTAGAGCAGGGCACAGGCCATCGACAGCGCGACATAAGCAAAGCCGATATAGGCGGCGATGTCGCTCACCTTCGGAAGGAACTTGCCGGTCCGGTCCGAACTTTCGAGGCTGAAGAGTTGCATGCCGCCCACGCGGAGCTGCGGGAGGATTGCGACCGCGGTCACGATGATGCCGACACCGCCAATCCAGTGCAGGATCGAACGCCAGAGTAGAAGGCCGCGCGGCATGTTTTCCAGGCCGGTAAAGACCGTCGCGCCGGTCGTCGTCATGCCGGAGACGCTTTCAAACAATGAGTCCGTGACAGAGTATCCGGACACGAGGAATGGCAACGCGCCGACCGCATTGATCACGACCCAGATGCTGACGGTGAGCAGGAAGGCTTCCCGCTGGCCGATGCTGAGGTCGCCGCTGCGCGCCATCACCCAGAACAGGCTACCGATGAGGGCCGAGATCGAGCCTGCAACCGGAAACACGTGGGCCATGCCATTGCCGTCCGCAACGTCGACCAGCGCACACGGGATCATCGCCGCCGTCACCAGCAGGATCATTATTCCCAGTGCATAGATGACCGAACGAAGCTGCATGCGCAGCTACTGTAGGCCCCAAATCCTGCAAAGGTGTCAATGCGGCGCCGGGGGCGGCGCCGGGGGCGGCGCCGGGGGCGGCGGCGAGCGGCGGCGGCGAGCGGCGGCGGCCGCTGGTTGACCCTGCGCCAGCCCCGCGGGTAAAGCGGCGGGACCAGTTTAACCTGAAACCCTCTCCTCGAGTCGCGGCGATGTTCGATCATCCCTCTTTTGACGCCCACGAAGGCTGCCATGCCTTTCACGATGCATTGGCAGGCCTGAAATGCGTCATTGCGGTTCATTCGTCCGCTCTCGGCCCTGCAGCGGGCGGTTGCCGCATGTGGAACTATCCGACAGGCGACGCGATGATGACCGATGTGCTGCGCCTTTCGCAGGGCATGAGCTACAAGAACGCGATGGCAGGTATCCCGCTTGGCGGTGGCAAGGCGGTGATCTGGGGCGATCCGAAATCGGCGAAATCACCCGAACTGTTCCGGGCCTTCGGGCGCGCGGTCGAAAGCCTGCAGGGCAAGTATTACACGGCGGAAGATGTGGGCGTCGACGTGTCCGACATGGCGACCGTGCGGCAGGAAACGCGCTATGTGGCCGGGCTGGATGAAGGGGCTGCGGCGAGTGGTGATCCGTCTCCGGTCACGGCGACAGGTGTCTATCTCGGCATCCGCGAAGTCGCGCGGCGGCTGTTCGGTACGGACGACCTGAATGGCCGCACGGTTGCCGTTCAAGGCGTCGGCTCGGTCGGCGGCTATACCTGCGACCACCTTGCGAAGGCGGGCGCAAGGCTCGTCATCACGGACATCGATCCGGACGCGCTGAACGCCGTCGCCCGGAGGACCGGCGCCAGGATCGTCGCGCCGAACGACATCTATGACGTTGACGCGGACATCTTCTCGCCGAATGCGCTCGGCGCGGTGATCAACGAGAAGACGCTGACGCGGCTGAAGGTGAAAGGTATCGCGGGGGGCGCCAACAACCAGCTCGTGGTCAGGGAGATGGGCGAATTCCTTCGCCGCAAAGGCATTCTCTATGCGCCTGACTATGTGATCAATGGCGGCGGAATCATCAATGTCGCTGCCGAGATCTCCGGCAACTATTCGCGCGAATGGGTCGACGCAACGCTTGCCCGGTTGATCGTCACGCTCGGTGAAGTGCTTGACGAAGCGCTGCAAACCCATCAGCCTACAAACTATGTGGCGGATCGGATCGCGCGCGCCCGGATCGCCGGGGCCCGGACAGTTAGGTAGTTTCCACAGGTACGGCCGCGGCTGGCGAATGGTAGGGTCCCGGATAGGGCCTGAACCGGGCCGCAAGGAGGCCTGCCATGTCGATTGTCGCCGTGCTCCAGGGATCGTTCGAGACCGACGCCCTGACCACCCAGTCCGCGCTTGCCCTTGCGCGCCAGCTCAATGTGCCGCTCACCGGCCTGTGCGCGCTGCCCGATCCCCGGGCTGCGCTGATGCTGGTTGCAACGCCTGAGGCAGCTGGAATTTCAGCGGCGGCGGCCCAAGGACTGTTCGAACTGCAGAGGGGCATGCGCGCTGCCGCTGAAAGCGCCTTTCGCGAAGTGGCAGGGCAAGGCGCACATGGGCTGGATACGGCCTTCGTTCATCCCGTGGCCACGGCCGAATCCGCCGCTGCCAGCGCGGCAACCCTTGCCGAGGCGATCGTGTTTCCGCGTAGCGCGGCGAGCAGCGGCGAACCCCTTTCGCTCGCTTTCGATCACGTGATGATGGATGCGCGCTTGCCAGTCGTCTTGGCCGGAAACAAGCCGCTGCAGCCCGGCCCCGTGATCATCGGCTGGGATGGATCGAACGGCGCGGCCCGCGCGGCAAGGTTCCATGCCCCGCTTGTCACCGCCTTTGGCGAAGTCATCATTGCCCAAAATCACGGGGATGCGGCGCGCGACGGCGCCCGGCCAGGGGTCACCCCCGGATCGCTTGCTGACTGGCTGACGCGGCAAGGCGCTGCGGCCCGGATGGAAAACCTCGAGGGCGAAGTGGCCGGCGCGCTGCTTGCGCTCGCCGCGAGGACAGGCGCGTCCATGATCGTTGCGGGCGCCTATGGCCACTCGCGCCTTGGCGAACGCCTGTTCGGCGGAACCAGCCGCCGCCTGCTTGACGCTGCCAACGGGCCTGCATTGGCCCTTGCCCGATAAATCTTCCGGAGACTGAAGATGCCCCTTCGCAGAATTACGCTTCAACTGGCCCGTAATCCCGGTCTTCCTGCGGGTGATCCCGCGCAAGGCTACATGATCATTGCGCCCCTGGGCGAGGCCGGGCAGCTCGACATCGAGGCCTGGCGCGCCCACAGGAAGGCGTGCCGGGTATTCCGCTTTCATCCGGACCCTGCTGAAAAAGCTGATGGATGGCTGACCCACCGCGGCCAGGACTGGTTTTTCCATTATGACGAAGAAACCGAAGGTGAAGATGAAGCGATCTTCCGGTTTGGTGCGCACAACTTTCGCGAAGGCGAATATGTCACAATCACTCATCCGGGCCGGGAAGCGCAGACCTACAAGGTGACAGACATTTCCCCGCTGTGAAATGTTGCTCACCGGTGAAAGAGGCCCGTTCGATTTCGCGTGCTGCCGGGAGCGTGTGTTTGCCTTGATGCATTAAACAGGTGGCATGGAAAAGCTTGCTGCCCCCATCATCGCAATTGTCAGCGTGTTCTCTACCTCACGCATGATGCCGCCTTCAATTATGAAGATGCCAACGCCGAGAAACGCTTCGAGTTCGTTAAGCGCCAGTCTGCGAAAGCGGCGATCTTCAGCGGATTTTCCGTGCGCTCCGGCCCGACGCCGTCTTCATTTCCGCTCACCAGCGTCTCGTTCGCCTGAAAGTGCGGGCGAGCGAAGCGTCCAATTCCGGTGCCCACCGTTCGCAGACGTCTACGGGCGGCTGCGAGGGCTATCCACAATCCTGGATCGGAAAGCACGGCATCACACCGCGCCTCGAGTTCTTTCTGGACATCGCTATGATGGCCGGAACCATGTCTCTGTCACCCGGCTTCTGCGCTGCGACGGCGGCCAAGGTCAGTTGACCTCAGAAATCCCAGCGCAGTTGTACGCCATAGGTTCGCGGTTCGTTGACGAAGCCCGTGAGGTTGTTAAAGTCTATTGCGCCTTCAAGCGCAGCCTCGTCGAGTATGTTCCTTACAAAGATTGATGCGTCATAGCCGCGATCCGAGCTGAAGCCGGCCTTCAGGCCGCCCTCCCAGTAACCTTCCTGGCCGAACTCGATGCTGTCATAGAGGAAGAAGTTCGTCTCGCCCTTGAAGGCCCAGTCCGTGTAGCCGTAGATTTCTCCACCGGGCACGAGCACTCCGTAGCGCGCCGTGACGTTGGCGATCCACTTCGGCGCGTTCGGGAAGGAGTTCCCGGAGATGTTGTAGCGGGTGACCGGTCCGGCTGGGCCGTTCACAATGACTGGAGGATCAAGGATCGTGCACGGCGCGCCGCATCCGGGCGCGATAATCAGGTCGTCCTTGAACTCGGTCTTGTTGTAGGAAAGGCCCGCCGTCATCAGGAGGTTTGGTGTCGGCGCCGCTTCAAAGTCAGCTTCGAAGCCATGACCTTCGCTTTTGTCTGCGTTGAACAGCGAGACATCATTGGTAAGGCCGCCCACGATGGTCAGTTGCTGGCCTTCGAGTTCGAAAGCGTACAAGCTGACATTCACCCGCACCCGGTCGTCGAGCAGTTCGGTCTTTGCGCCAAGTTCGTAGGACAGGACAGTTTCGCTTTCGGCTTGCGACGGGGCGCCGAATCGCTGCTGCACCGTGGGGCCGCGGAAGCCTTTGGCGACCCGTCCGTAAAGTTTGATGTCCTCACGAGCGGTATAAGCGGCCGAGACATCCCAGCTGACCTGTTCGTCGACGAGTTCGCGCTGGTCGCCTGCAGCGCGGAATTGCTTTTCGTCCTCGGTCCAGCGCGCGCCGCCTGACAGCACAAGACGATCGGTGGCGTCATAGCTGACTGAGGCGAACACGGCCCTGCTGTCGGTGTCGAGGGCGCGACGGGCAAGTGTGGTCTGGGGCTGTCCCGGTGTGAGAGAGGCAAAGCCGCGCGAGGTGATCGCCACTTCTTCCCCGAAGAGGAAGACCCCTGCCTGCGCGCGCAGCGCGCCGCCATTGTTGAAGGTTAACCGGATCTCATGCGTTGTCTGGTCGAGCGAGTCGACGGCGCCGCTGGTCTCGACCGGGAACGGGATCCGGCCCGGCCCGAAATTCCCGGCGCCGAGGAAGGTCGCGCCGAAGCCGCCATCGATGTCGCCGCGGCTTTCGATGGCCGCATTCTCATACCCGAAGACGTAGGTCGCGGTGACGGTGCCAGTGAGCGGCCCGTCCAGCCGGAGGGTCACACCGGACGTGTCCTGGGTAAGGAAGTTCTGTCCGTCATGGAATACCTTGTCGCGGTCAAAGCCTGCGCCCAGTCCCTTCCGGCCGGGATCAATGATGTTGGCGCGGAAGAGGCGGGCGTCGCCGTCGTTTGAACGGGCGTGCAGGTTGAGCAGGGCCGAGAAGTCAGTCCCCAGGGGTGTGAACAGGGCCTGCGCCCGTCCGGCCAGTTCCCTGAAGCCCTCGTAGCGATCTGTCTCGCCGGTAAAGGCGTTGTCGACATAGCCATCGCGCGCCTGGTAGAGCCCGGACACGCGAATCGCGAGAACATCCTGAACGACGGGAAGGTTCAGTGCGCCTTCGAGATCGCGCGTTTTGTAGTTGCCATAGGCGGCGCGGAAGTAGGCTTCGAAGTCGTCCTGGGGTTTGCGCGAATCGAACTTGATGATGCCGCCCGGCGTGTTGCGGCCAAACAGGGTGCCCTGTGGTCCGCGCAGCACTTCGATCTGTTCAAGGTCGAAGACCGGGAAACCCTTCAGGATGGGGCTCTCGTAAGGCACATCGTCATAGACGAGGCTGACAGGCTGTGACGCGTTGAGGTCGAAATCGGTATTGCCGATGCCCCGGATGTAGAAGCGCGGGAAGGCGCGCCCGAACGAGCTTTCAGCGATCACGCTCGGCACGCGGGCAGACAGGAACCGGACATCTGCGCCCGAGGATTTCAGCGTATCGAGTTTTTCGTCCGAGAGTGTCGAGATCGAGATTGGCACTTCCTGCAGGTCTTCTTCGACCCGTTGGGCCGTCACTGTGACCGTGCCCAGCCGGGCCGCGGCTTGATCCTCGGCGGTCTGCGCGAGCGCGGGCGCATTCAATAGGGCAAGGGTGATAAGGCTGGCGCCGGCAACGAGGCTTCGGACGAAATGTTGGGAGGGCACGCAGATCACCTTGCAGCAGGGGGATACGGCGCAATCTGGCGCGGCTGCTTCTGGCGCGGGCATCTCATGGCGTGACGCCAAGGAAAAGGCCGGTCGCCTGCTGCGCGAGCGGTTTGGATGCTAAGGGAAAGCGGGTGTGCTTCTGCAGCAACAGCTGCCGGAAGATCAGACTAATTCCAAGGATTGAAACGGCGCGGGGTTCCAGGCTCCGGCGCGGGCGGCGCGTTTTCTCCCGGCAGTTCCAGCGGATCGGTCTTCGGTGCATGGGGAGGATAAACGTCCGCAGCAGCGGCGTCATCAAATTCACCCGGGGCCATGTCCGGAAGGTCGAGTGTTCCATCGATCACGATGCGGGCAGGTGCTTCGTCCTCGGCCTTGTGCTCCGGCTCCGGCGGGGTCGTCGAAGGATGAGAAGGCGCACCGGCGCGCTGCGCGGCCCCCAGGCCAAATCCGAAGGGAATGGAGGACAGCGAAATCGGCTGGCTGAGCGTTGGTACTGTGAGCGCCGGTTCCAGTTGCGCGACGGGCTCCGGTTCACGTTCCGGTTCGGCAAATACGGGCTCAGGAGCCAGCTCGGCTGCCGGAGCAGGTTCATCGCCCGGCGCTTCTGTTACCGGTTCGGCAGCGCGGTGCTCGAACGCGCCAAAGGTGCCAAATGATGATGGCTCCTCGACCAGCGGCGCAACGTCGACGGACGGCGCGGGTGTCTCGGCAGCGATCTCCGCCAGGCGCGTGAACAGGGTAGCGGGTGCGGGGGCAGGTTCGGGCTCGGGCTCGGGCTCGGGTTCGGGCTCGGGCTCGGGTTCGGGTTCGGGCTCGGGTTCGGGCAGGGATACGGCAAATGCCGGCTCCGGCTCGGGCGCCGTTATCGTTACTGCGGGCGCTGCCGGCGGGGTTCCATTGATCTGGTCTGCAAGATTGGCAACTGCGGCAGTGATTTCAGTTTCGCTCTCGATCGGCGCCGTCTCGTCGGTCGTCGCGTCCGGCGCATCGATAAGCTGGAGCACCGGGGCTGGCGAAACTATGGCGGCGAGGGGCTCCGCATCCGCCGAATCAAGGCCTGCGAGCAGGGTCCTGATCGCTTTCTCGGTGCCCCGGGCATGGCGGGCGGCTTCGCGGTAAAGTTCGGCGATGAACTTGGCATAGGGGCGGCCATGGGAATCGACGTCGTCGCCGAACTCTGCCGGTGTGCAGGTTTCGATCTCGCGGCCTAACGCGTCAGTCAGCAGGACGGTATGGGGATCCGCCGTGATCACGACACGGTAGCCTTCCGTGTCATGCACGACAGCGGCGTTCTCGCCTTCGGTCCAGGTGACCCGCTGCTTGCGCGTCATCTCGCTCAGCTTGTCGATGAGACGCTTTGTAGAGGGATGCAGCATTGCGGCGTGCCTTCCTGATGGGGCCGATAATGACTTCAGCGTCAGGTTAGCCCGGCCCGCGCCAAGATTCAAACCTCAGAGCCAGATTACTCTCCGGTGTCTCCATCTGAAGCCAGATGCAGGTTGGATGCCGGTTTCACGGGCAGGGGTCAGGGTGGAGGGGCATGGTAGCGCAATTCAACCAGAACGGCGGCCGATTCAGGCGCTCCGCCGCCCTTTAGCGCATAGACGCGCGCGAAAGCGGCCGGAGAGACCGGATCCGGGCAAACCAGGCGTCTCGCTTCCGGGCTTTTGCACAGCGCCCTGGATTCTGCAGCGAGATCGCCAAGCACGGTTTTTCCGATTGTTTCGCCAGACGGTCCGCGAACGGCAGGATCACGGCTGCGCACGATTGCAACATAGCCGCGGGTCCAATCCGGTTCGACGACAAAGCGGGCCGTGTCGCCGCCAGCAGGGCGCACGTCGAACGTCGCCATACCTGTGGCGGGATCCGCAAGCGGGATCACGGTGTGGCCGGGAAACGCCGTTTCGACCGCAGAAACCGTAAACGGCGTGCGTTGACCCAGGGCGCCAACCCCGGCTGGCGACATGACCAGCAGGGCGCCGGCCTCCTCGGAGCGCAGACGCGCAATGTCCTTGATGAAGGCCTTCACCGGCTGGTCCTTGTCGATCGACAGGTCCGTGCGGAATCCTCTCACGACGCCGCCGGGCGAGACGACAAGATAGGTGGGCGTCCAACTGATCCTTAACCCCGCTCGCAGGCTGCCATCGGTATCAAGCACAGTCGGCAGGGCGGAGCCGGCCGACTCGAAGTAGGACTCCAGGGAGCCATACTTGCCGAACATCTGCTTCGGCCCGGTGCGGGCAGCGTCCTGGGGCACATGGATCGTGACGAAATCCAGTTCGGGATCGGCAGCAATCGCGCGCGACAGCGCGTCGGCATGGAGGCCGTCTGCGCGGCTGTCTGAGCACCATGCGCCCCAGACGGCAATGACGGTCCAGCGATCGATCGCAGCTGAGTCGAATGTGCTGCCATCAGCCATGACGGAAACGAAAGCGGGCAGCTTCTGTCCGAGCAAGGCGTAGTCCAGAGGGCGCCCGTCAGCGTCTTTCGCGACGCTCTGATCCGGTGCGTCAGGCAGGCTTGCCGGGGCAGCGATGGGGCCGGCCGCCTGGGCGGCCGCGGCCTTCGGCGTGGTAGGTAATACGGAGTGTTCTCCTGCGCCGCAGGCGGCGACGAGCGCGGCCGAGACGATGCCGGCGATCAGGTCCCTTGTCATGGCCGCAACTCCGATGGCTTGGCCTTTGCATGCCACCCAGCTGCGGCGCGAAGAAGGCATGTAAACGCCTTTTGCCCAAAAAGAAAAAGGGCGGCCAAAGGGCCGCCCTTTCCGGCAGGCAGGTCCGGACGTTCCGGATCAGCTGTAGATTTCGAACAGGCCCGCTGCGCCCATGCCGCCGCCGATGCACATGGTGACGACGCCCCATTTGGCTTTCCGGCGCTGGCCCTCGAGCAGGATCGAGCCGGTGCAACGCGCGCCCGTCATGCCGAACGGGTGGCCGATCGAGATTGCGCCGCCGTTGACGTTGTACTTTTCGGGATCGATGCCGAGGCGGTCACGCGAATAGAGGCACTGCGAGGCGAAGGCTTCGTTCAGTTCCCAGAGGTCGATGTCGCTGACTTTCAGGCCATGACGCTCGAGCAGGCGCGGGACGGCGAAAACCGGGCCGATGCCCATTTCGTCCGGATCGCAGCCTGCCACGTTGAAGCCGGCGAAACGGCCGAGCGGCTTCAATCCGCGCTTCGCCGCTTCCTTGGCTTCCATCACGAGCACGGCTGCAGCGCCGTCCGACAGCTGCGAGGCGTTGCCGGCGGTGACATACTTGCCCTGCTTCACGACCTGGCCGCCTGAGAATACGGGCGGCAGTCCGGCGAGGCTCTCATAGGTCGTGCCCGGACGGTTGCAATCGTCCTTGTCGACGACGACGTCCTGGTAGGTCTCTTCTCTCGTTTCCTTGTTAACCAGCTTCATGCGGGCATTCATCGGCACGATTTCCTGCGCCATGAAGCCGTTCTTCTGGAACTCGGCCGTGCGGCGCTGGCTCTCGGCGGAATACTGGTCCTGATACTCGCGGGAAACGTTGTAACGGTCAGCGACGATCTCGGCGGTCTCGATCATAGTCATCCAGATCGCGGGCCATTTCTTGGCCAACTCAGGCTCGAAATAGCGGTGACGGTTGGTGTGGCCGGATCCCTGGACGATGCTCAGGCTCTCAACGCCGCCGCCGATGGTGACCGACGCGCCTTCGTTGATGATCGTGTGAGCGGCGTTGGCAATTGCCTGCAGGCCCGAAGAGCAGAACCGGTTGATCGTCGCGCCCGACGTGGTTGAGGGGCATCCGGCGGCAAGGGCCGCGTTGCGGCCCACGTTGTGGCCGGTTGCGCCTTCGGGTGTGGCGCAGCCGAGGAAGACATCCTCAACGGCGGCAGCTTCGACGCCGGCGCGGTCGAGAGCGCCCTTGATGACGTGGCCGGCCATGGTGATGCCGTGGGTATCATTGAGGCCGCCGCGGCCAGCTTTGGTCAGGGCAGTACGGGCTGTAGAGATGATAACGGCTTCGCGCATGGCTTCCTCCGGAATGTTTGGCGTTGAGTTGCGCCACATCGTAACGATTGCAACTGCCCCGCGCCAGACTTCCCTTAACGTCAAGGCAGCCATTCATATGAAAAAACCCGCCCGGCGTAGCCGGGCGGGTCTCTGATCGGCGTTTCTTCCCGGTATCAGGCGGTGATCTTGGCCTTCGGCGCGGCGGCTTTGACCGCATCATCCACATAGGCTTCGAATTTCCTGAAGTTCTCGACGAACATCTCGGCGAGTTTCCCCGCCTGGGCGTCGTAGGCGGCGGGGTCAGCCCAGGTCGAACGCGGGTCGAGGATCTTTGCATCGACGCCCGGGACTGCGGCGGGAACCATGAAGCCAAAGGTTTCGTCCTTGCGGAACTGGACCGTGTTCAGCGAACCGTCGAGCGCAGCGTTGAGCAGCGCGCGGGTTGCCTTGATCGGCATGCGGTTGCCCTGGCCATACGGCCCGCCCGTCCAGCCGGTCGAAACCAGCCAGCAGTCGACATCATACTTCGCGATCAGGCGGCGCAGCAGATTTCCGTACTCGGACGGATGGCGCGGCATGAAGGGCCCGCCGAAGCAGGTGGAGAAAGTGGCCGAAGGCTCGGTCACGCCTTTTTCGGTGCCGGCGACGCGCGCCGTATAGCCCGAAAGGAAGTGATACATGGCCTGCGCCGGCGTCAGCTTGGCGATCGGCGGCATGATGCCATAAGCATCCGCTGTCAGCAGGATCAGGTTTTTCGGCTGGCCGCAGCGGCCGGTAAGCGATGCGTTCGGGATCGCCTCGATCGGATAGGCGCCGCGCGAGTTCTCGGCGAGGGCGGCCGAGTCGAGATCGAGTTCACGCGTGGTGGGATCCATCACGACGTTCTCGAGCACCGTGCCCCACTGTTTCGTGGTCGCATAGATTTCAGGTTCGGCTTCCGCCGACAGCTTGATCATCTTGGCGTAGCAGCCACCTTCGAAGTTGAAGAGACCGTTCTCGGACCAGCCATGCTCGTCATCGCCGATCAACGTGCGCGAGGCGTCTGCCGAAAGCGTTGTCTTGCCGGTGCCGGAAAGGCCGAAGAAGATCGCGGCATCGTCCTTGCCGGATGTGTTGACCGAGCAGTGCATCGGCATCACGCCTTGGTCAGGCAGCAGGTAATTGAGGATCGTGAAGACCGATTTCTTGGTCTCGCCGGCATAGGATGTGCCGCCGATCAGGATGACGCGGTTCGAGAAGTTGACGGCAATTACCGTTTCGGAGCGCGTGCCGTGCTTCGCCGGATCGGCGCGGAAACTCGGGCAGTTGATGATGGTGAAGCCGGTGCGAAACGATCTCGCTTCATCCGCAGTCGGAAGACGCAGAAGGTGGCGGATGAACAGCGAGTGCCAGGCGAATTCGGTCACGACAGTCACGGGCACGCGGTAGTCGGGGTCGGCGCCGCCAAACAGGTCCTGCGTGTAGACATCCTGGTTTGCGAGGTGCGCCTTGAAGTCCGTCCACAGAGCATCGAAATGCGCAGGCGTCATCGCGGCGTTGTTGTCCCACCAGACAGTGTTCTCGGTCAGCTCGTCGCGGACCGTGAACTTGTCCTTGGCCGAACGCCCGGTGTGCTGCCCGGTCTCGACGACCAGCGCGCCGCCCTTTGCGACGCGCGCTTCGCCCGAGGCGACGGCGGTCTCGTAAAGACGGGCTTCGTTCCAGTTCTTGCGCACCGATTTCGGACGCAGTCCGAGATCGGAAAGGATTGCTACCGTGTCACTCATAATCACCCTCGTTATCGCAATTCTGTCGGGCCGCCCCCGGCCTCAGGACCATGCGTCATTAGCGCCTGAAGGGCGAATTTTGCAACATCCGTGCCGCTCTGGAGAGATTATCCCGTCGGATTACTTGCGCGGGAAAGCGGCAGGCAAATGCCTGTCCGACGTTGTCAAATATTCGCTGGCGTCATTGTGCAGCGCACTCTGTGCCGATCACGGACAGATAGCTGACGGCCGCTCCCGTGAGGGGGGCCGGCAAGGCGGAGGTTTCGAACCAGCCCCAGCCCCCGTGCTTCTCCGGTTCGAGGATTCGCGGCTCGCCGGACAAGATGCGCGCTTCGTAAACCGGCGCGATCCAGTGGCGGCCATCGCCCCTGTCGATCGTCTCGGCAATGCAGGCAAGCCTCAGGATCTCGATCTCGATTCCAAGTTCTTCGGCGATTTCGCGGCGGGCCGTTTCCATGGCTGGTTCGCCAAAGTCGATCTTGCCGCCCGGCAGGCCCCAGGCGCCCGCCTCCGGCTCGCGCAGGCGCCGGATCAGGAGCAGGCGACCGGTGTCATCGCGGATCGCGGCGCCGCATCCGGCTTCAGGTTTGCGAATGTCCATGCCGGCGGCCTCCCTGGATCAACCGCCTGAGCTGATAACAAAAAAGGCCGCCAGGGCGATACCCTGGCGGCCTGAAGAGAGGTTTGGAGAGACCTGAAAGCTTACTTCCTGGCCGAGGCGTTGCACTCGGCGAGCTGTTCGGCCGTCAGTTCGGATTTCGTGTTGCGGAGCGCGGTCAGCTGGCCGACTTCCTTCGCGATCTTCTTGCAGATGCGGACGGTCGGGGCCTTGCGGTCGAGTTCAGCGCTGCATTTCGTGCCTTCGCACGACCAGACGACGCTTTCAGCGACGATGCGTTTTTCCGAAACCGGGTTGACGGTCTCGAAGGTGTAGGAGTTGCCGGCGAAAGCCGGGGCGGCGATGGCTGCGAAAACAGCGGCGGCGAGGGCAGAACGGAGCATGGGAGGGTGCCTTGTCGTTCGGGGTTGAGGATGCAATCGGTGGTCAGGCAGGTTGCCTGGGGGGCATAACTAGGGAACGCTGAACAATTCGTCAAGCGTTCAGAGCGCTCAATTCAACATTATTGGAGAACGCTTCGTTCCGTATGCTGCGGTGCAGCATTCCGCTTTCCCCGGCGGCACAAATTGCCGCCCCGCCCGGCAGGCGTATGGTGACCTGAAAGCCGCGACGCATGGGAGAGAAATATGGACTTCAATATTCCAAAGGACATTGCCGACTATCTGGTCGTGCTCGATAAATTCATCCAAGACGTGATCAAGCCGCTGCAGGCGCAGGATGACAACGAGCGATTCTTCGACCATCGCCGCGAATGGGCCCGCACCGATTTCGACAATCAAGGCCTGCCGCGCCCGGAATGGGAAGCCCTGCTACGCGAGGCCAAGAAGCGCGCCGACAAGGCCGGCCACCTGCGCTACGCCCTGCCGAAGGAGTTCGGCGGCCAGGAGGGCACGAACCTCGGCATGGCGATCATCCGCGAGCATTTCGCCAAGCAGGGCCTTGGTCTCCACAATGACCTGCAGAACGAGCATTCGATCGTCGGCAACTTCCCGCAGATCCTGATGCTGCGCGACTTCGCGCGCCCCGACCAGAAACACCTCGCGACCGCCGCCCTCGAAGGCAAGTTCCTCGCCTGCTTCGGCCTGACGGAACCGAACCATGGCTCGGATGCGACGCACATGGAAACCCGCGCCGTCCGCACGAAGAAAGACGGCAAGGATGGCTGGCTGATCAACGGCGAGAAGATGTGGATCACCGGCATGCATGTCGCGACCCACATCATGTTGTTCTGCCGCACCAGCGGCAAGGACGGCGACGCGAAAGGCATCACCTGCCTGATCATCCCGGCGCGTGATCCCGGCGTGATCATTGAAGAGTACATGTGGACCTTCAACATGCCGACGGACCACCCGCGCCTCACCATCAAGGATGTCTGGGTGCCGGAAGATGCCGTGTTCGGCCCGCCGGAAGGCGGCCTCGCGCTCGCCCAGCACTTCGTCCACGAGAACCGCATCCGCCAGGCGGCCTCCTCCTGCGGCGCGGCGATCTACTGCATCAACGAAAGCGTGAAATACGCCAACGCGCGCAAGCCCTTCGGCAAGCCGCTCTCCACCAATCAGGCCATCCAGTTCCCGCTGGTGGAGCTGGCCACGCAGGCCGAGATGCTCCGCCTGCTGATCTTCAAGACGGCCTGGGAAATGGACCAGATGTCGAAGCCGGAAGTGGCCATCCGCCTCTCCGACAAGGTCTCGATGTGTAACTATTACGCCAACCGCCTCGTCTGCGAAGCGGCCGACCGCGCGATGCAGGTGCATGGCGGTATCGGCTATTCGCGCCACAAGCCGTTCGAGCACATCTACCGCCACCACCGCCGCTACCGCATCACCGAAGGCTCCGAAGAGATCCAGATCCGCAAGGTCGCCGGGCATCTCTTCGGCTTCATGGGCCCGAACAAGCACGGCCAGCCCAAAGGCGAAACCGGCAAGGACGGCAAGAGCGTAGAGCCGACGGATTTCGCGGTGCGGTAACTAGTACCCGGAATCACAATTGACTAATACGCCGGTTTTTGAACTTCCGTTGGCGGACCTTGGTCTTTGTCCACATGAACGGGGCGGCGCCCTCGTTGTATGAAGCGATGAAGGCATCGATGTGATCCTTGAGTTGCGCGACGGATGTG
>Ga0163144_10004365_pt1 | contig 31867 bp, 33 predicted proteins | sample OliLak19BULKMAT1_FD_123175 | JGI IMG/M metagenome (GOLD analysis project Ga0163144, IMG submission 123175) | Freshwater microbial mat bacterial communities from Lake Vanda, McMurdo Dry Valleys, Antarctica - Oligotrophic Lake LV.19.BULKMAT1 | ecosystem: Environmental > Aquatic > Freshwater >... | reverse complement strand
GCTGCATGAGTACGGCGTTGTTTGAGGAATGATGTTTGTTTGCTTTGCCCGATGCGGTGTTTTATTTTGCCTGCATGAATACGGTTCTCGAAAAAAAGGAACAGTTCATCGTGAATGCTTCCGGCAAACGCGTGGGCGTTCTGCTCGACATGCTCACCTACGAGCGTTTGCGCGAAGCGGAAGAGGAATTGGATGACATCCGTGCTTATGATGCCGCTGCTCGGCGCGTCAAGGCTGAGATTGCCAAGGGAGATTTTGTCACCTTGTCCGATTACCGAAAAGCCCGTGCCGCCAAGCGCAAATGAAATACGGCGTCCTTCTTTCCCGCTCCGCGCGAAAGCAACTCGAACGGTTTTCAGGCGAAACAGAAAGACGCATCCTCGCCAAGTTGGCTGAATTGGAATCCAACCCGCGTCCGTCCGGTTGTAAAAAACTTAAGAACCGCGACGCCTGGCGCGTTCGCATTGGCAATTACCGTGTCATCTACGAAATCCACGACAAGATTTTGCAAGTGATCGTTGTGGCCGTCGGTCACCGGCGCGAGGTGTATCAGTGAAATTGGGCGAGCAGGCCGATGACTTGCAGCCGTTTGATGCGAAGCAATTCGCGCAGGCGTTGTTTGAGGAATAGAATTCTCTTTTCAACGCAAAGTCGCAAAGTTGGCAATTCGATGAACAACGAAAACGAGCGCCAACACTATGTCTCGAAAGTTTTGTTGAAACGGTTTAAAACTCTCGGCAATCCCCTTGAGTGTTACCAAATCCAAACGGGTCTGTGGGAACCAAAAAGCATTGAGAGATCTTGTTCTGCGCCGGGGTACAATCAGCTGCTTGCTGGTGGAAATCCGAACAACGCCATTGAACACTCATTCTCCAAAGTTGAAACTAATCTTCCCAAGACATTTAGAGCATTGGAGGTTGCGGCAAATCACCCATCGACGGAACTGCCCAAAGAGATTTAACGAAATATGTGTACCTACTGCACGTTTCTCAAAGGGACATCTCTTTTTTCAAAACCGGGCGCGGTCGTAAGTTTTTTGGCCCAGATAAACATGGAATTGGAAAAGGGCGAATATTACATCTTCCGGGAGCTAAAGATTCCAGATTTCCAAATTAACTTGTTCCAAAAAGCGTTCTTGCAAGGTGGTAGAATTATAATTGAGTCCGAAAATGTTTTGCAGACTGTGTTCAGGCTCCAATTTGAACGCATGCTGAATTCCAATTACAGCGAATTTTTAAACTGCGACTGGACAATTTCCAATTCTCCGATCGAACTCCCAATGTCTGACATCGGATTGATTAAGATTTCGCTGACGGATTTAAAAGCAAACCATTACATATTGCCAATCGGCCCAAGATTGCTGCTAGAAGGTCTGTTTTATTATGAAGGATCAAAAAATTCTTCAAGACCGGTAGTGCAAGGACACGATTTAAATCCAATTGAAGCTGAGTATCGCTTAGACTGTATTTGTTCCTCTGCGGTCTTGGAAGTAATTTGTCCGCACAAAAATTTCGATATTGCGGCTAGTCGCGAAAGAGCAAGTGCAAAACAAATTATGTTCACCAAAATTGTTAATCCAGAGCAGGTGCTGGTTTCGGGGTTACAAAAGGCCAATCCAGCTTACTGTCTCCAAATGGTTTCAGAGGATGACTACGTAAAATTTGTTCATTCTTTTGTTCGACCGCCAAACTTCAAGATGAAACAAGACATCCGGCAATGATTAACAATCAATTCATGCGCCTCGCCCTCCGGCTTGCCCGGCACGGTTTGGGAACGACTTCGCCCAATCCGACTGTTGGCGCGGTGCTGGTCAAAGGCGGACGCATTCTTGGACGTGGACGGACTGCGCCCGCTGGCGGGCCGCACGCTGAGATTGAAGCGATTCGCGATGCGCAATCCAAAAAACAAAATCTCAATGGCGCGACGCTTTGCTCGATTCCGTGAACAATTCAATCTTCATTTGAGCCTGGGTTTCGAGTAAAAAGAAACCCATGAGCGACCAATTGCCTGTTCCCTCTGCCAATAATACTTTTGATCGAACTAAACGCGTGAGTGCGGAAGGCCATGAGTCGTGGTCGGCCCGCGATTTGGCGCGCGTGTTGGAATACATAAACTTCCGCAATTTTCAGCCGGTAATTGAAAAAGCTGTCGAGGCGTGCGCCAAAAGTGGTCATACGGTTGCCGACCATTTTGCGGAAATGCGCAATATGGTCGGCATTGGCTCTGGGGCACAACGCGAGTTGGAAGATTGGGCGCTTTCCCGTTACGCCTGTTATCTTGTCATTCAAAACGCTGATCCGAGCAAACCGCTTGTCGCATTGGGCCAAAGTTATTTTGCTGTGCAAACGCGGCGGCAGGAAATGGCCGATGAAGAGGCGTTGAAGGAAGGTCGGAGCGCCGGTTTGCAACCGGCTTTGGGCATCAAGCGTGCAAAAGCCGGTTGCAAACCGGCGCTCCGTATCGGGCTATGTGAAATGTCCCGGCTGGGGATGCGCGACGTCCATGAGCGCAAACGGCTCAAGTCCAAGGATCATCTTTTAGATCACATGGGCAGCACGGAATTGGCGGCGAATCTTTTCCGCGCCACACAGACTGACGAAAAGTTGCGCCGCGAAAATGTGCGGAACAAGGACCACGCGAATCGGATTCATAACGAGGTCGGTCGGAAAGTTCGCAAAACGATTCATGAATTGGGCGGTAGGATGCCGGAGAATTTGCCGGTGATCGAGAACATCAAGAAAGTTGAGAGCCGGGAAAAGAAACGGCTCAAGACCGAGCAAAAAAAATCGTTGTCGGAAAAGCCGGAAGCAAAATCTTGATGCAGCGCATGAACGATGTTTCTTTCATGCGCCTCGCCCTTCGCCTCGCCTGGCGTGGCTGCGGCACGACTTCTCCCAATCCGATGGTTGGAGCCGTCCTGGTGAAGGGTGGCAAAATCATTGGCCGCGGCTGGCATCGGCGCGCCGGAGAACCGCACGCGGAGATTGAAGCGATTCGTGACGCGCAATCCAAAAACACAAATCCCCAAGGCTCGACGCTTTTTGTGACGCTCGAGCCGTGTTGCACCCATGGCCGCACGCCGCCTTGCACCGATGCCATCATCGCCGCTGGAATCAAACGCGTGGTTGTGGCCGCAACGGATCCAAACCCGAAACATGCCGGGCAAGGATTCAAGTTGTTGCAGCGGGCTGAAATTGAAGTGGAAACCGGTTTGCTGGCCGAGGAAGCGACGCGTCTCAACGAAGCCTTCAATCATTGGATCGTTCATCGCACTCCGTTCGTCACGGTAAAGTCCGCCATGACGCTGGACGGTAAAATTGCCACGGCATCGGGCGAATCGAAATGGATCACGGGCGAGAAGGCGCGCGCTCAAGGGATGCGCCTGCGCCAGGGTGCGGACGCCGTTCTTGTCGGGGTGAACACCGTGATCGCCGACGATCCTGCGCTTACGATTCGCGCGGTTCAAAGTTCGAAGTTTAAAGAGCAAAGTTCAAAAATCCTGCGCCGAATCGTTCTCGACCCCAATGCGCGCACGCCGCTCTCGGCAAAAATTCTGAATGATGAATTTGCCGCGTGGACGACGATTGTGGTGAGCAGGCGGGCGTCGAAAGATAAGATCTCGAAACTGAGCAAAAAAACGAACGTGATCGTCGCCCCTTCGGCTCCCTCAAAACTCAAAACTCAAAACTCAAAACTGAATTTGCCTTGGCTCCTGAAAAGGCTCGGCGCGGAGAATATCACCAGCCTGCTGGTCGAAGGGGGCGGAGAAACAAACGCGTTTTTCCTCGAGCAAAAACTCGTTCACCGAATCGCCTTTTTCTACGCGCCCAAAATCTTGTGCGGCCGGGATGCGCGCAAGAGTGTGGCCGGGCAGGGGATTGAGCGGTTGGACCAGAAAATTGCGTTGCGCGATGTCGAGTGGAAGAAATTGGGGCCGGATTTGTTTTTGACCGCGCGGATTTCGTGAAAAGCAGCGTCCTCGTTCGAGAGCCAATGGTTGTAATGTTGACCGCGCTAACGTGTCCCACCTGACGAAACAGGACCGGCGCACGCGTATCGGAGACTTCCTCGATAGATGGACGAAATCAATCGCCAGATCTTCTCGGTGGATTGCCGGCCGCCGCCGGAACGATCAGCACCTGGATGCCAGGCCACAACGGAGATGGGCTGGTGGCATCGTGGAAGTTTCGCTCACGACGTGAAACGGGCAAAGATGAATTCGCCCAGACGCGACGGTTGGGGACAGGGCCGGATTGATTCGCGCGGCACATGGTCCGCGATTTTCGGAACACACCAAATGGAAATCCATGGTTAAAGAGCCTGATCAGCAATTGGAATATTTGCCGGGAGAAAATAGCGGCTGGTTTGTGACGCAGCTACGCTCCAATACAGATTTTGTCCAGATGTGGTAAACTCGCCGGCAAAAGTCATTCCGGATCGATGCTATGGGGTGAATACCCCATGGTGTTCATGCTGTGAGTGTTTAAAGTAAATGATGACTCCGCACAGGGAATTGCCCGGAAAACAGGCCAAGGTCAAGCGAGTGCCGAAAACTCAAGCAGCCTCCAATTTAAAACGAGGGAATCTGGATCCCCGCTCCGAAGTATCTTTGCAGTTCGCAGGCTGGCTCGTCTCCGGGGAACACCATGATTCTGGCAATTCTACCGTGAATTCCAAGAATCCAATCGGGTGCATGAATGTCGCGGTGGCGAAATCCCGGGCGGGAGTCTTTTCAAATGAAACGAGCTAATTCACAGATGCAGAATCTGGCCAGCCGGCTCGTGATCTACGCGACGAAGGCGAATAAAGCCGCCGGCACCAAACCCCCGGTCGTGTTTGACGTTTGTGAAAAATTGCGTCCGCAACTGGCGGCCCTGATGGGCAACGGCGGTTTTCAGGCGCTACTGGAACGCGCGCTCGCGCTGGCCAGGGTGGAAGTCCCTTGGTTGCGCGCGGTGCGCAAGAATGAGGAGGGTGCCTTGGAAAACTGGGTGGAACTTCAAACGCAACCGCCCCCGGAAGAACTTCTTAAAGGCAGAGTTGTGTTGCTGGCCCAATTGCTCGGATTACTGACGGCCTTCATCGGTGAAAATTTAATGTTGGGCCTGGTCCACGAAGTCTGGCCAAAAGTTTCCCTTAACGGTCTGGGTTTTGAAAGCGAAGGCACAAATGAAAGCGAAGGCACAAATGAACCGAAAAAATAACCGAATCAAACTGGGGCTTCCTCACAAAAGCGTCAGCAAACCCGGCAAAGTCAAAATCCGCCAGTTGCCGACCGGCGTGCGCGGGCTGGATGAAATCCTCGGTGGCGGCCTGCCGGAATTTTCCTTCAACGTCATCGCGGGCGCGCCGGGCTGCGGCAAGACCACGCTGGCGCATCAGATCATCTTCGCCAATGCCACCGTGAAAAAGCCCGCGATTTATTTCACCGTCCTCGGTGAACCCGCCCTGAAAATGTTGCGCTACCAGCAGCAGTATTCCTTCTTCGAACTGGCCAAGCTGAACAATTCCATCCGTTTTATCAACCTGAACCAAGTGCTGCTGGAGAGGGATTTGAGTGGCGTCCTGGAGGAAATCACCCGGGAAGTGCAGGCGTTTAAGCCCAGCGTGGTGGTGGTGGATTCTTTCCGCAGCGTGCTGCGCAAAGCGCAGGGCAAGGAAAACGCAATGGAAGTGCAATCCTTCGTCCAGCTCCTGGCCCAGTTTTTGACCACTTGGCAAGCCACCACTTTTTTGATCGGCGAATATACCGACGGGGAGGTGCGCGACAATCCCCTATTCACCGTGGCCGATGGACTCTTCTGGCTCACCCAAAATACGATGCGCAATTCCGTGGTGCGAAAATTGCAAATCATGAAGTTGCGCGGGCAGAACTCCGTGCCGGGCTTGCACACCGTCCGCATTAACGGTGACGGGCTGCAAGCCTTCTCGCGCACGCTGGGCCTGGCCGGGAAAAAAGAGCGGCCGTCCAACCCTCGGCGTCTTTCCACCGGTGTTCCCGAACTGGATAAGATGATGAACGGCGGCGTTCTCGAAGGCGACAGCGTGCTGATCGCCGGACCTTCGGGCACAGGCAAATCGGCGATCGCCACCCAATTTATCGCCGAAGGTATTCGCCAGGGAGAAGCGTGCATCGCGGCCGTCTTCGAGGAGCGCCCGAAGGGCTACGTAGCGCGGGCCGGCAATTTCGGCCTGGACCTGGCGACGCCGCAAAAAACCGGCCAGCTCGAAATACTTTACTTGCGTCCGCTGGATCTTTCGGTGGATGAAACGATGCAGGAAATTCTCGATGCGGTGACAAGGCTCAACGCCAAACGGCTGACGATTGATTCGCTGGTCGGTTTTGAAATGGCGCTGGCGCCCGATTTCCGCGCCGACTTTCGTGAATCGCTCTACCGCATGATCGCGGCGTTGACCGGAGCGGGGGTGACGATCATGACCACGGTCGAGATCGAGGACACCTTTACCTCGCTGGCCTTCAGTCACTACACGATTTCTTTTCTCACTGATGACATCATCCGGCTGCGTTACGTGGAGATTGACGGCCAGTTGCGCAAAGTCATGGTCGTGATCAAAATGCGCGGCGGCAACCACAGCAAAGACATCCGCGAATATGTCATCACCGACGAAGGCGTGGTGGTGATCGGTCCGCGCCAGACGGATTATGCGCGCTTGAGCAGCGGGTTGCCGGAGCGCATCGGGCAAGTGCCGCCGGAGAAGTCGCCGGAGCCGAAGGCCACAATGCTGCTATCGCACCCCGAGTTGACGCCGGAACCGAAAGCCACGCGGCGCAAGGAGCCGACGCCGAAACCGAAAACGACGAAGTAGTTTTATGACTGCGAAATCCAATCCGGGCACAGACCGAACGCCGCCCAACCTGGTCAACAGCGGCCTGGCGGCCGAGATAGCGCTCTTCCATAAAAAGGCGCGCGCCATGAATGAGGCATTGGTGCTTAGTTCGATTCGTCAGCATAAACTCGCCGAGGCCGCCGACTGGTCAAATGCCCAGTTGCAGGCGGAAATTGTCGCGCGCAAACAGGCGGAAAATGAGATTCTTCATCTCAACACGGAACTGGAGCAGCGCGTGGCGGAGCGCACGGAGCAATTGCAGGCCGCCAACCATGAGCTGGAGGCGTTCAGTTATTCCGTTTCCCACGATCTGCGCGCGCCGCTGCGCCATGTCATGGGCTTTGTGGAACTGCTGCAAAAGGATCTCGGCCCGTCGCTTTCCCCAAGAAACCTCGGCTGGCTGAATACCATTTCCGAATCCGCCAAAAGGATGGGGGAATTGATCGACGACCTGCTGGATTTCGCGCGGGTCGGACGTGCGGAAATGCAACTGGCCGACGTGAATCTCGACGCGCTGGTTCGTGATGTGGTGAAGAATTTCACAGAGGAGACGGCGGGGCGGAACATCGCCTGGAAGATTCACGCCCTGCCGTTGGTGCGGGCCGACCGCCCATTGCTGCGGATGGTGCTGGTCAATTTGATCTCCAATGCCGTGAAGTTCACCGGCGCCCGGACGGCGGCGACCATCGAGATCGGCTGCCTGCCCGGGAAGGACAACCCGGTCCCTGAAACCGACGGAGCCGCGTCCGGTCCGGTCGCTGCGGCGCTTTTGCGGGGCGAGACGATTTTCTTTATCCGGGACAACGGCGCGGGGTTTGATCCGGAATACGCCGGGAAATTATTTGGCGTGTTCCAGCGCCTGCACGGACAGGAAGAATTTGAGGGCACGGGTATCGGGCTGGCGAACATCCAGCGCATCATCCACCGGCACGGCGGTCGTGTCTGGGCGGAAGGCGCGGTGGAGGCTGGCGCGACTTTTTACTTTTCCCTGCCCAAACAAAACGGAGGTTCTGGTGAGCACTGATATGACACAAATCAAAAACATCCTGCTGGTCGAGGACGATCCACGGGACGTGGAACTGACCCTCGCCGCGTTGGAGGAACATCATCTGGCCAACAAGGTCATGGTTGTGAGAGACGGAGCGGACGCGCTGGATTATCTGTATCGCGGCGGCAAATATAAAAATCGTCCGGGGGGCAATCCCATTCTGGTGTTGCTGGATCTCAAAATGCCGAAGGTCGGCGGGTTGGAGGTGTTGAGGACCATCAGGGCCGATGCGCACTTGAAAACCATTCCTGTGGTGGTGCTTTCGTCCTCACGCGAAACGCCGGATCTGGCCGAGTGTTACCGGCAGGGCGTCAATGCCTACGTGGTGAAACCGGTGGATTTTAACGACTTCATGAAAGCGGTCCAGCAGCTCGGGCTTTTTTGGGCGGCCGTCAATGAGCCACCGCCCAATCAGCAGGAAATTTTTTCATCGGAGATGCCCCATGAAAAACCCGTTATTAATGCCGGCATCTTGGAAGTCGAAGCGATTTAATCATGAAAAAATATCACACAACAATTTTGGTGGTGGAGGATGATCCCAATGACCAGATGCTGATCGAGAGCGCGTTTCGGGTGGTGGGCGTGACCAGCCCGATCCAGGTCCTTTGCGACGGGGCGGAGGCGATCGCCTACATGTGCGGTGAAGGAAAATATGGCGATCGGACGAAGTTTGCTTATCCCAGTTTCGTGATGACGGATTTGAAAATGCCACGCGCGGATGGTTTCGCCGTCTTGGAATTTCTTAAAAAAAACCCCGAATGGAAAGTGATCCCTGCCGTGGTGCTTTCGGCGTCACACGATTTGGACGACATCAAAAAAGCCTACATGCTGGGAGCCAGTTCATTTCATGTGAAGCCGCAATCCATGAAGGAATTAAGTCATCAATTAAAAATCCTGCACGATTACTGGCTGACCTGCGAGATGCCGCAGGTGGACGCGAGCGGAAAACAATTGAGGACCAACAGCGACGGGAAGCTGGGCGAAAGATTTTCACAAGATTCAACCCGCGCCACCGAGCCGCACCGTTGAGCAATGCATAAAATTTATGACATTTGCGCCACTGCTTTTGAAATCCCCGCTCCACATCCTGCATCTGGAGGATGATCCCAATGATGCGGCGCTGGTGTGTTCCGCCCTGGAAGCCGGCGGTATCCGATGCGCGACCACCTGCGTGCAGACCCGTCAGGATTTTGTGGCGGCGTTGGAAGCCGGCGGTCTGGACCTGATCCTCTCGGACTATTCGCTGCCGGCATTTGACGGGCTGTCCGCCCTGGAAATCGTGCGCGACCGTTGGCCGGACATACCATTCATCATCGTTTCCGGAACTCTGGGCGAAGAACAGGCCATTGATTCGCTCAAGAGCGGCGCGACCGATTATGTGCTGAAGGAACGCCTCTCCCGCCTCGCCCCCGCCGTGCGCCGGGCCATGCGGGAGACCGAAGAACGGATTAAACGCCAGCAGTTGGAGGCGCAGTTTATCGAAGCGCAAAAGATGGAAGTGATCGGCCACCTTGCCGACGGCGTGGCGCATGACTTTAATAATATTCTCGCGGTCATCATGGGTTACAGCGATTTGGTTGCGTCCAGTCTGGAGCCGGAAAGCTTGCTGCGAAAATACATCGAGGAGATCAGGCTCGCCTCGGAGCGCGCCGCCGGGCTGACGCGGCAACTGCTTGTCTTCAGCCGCAATGAAACAGTTCAGCCCGTGGTGCTCGATCTCAACGCCGTGGTGCAGGAGCAGGAAAAAATGTTGCGGCGGCTGATTGGCGAGAATATCGAAATGGCGATTGTCCCCGGGGAAAAAACGGGCCGCATCAAGGCCGACTCCGGCTACGTCGGGCAAGTGGTGATGAATTTGGTGGTCAACGCCCGCGACGCCATGCCCAACGGCGGCAAGCTCACCATCGCCACCGCCAACGTCACACTCGATGAGACCTACAGTCACACCCACGCAGAAGTGGCGCCCGGCAAATATGTGATGCTCAGCGTCAGTGACACGGGAACCGGCATGTCCAACGAAGTTAAAGCTCGCTTGTTTGAAGCGTTTTTCACGACGAAGCCGAAAGGCAAAGGCACCGGCTTGGGTTTAGCCACGTGTCAGACGATTGCCAAACAGTGCGGCGGCCACATCGGCGTGGAGAGCGATTTGGGCCAAGGTGCCACGTTCAAAATTTATTTCCCGCGGGTGGAGCAAGCTTTGGATCTCGCCACGGAGTCTTTTAAAACAGGTCCCCTGCCGCGCGGCACGGAAACGTTGCTGCTCGTGGAAGACGAGCCGTCGCTGCGCCATCTCGCCAGCAGTGTATTGGAAACACAAGGCTACACCGTGCTCCGGGCCCCTAACGGCCAGGATGCGTTGCACGTGGCGCGGGAGCATAAAGGATCGCCGATTCGTCTGGTCATCACCGATGTCATCATGCCGGTGATGGGCGGCAATGTGATGGCAGAATGGTTGAAAGCCACTTATCCCGACCTGAAAATACTTTTCACGTCAGGCTACACAGACGATGCCATCGTGCACCACGGAGTGCTTGATCCGGGAGTGGAGTTCCTGCCCAAACCTTATACGCCTGCCACCATTGCCCGCAAGGTGCGGGAGATGCTGGATGCACCATGAAAACCAAAATCAGCGCCCTTTTTGCCGGGCTGATGCTGCTCGGCGCGGGCGTCGGTTGGGCGGAAGATTCCAACGCTCCCACCAACGGAGCGTTCACCGATCTTTCCCTGGAAGAGCTGGTCAACATCAAGGTGACGTCGGTTTCCAAGAAGGAAGAAGATCTCAATGACGCCGCTGCCGCCATCACCGTGTTGTCCAACGAGGACATTCGCCGCTCCGGCGCCACCTCGGTCGCCGAGGCGTTGCGGATGGTTCCCGGCCTGAATGTCGCCCGGGTGGATGCGAACAAATGGCGATCAGCTCGCGAGGTTTCAACAGCCGATATGCCAACGGCCTGCTCGTGCTCATGGATGGGCGCAGCGTTTATTCGCCGTTGTTTGGCGGTGTTCATTGGGACACGCAGGACACAATGTTGGATGATATTGACCGGATCGAAGTCATTCGAGGCCCGGGGGAGTCTCTCTGGGGCGCCAATGCGGTCAACGGCGTGATCAACCTCATCACGAAGGGGGGCAAAGGACACGCAGGGAACGTTGATCACCGGCGGCGCGGGTTCGGAGGAATTGGGCTTCGGCGGCGTTCGATACGGCGGAAAGATCAATGACCAGGCTCACTACAGGGTTTACGCCAAGTATTTCAACCGGGATGACTCGCTCGATCTGACCGGGCGCGACGCGCCCGATGAATGGGATATTTTTCGCACCGGATTCCGTCTGGACTGGGAGGCGACCGACGAGAACACCTTGACGTTTCAAGGCGATTACTACGCGGGACAGGTTGGCGGAATCTTTCCCACCAACCAGCTCAATTTGAGCCAGAGCGCCGTGGAACGGTCTGATGTTTCGGGCGGCAATATCCTTGGCCGCTGGAAGCGCACCATCTCGGACACGTCGGACGTCGAACTTCAGGCTTATTACGATCGCGTGGACCGCCGCAGCGCGTTGGGCGTCGAGATAATTGATACCTTCGACGTTGACGGGCAGCATCACTTCGCGCTGGGCGAACGGAACGACATCGCCTGGGGGGGCGGCTATCGGTTGATCGCGGACCAGGGCCGTAGCGGTAAAGTCCTTGCGTTCGATCCACGCAGCGTCACTCACGATATCTTCAACGTCTTTGTCCAGGACGAAGTAACCCTTGTCCAGGATCGGTAGCGGCTCACTTTGGGAACCAAACTGGAACATAACGATAACACCGGCCTCGAACTGCAACCCAATGCGCGGCTTCTGTTCACCCCGGATGAAAAACAGACGGTTTGGACGTCGGTCGCCCGGGCGGTGAGGACTCCTTCCCGCGTCGATAACAACATTCGCCTGCTCCTTGGATCGACGCCCGGCGGTGGCGGAGCCCCGCCCACGCGGCTGAATCTGGCTGGTGACCGCGATTTTGATTCTGAAACAAGTGATCGCCTACGAGTTGGGTTATCGCATCCAACCCCAGGCGAAATTGCGTTTCGATGTCGCGGGGTTTTACAACGTTTACGACCGGTTGAGATCCACCGAGGCAGGCGCTCCGGCGTTTGTGCCTGCCCCGTCGCCGCACATCGACGTTCCGGTGCATTTTGGCAACGAACTTGCCGGCGAAACGTATGGCGTCGAACTCGCCTCAAACTGGAAGGTGACGGACGTTTGGAACCTGGGCGCAAGCTACACCTGGCTGCACATGCGGTTGCGTTCCGGGTCGTCGAGCGGTTTAGTTGATCCGGAAGCGGCCGAGGGCGACAGCCCGCGACACCAGTTTCAAGTGCGCTCGTATTTGAATCTGCCGCGCAATTTCGAATTCGATACGGCGCTTTATTACGTGGACAGCCTGTCGAATCAAAATGCCGCCAGTTATGTGCGGTTGGACGTGCGCCTCGGCTGGCGTCCGACGAAGAATCTCGATCTCAGCATCGGGCTGCAAAACTTGATCGAGAGCCGCCACAAAGAATTCGGAGATGCTCTCGGAGTTCACGCGACTCAGGTTGAGCGCAGCGTGTATGGAAAGGTCACGTGGCGGTTTTGATCCGAAGCACAGGTTCATCGATGCGCCGGATCACAGGTTGCCGGGCGGCGTTTCGTCCAGACAGGATGGCTCAAACCCAGGGCTGGTTTATCGAATCCAATCACAACGCCGGAATCTGCCACGATAAGAGCTGCCCGCGCGATGGACTGTTCTCGCGAGGGCCGCGGTGGCTGCGGATCGCAGTCGGGCTGATTGCGGTGTTGTGCCTTTTCGCGGGAACGCGCCGGGCGGTGGGGGCGCCATCGGCATTCCCCGAAAATCAGGTCAAGGCGCTGCTTCTTCTTAACTTCGCGAAATACGTGGATTGGCCTTCCGATGCGTTCACCGATACGAACATGCCCATCGGCATCGCCGTGGTTGGAAACAGCGGAATTAGCGATGATCTGAAGAAGGTCGTGGAGGGGAAAAACGTTGGCGGCCGCGCCATCGTGATCAAGAAAATCGCCACGGATGCGGAGTTGGCCCAGTGTCACATTCTCTTCATCACTGCCGCGGAAAAGAGTCATGTCGCCGTAATCTTGAGCAAGATCAACGCCCGTCCGGTCCTGACGGTCGGAGAAACCGGGCGATTTATGGAACAGGGCGGCATCATTAACTTCGTAAAGAAGGATGACCAGATCCGCCTCGAAATAAACCTGGATGCCGCCCGGCAGGCGAAAGTGCGAATCAGCTCGAAGCTGTTGAGTGTGGCGGATGTCGTGAAAGGCAAATCGAACTAGATCGACATGCGCCGCCTGAAGAACATTTCAATCCGGACCAAGCAGACGCTGATCATCATGCTGACCAGCAGCGTGGTGTTGTTGCTCGCCTGTGCCGCGTTCGTCACCTACGACATGGTCACTTTTCGCCGGGAGTTGGTTGAAAATGTTGCGGTTCTGGCCGAAGCCGTCGGGAACAATTGCGCCGCCGCCATTGACTTCAATGATCCCAAGTCCGCGCGGGAGACGCTCTCCGCCCTGCGCGCGAACGGCAATATCGTTTCCGCCTGTGTTTATTCCCGCGACGACCAGGTCTTTGCCATTTATCAACGTGAAGACGCCGCTTTGTTTGTGCCTCCGGCGAGGTTGCGGAACGCCAGCATGGAATTCACCAGCGATGAACTGCATCTGTTCCGGCCCATCACCCAGCGGGGCGAATTCATTGGCACGATCTTCGTCGCTTCGGACCTCAAGGCTGGTTCTGCGAAACTCATGCGCTCCATCGGCATTGTGGGATTGGTCTTTCTGGGGTCGCTGCTGCTCGCCTTCCTGTTGTCCAGGCAGTTGCAACGGCTGATCTCCGGCCCGATTCTGCACCTTTTGCGGACGGCCCATACCGTGGCTGCCGAAAAGAATTATGCCTTGCGTGCGGTCAAACAAAGCAACGACGAATTGGGCCAGTTGGTCGATGGATTCAACGAGATGCTGGAGCAGATTCAGAACCGGGACACCTCCCTGCAAACCGCGCGCGATCATCTGGAAATTCGTGTCGAGGAACGGACCCGGGAGCTGGCTTACCAAAGCGATTTGCTGGAGACACTGATGAATCGCTCTCCCGACTCTATTTTCTTCAAAGACCTGCAATCGCGTTTCGTAAAGGTCAGCCGGGCGGAGGTGGCCAGTCTGCTGCGAATATCCCAAAGTTATTATAGAGCTGCCAACCCGATCGATGGAAACAACTCCCTCCCGCCGCATCTGGCGAGCGTGGAAGAATTCGAGAAATTTGTCATCGGAAAATCCGACGCTGATGTTTATGGACGAGACCGGGCGGAAATTTTTGGCCGTGATGAGGAAGAGATCATGCGCACGGGCACTCCGATCATAGGAAAAACTGAGAAGACGGTTTGCCCGGACGGCCACGTCATCTGGCTGCTCACCACCAAAATGCCCTGGCGGGATCAGGACGGGAACATTATGGGCACGTTCGGTATTTCCAAAAGCATCATTGATTTAAAGGAAGCGGAATTGAAAATCGAGGCGGCGCACGAGCAACTGATGGAAGCGTCCCGTCTGGGTGGCATGGCCGAAGTCGCCACCAATGTGCTGCACAACGTCGGCAACGTGCTCAACAGCGTCAACATCTCGGCCAGCCTGGTCACGGGCCACTTGAAAAACTCCAAGGTTTCCAGCCTCGAAAAAGTCGTGGCCTTGCTGCGCGAACACGAATCCGACCTCGAAACCTTTATCACGAGCGACCCGCGGGGACAAAAATTGTCTGCTTACCTGGCCCAGCTCTCGGCCCACCTGATCGGCGAGCAGGCGGCGACCCTGAAGGAGTTGGACTCCTTGCGGGAAAACATCGAGCACATCAAGGAAATCGTGGCTATGCAGCAGAGTTTTGCAAAAGTTTCCGGTGTCAGGGAAACCGTCGATGTCCGGGCGCTGGTGGAAGACAGCCTGCGTATGAACGCGAGCTCCCTGGGCCGCCACGGTGTGGAACTCGTCCGCGAATTTGAAGATGTTCCGCCAATCGAGGTCGAGAAACACAAAGTGCTGCAAATCCTGGTGAACCTGTTGCGAAATGCCAAACATGCTTGCGACGATTCCGGGCGCACCGACAAGCGGGTGACGTTGCGAGTGGCCAACGGCGATGGCCGAATCAGGATCTCGGTGGCGGATAATGGGGTTGGCATCCCGGCGGAAAACCTGACGCGCATCTTCAGTCACGGTTTCACCACCCGCAAAGGCGGTCATGGCTTCGGCCTGCACAGCGGCGCGCTGGCGGCGAAGGAAATGGACGGCGCACTGACCGTTCACAGCGATGGCCCGGGCCAAGGCTCGACGTTTACACTGGAGTTGCCTTGCCAGGCACAGGAGGGCGCGTATGAATGACCGATTGAGTCTCGTGCTATTGAGTTACGGAGCGCGGGCTTCAGACCGCTTCAACGTATATTGCGGTGCGACGCTGAAATGGCCCGGCCCGTTTCCAATTCGTGCGTTGAAGCGGCGTGAACGCCGCGCGCCGCTCGCGCCAGACGTGTGTCCTCCCATTTTGCGATGCTCAATGATATGAATCCGCCTGCCGACAAAAACCGCCGCGTGCTGGTCATCGATGACAATCGAGCCATCCACGATGACTTTCGCAAGATTCTGTCCCCGGATAAATCCGCGAGCCTGGCCATGGACGCCAGCGAGGCGAACATTTGGGACGCCAACAAGCGCGACGTTGCCAACCCAATTCCAGGTGGATTCGGCCTATCAAGGCCAGGAAGGTGTGTTGCTGGTCGCCAAGGCGATTGAAGAAGGCCGGCCCTACGCGATGGCGTTTGTGGACGTGCGCATGCCGCCCGGCATGGCCGGAGTGGAGACCGTCCAGAAAATCTGGGCGATTGATTCTGAAATCCAAATCGTCCTCTGCACCGCCTACTCCGATGCGTCCTGGGATGAGATGCTGGAAAAAATCGGCGGCAGCGACCGGATGGTCATTCTCAAAAAGCCGTTCGACGCCGTGGAAGCGTTTCAACTGGCGCATGCGCTCACCGAGAAATGGTGGCTGCATCAGGAGTCCCGGCGCAAAATGGAAGACTTGGAGAGCCTCGTCGCCGGGCGCACGAGTGAGTTGCAGCAGACCAACCACACGCTCCAGGCGGAAGTCAGTGAGCGCCAGCGCGCCCAGGCGTTTCTCAATTCTGTGGTCGAAAATCTCCCGGTCGCGGTTTTCATCAAGGAGGCCGGGGAACTCCGGTTTGTGCTCTGGAACAAGGCGGGCGAGAAACTTACCGGGATACCCCATGCCGAAATGCTGGGAAGGAACGACTACGATTTTTTTCCCAAAAAGGACGCCGACCGGTACGTCGCCAATGATCGCGAGGCGTTTGAAAGAAAGGGCGTGTTGGAGATTCCGGAGGAAGTCATTCAAACGCGGGATCACGGCGCGCGAATCACTCATGTTAGGAAAGTCCCCATCTTTGACGCCTTGGGGCAGCCAGCCTATTTGCTGGGGATTTCCGAAGACATTACCGAACGCAAGCGCGCCGAGGAGGCTTTGCACCAAAGCGAGAACCGCTTCCGGTTGCTGGTGGAGGAGTCGCCGGATGCGATTGGGATTTATCAGGCAGGGGCCCTCGTTTTTCTCAATTCCACCGGCACCCGGTACTTGGGCGCCAAGACCCCGGCGGAATTACTGGGCCGGAAGAGCGAGGGGATCATTCATCCGGATGATCTTGCGGGCGCAAACGACCGCATCCGGCGTCGGCTGGCGGGTGAGGCCGGCGTGTACCCGGCGGAAGTCCGTTACCTGCGCCTGGACGGAACGATTGTGCCGGTGGAGGTCAGCGCGGCGCCCGTCACCTTCAATGGCAAACCGGCCATGCAATTCATCGCCCGTGACATCACCGAACGCAAACGAGCCGAGGAGGCGTTGCGGGAAAGCGAGGAGCGCTTCGCCGGGGCATTTCAGCATGCTCCCATCGGCGTCGCGCTGGTGTCACCCGACGGCCACTGGCTCCAAGTCAACCGCGTCATCTGTGAGCTGGTCGGTTATTCCGAAGCCGAGTTGCTCACCCGCACTTTCCAGGACATCACCCATCCCGACGATCTTCAAGGCGATCTGACCAACGTGCGCCGGCTGCTCGCCGGGGAAATCCCCGCCTATCAGATGGAGAAACGTTACGTCCACAAGGGCGGACACCTTGTCACGGTTTTGTTGGATGTTTCGCTGGTTCGCGATGGCCACGGCCAGCCGCGCTACTTCATCTCCCAGATTCAAGACATCACGGCGCGCAAGGAGGCGGAGAATGCCTTGCGCGAGAGCAATGAGAAATTCCACCAGTTGGCGGACAACATCACGGATGCCTTCTGGATCCGTTCGCGCGACATGAAAACCTTGCACTACCTCAGTGTGGGGTATGAACAGATTTGGGGTCGCCCGGTCGGAGACCTGCACGCGAACCCTCACAAGTGGGCCGAAGCCATCCTTCCGGAGGACCGCGACCGGGTTTCCGCCATTTATGCGACGCTCATGGCCAACGAACCGCAGATCAGCGTCGAGTATCGCATCACTCGTCCTGACGCCAGCATTCGCTGGGTTCACGCGCGTGGTTTTCAAGTCCGGGATGCCGCCGGCAACCTGGTTCGCCTCGCGGGCATCGTCACCGACATTACCGAGCGCAAACAAATTGAAGAAGAGTTGCGGAACTCAAGACATTTCCTGCAGACCACGCTGGACGCGCTCTCCTCACATATTGCCATTCTCGACGAACGCGGGACGATCCTCGAAGTCAACCGCGCCTGGAATCAATTCGCCCATGCAAATCATTTCATCGGCAGCAACTGCGGCCTTGGCGATAATTATCTTCAACTCTGCGATGCGGCCACCGGCGACTGTGCCTTGGAAGCACCGGCGGCGGCCAAAGGCATCCGCGACGTCATGGCCGGGGAACGGCAGGAATTTCAACTCGAATATCCATGCCACAGCCCGCGCGAGCAACGCTGGTTCCTCCTCCGTGCCACCCGCTTTGCAGGCGAGGCGCGCGTGGTCGTGGCGCACGAAAACATCACCGCTCGCAGGCTGGCGCAGCTTGATCTCAGCAAGAGTGAGGCGATGCTGCGCGGGGTTCTGGATAGCAGCACCGACTGCGTCAAGATTCTGGATATGGAAGGTCGGCTGATTTGGATGAATGATGGCGGTCAGCGAACGATGGAAATTGACGATTTTGAGACGGTTAAGAGTCAAGTCTGGATTGATCTGTGGCCGCCGGATGAACGGGCCGCTGCGTTAAACGCCTTGGATCTCGCGAAGAAGAACCAGACAGGATATTTCACAGGCTTCTGTCCGACGGCGAAGGGATCGCCCCGCTGGTGGGAAGTGGTCGTCACGCCGATGTTGAATGCCGCAGGCATCCCGGAAAAACTTCTCTCCGTATCGCGCGACATCACCGAGCGCAAGCGGATCGAAGCGCAATTGTTTCAGTCTCAGAAAATGGAGACTGTCGGCAAACTGGCCGGCGGCATCGCGCACGAGTTCAACAGCATCCTGACGACCATCATTGGCCACAGCGAACTGATGATCGAAGATTTGCCCGCCGGAAATCCGCTGGTTAACAACGCGACCGAAATCAGCAAGGCCGCCACACGTGCCGCCACGCTGACCCGGCAGCTCCTGGCCTATGGTCGCGGACAGTTCCTGCGACCGGAAGCCCTTGACCTGAACCAGATCATTGCCGCCATGAAAGAGGTGTTGGGTCATCTGATGGGCGGTGAAAAAGTGGTTGTAAAATTCATTCCCGCCCCCGGCCTGCAAATGGTGAAGGCGGACTCCGGACAGCTTGAGCAAATCATCATGAACATGGTCATGAATGCGAGCGATGCCATGCCCAATGGCGGCAAACTCACGCTGGAAACCGCGAACGTATCGTTCAGCGAAGACACCGTGGACCGTTATTCCGAATTGAAACCGGGCAACTACGTGATGCTGGCCATATCGGACACAGGCACCGGGATGACCGAGCGGGTAAAGGCGCGCGCGTTCGAGCCGTTCTTCACCACCAAGAAGGTTGGCCAGGGCACCGGCCTGGGATTGTCCACCTGTTACGGCATCGCCAAACAAAGCGGCGGCCACATCAGCGTCGATAGCGAGCCGGGCCGGGGCACGACTTTTAAAATTTATCTCCCCCAGGTCGAATCGCAGGCGAAAATTCCAGTTCAGCCTCTTAACTCTGCTGATTTGCCGCGCGGGACTGGGACCATTCTGCTGGCCGAGGACGATCCCGCCTTGCGTGATATGGCGGCGACCTTGATGAGGCGGCTGGGTTACACCGTTTTGACCGCTGCCCATGGACTCGATGCCTTGAGCTTGATTCATGGGCACATTGATTTGCTGCTGACGGATGTGGTAATGCCGCACATGAGCGGGAATGAATTGGCTGAACGCGTGCGAGCTTTATTTCCACATACCCGGATTCTGTTGACCTCTGCCTATACTGAAAACGCTATTGTCCTTCAGGGTGTGCTGGGCAAAGGTGTGGCGCTTTTGCAAAAACCGTTCACACCGTCAGAACTGGCGCATAAATTACGGGAAGTCCTAAACGCGAAAACACCGCCGAAATAGAATCACCGGGGGCAGCCAGTTGACGGCGGAACACGTCCCGACCGCAATTCTGACGTGAACCGTCACGCCGGAGGCTGGGGCGCGGGCGAGGCGGGCGTTTCGCGCTACTGCGGGGCGCATCTCAACACCACCGCCAAACTCTGCCAAAAATGTCTCCTTGCAGTCGAATCAGCGTGCTGCCGAGTTGCACTCGGCAGTTCCCGATCAATTTGCGAAGGAGGCTGCCGGGATTTCCGCGAGGTTCAACTGCCGAGTGCAACTCGGCAGCACATGGTGGTTGTGTCAAGATGCGCCCGTTGCTGCGCGGTGCATCCCGATGTTGTTGGAGGTGGAACTTGTCGCGCTGCGACAAGTAGCGCCGCGTTCAGCGGCGCAACGGCGCTTCCAACGTCCCGATTCCGCCCGCTGAACGCGGGCGGGGTTGTCGCAGCGCGACAACCGCTACCAACAACTTCGGGATGCACGGGTTGCTGCGCGATGGCTGACACGCGGCTCGACGAATTTTAAATTCCCCTTTAGTTTCCCCGGAATGTTCACAGGCATTGTCGAAGAAACTGGCACCGTCGAAAAAATAGAAAAGTCGGCCAGCGCGATTCATCTGACGCTGCGGACGAAGGTCTGCGGTCGAGGATTACGGGTTGGCGACAGTCTTGCGGTGAACGGTTGTTGCCTGACGGTTGTGAGAATTCTTTCCCATGCAGGGAAGAAGGCGGTGCGTGTCGATCTGCTGGAGGAATCGTGGCGGCGGACGAACCTCCAGTTTTCGAAGGTCGGTTCAGCGGTGAATTTGGAGCGCGCGCTTTCCGCGAATGGAAGATTAGGCGGCCATTTTGTGACCGGCCACATTGATTGCATGGGCAAAATTGTGCGGTGGGAAAAGCGGGGCGCGGATCATTTTCTGGAGATTTCCGCGCCGGCCGATTTGATCCGTTACGTGATTTTCAAGGGCTCGATCGCCATCGATGGCATCAGTTTGACGGTGGCGGAAGTTCGAAAAAAGAGTTTTGCCGTCTGGATCATTCCGCACACTCACGCGGTGACAGTCCTGCGCGAGCGGAAAGTGGGCGACGCCGTCAACCTCGAAGGCGATCTGCTCGGCAAATATGTCGAGCGATTTATTTCTTCGACTTCGCGTTGAAGTCGAAGGGCTCCTGATGCGGCTCGATCAACCGGATTTTGGCGGGGCTGAAATTCCCTTCCCGCCCGTCAGGCATTTTGAACCGGTATTCGTCCGTCTTTTTATCGTAACGCGGCTTGCTGACACCGGTGAACCGGGTTCCGTTGCTGAGCGTCACGTCGTAGGTGGATTTGCAACCGGTCAACGCGACAACCATCAGGAGGAGGGCAAATGCTTTTTTCATAAGTTTCCAAAAATTCAACGCTACTTTCTCCGACGGTTTTGTTTTGGATTGCGTTTCGGGTGCGGCGAAAACTTTTTGTGGCTCGACTGGATCAGATTGCCGGGTTTTTCGTTCCGGCGTCCACGTTCGGCGGACGCTTGGGGCGCGCGGGCGGAGCGATCCTTCGCCCCCCGGCGAGTGTTTTCCTGAAACGGTCGGCGTGAGCGATCCTGACTTGCGTCGGGGGAACCGGAGCGCGGAGGCCCCGTCTTTGCCAGTTGATAGTCCACCTGCTTCTTGAAGGAATCGACTTTGTAAATCTGCACCATGACATTGTCGCCGAGCTTGATGATTCTGCGGGTCCGGCGGCCAATGAGATGATTGCGCGCCGGGTCGAAGATGTAGAAATCATCCTGGATCGACGATAGATGAACCAGGCCGCTCAACCCGACGCCGGGCACATCGACAAAGAATCCCATATTGCGCACGTCCGTCACGAGGGCCTCGTAAGTTTCCAATTGGCCGCTCTTCAGTTGCGCTTTCAAGTAGGCAAAGAGTTTCACATCTCGGCTGTCGCGTTCGGCATCGGAGGAGTTGCGTTCGGTATCCGAAATGTGCTCGGCCGTTTCGTTCAGTTTCGAGGCGGAGGCGTGGACTTTCTCGAACAAAACGCGATGCACGATCAAGTCCGCGTAGCGCCGGATCGGCGAGGTGAAGTGGGTGTATTTCTTTTTCGCGAGGCCGTAATGCCCGAGCGGTTCCACCGCGTAGCGCGCCCGCATGAGCGAACGCAGAAAGCCAATCTTCAGCGCCTGACCGATGGGAAGAGTGTTTAGTTTCGCCAAAAGCTTCTGCACCTCGGGCCGGTGGTTCAGGTTGCCGATCTGGATGCCATGTTCGCGAACATCTTCACGGTATTCATTCAGGCGTCTTTCGGCGGGGGATTCATGAACACGATACACGGCGGGCTTGTGCAGACTCATCAGGCGCGCCGCCACAGCTTCATTGGCGAGGAGCATGAATTCCTCGATCAGTTGGTGGGAAAAGTCATTTTCAATTCGTTCAATGCGGAGCACCCGCCCTTGTTCGTCGAGGCGAATTTTGTTCTCGGGAAAATCAAGGTCGAGCGAACCGGCTTTGAATCGGGCGCGTCGGATATGCTGCGCCAGGGCGTGGGCGTCGTGGAGCATCCGGTCAATCGGGTCGGAGGAAGGCGCTTTCCGCTCCAGGCTCGCGAATGCTTCTTTGTAGGTGAAACGGCGTTTTGAGCAGATGACCGCGGGATAGAATTTCGTTTGCAGAACGGCCCCCTCGTTGGAGAGGAGAAACTCGACGCATTTGGTCAAGCGGAATACGTCAGGCTTGAGCGAGCAGAGTTCGTTGCTCAACGCCTCGGGCAACATCGGGATGACGCGATCCACCAGATAGGTCGAGTTGCCTCGCTTGCGCGCCTCAACGTCCAGGGCGCTCTCAGGTTTTACATAATGGGAAACATCCGCGATATGGACCCAAAGCTTCCATTGATTCGCGCCGTTGCTTTGCAGGCAAATGGCATCGTCGAAATCCTTAGCGTCGTCTGGATCAATCGTGATGACCAAATGCTGGCGGCAATCGACGCGGCCGTGAAATTCCTCCGGGGTCGGCTCCTTGAGTTTCGCGATAGCGTTGGCCTCGTTCAATACCGGTTTTGGGAAATGGAGCGGCAACTCGTATTGGCGCAGGACCGAGAGCATATCCACGCCTTCTTCGTCCGGCGAACCGAGCACCTCGATAATTTCGCCTTCCGGGTTGGTGTGGCGCGATTCCCAGTGCGTGAGTTCGACCACCACTTTGTCGCCAACGTGCGCGGGGCGGCCGACGTCGCGCGGCTCCGGGACATACACATCGTGCGGAATCCGCGGATCGTCCGGGATGACAAAAAGGAATTGTTTGCTGCGTTGGAGCGTGCCGACGAGTTGGGCGCGTCTTCGTTCCAGAATGCGAATGACCGAGCCGGTGATTTCGCCCGCTTTTGAGGCGCGCGAGATTTGGGGTTTTACGTCACGCCGGACGAGAACGCGGTCACCATGCAAGGCGGTGGAAGTCGCGTTTTCCGGAATGACGATTTCCTGGAGCCCGGATTCGGCAGGTCGGAGAAATCCTTTTCCCTGACGGTTGATTTGGATTACACCCGGAACGAGGTCGGCTTCGCGCGACTCGATATAACGGTTGCCCTTGGTGCGAACGATCTGGCCGCTTTTTTCCAAGGCAAGCAAGGCGCTCTGAAGTTCCTGCTGTTGATTGGGACGCAATCCCAAATGCCGGAGCAACTCGGGAACATTGGACGGCGCGTATTCTTTTCCGGCAAGCAGTTTTAAAATTTTATCTTCCATAACGACCGAAGTCAGAAGACAGCTTGCTCTCGCCGACGGAAGGATGAAATCAAAATTGTGCCCGCAATATTTCCGCCGCCGCCACTTCGTTCCGAAGTTTTTGATAGGCCTCGTCCATGCTCACAACCGCGCCGGAGCCTGGCGCGAAGCCGCAGTCCGGATTCAAAGTGATCCGTTCCGGGGCGAGGAACTCGCAGGCTTGCTTGACGCGGCTGACGATTGTTTCAGCGGAATCCACCTGTCCGGGAGCGACGCTGACGCAGCCCAATCCAATTTCCAAATCTTCGCGGAGCTTTTTGAACACCGCCATGTCGCCCGCGCCTGGCGCCGTGAACTCCATTGTAAGATGATGAACCTTCAGAGTGTTCAACTGTTTGAGAATCGGGTCGTATCCGCCCTGGAATTGGGCTTCGCCGCGAACCCGGGCACCCGCGCGCCGGCACAAATGCACTGCGAGTTTTATTCCGCTGATTCCACTGACGAGCTGGTTGACCATGTCCACCGAAAAATCCGCGGCAGCGTCCGCGTTCGGATATTGCGACCGGACCTGCGGATCGACAAACAGGCACAGGTGCGGGTCGTCGATCTGGGCGATGTCCGCGCCGGCGTCGCGGATCAACTCGAGTTCGCGCCTGAGAATGGGAACGCAGTCGCGCACGAAATCGTCGCGGTTCGGATAGGCCTTTCGGGATTTCTCGGCGTGCCACATTCGCTCGCCGAGCAGGGCAGGAGAGGGGAGGGTGGCTTTGATTTTTCTGCCTGTGATTTTTTTGAGAAAGGTGATCTCTCTGGCGATGAAGCCCGGCGTCTTTGGGGTGAGTTTATCGACGACAATTGTCCAGGGGCGGTTGTCCGCAGGGTTGTAGCCAAGTTCAAAGCCGTGCGCGAGCTCGGCGATCACGCCGATGTAGGATTTGCGCCGCCATTCGCCGTCGGTGAGAACGTCGAGTCCGGCGTGTTCCTGCAACGCCACGATATAACGGACAGCGGCGTCCATTTCATTCTCGTAGCGCTCAGGCGAGAGCGGCGGTTTGTCGTTGATGAGATCCTGAACGAAATTCGACCGAGGCATCGAGCCGACGACTGAGGTTGGAAATAGGAGTTTGCTCATGTTCTTTTTATCGTCGAGTCGTAAATGCCATGGGTCGCAGAGGTAAACACCTGAAGCCGTGCCAATGGAATGGTCCCGATTCCAGGTTTCCCTTTCACCCTTTCCAAAATTTCTGGGCCAGCTCGAAATCTTGCTGGGTATCGACCTCCATGTAATTACCGGGCGTGTCAGCGTGGGCCATTTTCTCGCCCGCTTCGATCATGTCTTGCAGCAGATGAATGAGGTAAGCTTTCTCAAAGACAGCCGCCTCGCGATAGGGTTTTCCAGAAAACCGGTCGCTCGCCTGACGGAAATACGTTTTCAGCGATTCGGCCCCAGTTGTGGAAAATTTCGCCAAGCCGGTGTATTCGCCGTATGCCTGACTTGGCTCGATGCCGCGGTGGACCCGGGTGACGTGCCCGTTCTGCACGGTCACCTTTTCCGCGTCGTCCGGAGGGTGATTGCTTCGATGCACATAACGGTCCAGCCAGCGCGTGTCCACCGAGAGGGATATATCCGCTTCGCTTGCCAAAAGGTTTTTCACGACATCGGCGGTGAAAAGAATATCGGAGTAGGAGCAAATAAAGGGTTCATCCATCAAATCCTTCGCGTGCATCAGCGAGGCGAGGATGTTGTTGGTTTCCCAGCCGGCGTTATGGCGAAAAGCGAACTGGGGATAATCGTTTCTAACTTTGTCGAGCTGGTATCCGCCGATGAAACAGATGTCGCTGATCCCGTTGGCGGCGAAAGCCTCCAAACCCCAGTCCAGCATCCGCTTTCCTTGAATCTCCGCGTAACATTTCGGCGTCTCGGCGGTCGTCGGCATTAACCGTCTCCCACGGCCCGCTGCGATAATAATGGCTCTCATTCGGATGAAGCAGCAGAACACAGTTCGAGTGCTCGTGAAAAGTTTTTTCCTCGGAAATCTGATCCCCACCAGAGCCGGTGTGAAAATTCCGCGGGACGGGAAGGGATTGGGAACTCGTCTGCTTGTGATCGGACTCTGCGGGCGCCGTCGCCGGACCTAAGTTCGTTGGGGCCACTCGATTATATTGTCGAACAAACCGTCAGATCGAGGCATCCACGGCATTTATTTCGATAATCCTTGATGCGTCACATCCCGGCGTTTAGTTTGGAATTCGAATTTGCCAGGGCCCATGGAATGTGGACTTACGAACCCCGCCAGGGCAGGAATGCAGCAACGGTAGTTTGCTCCGCATCCGCCGTGGTCACCCTGGCTTATTCTTTCCAATTTTAAGTTTTAAGTTCTGAATTTTGAGATCATCTTTCGTCAACTCAAAACTCAAAATTTAAAACTCAAAACTTAAAATTTATTGCTGTTGTGTCATACCAGGTCATAGCCAGAAAATATCGACCGCAACGTTTCGCGGATGTCGTCGGCCAGGAACATGTCTCCCGGACACTTTCCAATGCCATCGAGCAAAATCGCATCGCGCACGCCTATCTATTCGTCGGACCGCGCGGCACGGGCAAAACCACCATTGCCCGGATTTTTGCGAAATGTTTGAATTGCACGGGCGGACCGAAGATCGATTTTCCGGACGACGACCCGCGCGCCAACGAAATCGCCGAAGGCCGGTCGCTTGACGTGCTGGAAATCGACGGCGCCAGCAACAATGGTGTCGATCAGGTCCGTGAATTGCGCGAAACCTGCAAGTACGCGCCCGCCTCCGGCAAGTTCAAGATCTACATCATCGACGAAGTCCACATGCTTTCCACGGCAGCCTTCAACGCGCTGCTCAAAACCCTGGAGGAACCGCCCGCGCACGTGAAATTCATGTTCGCAACGACCGAGCCGGAGAAAGTTCTGCCCACGATTCTCTCGCGTTGCCAGCGCTTCGACCTGCGGCGAATCCCTACCGCGCTCATTGTCGATCACCTCGCCTACATCGCAAAGAAGGAAGGAATCACCATTGACGGCGCGGCGCTCCACGCCATCGCACGCGGGTCGGATGGCGGGATGCGCGACGCAGAATCGACCCTCGACCAGCTCATCAGTTTCTGCGGAAACGAAATTGTCGAATCGGATGTGTTGTCGATGTTCGGACTCACGGCGCAAAGTCAGATTTATTCGCTGGCGGCGGCGATTCTGGCCGGGGAAATCGAGCCGGCCTTGCGCGAACTCAATGATCTCGCCAAACAAGGCAAGGATCTGGCGCGGCTGCTTTCCGAACTCCTGAACCATTTTCGGAACCTGCTCATTTTTCAGGTGTCCCGCGGTGACCTGCGAATTCTCGAGGTGTCGGAAACCGAAGCCGCCACGCTGAAAGAACAATCGGCCACGCTTACGTCCGACTCGCTGACGCGCATCATGGAGGTTCTGACCGATTGCGAAGGACGCCTGCGCGATGCCGCGTCGAAGAAAATTTTGATCGAAGTCGCATTGCTCAAGGCCATCGAAGCGCGCAATGCCGTCAGCCTTGATGCCGTTTTGAGGCAACTCCAGGAGATGCGGTCGGGAAATCCGCCCCCGGCTGCAACACCCGGCACCGCTCCGGCTCGCGCCCCCGAAAAGATTTCTGTTCCGAAGCCACCAGTCCAGCCCTCCGAACCCATTGCCCAACGCGCTGCGGTCGCGTCCGCTCCAGCCAGCACGGGAGGTGACGTCGATCTGGAATCGCTTTGGGCAAATCTCGTCGAAGCGATCGGGCGCGCCAGTCCCTTTGTTCGGGCCTATTTCGCCGAGGCGCATCCGGTTTCGTTTGCGAAGAATGTGTTTACCATCGGTTTTGATCCCGAGTTTGCCGAGCACCTGCCGCTGGTGGATAACGCGAGGAATCATGCGCTTGTCCAAACGAAGCTTTCGGAACTGGGCTTTCCCCAGTCGCAGGTAAAATTTATCAAGGCGGAAGCGCCGGCAGATCGTCCGCGCGCCGTTCCTGAACCCGCGCCCAGTGTGGCGCAGCCGCCGTCGCCCGTGAAAAATGAGACCGCGGCTACCGCGAAAAAACCGGCTGCGCCCGCGGCAGTCCCGGCGAAACCGAAACCCGAATCGGTCCCGTTCAGCAAAGACGATTTCAAAAACGATCCTTTAATTCAGAAGGCGCTCGAAGTATTCAAGGGGCAGATCGTCGATGTCCGTTCTTAGCTGAAACCCAAATATTATTGAGAAAAAACTATGTCGAGCATTGGAAAATTAATGAAGCAGGCCCAGCGCATGCAACAGCAGATGGAAACCATCCAGGCGCAATTGGCGGCACGAACGGTCGAAGCGACCAGCGGGGGCGGCGCGGTGAAAGTCGTCGCAAAATGCGACGGAACGCTCGCTTCGATAAAAATCGATCCGCAGGCCCTCAATCCCTCTGACGCGCAACTGTTGGAAGACATGATCCTAGCCGCGACCAATCAGGCGCTGAACGAGGCAAAGGAAATCTCGAACGCCGAAATGGGTAAAGCAACCCAGGGATTCAGCCTTCCAGGAATGATGTGAGGAGTGGAAGCCTGACGAGTGACGCGTGAAACGTCGTTCAAGTTTCACGCGTGCTTCACGTTTTATCTTTCGCAACCCATGCGTGCTCTCCCCGAACCGATTTCCCAGCTCGTCGAAGCCCTTGGCAAATTGCCGGGGATCGGCCCCCGTTCCGCCGAGCGTCTGGCCTTGTATCTGGTGCAGAGCGATGTCGCCGGCGTCCGCCAGCTCGCGCAGAGCCTTGTGACCGCGCGTGAAAGAATTCAAACCTGCAAAATCTGCGGCGCATTGACCGAAAAAACCCCGTGCTCCATTTGCGACGATCCGCGGCGCGATGCCGGTCTGATCTGCCTGGTCGAACGGCCCGTGGACATCATCAGCATTGAGAAAGCTGGAAGCTTTCGCGGAAAATTTCATGTGCTGGGCGGAAAGATTTCGCCCGTGAACGGAGTGGAGCCGGAAGATCTGCGGATTGCTGACCTGGAAACCCGAGTGACGAAAGAACCGATCAAGGAAATCGTAATCGCGCTCAGCACGGACGTGGAAGGCGATGCCACGAGTTATTATCTGGCGAAGCGTCTGGCCGGAAAGGGAGTGAAAATTTCGCGAATCGCCCACGGCCTGCCCGCCGGGAGCGGTTTGGAATTTGCCGATGAAATCACCTTGAGCCGCGCGCTGGAGGGGCGGCGCGAGTTTGATTGATTAGTTTTTCCTGAGTCCATTACCGGTCTGGTCACGGATAAAGTTTTCGACTTCCCGCAGGGTCGTTTCCAAATCGCGTTCCACTAAGAACGTTTGTTGAAACGGTTCGCCCTTCCAGCGACCTGAAACGCGAATTTCTCCAGCGGTCCGATCATAGATGATTTTAACAGATGGCTGCGTTGGTTTACCGGGCCAACTGTTTTCCCATGCCGCCAACTCATTACTTCGAGAAAAACTCTGCACCGTTCCGGCTCTCTCAAGTTTTTGTAAGATTGTGAGTTCATCTCCGTTTGCCCCCCGAGTCGAACCCGCCGAATCCAACATCGCGACTTGGACAATCATTTTATCCGCTGGCGTGAAAATGGGTATAAGGAGGATCAGGACCACCGCCGTTGTGGTCGCGACCCCAAGAATCCACTGCCAGCGCCAGGGGGCCTTTTTCTCCGTGTCTTGTCGAGTCGTCGGGTGAGCGCCGAGCGTTTCCCGGACTTTCGTTTGCAGCCGACCTCGCGCATACCCCGGAAATTCTCCCGCCGTCGATTCCGTCGCTTCCAGCAAAGGGACGACCTCTTTTGCGAGTTTCGTCGCGGCCTGCAACCGCTCAAACTCCGCCTTCCGGTTGGGCTCTTCAACCATCGAAGAATTCAACTCCGCGCGCTCGGCGTCCGTCGCCTGTTGGGCGATGACCTTCATGGCCAGATCGAAAAAGCGTTCGTCATTCATAGTGTTCATCGCAGAAACGCCTCCAATTCTTTCAATAATTTCGGATGCCTCTCTCCCGCGCGCCGGATCGCGTCCAATCCGCGCTTCAAATAAACTCCGACCGTTCCGACGGCCACGCCGTGTTTGGCGGCAATCTGTTCGTAACTCAGCCCGTGCAGAAAGAAATCCGCCACAATGGCGCGTTGTTCCGGCTTTATGTTCGACTGAAGTTCTCCCAGCAAACGAGCCAGATCCATTTGCCCCAAATCGGCCAAAGTTGAGTCGCCGCTGGCCGGATCAAAGGGGTTTTCCGCATTGTCTTGCAGAGCATCCAGACTTTCTGTCTGTCCCGCGCCACGTTTGGCTGCATACCGTTCGCGCAACCGGCTGACGGCCCGGTTGTGCGCGATGCTCGCCGCCAGCGGCTTTAATTCCTCAACCGATTTAAGCTCGCGAACTTTTTCCACCAACTCTTCCAGCGATTCAATCGCCACGTCCTCGATATCTGCGGGAAGAAACGGTTGCAGTTTCAATTGCGCCACCGCAAAAACCGTTGGCCACAACCAGTGAAACGCCTCGTCCCAGGCAGCGGCATCGCCGGTTTGGAGAGCGCGCAGGCTGGGGGGATTCATGAGAAAGTTTTGGAATTAATGACTGCAGAGAAAGGCGCGCACTTCATCATGGTTGCCTGCCATGACGAACAAAAGACAATCGGCACAATTTTGAAAAACCAGGCATGTCCAGTCCCACTCGAATTTCAAAATACGCGGAAGAAAGTTTTCGGATGCCCAAACCCTGATGCCGATGCGGATGGCCAAAATCGCGCTCCAACAATTGCAGTGCTTTACCGATTTTTCCGCGCGTTGCCTTTGGATACTTCCGCACCGCCGCCCGGAAAGGCCCCCTTAAATCCAGCGGCTTCAATCGGCCAGATCCTTTTCCAGATTGCCCGAAAATCGTTTGATGCTCCCGCGCTTGCGCTCGCCTTTGATTTCGTGCTCCATTCGTTTTTCGAACCGCTCCATTTCTTCCGGCGTCACCCCGTATTCCCGCCACGCGTAATCATCGGATGAAACCGTCACTGGCCGCAACGCCACGATCTGATCGCCGCACATGATGCCGATGTCTTCACCATTTTTCGCTTTTTCGAGCAGATCGGAGAGATTTGCCCGCGCTTGGTCGATGCTCAACGTTTTCATTTTGTTATTTTTGCAGGTGAATCACGGTCGCACCCTAGCCCAACGATTTATCTGCGGCAAGTCGTCAAAGAACTCACGGAGCGCAAAGAATCACGATCCTCCCCGGCTGCATCACGTGAATTCTTCGGCGTCAACGAATTGAATCAAACTCCTACCGTCTGTTTGAACCTCTGCAATCTCCACCGGCTGCTAAAATAAAATCAAACTACCGAACCGCTTTCAGCAACCGTCTCGGATGCGCCGCGTGAACCGGCGACAAATCCGCCTCGTTGAACGCCAGCACCAGCGCCTCCTCATCAATGTCCAGCAAATGTTTATCTGAGGTGACCAGCAAAGGAATCTGCATGAGTGAAGTTTGAGCCAGAATCTTTCCGTCGTTGCGTTCGGTTTCCGGGATGAGCCGCAAGTCGAGCAACCGCTCCGCGAAATGATGGGCAATGGCGAGCTTCGTGGGGGACAACATGAACGGCTGACATTCCCAAGCCGCGAGACTTTCCAAGGCCGTGTCTGCAAAGTCACATTGCGGCGTGTGACCTGCCCTCACGAGTGCCTCCAATTCCGCAAGAACCGTCGGTGGAATTACCAGCCCATAACCCCGCCCGGCAAATTCCTCCCTGAAATCGTGGGCAAAGTCGTTTCCCTCGGCGAGATCAAGCAGGAGATTGGTATCAAGAGCCAGCGACCTCTTTGTGCTTGCCGCCGTAGACCTTGGCCATTGCGCGCCGAACATACTCGGCTTCTTGTTCGGGCGTCAATTTGCTGGCGAGCTGGCGTCCTTCCGCCGCCCATCGCGAGCCGTTGGTGACTTCAGGATAATCGAGTTTCTTTCGCTTGCTTGCTGCCTGTCGCATGACGTGAAGTTATTCAACTTTGCTGCGAAACGCAAGGCGGCAAAACCCGTTTTGCGAAGGATTTGGCCGCGCGCGGAGAGCTTAGACTGCCAAACACAGGGCAAAGCGCGCCAGCTCTCTGCCTCCGGTTGCTTTTGAAGTCCCGAGCGGCGCACGGAGGGCGGATACGTCCCGCCGGAAAACCCACCGGTTCAGTTCGGGCCGAAAAATAGTTGTAAGAAACATTTCCCCGTTTGCGATGGAGTGAGTGAAGGCGGATCGAGTGAACCAACAAAAACTGGCGGCGAACGCTGCTGGCACTACGAACAGCGGCCATGATTCGTTTCGGAATGGTCAGGAAGATCGCTTGGCGTGTCGCGCGCGAAGGCAAGTCCACTTCACATTTTACCAAAGTGAAAACTGCCAAAACTGAAAATTGTTTTTCCCGCGCCCATCCTCTAAAGTCACTCCATGAAAACGATGACCGTGCAATTGGCCGAGGACGAAGCTCAATTCCTTGAAACTTACGCCCAAGAGCACGCTATCAGTGTTGCCGAATTACTGGCGCGCTATGCCCGGCGTCTGCGCCAGCATCTCCCGCCTCACCCGGACAACGTCAAGTTCACCGGCACCGTTCCCGCCGAGGTTGACGCCCGCG
>Ga0163144_10004364_pt1 | contig 31870 bp, 24 predicted proteins | sample OliLak19BULKMAT1_FD_123175 | JGI IMG/M metagenome (GOLD analysis project Ga0163144, IMG submission 123175) | Freshwater microbial mat bacterial communities from Lake Vanda, McMurdo Dry Valleys, Antarctica - Oligotrophic Lake LV.19.BULKMAT1 | ecosystem: Environmental > Aquatic > Freshwater >... | reverse complement strand
TGCTGCGGCGCGATTTGCTTTTGCTGCGGCGCGATTTGCTTTTGCTGCGGCGCGATTTGCTTTTGCTGCGGCGCGATTTGCTGGCTGCGTTGCCGAATCGGCGTACGGTACCAGGTACGCGGCGCCGATTCGGCAACCCTCAGCTGCGCGTCAGTTCCTCGAGAATGCGCTGCTCGCGTGACTGCAGTAGCTCGCCCTGACCCTTCGTCACCCACAAGTAGAGGGCGAGCGTCAGCGCGAGGCCGCCGGCGTGCAGCAGCGCAAACAAGGGGAGCCCGCGCGCCCAGGCTGCGTCGCCGAACAGCGACTCGACCAACGCCGGCAGCAACAGCGGCGACAACGCGAGCGGCATCGCGAACACCGCGGCGATCTGGAACACGACCACTCGCCAGCGAGCGTTCGCGACCTTCAGCCCATTCTCGACGAGCCGCATCGGCACCATGATCGAGGTCACGTTGCCCACGAGGCACAGGATCAAATACGCCGTCAAGGCCTGCAAACAACCGCCCACCACGTGCGCCGCGTCGGTCGGGACCAGCAACTGCAACCCCAATAGCGCGAGGAAACTGGCCCCCAGCGCCAACGGCGCCAACGCGAGGTTCTTCCCACGCAGGATGCTGTGACGCGGAATCGGCGACAGAACCAGCGCGCGGAACCCCTGGCGATCCAATCCGAACTGGTTCTGCATGAGCTGCCCGACGCTCAGGAGGCCGAGCATGATCGCACCCAAACTCACCATCGGCAGGAAGCGCTGCAAGAGACCCCGGTCCGGGTTGTTCGCGAGCATCACGCCGAAGATCCCGAGCATGATGATCGGGCTCAACAACAGGATGCGCGCCTCCGGCGCGCGCAGAATAGAGCGCAAACCCGCGAGTCCAACCACCGCGGTCCCTTCGTCGCAGAACGGCAGTTCGCGCTCGACGAACCGCGGCGAGGGGGACGCGTGAGGCTCGACCGCGCGAACGTTCTCAGGCGTGACCAGTGCATCGAGCGGCCGCGCCCGCGACTTCGCGCCCCCACTGGAGGTGCTCGCGCGCCCACCGCCGACGACCGCGACGACGGTCGTACGGTACGAGCGCCAGAGGCTCAGACACGCGATCGCCAACATCCCGAGCGGTGGCCACAGGGCCGCGCCCCAACGCTCCTCGAACGCCGCGCGCGCACCGAGCGGCAGCCAGCCAAGTGGAACGACCTGGGCGCCGAGCATGACGCGCTCTTCGATCACCGCCTCGTGCTGGCGCTTGCGTACCCGTAGCTCGTCCAACGTGTCGCGCGCTGCAGATTGTTCAGACCCACCCGCGGTCGCCTTGCGCGTGAGCTCGATGCGCTCCTCGGCAGCGCGTCGACGCTCTTCACGGCTGCCGTCGCGCATGCTCCAATGAAGCAAATTCGGCACTTGTGCGACGAGCACGAACCCGATGGTGATCGCCGCGACGACGCTGCGACCGCGTCGTTTGTCCTCCATGAGGCGCGCGAGCCAGCCTCGGAGTTGGTACGTCAGCGCGGTCACCAACCCAAGGAACCCGACCACCCCGAGGAGCGTCAGCGCCGCGGCCCCAGCGCCCGCGCTCCCGCCCTCGAGCGCCGTCGCCACGACGAGCCCGAGCATTGCCGGCACGAACAGCACCATGCTCAGACTGACGAATGAGCTCAGGTAGTTGTAGAGGAACACCCAGCGCAGCGAGACCGGCAAGTGCAAGAGGCGCTTGAACGACATCGCGTCGGAGCGCTGCAGATCCGCCACGAGGCCGATCATCCACGAAAAGAGGAAGATCGCGCCGAGGATCGCCCACATGAGCAGAACGTCGAAGGGCTCGGCGCCCGGCAGCTCCTCGCGTCCGACGGACAAGGCCAGCGAGAAGCTGCCGACGGCAGCGGCGACGCCGAGCAGGACGAGGACGCCGAGGAAGAAGTTGCTGAGCTTGCCGGTGCGGCGGATGCGATTGACCAGGATGCGCCAACGGAGCCACAGCGTGCTGCGGAAGTGACCCCAGTTCATCGCGCCCCGTCCGCGAGCCAGCTGAGCCGAGGGCCAGCATCGTGCCCTCCGCCGACGACCTCCAGGAAGCGCTGCTCGAGGGTGCCGCCCGAGCCGAGCGCGCCGAGGTCGGTCTGCTCGACGAGCGCGCCACGCACGATGATCCCGACGTGTTGACACAAACGCTCGACGATCTCGAGCACGTGCGAAGTCAGGAACACCGTCGAACCGCGCGCGACAAAGCCCTGCAGGATTTGGCGGATCGTCCGCGACGCGACGGCGTCGACCCCCTCGAAGGGCTCGTCGAGGAACAGGAGATCCGGATCGGGGAGCAGCGCTGCGGCCAGGGACAGCTTCTTCTTCATCCCGTGCGAGAACTCGAGGGTCAGCTTCCGCTCGTCCTCGTGGAGCTCGAAGAGCGGCAAGAGCTCATCGATGCGAGCGCGCAGCGTCGCGCGCGGCATCGAGTGCATCCGACCGACGAAAGTCAGGTGCTCGCGAGCGGTGAGGTTGTCGAACAACGCGAGGTCCTCGGGCACGACGCCGATGCGCCGTTTCATCGCGAGGGCCTGCTCGGGATCGCGAGGATCGAACCCGAGCACGGAGATGCGTCCCGAGCTCGGCGTCAAGAGGCCGGTCAGCATCTTGATCGTCGTGGACTTGCCCGCCCCGTTCGGGCCGAGGAAGCCGTAGAAAGCGCCCTTCGGCACAGCCAAATCGACCGCGCGCACGGCCTCGAACTCGCCGAAGGAGCGCGAGAGGTCCTGGGTTCGGATGGCAAATTCCATGGGATCTTGGCGGATGCGCGGCGGCCTCCCGGTCGGTCGGTTTCGCCGGAGCGAGCGGACGCGCCAGTCGTGCGACATCGTAGTCGCGTCGCTGCTCCCCAGATCTTCGAGCACCCATTGAAACGTGCTCGTGCGGGCTCTGACCCTTCGCTGCGCGCCTCGGGATCCGATGCGGGGCTGCGCGGCATGCGGCTGTGCGCGCTCGGTACGCGGATCGAACAGCAGAGGCCGCCCCGGGGTCGATCCCCGGGGCGGCCTCTGTGCGATCCATGCGCCGCTCGGCGCGGCGCATGCGCGATCAGTTCACGAAGCTGACGGACAGTCCGTTCGTGAAGTTCGACCACGGCTGGCCCATCGGACCGATGTCGCGGTACCAGGCCTGGAAGTTCCAGGTCTGACCGGACATCACCGACACGAAGACGGGGCCCGCGGGGGTCTGCGTCAGGTTGAGCGCCAGCGAGAAGGCGCCGCTCGCGCCAGCATTCTTGATCTGACCCGGGGCGACGTAACGACCGATCGTACCAGTCAAGCAGAGGTTGCCCTGGCTGCCACCCGGGTTCGGTGTGAAGCCTTGGGTCTGGCTGGTGATGAAGAAGCCGAACTGATTCGCCGGGAGGCTGCTCGCGTTCAGGCTCAGGTTGTTGGCCGCGACCGACGCCGAGCCACTGCCCATGAGCGTGCCCGAGCTCCCGGTCGTGTTCACCGGCTGGGGACCGCAGTAGGACGTACCGACGCCGACGGGACCCAACGGGACGACCGAGAGCACGGTGCCGTTCGAGACCGCCCCGGCGGTGTTAAAGCTGAACTGGTTGTGGGTGGTGCCGTCGACGGCCTGGTAGCCGATCGTCGCGCTGCCGCCACCAGCAGCACGGACGCCCGTGACGTCCTGGTAGAGGTACTGCGCGAACGCCGGGCCCCCCGCCGGGAAGACCTGGATCTGGAAGGTCGCGATCTCAGACGCGGCGCCGAAGAAACCGACGTCTTCCCACTGGATCACGAGGCGACCGCCGGTCTCCTGCCAGTAGATATTGCCGACGGTGCCACCGACGGTGTTCACGTCGTCCCAGAACGGCAGGAGGGACTGCGAGGTCAAGTTGAAGGCCGCCGCGCTCGGGAGCGCCGCGTTCGTGAACCCGAGATCGGTGCCCGCGCCGGCGAAGCGGACGCCACCGTTGCTGCCGACGCGAGCCACGCCCGCGGCGAGCAGCGCGTTGCCGATGGTCGTCGGGATGTCGACTTCGCCGTCGTCAACGAGATTGAGCGGCGTACCCGTCGTCGAGATGTCGAGGAACGTGCCTGCGATGTTGGAGACGATGTTGACGGGGATGCCCGGGCTGATGCCCGAGGGGATCAGGACGATCGTGCCAGTGCCCGTCTGCGATGCGAATCCGCCGACGCGGATGAAGTAGGTGGTGCCGTTCGTGGGCGACCAGTTGAGCGCGCTCTGGAGAGCGCAGGCGTCATCGTTGCAAGAGATCAAGGTCAGCGCGCCGCAGCTGCCGCTGAACAACTCGAGCCCGGTGTCATAGGCCGAGCCGCACGTCTCGACCCGCAGGCCAGCGGTGTTGGTCGCGGTGTACGAGTACCAGAGGTCGTTGCCGCCGGTCACGCAGGTCCAAGCCGGGAGGCTCGGGGTCGCGGCGGTCGTGTCGAAGCCGAGGGGCGCGCCGTTCAAGGTGAGCCCGATGGCCGTGTTGCACTAGTCGTTTTGTGCCGAGGCGATCCCGGCAGTGACAAGCGCCAAAGTAGCGATTCGAGAGATTGACATGTGATGGGTGTTAATGGAACGTTTTGGACCGGGGAGTGGAGACCTTCGTCTCCCACCTTGCGCCCGCCGACATCTAGGAGGTGGCGCGGTCGGTCGATGTTCCTGAAACCTACCCTGATATGGCGGTACAGCGCAATTCGGGTCAGTCCGGTGACCGGCAACTGGGTCGCAGAACGGGACCTTGCGCTCCCCACGGGTCGCCAGGACCGCCAGGTCTTCCCAGCGACCGGCGCGTTGCGCAACGTTCACCTGTTTGTCATCTAGAGAATGGTCGAGTCCGGCCGCGGGCGAGTCAGCGCCTCCCGTTCGCCCGCGCGAAATCGAGCGCCCCGTACGTGAAGATCACGTCGGCGCCTGCGCGGCGAATCGCGACGAGGGACTCCGCGAGGCAACGCTCGTAGTCCAACCACCCGCGCTCGGCCGCAGCCCGCAACATCGCGTACTCACCCGACACGTGGTACGCGGCCAAAGGAACATCCACATGCGCGCGCAGTCGCGCGAGCACGTCGAGGTACGGCAGCGCGGGTTTCACCATCAAGATGTCGGCGCCTTCTTCGACGTCGAGGGTGGCCTCGACGAGCGCCTCGCGCGCGTTGGCGGGGTCCATCTGGTACGTCGCCTTGTCACGCGGGACGTCGATCCGCTCGACGGGCGCCGAATCGAGCGCGCTGCGGAACGGGCCATAGAACGCGCTCGCGTATTTGGCGCAATACGCGAGGATCGCGGTGCTCTCGAAGCCAGCCGCGTCGAGCGCGCGTCGGATCGCGCCCACACGCCCGTCCATCATGTCCGAGGGCGCGACGATGTCCGCGCCGGCCTCGGCCTGGACCCGCGCCTGGCGGCAGAGCGCGGACACGGTCAGGTCGTTCCGCACCTCACCTTCGATCACGAGCCCGTCATGCCCGAGGGACGAAAACGGGTCGAGCGCGACGTCCGCGATGAGGCACGCCTCGGGCACCTCGCGCCGCAAGCGCCGCAACGCGCGACAGACGAGACTCTCGGGATCGAACGCCTCCGCTGCGTCCGGCGACTTGCGGTGATCGTCGATCTTGGGGAAGAGCGCCAGGGAGCACACACCGAGCTCGAGCGCCTCGTGTGCGAGCTCGAGCGCGCTCTCGATGGTGTGGCGCGCCACGCCGGGCATGGCCTCGATCGGCTCGCGCCGCACACCGGGCCCGTCGACGAGGAACACGGGCAAGACGAGGTGCTCGGGACCTAGATGGGTCTCGCGCACCAGCGCGCGCAGGACCGGCGTGCGGCGCAGGCGCCGTGGGCGGCGCGCGCCCAGGTCGAGGACACGGTGAGGGTCGAGCGGGAGTGACATGACGCGGTCGAGGTCGGAGGTCAGGGCCGTGACCCAAGTGAAGCGTAACGCTTCGGCCGTCGAGCCCCACGAGCCCCGCAAGGCGACTCGAGCGGCCTCGCGGGCCTCGCGCCGTCGCGCTCGTCAGCGGCGCGCTGTTCCGCCGTCGGCGCTCCCGCCCGGGTCGCTCGCGCCCGCATCCGCCCTGCGTCGGAACTCCGCAGCAGTGGCCCCTTGACCATCTGGATCGAGCGCCTCCATCGTCGCCGCGACCGCGGCGGCGCGCAAGAGCCCGCGCTCCGCGTAGGCCTCTGCGAGCGCGCGCTGTGACTCGGCAGCCGTCGCGAACGCTTTCTTGCGCCTCGCGCAAAGCGGGTCCGCTTTCGCGAGCGAGGTGTCGATCGCTGCCACCAACGCGTTCCGCAGCGTCTTCGTGTTCAGCGCGAGTGCGTCGTCCCGCGCCGCACGCAGTGCTGTCGCGGCCGCCTCGGGGCGCGCGAGCTCGATGTGCCGTGCCGCCTCGGCCATCGCGAGGCTGATTCGCCGCTCACGTTCGCGGTCGAGGTCTTCCAGGCCGACGGCCGAAAGCGCAGCCTCGACCGGCAGAGGCCCGACGCGGAAGTTCGAGATCTGGAGCGCACCCTTGAACTGGCTGCTTCCGGACACCAGAAAACCCACGTTGCCGCGCAAGTCATCCGTTGCTGACGCCGCGAGCGCCTGCTTGCCGTTGAGCAGCACGTCGAGCGACTTGCCGCGCACGCGGACCTCCATGCGTAACGGCTCGTCCCGGTTCGAGATGAGATAACTCTCCTCGTCCTCGAGCAGTGTCCGCGTGCCGTCCTTCCATTGGAACAAACGCGCCATGACCGCGCCCAATTCATAGAGCGCCCATCATAGAGCGCCCAGAATAGAGCGCCCAGAATAGAGCGCCCAGAATAGAGCGCGACGCATAAACATAGGCTCGCGAGGGCGATGCGACCCCTCTAAATCCTCAGCGCGCCCTCGGAAGCGCCCTCGGAAACGCCGCTCCGAGAGCGGGTGCGGCACGCACGCTGCGCGCCACACGGATGCCGCGGGCCACACAGTCGTTCACGCTGACGCCGTCGAGATATGCGCCGGCGAGATGCAGACTCGGAGCCGTGCGTAGCGCCGCGCGGACGCGGGCGATGCGCGCGCTGTGACCCGGCTCATAGAGCGGAATGGAGTCAGGCCAACGCACGACCTGGCTCACGAGCGGCGTCGCGACGTCGCCGTCCAGGAGGCCTGCATGGCGACGCAGCGTCTCGGTCGCGGCCCGCACGAGCTCGACTTCGGGCGCCGCGACGAACCCCGGATGCCGCGTCCCACCGAAGAAGACACGCAGCGCGACGGCGCCGTCGGGCGCGTGCTGCGGGAACACGCTGCTCGCATACAGAACGCCGAGCGCTGACTCGGACGGTTCATCGCGCGCGACGAGGAAGCCGTAACCCGCGAGCGGCGCGCGGAAAGCGCTCGCCCGTAACCCGAGGTTCAGGACAGCGAGAGAGACGTGGCGCAGCTCTTCGAGCTCGGCGACCGCTGGCGCGAAGGACGGATCCGCGGCCGTGCGCAAGAGCCGCGCCGTCTCGCGCGCGCCGACTGCCAACACGACGTGGTGTGCGTCGAACGACTCCGTCCCAACGAGCTGCACACGCCACCCACCCCCGGCCAAGGCCGTGAGCGATTCAACGACTGCGCCGGTTCGAAGGCGCGCGCCCAAACGCGTTGCGAGGGCGCGTGGCAACGCGCCGAGCCCCCCCTCGAACGAGATCATGCCGCGCGGCGTGGTCGCCCTGGACGTCCCTCGGCGCGTGCTGCGCAGACGGCGCATCGCAGCCAGCGGCGCGCGGCCACCAGCGTCGAGCTCCGCGAGGAACGGCAGCGCGCTCGCCGCTTCGAGCTGATCGCTCTCGGCGCCGAAGACACCGACCGTGAGCGCGCTCACGAGCCGTGTCGCCACACGCTCACCGAAGCGCCGCCGAACGACCTCGTCCACCGTAGCGCGCGAGGCCTCAGCCGCCGGGGGTGAACTGCTCCAAAGCATTCCCCGCGCGGCGCGCAGCGCCCCGACTGGTCCGAGCAACGGGGAAGTGAGCGCAGTCCAAGGCCCGCTCGGCACCCGGTGCAGGGCCCCGTTCCACACGACCCCGCGCTGCGCGCCCGCGCGCCGACCGATCGGGACCAAGGACAGCTCGGGCCCGAGCCGCTCGAGCAGCTCGCTGAACTCGGGCGCGCGGCACAGGACGTTGAACGGGCCCTGCTCGAAGAGGAAGCCGTCACGCTCGATCGTGGAGGTGACGCCGCCCGCGTCGCTCCGCCCCTCGAGGCAGCACACGTCGGCGCCGTCCGCGGCGAGGCGCTCTGCCGCCGCGAGGCCCGCGACGCCGCCTCCGACCACCAGGACGTCGAGTCGGCGGCGCGCTCCGACCTCCGCGGATCCGCCCGTCACAGGCGCGCCATACGATCCGTTTCCGCGATCAGCGCGCGCTGGATCCCGGGTTCGGTCATCGAATGGCCCGCGTCCGGCACGACGAGCAACTTCGCCTCGGGCCACGCCTTGGCGAGGTCCCACGCCGAACGCATCGGGCAGACGACGTCGTAGCGCCCCTGAATGATCACGGCCGGGATGTGTCGAATGCGCTTGACGTCGCGCAAGAGCTGGTCGTCGTGCTCGAAGAAACCTTTATTCACGAAGTAGTGCGCCTCGATGCGCGCGAACGCGTCTGCGAACTTGCCTCCGCCGAACTTCTTGACGGCGGCCGCGTCCACCAGCAGCTTGCTCGTCGTCCCCTCCCAGATCGACCACGCGCGCGCCGCTTCGAGGCGCACCTCGGGCTTCCGGCTCGTCAGGCGTTTGTAGTACGCCTTCATCATGTCGCCGCGCTCGCGCTTCGGGATCGGCGCCAGATAACCCTCCCACGCGTCGGGGAACAGGTGGCTCGCGCCTTCCTGGTAGAACCACTCGAGCTCGCTCTGGCGCAGCATGAAGATGCCGCGCAGGGCGAGGCCCTTGCAGCGCGTCGGGTGGGTCTCTGCATAAGCGAGGCTGAGCGTGCTGCCCCAGCTGCCGCCGAAGACGACCCAGCGGTCGATGCCGAGGTGCTCCCGCAGTCGTTCGATGTCGGCGACGAGGTCCCAGGTGGTGTTCTCGCGCAGCTCGGCGTGCGGCGTGCTCTTGCCGCAGCCGCGCTGATCGAACAGCACGATGCGCCACTTCTTCGGATCGAAATAGCGACGGTAGAGGGGCTGGATGCCACCACCCGGACCGCCGTGCAAGAACACGAGGGGCTTGCCTTCCGGGTTCCCGCACTCCTCGAAGTAGAGGGTGTGGAGCGCGGAGACCTGCAGCTTGCCGGTCCGGAACGGTTTCAGCTCCGGGAATAGATCGGTGGGCTCTCTGGACTTCGACTTCTGCTGCGGCATGCCCGCCATCCTACGGAATTCGATCCAAGGACTTGCGCCCCTCGAGGGCCGCATCGAGGAACGCCACGACGTTGTCGAACGGAGTGTCTTTCAAGACGCCGTGACCGAGGTTCAGCACATGGCCTCGCCCGGCGCCGGCTTGGACGCAAGCGTGGACTGCAGCCGCGATCTCCGCGGGCGCCCCCGTGCGCAACAGCTGGTTCGAGACGTTGCCCTGCAACCCGACGGAGTCGCCTAATACACCGCGCGCCGCTTCGAGGTCGACGCCGGTCGCCACGCTGTACGCATCGGCGCCGGCGGCGACCAAACTGCCGACGTCCTGCACGTCGCGGGCGAACAGGATACGCGGCACCCGCCCCGCGAGAGGCGCGAGGGCGTCCCGTTGATACGGCGCGCACCAGGTCGCGTACTCGTGGGGTGACAACAGATCCGCGCAGCTCTCGAAGAGCTGCACCGCGTGCACCCCAGCGCGCACCTTGGCCTCGAGGTAGCCCCCCGTGATCCGCGCGAGCATTGCCAGGAGCTCGTGCGCAGCGTCCGGGTGCGCGGCGAGGAACCGCCGGACCTCGGCGCCATCCCCAGGACTCCTGCCCGCCACGAGGAACGCGAGCAACGTGAACGGCGCGCCCGCGAATCCGAGCAGCGGCACCTCGCCCGCGAGCAGCTCCAGCGCCCGCTCGATGCTCTCGTAGACGAACCCGAGCTCCGCGCGCGGGTCGTACTCGGTGAGCCGCGCCGCGTCCTCCGCCGTCCGAATCGGCGCGGCCAGCGTGGGCCCTGGACGGAATACAAAGTGCGCGCCGAGGGGCGACAGCGGCGTCAGGATGTCTTGGTACAGGATCGCCGCGTCGACGCCGAGTCGCACGGGCAAGAGCGTGATGCGCGCGGCGTATTCGGGGTGCCGGAAGAGGTCCTCGAGCTCCAGGCCCGCCTCCGCGCGCAGGCGGTGGTACGCGGGGTCGAAGCGCCCGGCCTGGCGCATCATCCAGACCGGGGTGCGCGCGGTCGATTCGCCGCGGAGCGCGCGCAGGACGAGGTCGTTCTTCGGCCGCTGGACGGCGCGTCGCGGCGTGCTGGGCTCGGTGTGCATAGCTCGGGTCAGGCGCTGGTGGAGAAAGACTCGGGCTGCCCCGCGCGGTACGCGTCGGGCACGAGATACGCGTCGAACACCGCGGCGACGTTGCGCATGAGGACACGGCCGAGAGGCCACGTCAGCTCGAACGATCCGTCCGCTTCGAGCGCGACGAGACCGTCGTTCTCGAGCTCCGCGAGCTTCTCGAGCTCCCGCGCGAAACGACTCGCGAACGGGGCGCCGGGAAAACGCGCCTCGTGGGCCGCCGCGTCGACGCGACTCGTGCCATAGAGCCCGAGGAGCAACGCTTGACGTTCTGCGTCCTGGGCCGACAGCGCGAGTCCCCGTCGGGCCGGGTCCTGGCCCGCCTCGACGGACGCCGCGTAGGCGTCGTGGTTGTGCTCGTTCTGCACATAGCCGCGCCCCGGGAACACCGAGATCGACGAACAACCGACGCCGATGAGGTCGAGCGGCGCGCCGGTCGTCATGCCCTGGAAGTTGCGCGTCAGGGTGCCCTCGCGGCGCGCGCGCGCGAGGCCCTCGTCCGGGCGCGCGAAGTGATCGAGGCCGATGAACTCGTACCCAGCGCCCTCGAACGCCTCGACCCCATCCAGGAAGACCGCGAGTTTTTCGAGGGAGCTCGGGCACGCGCCGTGGTCGAGGCCCCGCTGCGCCGCCACCTTGTCCGGGATCGCCGCGTAGTGGTAGTACGCGACCCGATCGGGCGCGAGGCTGAGCGCGCGTTGCAGCGTCTCGGCGACGGTCGCCCGCGTCTGGTACGGGAGGCCGTAGATCAGGTCGAAGTTGACCGACGGGAACCCGACTTCGCGCGCCGCTGCGACGAGCGCTGCCACCTGTTCGAAGGGCTGCACCCGGCGTACGTGCTCCTGCACACGCGTGTCGAAGTCCTGGACCCCCATCGAAATGCGGTTGAAATCGAGGCTGCGCAATAACACCAGCTGCGCGGTCGTCGTGACACGCGGGTCGACCTCGATCGAGAGCTCGGCGTCAGGCGCGATCTGGAACCGCGCCGCGACGGCGCGCTGCAGGCGCTCGATCTGCGCGAGGTCGAGGTAGGTCGGCGTGCCGCCTCCCCAGTGGATCTGGCGCACGGTCCGCGATGCGGGCCCGGCGGCGAGCCCGACTTCCGCAGCCCGCCAATCGAGCTCGCGCTCGAGCGCGCGCAGGTAGCGTTCGACACGAGCTTGGCCGTCCCCGACCTCGCGTCGCAGGATGGTCTTGTTGCAGGCGCAGAAGGTGCACAAGGCCTCGCAGAAGGGCAGGTGCAGGTAGAGCGACACGTCGCGCGGACTGCCTCCGTTCGCGCCCAGCGCTCGCGCGCGCAGCTCTTGTGCGCTCAGCGCGCTCGCGCCTTCGGGGTCGACCGCGGTCCACCATGTCGGCATCGGATACGCGACGTGGCGCGGGAGCGACAGACCGGAGTAACGCAGGAACTTGGCCTCGTCGATCGCGACCTGGGTTGAATGTCGTTCACGTTGAATCACCGCAGCACCTCCTCGTTGTCGCGCGCCGCGGGTGCTGCGGCGCGCGGTGACGACTCGTTCGCTGGAGTCCGAGGCAGCGCGCTCACCGGCTCACGCTGAGCGCCGTAGGCCTCACGCTGTAGCCGGAGCTCCGCGATCGCGAGCGCAGCGACAAACCCGTCGTCACGACTCAACTCGGTCGAGTACCCCTCGACATGCCGATCCAGTTGGTCTGCGCCGACAACTCTCACTCCTGGGATATCTCCGAGGCCCTCGGTCGAGCCGTTGACATTGAAGTCGATCACGACGAGCGGGCGCGCGTCGAAGTCGCGCAGGCCCTCGATGTGCCCGCGCCGCAGCACGGGCTGCTGGCGGTCGACGCCGAGGAACAGCACGTCGACCTCGGCGACGGTCGCGAGCACCTCACTGCCGTCGTATTCGTCGACGACGAGGCGCCGCGCGCCTTGCGCGAGCTTCTTCAACACCTTGGCGAGGCGCCGCTGGGTGGCGCTGCGGTAGACGACGGTCACGCGCTCGCCGGGCACCGCGCAATCGCGAGCCAAGAGTCCCACGAGCGACAGCGTCGTCGTCGAGCCTCCGAGCAGCGCGACCCGCGCCCGCTCGAGATGCAGCTCGCCGAGGAGCGGCGCCAACGCGGCGCGACAGTAGTCCGTCTGGTATTTCCCGAACGCTGTCCCTTGGCGCAGCCCGGCGATCGCATCCGCGGTCGCTGCGATGACCGCGTTGGCCCCGCGGCCCGCGGCGCCGCTGCCTTCGGCCAAGCGCAGCGCTGCGTGGAGCTGCTCCAGCACGTCCGCGTCGCCTGGGAGTCGACTGTTGAGTCCGCACGCCGTGCGCAAGAGGTGCCAGTACGCGGCCGCGCCGGTCCAGATCGACAATCCGGACGCGGCCTCGCCCGCGATCGACTCGGCGAGTGTCGCGCCGAGTGTTTCGAGGTCAGCGCCCTTCCCCGCGAGCGCGTAGAGCTCGTATCGCTGGCACGTGTTGTAGAGCCAGGCCTCGTCGACGGCTGTTCCGGCCGCGATCCGCGCGACACATTCCGCGGCCTCGAGCTGCGGACGTTTGACCGCGCGCAAGGCCTCGTCCGACAACGGCGGCCGCGCGAGCGCCGGCGGGGCGACGACGTGGGCGCCGGTGGCCGCGCTCACGACGACGAGGCGCTCGATGAGCGCCGACAAGTCGGGCTCGTTGGCCTCCGGCGCGAACAGCGGCGTCGGCCGCGTGCCCGGCGCGATGCGATGCGCGCCGCGGCGCACGAGGCCCACGAGCGCGTCCAGGAAACCCGCGTCGTCGTTGTTGGCCGCGATCCGCACCAGCCGCCCGCCGCCGGAGGCGCGCGCGAACTCCTCGGCGTATTCGATGCCGATCTCTTCGAGCGTCTCGAGGCAATCCGCGGTGAAGCTGAGCGGCAGGCACAAGACATTGCGCTCGCCCTCGGCGGCGAGCTCGGCCAGGACCTCGCCCGTCGAGGGCGAGAGCCACGGGACCGGTCCGAGCTTGCTCTGGAAGCCGATCCGCATACGCTCGAGCGGCCAACCGAGCCGCTCGCGGACGAGCTCCGCCGTGCGACGGATGTGCCCTTCGTAGGGGTCGCCGGCGACGACGTAGCTCTGCGGCAACGAGTGCGCGCTGATAAGGAGCGTCGAGTTTTCGGGCGTCAGGCCGTTCGCGACCGCCGCGCGGTGCACTTGGCGCGCGGTCGCGTCGACGTAACCCGCGTCGTCGTACCACTCGGCGCGCACCGAGACGTTCAAGCGCAGTCCACGACGCACGTCGCGCAGGCGCCCCATCGCAGCATAGAAGGCCTCGAGCGCAGTCCCCGTCGTCGGCCCCGACCACTGCGGATACATGGGCACCACCACGAGGTCCGTCACGCCGGCGTCCGCGATCGACTCGAGGACCGACAGCAGCGACGGGTTGCCGTACCGCATCGCGTGGAAGACCCGCCATCCGCGCGGCAGGCGCGCGCCGAGGCCCTCGGCTTGGCGCCGCGTGATGACCGCGAGCGGCGAGCCCTCACTGGTCCAGATGCTCTGGTAGGCCCGCGCAGACTTGCGCCCGCGCGCGAGCGCGATGATCCGCGAGAGCACCGGGTTGAACCAGCGCATCGCGCGCGGCAACCGGATGACCCAGGGGTCCGCGAGGAACTCGGCGAGGTAACGGCGCACGTCCCCCACCGCAGGTGAGTCCGGCGTTCCGAGATTCAAGAGGAGCACCGCGCGGCGCGTGTCTACGTGGCAGGCGCAGGCCTTGAAGCCAGCGCTGCAACGCTCGTGGTCGGCGCAGGCGAGCGGGCTCGCGGATGGATCGGCGTGAGAAACCAGCGGAGTCTTGCTCCGCGTCGCGCTCTGCGCGCGTCGTTCGGTGTCGGAGAGTTGCACCGGAGCCTCCTCCGGATGGGACCGCCGCTCGATTCCGCGCTGCGCGCGCGCCGCGAGGGTGGAACCCGCGCGTCACACGGCCGCCGGTGGGCGATCGACCTGTGGATCAGTCCTGGGCGCGCGGGGCAGAGGCCTCGCGCGAACACGTCAGAGACGGATCGAGGGCGGCGGCGCGCGGCCCGAGTGGCGGCCGTACACACGCGCCGCGATCGGGACACACACCGGCACCGGACGCGCGAGGACGCCGACGGTGTCGCGCCAGAGCGCGACCAGACGGCCACCTACGAAGCGCTGGAAACGCGCGAGCCAGCGGCATGGCTTCGCGCGCGCCACAGCAGGCGCTGCCGCGAGGGTCGCGAGCGCGGCCCCCCATTGCGCGGGCTGTTGTGCGTGGCCGAGCTGTTCGAACGCGACCTCGGGGTGCGCGCAGCAGGTCGCGATCAGGAAGGCGACGAGCGCGGCGCGGCGCGAAGGCAGCCGCAGCCAGCGCACATCCGCGAACTTCGCCGCGAAGAGGGCCTGGGTCGCGAGCAACGCCGCGAGCGCGCCGAAGCCGCCGTCTCCAGCGAGCAAACCGCCCGTGACCTTCGCGATCGGCCACAGGTGCAGCGCGAGCAGCGCGCCCCAGACGATCCTGGCCCCAAGGCGCCAGCGGGAGGGCGCCCCCGCCGACGAGCGTGGCGCGCCGCGCTCACGAGCGCGCGGCCTTGCGTTGGGCGATGTGTGTCGGGACGGCAACACGGCGATTGAATGTGACCCCAGAGGTCCGTTTCGTGCCAAGAATCCAGCGGAAATTACGTGGCAGGACAGTCGGTCGCAAGGTCGCGGCCGACCCGACTCAACCCGAGTCAGCCGCGCAAGTTCCGCTGCCATGCGTCACAATTGGGTGTCATGGCATCGAGTCCCACACCGACTCTCGCGGAGCGCGCCAAGCCGTCGGGAGCCCGACTTTCGGCCTGGCTCACGGCCTCGGTCGCTTCCCTCTTCGTCCATTCGGTCGCGCTGGCTGCAGCCTCCCCCCAGGAATCCGACGGCGGCCCGCCGCCTTTCGAGCCCCCGCCATTGTGCCCGGAGCCGCTCATCGTCGAGCCGCGCTGGGAGCCGCTCGAGCTGACCGCGGAGGGCCGGATCGTCGTCGCGGGTGTGGGCCTCGAGCAAGTGGCGGGCGTGCTGTCCGACGACCTCGCCGCGTTGACGGGTCTGCGCCTCGCCGTGACCGGGGTCCCCGCGCGTTCGGGGGACATCGTTTTGAGCCTCGGCTACCTGCCCGACTTCCTGCAGTCCAATCCCGAGGCCTTCACGATCGAGACCTACGACCACGTCGCGATCGCCGGGCAGACACCCGCTGGCGTGGCGTGCGCGATCGCGCGGTTCCTGCAGCTCGTGCCAGTCGCAGACCCGACGGTGTTGGACGCCAAGGGGGAAGTCGAACCCTCGGCGGACGGAGCTCGAGTCGTGCTGGCTCCGATCTACATCGCGGACGCACCCTCGATGCGGTGGCGCCTGCAGGAGATCGACCCCATCGAGTGCCTCGACGCGGCGCCGGACCCTTCGCCCGCGGTCGCACGACGCCTCGTGGCGCGCGCCCACCTCACCGGCTTCAACGCGCTCACATTCGGGCCTCCTCCGGGCCTCGTCGTCGACGCGGAGGCGCACGCTGCGCTGACCGCTGCAATCGAGGACGAGGCGGCGCGGCGTGGACTCGTGGTCACCGCGCCGTTCGGGGGCAAGTCCGCGATCCTCACAGCCGCGGTCTTCACCGCCGAGGGAGAACACAGCGTTCTCGAGAGTCTCGGCTCGGTAGCCCGGAGCCTCGAAGCCCAGGACTCGGTGCTCCTCTGCGCAGGCTGCCCGTTTCCGCCGCGCTTTGACATCGCGCGCCTCGGGACGGACGAGGTGACCGCGCTGAGCCGCGCGGCACGCTTCCTGTACCCCATCGTGCGTCCGGCCACAGTCGCGACCGACAGCGCGCAGGCCTCTGGCGACGCCGAAGCTCCGAGATTGCGCGGCTCACTCTTCGGGCCGCGTATCCGCCTCCAGGACGACACCCAACTCCCCATGCTGTGGTGCGTGCAGAGCCTACAGCTCAACTCGGAGTCCGCGGCGGCCCTCGCCACGGAGGGTTGGCATGGCGGGCTGAAACGCGACTCGCTGCGCGGCACTCCGGCGTTGGAGCGCGTCCTGGCGAGAGTGACAGGAATTAGCATCGGGGTCACCGCGATTGAGTCAACGCCGCGCGATGGCACGACCTCGTCCGATGACCGGAAGTGAGTCGCCCGCGACAGTGCCGACGTGGAGAGTCGTCAATTCTCCGAAGTACTGAGCCAGGGTCGTTTCTTCACATTTACCGGTCGCTCGCGCTCCGCGCGAGCGACCGGTAAATGTGAAGAAACGACCCTGGCTCAGTACTTCGGAGAATTGACGACTCTCCACACCTGACGATCCGCGCTCACTTGTGCGTGGGGCCGAGGTCGCTGGGCGCTCGCGCCAGCCCGCGCCCATACTCGTTGGTCGGATCGCGATAGAGCGCGTGCACGTGCTCGCGCGCACCGGCGCCGCGGCCTTGGGGCGCGAACTCCATGAAGAGGCTCGGGCCCTGCACGCGGTAGGTCGCGACGCCATCGCGCGCAGTCGAGCCGAACCAGGCGAAGGTCGAGCGGCTGAGCTCGGCCTCGAGCTCGGCCATGCGGACCGCGGCGTCTTCGTCGTTCAGGAGCCCGATCCGAGCACGCACCAGGCGCAACAAGCGCGCGCGCTGCTCGACGTCCATCGCGCTCGCGGGGAGGCCTTCGGGCACCGGCAGCGCCGCGACGTCCTCGGGCCGCTCACGGCCGGGACCCCAAGTGAGGTCGATGTGCACGTCGGCGCGCACGGCGCGCGCGCGTTGGGCCTCGTCCAGGGACTCGAGCAGGCCGTAGGCGAGGTCTAGCTCTTCGGCCATCTGCACGACGTCACGCTCGCCTTGTCGGAAATGCATCGGTTGGCCGCCGGTCAGGCACGGCGCCAGCACGATGCGCTCGCCGAGCACTGTGATGTTGAGGCCCAGGTGGTGCCCACCGAACTGGATCATCCAGGGCTCAACGAGCGACGGCGCGCCGATGAACGCGAGGAAGAACTCATGTTCGCCGAACGTGACGCCGCGCTCCGGTGGAGGCGCCGGCAATTGACCGTCGGCGAACATGTTATCGAGCACCTGCTGCAAACCAGGTTCGCTCAACACGACTCCGAGCAGCGCGAGGACCTTGCGCCGGAGCGGCTCGCCGAGGTCCTGCATGCGCAAGCCGCGCCGCTCGAAGATGCCGCTCGGCAAATTCGACCAGCGTGTGCGTTGGACCGCGTCGTCGCGCTCGAACACGGCCGCTGCGCGCTGCGTGTCCTCGAGGGCCTCGAGCAAGTCTCTCGCCGCAGCGACGGCTCGCGCAGTCACGCCATCCGGACGTGCAGGGACAAAGGCACGCTCCGTGACCGCCGCGGCGGCGCGTATCGAGCCTTGACCGGGCGGGCTCGCGGGAACGAGCGCGAAGCCGGCAGACAGAGCGAGGGCGCCACAGATGGGCGCGACGAGGCGGTCGAGTTGCATCACGATACCCACACGAATCTTCACGGAACGACGCGACCTCCTGGTAGGAGCCTGCGTCAGGCTGTACCGTCGTATCCTACACGTCGGGGATCTCGAGCTGCGCGACGACACGTCCGTCGCCAGCGCTAACGCTCGCCCGGCCACCGTGCAGCTCCGCGATCTGGCTCACGAGCGCGAGCCCGAGGCCTGCGTGCCGCGCCGCATCCGTGCGCGCCGCGTCGCCGCGCCAGAAGGGCTCGAAGGCGTGCTCTTCGAAGCCGATCGGGACCTCCGAGAGCGCGTTCGCGACCTCGATCACCGACCGGCCCTCACTGCGCCTGTGAGTGACCTGCACGGTCCCAGGCGCGTCGCCGTATTCGACCGCGTTGTCGATGAGGTTGGCGAGCGCGCGCAACAAGAGATCGCGGTTCGCGACGACCGGACCCGCGTCGTCGTCAACCGCGAGCTGCACGCCGAGCTCACGGGCATGGAATGCGATCGGCTTCCAGGCCTCGTCGGCCAGGGCGCGAATGTTCACGTCCGCGACCTCCAGCGCGACCTCGCCGCGCGAGAGCTTGCCCAGGGTCAACAGCGCCTCGACGGCGTGGCCCATCTCGGTCGCGATGCCGAGGCACTCGCGCGCGTAACCCTCGAGCTCGTCGTGGGTGCGTTGGCGACGCAGGGCGACCTCGAGGATCGCGCGGATGCCGCTGACCGGTGTGCGCAGCTCGTGCGCGGCGTCGCCTACAAAACGCCGCTCGCGGCGGAACGCGCTGACGATGCGTTGGCGCGATTCCTCGAGTTGCGCCACGACCGGCGCGAGCTCTTCGGGTGCGCCGGGGATGGAGATCGGCGCGCTCCCGCTGCGCCAGTCGAGGTCGGCGATGCGCGCGCGCAAGTCCTCGAGAGGCCGCAAGCCACGCCGAATCGTCAACCACAGCGCACACGAGCCGATCGCGCACGCGAGCAACCAGGCGGAGCCGAGGACCAGCGCCAAGTGACGCAGGGTCGCGTCGCGCGACTTGACCGATTGCAGCACCATGAGGCGCATCGGCGGACGCTCGGTCAACGGCGTCGCCTGTCGACCGGCTCCTTCGGGCGAACCACTGAAACTCGACGGGTCGGCATGGAACAGCACCGCGGCGCCGCGCGCAGGCGCGCCATCGGCGAGCACGAAGTCGCCGAACACTGCGCGCTCGAGCTCGGCCTCGGGCAAATCGATCACCGCGGAGGCCTCGCCGAGCTCGTCGCTCATGTCGATCAGCACGCCGTCGACGGTGCGGCACAGATAGAGCAGGTCTGAGCTGCCCGTCGGATTGAACAGGATGCCGTCGCCTGGGCGGATCGGGTCGCCGCGGAGCTGTTGCCGCAGATAGAGCTCGTATCCGAGTCGAGCGACCGTGAAGTCGAGCGAGCGGTTGAGGCTCGTATCGGTCTCCGCCGCGAGTCTTAGGCGCACGAGCTGGTGCACCACGAGACCGCCGACCGCGAACGCGATCGTTGTGCCGAGGATGGCCCCGCCGAGCAGCCTCGCGCGCAGGGAGGTCAAAGCGCGTCCTGGCTCCCGAAGACGTAACCCTCACCTCGGCGTGTGCGGATCAATGGCGGATGGCCGTCGCGCTCGAGCTTCTTGCGCAGGTACCCGATGTAGACGTCGATGACGTTGCTCGAGAGCGAGTCCCCGTCGTCGTAGACGTGACGCTTGATGTCCTCGCGGGTGACGACCTCGCCGAGGCGCAGCGCGAAGTACTCGAGCAAGGCGTACTCGCGCGCCGTCAATTCGACGGCCTCGCCCGCCGCGAAGACGGCATGATCCGTCGTGCGGATCTCGACGTGACCGATCTTCAAGAGCGGCGTCTTCTTGTCGTACTCGCGCCGCATGAGCGCACGCACGCGCGCGACGAGCTCCTCCATGGCAAACGGCTTGACCATGTAGTCGTCCGCTCCGAGGTCGAGCCCTTGCACCCGATCCGTGACCTCGTCGCGGGCGGTCAACATCAAGACGTGTGACTTGATACCTTGCTCGCGCAAGAGGCGCAGCACCTCGAAACCGCCGATCCCCGGCAGCATCACGTCGAGCAGGATGACGTCGTAACCCTTCGCCTGAGCGAGCCGCAGGCCTTCGGTCCCGTCGCCGGCGGCGTCCGCGCTCCAGCCCTCGTCCCGGAGGGCGGTCAACACGGCGCCGCGCACGGGCGCATAGTCTTCGATTACGAGCACTCGCATCAGGAAAGGGTAGCGTCTCTGTCCCTGACACAACCCCGGGTGATTGCCGCTCCTAACGTTTCTCATTTCTCGAACGTGCGGTGACGTACGAGTCGATATAGGGCTCGGGGGCCTGGCAACCCGCGGGGGGTCGCGGATCGAATTCCTCCCTTGCGCGACCGGGTTCCCGTCGAGGTCTCGGTCATGCTGCCGCGATCCGAGCGCGAAGCCGCGCCAAAGAGCGCACGCCGCGGATCGAGTCAACCTCTGTCTCGATCCGTGACGGCAAGGCTGGCGTTCCGCGCTGCGAGGGATCCGCGCGTCTCCGAGAGGTCGCGCGGCAAGGAGGCGGTGCTCTCGTCTGACTTTGCCAGCTACCATCGCCCTCATGCGAAGGGCAATTCTGTGCGCGGCGATAGTCGTGCTGTTCGTGGGTGGCAGGCGCTTGCTGCTCGAGGCACCGAGCCCGACAGTCCAGACCGCGGAACAACACACGGGAGCTTCGGGCAAGGTCCTCGATGGAGCTCCGAATGCGCGGGGCGCGACGACGACGCCGGCGGCGGCCACTCGCGGGCCGAATCACCCGAGCGCGTGGGCACGCGCCGAGGGACACGGGGTGGCGCCCGCGCAGTCGATTGCGGACCAGGTGCCGACCTGGGTCCTCGTGCGCGACGCCCAGGGCGCGGCGATGATCGGCGCCGAGGCTCACGTGCACGGGCTGCTGGAGCTCGATTCAGGGCGAGCGCGCGCGATCGGAGGCGTCACCGGAGCGCCCCTCGCGCTCGGGCGAACGGACGGAAATGGCGCGCTCGAATTCTCGCTGGCGGGCGCCGCGGCGCTCGTCGTCACGGACACCAGCGGCCGCACGGGCGCCGTACGGGTGGTCGCCGGCCAGACCTCGACGCTCGTCCTGAACGGACCCGCCCGCACCCTGACGATCGTCGACAATGCGACCGGTGCAGCGGTGATTGCGCGCGACTTCCCCCTCGTTTGGAGCGCCGGTCCGCTGCGCGTCGCCTATTTCGTACGCACGGACGAGCGGGGCGTCGTCGCATTGCCGGTTGGACAAGGATTCCTCGAGCTGTACAAAAGCGAACCCCAGGTCGTGTTCGCGAGCCTCGCTGTGGATGGCGTCGAGACCGACTTCGCCGGACACCCCGATGCGCTGCGACTCGCGCTCGAGTCCGAGGCGAGGCACCTCGCGGTGCGAGCCAGCCTCGAGGAGCGCACACTGCGTCTCGTCGACAGCTCGACCGGTCGACCCGTATCGGGCACCGCCTTCGCGCAGCTCCAGTACCTCGACGCGAGCAAGGAGAGCTGGCGCGGGGTCCCTGCCACGACCGCGTATCCGGTGCGTGACGGCGCGCTCGTGATCGGGAGCTGGTTCACCGATCCGCAGCCTTGGAACCGAGTCGCGAGCACACGCCGCTGGTTGGCGGTAGGCGGATACGAGACGCAGTACCTCGAACCGGAGACTGACCTCGACGGCCGAGAGTTGTATCTGGCGCCAGGAGCGAGCCGCTGGTTGCGCGCCCTCGACGCCGCGGGTGAGCCGATCCACGCGCCCCTCCGCGTGACGTTCGGAGAGGGCGTGACGCTGTCTCTCGAACCCGACGCGACGGGGCTGGTGGGACCGCTGAGTTGGTCGCAGGGGGACGACTGGACTGTCGTTTGCAGCCGCTATGCACCGGAGGAGAGCACGCTGCAGATCAGCGCCGAGCGCCTCGCTGCGACCGAGACCATCGCACTTCGCCCGAGGGCTCAGAGCGCACGCTTGACGGTCACGGGTATCCCTCCGGGTGCGCCACCGCTGTTCGCAATCGAACGGCACGGTGAGTCCTGGAAGGGAACGCGCAAGGAGACCGTCGAGGTTTTCAACGGTCTGCCTAGTGGAGACTACGCGGTCGGCCCGCAGAACTGGGCGCGGCAGGTGCAGTTGACCGCCAAATCGACCCAAGAGGGCGAAGGGGTGAGTGTGACGCCCCTCGACGTCGCGCTCGAGGCTGGCTCGACTCAGTCGATTTCGTGGAACCCGGATTGGTGGGTCGAGACCCCGAGCACGGGCCGAGTCATGTGCGACGGGCTCGCGAGCGAAAGCATCGCGGTGCTGCCGGTTTACGCAGCACGGGAGCGAACTCTCGACTTCGGACCCCGGGCCGAATGGCTGCACGTCGAGCGTGATGGCGCGTTCAATTTGCAAGCTGGGGCACCGCGCCCATGGGCGCTCTTGTTCGCGCGGTTTGGCGCGGACGCATTCGGACAGCAGGTGGTTCCTCTCGCTTGCCAGCCGGTGCGAGGCGACGGTGAGTACCGGGTGGTGTTGACGTCCGTCGAGCTCATCACCTCGAACGCCGACGAACTTCCGGAAGGGCTCTCGGTTCGGGTGGATCCTGTCGGGCTTGGACTGCGAGCTGCTGCGCCGATGCGATATTCGTCGGGCCTCTGGCCGAGGCAGTGGGATCCCAGGACGACCTTTTGTTGGGACGGCCTCGGGACGCAGATCGAGGCGTTGCGCTTGACGGGTAGCGCGTTCCCGGAAGCAGTGCGTGTCGACCTGACGCCGGGGACCCACAATCGACTGGAGGTCAGTGTCCCGGTAACGAACACGGGGGCTGCACCGAGAGAGAATGCGCCCGTCCTTCGGTAAAGCCGAATCGGCGTACGGTACCAGGTACGCGGCGCCGATTCCGTGCGTCGATTCGGAATTCGTGACCCGCCGTGGGAACGTGGCGTTCGCATGCCGACCTGTCATCTGGTGGGCTATTAGGTTTCACCTGATAGGACCCCAGGCAGGACGCCTTGCAGGACGCCATGCTCGACACATCCCAATCCAAGCCAGGACGCGCCGTGTTGGCCACGGCTCACACCTCCCCCGCGTCGGAGGCGATCCTCACGCCCGCGGCCCTCGACTTCCTCGGGCGCTTGCATCAACGTTTCGACGCCCGACGGCGCGAGCTCCTCTGCGCGCGGGCCGAGCGCCAGATCCGCTTCGATGCCGGCGAACGCCCCGAGTTCCTCGTCGAGACACGCCATGTGCGGGCCAGCGACTGGAAGGTCGCCGCGCCGCCCGACGAGCTGCGCGACCGCCGTGTCGAGATCACGGGTCCCGTCGACCGCAAGATGGTCATCAACGCGCTCAATTCGGGCGCAAACGTCTTCATGGCGGACTTCGAAGACTCGAGCTCGCCGACGACGGAGAACATGCTCGCGGGTCAGGTGAACTTGCGCGACGCCGTGCGCCGCGACATCGCCTTCGAGGACCCGACGAACGGCAAGCGCTACGAACTCTGCGAGGCTCCCGCCGTGCTTTTCGTGCGTCCGCGCGGACTGCACCTCGAAGAACACAGCCTCACCTGCGAGGGCACACCGCTGGCTGGCGCGCTGTTCGACCTCGGCCTGTTCGCGTTCCACAACGCCGCAGTCCTGCGCGACCGTAACGCTGGCGGAGCCTACTTCTATCTGCCCAAACTCGAGAGCCATCTCGAGGCCCGCTGGTGGAACGAGGTTCTGCGCTGGATCGAATCGACGCTCTCGCTTCCGAGCGCGTTCCTGCGGCCGACGGTGCTGATCGAGACCCTGCCCGCTGCCTTCGAGATGGACGAGATTCTGTTCGAGCTGCGCGAGCGCTCACTCGGGCTCAACTGCGGCCGTTGGGATTACATTTTCAGCTTCCTGAAGGTCCATCGGAACGACCCCAGCGCGTCCTTGCCGGACCGCGCGACCTTGGGCATGGACCGCCGCTTCCTCGCGAGTTACAGCGCGCTGCTCGTCAAGACGTGCCACCGCCGCGGCGCGTTCGCGATGGGCGGCATGGCCGCGCAGATCCCGATCAAGAGCGACCCGATCGCCAATGAACTGGCGCTCGCCAAAGTGCGCGCCGACAAACAACGCGAAGCACGCGCAGGCCACGACGGAACCTGGGTCGCCCATCCGGCCCTCGTGCCGACCGCGCGCGCCGAGTTCGACGCCGTCATGGACGGCTTGAATCAACTGCACGTCATGCGCGAGGACGTCGAGGTCGACGCCGAGGACCTCCTGGCGTTGCCCGAGGGGCAGCGCACGGACGCGGGGCTGCGACACAACCTGCGCGTAGGCCTGCTCTACCTCGAGGCGTGGTTGCGCGGCACTGGCTGCGTGCCGATCGACCACCTGATGGAGGACGCAGCCACCGCCGAGATCTCGCGCACCCAGGCCTGGCATTGGTGCAAACACCGCGCGCAGCTCGAGGACGGTCGCATGGTCACGCCTGCGCTCGTCCGCATCGTGCTGACCGAGGTCGCTGGCGAATTGCGCCGCGAGCTCGGCCCACGCCGTTACGACAGCGGCCGCTTCGGTGACTCGGTCGCGCTGTTCGAGTCGCTCCTGCTCGCGTCCGACTTGGCGCCTTTCCTCACGAGCGCGGCGCAGCCGTTGCTCTGAGTCATTCTGCTCCAACCTGTTCTATCCACCCTTCACACGAATCGCACACTGCCCTGTCCGCTTTCGATCCTGACCAATCCGGCCCAACTCCTTACGGACCCGAGCGCTGGCGCGGCATTCGCCGTGACTACTCCAAGGCGCTCAACCACTCGATGTTCCAGCTCGCGCGCGGGTATCGCGAGCGCGGCATGGCGGCTTACTCCGAGCTGCAGGACGCCGAGTTCGCGGCCGAGGCCGACGGCTACACGGCGACCCGCCACCAACGCGAGGTCGGCACCGGTTATTTCGATCTCGTGACGCAGACCATTTCGGGCGGCAAGGCCTCGACGACGGCGATGGCCGACTCGACCGAGCACGAGCAGTCCCGCAACTCCGCTTGAGCCACGCGAGGCGCGCTCGACGCGCCAGCGGTATTCACGCGCCGCCTTCGAGTCCGAACTCGAGGGCGGCGCGCGCCGTTTGGAGGGCCGTGGCCACGCCGTCGCGAGTCGCGGCGTCCGCGTCGATATAGCCGACGTCCTGGCCGCTACCGAGACGGGGGAGGATGTGCGCGCCCTCGGCCACACGGATCGTCACCGCGCGGACGTCGGGCACCGCGCGCGCCGCCTCGACACCAGCGATGTGGCCGAGGATCCCGGGGCCAGGGTGCAAGACCCAGGTGCCCGCGTGGTGCCGTGCAGCCGCGGGGAAATGCACAGGCCGGCGCAACACGATGCGCAGAAGCGCCTCGTAGGGATCGAAGCCATACGCGCGCTGCATCAACGGCATCAACCGACCGCCGGGTGGTCGCGCCGCGAGCTCGCCGAAGACGATCCCGTCGGCGGTCAGGAACACCTCCATGTGGGCCACACCGAGCCGCAGGCCGAGGGCCTCCGTTGCGCGTTGCAGGAGCTCAGAGAGCGCGGCTTGTGTGGCCGCATCGACGCCCGAAGGGACGATGCTCGCGTGCAAAGGCACGAGGTACTCCGTCGTGTTCATGAAGAGCAATTCGCCGTCGGCGAAGAAACCCTCGACGCTCATCTCGACGCCGTGCACAAACCCCTCGGCCAGCGCGTGGCCGGGGAGCTCGCGACGGACCGTCTCGAGGTCGCGTGCGATGCACTGCCCGCGGCTTCCAGAGCCACGCGGATGTTTGAGGACGAGCGGCAAGCCGAGACGCTCGACGAGTGCCTCGGCTGTCATGTCCCGCTCGACCTCGACGTAAGTGGCGCAGCGGATCCCCGCCGCGCGCACTGCCGCCTTCATCGCGCGTTTGTCCGAACAGCGTTCGGCGGTCGCGACATCGCTTCCCGGCGCGCCGAACGCGGCGCGCAAGTGCGCCGCCGGCAACACGGCGCCTTCGGTGAGGGCGAGCACAGCGGCGACAGGTCGACCCTCGAGCGCGCGCTGTGCGGCGTCGACGAGCGGCGCCACCGGGCCGCTCCATTCGTGTACGAAGAAGCTCTCGACTCGCCCTTGCAAGGCGGCTGGCGGCGGTCGCCTATCGACGACGACGGGCACGACACCGAGGCGCTCCGCGGCGCGCACGATGCCCGCACGGAAGCCGACCAACAGGACCCGCGGCGCCTCCCCCATCAGCGCGAGCTCCGCTCCACCCGTGCTTCGTTGGCCGTACTCGCGCCGCCGACGAGCGTACCTTGCACGTGCACACGGTCATCGAACCAGACGAGGTCCGCGTCGTAGCCCACGGCCAAGTGGCCCTTTCGATCGGCGCACCCGATCGCAGCGGCGGGCAGCGCGCTCGCCATGCGCAAGGCTTGGCGGAGCTCGAGCCCGACGTGTTCGACCGCGTTGCGCACCGCGCTCGCCATGTCGAGCGTCGAGCCCGCGAGGACGCCGTCGGCGTTGACACAGCGACCTTCTCGAACGCGCACTTCGACTCCGCCGAGCTCGAAACGCTCGAGCGCCGGCACGGCGCCCACCGGCGCGACGGCGTCCGTGACGAGGAAGATTCCATCCGGCCCCGCCGCCCGCAGCGCGACCCGCGCGACGTCGAAGGCGACGTGCACACCATCGAGGATCAGCCCGACGTGCACGCCCCCGGCTGCGGCGGCATCGAGGGCCGCCCCGACGAGGCCTCCATCGCGACTCGTGAGCGGGCTCATCGCGTTGAAGAGGTGCGTGACGAGCGTCGCGCCCCGCTGGAACGCCGCGCGCGACTCGGTCGAGGTCGCAGCGCAATGGCCGAGGCTCACGCGCACGCCAGCCTCGGTGAGAGCCGCCGCCACGCGCTGATCGAAATGCTCTGCTGCGAGGGTGAGGAGCACCACGGAACCATTCAAGCGCGCATTCGCGAAGAGCTCGAGATCCGCCTGTGTCGGAGCCCGTAAATAGCCCCGATCGTGCGCTCCCGGCTTCTCGACATCGAGAAAAGGACCCTCGAAGTGCACGCCGAGCACACCGCACTCCGCGCCGCCGCGTCGACGAGCTTCGTGCACCGCTGCGCTCGCGCGCTGCATGCCCTCGAAGGGCCCCGTGATGAACGTCGGCAACAGCGCCGTCGTGCCGAATCGCCGGTGCGCATGCACGATGCGCGCGATCGCCTCGGGCGTGGGCTCGTCATTGAACATGACGCCCCCACCGCCGTTGACCTGGAGGTCGATGAACCCCGCAGCCAGGTGCAGCCCGCCGAGGTCGAGCACCTCGGCGCCCGACCGATCGACGGCGCCGAGCGGGGCGATCTCGGCGATCCGAGCGCCTTCGACCACGACGGCGAGGTCGCGCACTGCGCCCGTCTCCGAATGAACACACGCGCCGATCAGGACCTTGCGGTGGGGCATACCCAGGATCCTAGTATGCTGCACCGCCCCTGTGCCCGTGCTCTATGGACCTCTCTCGTCTCCAGATCGACCGCGGCCCCGGCCCGCGGCGCGCCGCTCGTAGGCGCTCTTGGTTCGGTCCCGCCGTGCTGCTGGGCGTCGTCGCCTTCGGTCTGTGGTCGTTCCGCGCGCCCTTGGCGACGCGCTTCAGGGCCCTGCGAGGCGCGAGCCCGTCCAGCGCCGCGCCCATCGAGGTCGCCGTGATCCAGCGCGGGATCCTCGGCGTCGCGCCGCCGGTCGGCAGCACCGCGGCCAATGGCTACATCGTCGCCCGGCGCCGCGCGGCGCTCTCGGCGGACACCCCTGGGCGCATCGTCGAGCTCGCGGTCACCGAGGGCAGCGTGGTACGCAAGGGCGAGCTCGTCGCGCGGCTCTACTCGGATGAGCTCGAGGCGAGCTTGCGCGGCGCCGAGGCCGAGGTCGTCGCCGGAGAGGCCGCCGTGATCACCGCCGAGGCGCGGGTGCGCGCGGCACGCCAACGCCTCGACGAGGCCGCCGCGCGCGTGGCGACGGCCGCGTCGCAGCGCGACGAGGTCGCCTCGATGTTCGCGCTCGCCGAGCGTGAGCGGGATCGGGCCAAGTCGCTCGTCGATACGGGCGGCGTGCCGCGCGAACGTGTCGAGCAGGCCAGTGCGGGCGTCGAGCAAATGCGCGCGCGCCTCGCGTCCAGCACCGCAGGGGTCTCGGCCGCCGAAGTCGGCGTGGCCGCCTCCGAGGCCGACGTGGCGGTCGCCGTGGCCGACGCCGCAGGAGTCGCGGCGCGCCTCCCGGTCCTCGCAGCGGCCAGGGACCTCGCGCGCGCGTCGCTCGAGAAGACCATTGTGCGCGCCCCGTTCGACGGCGTCGTCGTGCTGAAAGACGCGGAGGTCGGCGAGGTCGTGTCACCGAACGCGCTCGGCGGACAGAGCCGAGGCTCCGTGGCGACGATGGTCGACTTCGAATCGCTCGAGGTGCAGGTCGAGCTGCCGGAGACGAGCCTTGGCTCCGTCGCCGTCGACCGCGAAGTGACGGTCTACCTCGACGCGTTCGCGAGCGAGCCCTTCCACGGACGGGTCCTGCGCATCTGGCCGACGGCCAATCGCCAGAAAGGGACGATCGAGCTGCGCATCGGCCTCGATGACATCGACCCCAGGATGCGGCCCGAGATGGGCGCGCGGGTCGTGTTCCTCGGGCCGGAGGCCACGCCGCGCTCGGCGACCGCGGGCAGCGACGCCGAACCACAGCTCCTGGTCCCGAGCACCGCGATCGTGCGGCGCGGGGACCGCGAAGGTGTCTTCATCCTCGAGGGCGACCTCGTGCGCTTCTGCGCGGTGACTCCAGGCGCGGTCTCCGGACGTCGGCGAGCGCTACTCGAGCCGGAAGGCGTCGGCGTCAAAGAGGGTGATCGAGTGATCGTCGCGCCGCCGGATACGCTGCGCGACGGCGATCGCGTGAGCATCGGCGGCTGAACGATCGGGATCAGAAGATCTCCCCAGAACGGCGACCCAGAACGGCGACCCAGAAGAGCGACCCAGAAGAGCGATCATGACGAGCGGCATCGAACTCAAAGGGGTCTCGAAGACCTACACACGCGGCGGCGAGACGCTGACGGTCCTCGACAACCTCGACCTGTCGATGGAAGCGGGCCGCTTCTATGCGCTCATGGGTCCCTCCGGCTCCGGTAAGACCACGCTCTTGAACCTCATCGGCGCGCTCGACGTGCCCGATTCGGGCCACGTGGTCGTCGGCGGCGAGGACCTCGGGCGCCTGAATCGAGACGAGCTCGCGGACTGGCGCGCGGCGAACGTCGGGTTCGTGTTCCAGGGCTTCAACCTGATCCCGGTCCTGAGCGCGCTCGAGAACGTCTCGTTGCCCTTGGCGCTGACGAAGCTGTCGCGCGCCGAGCGGCGCGAGCGCGCACAGTACGCGCTCGAGCTCGTCGGACTCGCGGACCGCATGAGCCACCGCCCGCGGCAGCTCTCGGGCGGACAGGAACAACGCTGCGCGATCGCGCGGGCGGTCGTGAGCGATCCGGCGTTCTTGTTGGCGGACGAACCCACGGGGGATCTCGACCGCGACTCGGCAGATCAGGTCCTCGAGCTCCTGCGCACTCTGAACTCCGAGCTCGGCAAGACGATCCTCATGGTCACGCACGACCCCCACGCGGCGGAGAGCGCCGAGCGCGTGGTCCAGCTCGACAAGGGACGTCTCCTCGGCATCGCCGAGCGCACGGCGGAGGCGCGCTGAGATGGGTGACCTGACTCGTTTGGTCGTGCGCAACCTAGCTCGGCGCAAACTGCGCACGATCTTGACCATCGCGTCGCTCGTCGTCGCCTTTTTCTTGTTGTGCACGCTGCGCTCGCTCGTGACCTCGCTGCAGGCGGGCGCCGATTCGGCCATCGCGAGCCGGCTCATCGTGCAGTCCGCAGTGAGTCTGTTCGTCGACCTGCCGCAGGCCTACCAGCCCAAGATCGAGGCCGTCGCAGGTATAGAACAGGTGTCCAAGTGGCAGTGGTTCGGCGGCTATTATCAAGAGCCCCGCAACCGCTTCGCGCAGTTCGCCGTCGAACCCCGCGAGACGCTCGAAATCTATCCCGAGATGGAGATCGTCGAGGGCAGCGCAGAGGCCTTCTTCAAGAACCGGCGCGGGATCCTGATCGGCGACGGTCTCGTCGAGCAGTTCGGCTGGAAGCTCGGGGACACAGTGCCCATCCTACCCGAGCTGTTTCCGCACCCGAGCGGTCCCGGTACAGCCTGGGAGTTCGAGGTCGCGGCGATCTATCACCCGACGCAGCGCAACTTCGACCCGAAGATGATGCTGTTCCACTGGGACTACTTCGAGAAGACCCTCGAAGAGGGCCCAGTTGGCGCGCCAGGCGTCGGCACCTTCGTCGTGCGCTTGACCCCGAACGCCGACCCGACGCAGGTCATGGCCACGATCGACGCGCTCTTCGAGAACGGGCCCCAGCGCGTGCAGTCGACTTCGGAGTCCGAGTTCCAGCGCCAGTTCGTGACGATGTTCGGCAACGTGCCGTTTTTTGTCTCGACAATCGGCGGCGGTGTCTTGATCGCGATCCTCCTGGCGGTCGTCAACGCGATGCTCATGGCGGGGCGCGAGCAAACCCACGACATCGGCATCCTCAAGGCGCTCGGGTTCTCGGACGGCGACGTCTTCCGCGTGCTCATCCAACAGTCCCTGTGTGTCTGCGTAATCGGCGGCGCGCTCGGGATCGGATTAGCCAAGCTGAGCGAGCCGAGCATCGGATTGCAGGTGATCTCTTTGATCCAGGGTTACCGCGTCACGCCTTCGACCATGTGGTTCGGCGCGGCGCTCGCGGTCGGGCTCGGGCTCTTCGCGGGCGCGGCGCCGGCTTGGCGCGCCGCGCGCTTGCAGACGATCGAGGCGTTGGCCTCGAAGGACTGAGACGACATGCAGTTCATCCCCCTGTCCTACAACCTGCGGAGTCTCTTGGTCCGCCGTGGTCCGACCGCGCTGACGGTCCTCGGGATCGCCGCGACCGTCGCGACCGTCGCCGGTGTGCTCGCGTTGCAGCAGGGCTTTCGCGCCTTGTACGCAGAGACAGGGCGCCCTGACCTCGCGGTGCTCCTGCGACCTGGCGCGACCGCGGAAGGCGTCAGCTCCTTCACGCGCGAGGGCGCTCAGCGGCTCATCAAGTCGACGCCGGAGTTCGCGGAGGGCGCCGATGGGCAACCTTTGGCAGGCATGGAGTGTTTCCTCGCGGTCCGCCGCGCTCGCGTCGAAGGTGGCGAAACGAACGTGCCGCTGCGCGGCGTCCAACCCTCCACATTCGCCCTGCGCGGCGACGAGATTCGGATCACCGAGGGTCGCAACCTGACCCCGGGGGCCGACGAGGTCATCGTCGGGCGCGCGATCACGGGGCGAATCAAGAACTGCACCCTCGGGGACGTCTTGACGATCAACGTCACGCCCTTTCAGGTCGTCGGGATCTTCGAGTGCGACGGTCCCTTCGAGTCAGAGATCTGGGGCGATTTCGAGCGCATGCTCGCTGCACTCGGGCGATTCGGTCCGAACCGCGTCGTGGCAAAGTTGCGCCCTGGCGTCGACGTCAAGGCACTCGACGCGCGACTCGCCGCGAGCCGCGAGGTGGCGGCGACCGTGAAGACCGAACGCGACTATCTCAGCTCGCAGACTGAGTTCCTGTCGAAGATCCTGAGGCTCCTCGGTTCCTTCCTCGGGGTGGTCATGGGCATCGCTGCGGTGTTCACAGCCACGAACACGATGATGTCTGCGATCGGGGCGCGCACCTACGAGATCGGCATCTTGTCGGCGACAGGCTTCCGCGCGTTCCCGATCTTCGTGTCGTTCCTCTTCGAAGCGATCCTGCTCGGGCTCCTCGGAGGAATCGTCGGCGCGCTGCTCGTGCTCCCGCTCAACGGGCTGAAGACGGGCACGACGAATTTTCAGACGTTCACCGAGGTCGCCTTCGCCTTCAAGATCACGCCGACGGTGCTCCTCACAGCGATCGTGTTCTCGTTGATCCTTGGGGTGTTGGGCGGAACATTGCCAGCGTGGCGCGCAGCGCGCATGCGTCCGACCGAAGCGCTGCGACGTCAGTGAATCGGCTGCTGTTGCTGAATCGTCGTACGGTACCAGGTACGCGGCGCCGATTC
>Ga0163144_10004363_pt1 | contig 31874 bp, 31 predicted proteins | sample OliLak19BULKMAT1_FD_123175 | JGI IMG/M metagenome (GOLD analysis project Ga0163144, IMG submission 123175) | Freshwater microbial mat bacterial communities from Lake Vanda, McMurdo Dry Valleys, Antarctica - Oligotrophic Lake LV.19.BULKMAT1 | ecosystem: Environmental > Aquatic > Freshwater >... | reverse complement strand
GCCACGACGGTCACTTCTACCAGCGCCGGCGGGTTGGCGTGGTCGCTCGGTGGCGGCGCGCCGGGCCTCACCTACCGCATCAGCTTCTCGCCCGACGGCGGCCAGAGTTGGACATTGCTGGAGCCGGCGTCGTCTTTGCCCCAGGCCGCCATCCCAGCAGCGCTGCTAGCCGGCGCGACCCAACCGATCGTTGAAGTGCAGGCTTCCGACGGCCTGCGCGTGACGCGCCAGACGTTTGAGGTAGCGAGTCCTTAGCTGCTGCGGACGTGCGAGCGCACGGACTCGATCAGGCGCTGAAAGTCGTTGTCGTCGGGCGCGAGTTCGACCCCGGAGCGGAAGGTCTTGACGGCCAGCGCATACTGCTTCAAGGCCACCTGAGCGCGGCCCAACCCTTTGTAATACGCGATGTTGCGCGGGTCTTTGCCGATGGCCCGCCGCCAGTGCAGCGCGGCCAGCGCCCACAAGCCCTGGGCGGCGTAAATTTCGGCGTGCGCGTGCATTTGGGGCGCGCTCTGAATGCCGCGCCGCAGCACCGTCCGCCGCCGTACGCGCGCCTGGGCCTGGCTGACGAGCGCGGCCAGGCCCAGCAGCCCAATTACACTCCCTAAGCTGACGTTAATCACCGCCGGGACCACGCTGATCTGGCCGGATTGGTAGGCCACCGCCATCCAGACTCCGTCTAACAGCGCCAGCCCAGCCGTCAGGGCATACGCCCGCCGCGAGTCGTTCAACAGCAGCGCCAGGATCAGGCCCCAGCCCACCAGCCGCAGCCCGGCCGGGATAATCGGCGTCGTGATCGCCGGTCCCAAGAAGGGCAGGGCAGACAGCATTTGCGGCGCGTTGGCTTGCAGGAACGCCAGGCCGACTTCGAGCACCGCCGCCTGTACCTGCAAGCCGACCGCGATCAGCAGCAGGTATTGGTAGAGGCCGCCGCGCCAGAAGCCGGTCATCAGCAGGTCGCGGCCACAGTGTGGGCAGCGCGTGTCGTCCTGGTCGGTGGGGCGGCCACAGTAGGCGCACTGGTACGGGTCGTCCTCAAAGGCGCTCGGGTCAACGTAGACCGGGGCGGCGGCCGGGGGCGGGGGGCGCACCGCCACGGGGGGCGAGGCCGGCCGCCATTCTTGCTCGGCCGGTGACAGTTCGGGAGCGGACTCGGAGGCCGGCGCCGGGGCGGGCACGGAGGCCGGCGGGATGACTCCCAGCCTGGCGCGCAGGGCCGCCACGCCCGCCAGCGCCTGGGGGTGGCGCGGGTTGAGGGCCAGCACGTTCTCCAGCGCCAGGAGCTGGTCGGCCGGGTCTTCGAGCGCGGTGCCGAGCCACAGCCAGGCCGGCTCCATGCCCTCGTCGGCGGCCACCACTTGCAAGAGCAGCTCGCGCCCGCGCGCGTGGTCGCCCTGGCGGGTGGCGGCAATGCCCTCGTTCAGCAACCGTCGCAGTTCGTCAGCGTCCATCGTGCGCGAATTATACTCAAGAGCGCAGGCGGGGCGCGCGACAACGGCCTCCCGTGGTTAGCCACTGCCGTTCGGAAGCTCCATCACCACGCGCAGGCCGTGGTCTTCGGACCGATAGGCGAGCATGGTTGCGCTGCTGTGGGCGGAACAACAGTAGGCGGCGATGTCATACCACGAGCCGCCGCGCTTGAGGCGGCGCGTATCATCGCCGCCTAGCCAGGGCCGTTGGTCGTCGGGCGCGCCGGCGTAGCTGGGGTGCGGCGCGTCGTGGCAGAACTCGTCTATGCCGCCGTGCATGTCGTACAAGCCCCACGGGTTGGGGCGCTTGAGGCCGACCGGGTGCGAGACCATGCTGGCGTTCTCGCGATACCAGGCATAGTCCCACAGCTCGTCGAGCGCGTCGCCAAAGTGGAACAGGGTGGCGCTCCCGGCGCGGCAGGCGTACTCCCATTCCGACTCGGACGGCAGGCGCACCTGCTGCCCGGTGCGGGCGGCGACGATCGTGCAGTACAGGTCCGCCTCTTGCGGCGTGACGTTCTCCATGGGCAGGTCGCCGCTGCCCTTGAAGTGGGCGGGATTGGTGGGCATGATGGCCTGCCACTGCGCCTGCGTGACGGCGGTGCGGCCTAGGTAGAACGGGCGATGGACCTGGACGCGGTGCTGCTGAACGCCGTTTTCAGGCCCCTGGTCGTTGCCGGGCTTCCATTCTTGGTACTGAGCAAACGCTTCCGGCGTCAGGCCCATGAGGTACTCGCCGGGCGGGATGAGGACGAGCGGCAAGGCCACGTCTGGGTTAAGTTGAAGGGTAAAGGTCGGCGAAAGCTGGCGCGCCTGGGCGAAGGCAGCCTGAACGGCCTGCGCCTCGGCGGCGGTCATCGGGAACGAAGCACGAATGCTCGGCATACAAAATCTCCTGGGTCACTTGTGGTCGGGGCGCGGCCAGTTCTCCCAGATGCTTGGGGCAGGCGGGCGCGGTCGGCGCGTGGGCGGCGCTTGAGTTGAGTGAGCCCGGGGGTCAAACCGAGGCCAGTAACAAAAACGGCCACGGGGCACTTGCGCCCGTGGCCGCGCGGTCTCAGAGGGGACGCGAACCGGTCAGCCGGCAGGCGCACTCAACACGGGCAGCGACAGCCCAAAGGTGCCAGACGAGATAGTGACTGTGAAATTGATGGCCCGCATGTTGTGCGCCTCCTTTCTGGTAGTGCGCTATGGGTTGACGAATTCAACACGCCCATTAGCGCACACTTCGGAGGCGCGTGTCAAGCGTTTGAGGCGTAACGTCACGCCGGGGCCGGGCTGGCAGGGCCAATTGGCCGCGAAATCCCGGGCCGCCCATTCCGATTCGGTCGTGAATGGTATAATGGCAAGCCCACAAACCAAGCGGCCCCCCGGTGTCGGCTTGCCACACTGGACTACGAAGACGCTAACATGTAAGGAGCGCGTGCAATGTCCGGTCACTCAAAATGGAAAACGATTAAGCATCAAAAGGGCGTGGCGGATGCCCGGCGCGGGCAGTTGTTTACGCGCCTGGGCCGCGAAATCGCCATCGCGGCCCGCGAAGGCGGCGGCAGCGTTGAAAGCAACTTCAAGCTGCGGCTGGCGGTGGACAAAGCCCGCGGCAGTTCCATGCCCAAGGAAAACATCGAGCGCGCCATCAAGCGCGGCTCGGGCGAAGACAAGGACGGCGTGGTTTACGAGTCCATTATGTACGAAGGCTATGGGCCGCACGGCGTCGCGATGCTGATGCAGGTGGTGACCGACAACAAAAACCGCAGCATCTCCGATCTGCGGCGCGTGATCACGCGCTCGAACGGCACCATGGCCGAAGCGGGCGCGGTGTCGTGGCAGTTCACGCGCAAGGCCTACGTCACCGTGCCGGCCGAGGGCAACGACCCCGACAAGATTTTTGAAGTGGCCGCCGACGCCGGGGCCGACGATGTGGTGCCGGGCGACGACGAAATTGAAATCTACGCGCCGGCCGAGAACTACGGCATGGTGGTGCAGGCGCTCGACCGGGCCGGCGTCAAGATCACCGAGTCGGAACTGCGCATGGAACCCAACCAGAAGCTGGAGTTGGACCCTGAGCCGACCGTGCAGGTAATGAAGGTCATCGAGGCGCTCGAAGAGCTGGACGACGTGCAGGCTGTCTACAGCAACCTGGAATTCTCGGACGAGGCCATCGCCGCGATGGAAGCGGCCTAGGTAAACGTTTGGCTAACTCCGCCGGCGGCGGCGCAGCGCCCATGATCGTCCTCGGCATTGACCCCGGCACGGCCACCACCGGCTACGGCCTGGTCTACGACGCCGACGCCGGGCCGGAACTGGTGGCCTATGGCGTCATCCTGACGCCGGCCGGCGCACCCATGCCCGACCGGCTGGTGACGATCTACCAGGCCATCAAAGACCTGATTGCCCTGCACCAGCCCGCCACCGGCGCGGTGGAAAAGCTGTATTTTCAGAAGAACGTCAGCACGGCCATGACCGTGGGCCAGGCGCGCGGCGTGGCGCTGCTAGCGATGGCCCAGGCGGGTATGAGCATCGGTGAGTACAACCCGCGCGACGTGAAGACGGCCGTGGCCGGCTACGGCGGCGCGGACAAGAAGCAAATGCAGGGCATGGTCAAGGCGGTGCTCAACTTGACCGACATTCCCAAGCCCGACGACGCCGCCGACGCGCTGGCCGTGGCGATTTGCCACCTGCACTCCGCCCGCCTCAAGCTCCTGACCGGCTAAAGCCCGCCTCAATGATCGCCTCCCTGCGCGGCACCGTCCTGCACATTGACCCGCCCAACCTGCTGATCGTGGAGGTGGGCGGCGTTGGCTTTAAGGTCAGCGTGCCGGCCACCGTGTTTGACGACCTCGACGGCGTGGGGCGGCCGATCTTCTTGCACACCTATCTGATCGTGCGCGAAGACGCGCTGTCGCTGTATGGCTTCTCCAGCGAAGAGCAGCGGGTGCTGTTCGAACTGCTGCTGACGGTGCAGGGAGTTGGCCCGCGCCTGGCGCTGGCGGTGCTCTCGTCACTCTCGATTGACGTGCTGCGGCACGCGGTCGGCTCAGACCAGCCGGAGGTGCTCGACCGGGTGCCGGGCGTCGGCCGCAAGACCGCCGAGAAGATCGTGTTCGCGCTCAAGGACAAGCTCGGCAGCGAGTATGCCGTGCCGGCGCGCGGCGGCGCGGCCGATTTGGACACTGAGGTGATGGGGGCGCTGACCACGCTCGGCTACAGCGTGGTCGAGGCCCAGGCCGCCGTGCAGAACATCCCCAAGGGGCAGGGCGAAACCGTCGAAGACAAGATTCGCCTGGCCCTCCAGTATTTTTCGACCTAACGCCTTCGCCGGCAGAAGCCCCCACCCACCTATGCTCACTGACACCCGCATCGCCTTCGTCGGCTATGGCGCGATGGCCGAAGCCATGCTCCAGGGCATCTTGGGGCCGGGCATCGCCCAGGCCCACAACCTGATCGCCTCCGGCCCGCGCGAAGAGCGCGGCCATGACTTGCAGCAGCGCTTCAAGATTGCTACCACGACCGACAACGTGGCCGCTGTGCGCGGCGCGCAGGTGGTGGTGCTCTCGGTCAAGCCGCAGGTGCTGCCGGGGGTGCTGCCGGCGCTGCGCGGCCAGATTGCCGCCGACGCGCTGGTGCTGTCCATCGTGGCCGGAGCGCGAATTGACAACATCAGCACTGGGCTGGGACACGCCAGCGTGGTGCGCTCGATGCCCAACACGCCGGCCCAAATCGGCGAGGGCATCACCGTGTGGATCGCCGCCGCCGCCGTCTCGGCCACCCAGCGCGAGCAGGCCCGCCTGCTGCTGTGCGCGCTAGGGCAGGAGATTGAGGCCGACAACGAGGACCAACTCGACATGGCGACCGCGCTCTCCGGCAGCGGCCCGGCCTATGTGTTCCTCTTTATGGAGGCGCTGGTGGACGCCGGCGTGCACCTGGGCTTCTCGCGCCGGGTGGCCGAACAATTGGTCGTCCAGACCGTCAAAGGCTCGGTGGACTATTACCAGCACTCGCCCAACCACATGGCCCGCTTGCGCAACCAGGTGACATCGCCCGGCGGCACCAGCGCCGAGGCGCTCTACTACCTGGAAAAGGCCGGGTTTCGCACGGCCATCTCGCGCGCGGTGTGGGCCGCCTACCAGCGCAGCGCGGCGCTGGGGCAGGGCCGCAAGCGGGGCGGGGGGCTGGAGCCGGACAAGTCCTGATCTGGCTTTCCGCGTATAATAAGGTCTAGCTTTGATTGTGAACTACTGGACAATTGAACTAAATTACTGTATATTTTTCCCAGCACCCACATTCGCCGCCCCGAGCGGGGCATCTGCACCTAACCTGATTGGTCAGCGCGCCCCACTAAACGCACCATAACCCAAGCGCGCACGTTCACGCACGTCATTTCGCCGGCCGGGCGCCCCTGGCCTAGTGGTCACTCAACTTAGCGCAGCCCCCCACCGGAGGTAGCATGTCGAATTTCGTTAAAGACCTAACCGACTCCCTTCAGCAGCAGATTAGTGCCTACCAGCCCCAGGTGCGGGCGCAGGATGTCGGCACGGTGCTGGAAGCCGGTGATGGTATTGCCCGCGCCCAGGGCCTGGGCGGCGTGCAGGCCCAAGAACTGGTGCAGTTCGCCAACGGCATCATGGGCATCGCCTTCAACCTGGAGCAAGAGTCCGTCGGCGTCATCATCATGGGCGACTACGGCGGCATCGAGCAGGGCATGGCGGTGCGCGGCACCGGCCGAATTGCCTCGGTGCCGGTGGGCGACGCCATGATCGGGCGCGTGGTGAACGCGCTGGGCGAGCCGGTGGACGGCAAAGGCCCTATCGCCACCGACAAGTTCCGCCCGATTGAGCGTATTGCCCCGGGCGTGATCGAGCGCAAAGACGTCAAGCGCCCGGCCCAGACCGGCATCAAGGCCATTGACGCCATGATCCCGATTGGGCGCGGCCAGCGCGAGCTGATCATCGGCGACCGGCAGACCGGCAAGAGCGCCATCGCCATTGACGCCATCATCAACCAGAAGGGCAAGAACCTGCTGTGCATCTACGTCGCCATCGGCCAGAAGAAGGCCCAGGTGGCGCGCGTGCTGGGCACCCTCGAAAAGCACGGCGCGATGGAGTACACCACCATCGTTGTCGCGGCGGCGGATGACCCGGCCGCCATGCAGTACATCGCGCCCTACGCCGGGTGCGCCATCGGCGAAGAGTTCATGGAGACCGGCCGCGACGCGCTGATTATTTATGACGACCTGAGCAAGCACGCCTGGGCCTACCGCCAGGTGTCGCTGCTGCTGCGCCGCCCGCCGGGCCGCGAGGCCTATCCGGGCGACGTGTTCTACCTGCACTCGCGCCTGCTGGAACGCGCCGCGCAGTTGTCCGACGATCGGGGCGGCGGGTCGCTCACAGCGCTGCCGATCATCGAGACGCTGCTGGGTGACGTGTCGGCCTATGTGCCGACCAACGTGATTTCCATTACCGACGGCCAAATTTATCTGGAAGCCGACCTGTTTTACTCCGGCATTCGCCCGGCCGTGAACATCGGCATCTCGGTCTCGCGCGTGGGCGGCGACGCCCAGACCAAGGCCATGAAGCAGGTGGCTGGGCAGTTGAAGGGCGACATGGCCGCCTTCCGCGAGTTGGCCGCCTTCGCCACCTTCGGCTCCGACCTCGACAAGAGCACCCAGCGCCAGCTTGACCGAGGCTACCGGCTGACCGAAATCCTCAAGCAGCCGCAGTACGAGCCGGTGTCGCTGGCCGACCAGGTGATGGTGATGTACGCGGGCACGCGCGGCCTGGCCGACAAGATTCCGGTGGACAAGATGCGCGAGTGGGAGGCGGCCTTCCGCCGCTTCATGGAAACGTCCTATCCCGACATCGGGCGCGAAATCACCGCCAAGAACATCCTGACGCCTGAAAACGAAGCGCGTCTCAAGGACGCCGTCGCGGCCTTCAACGCCGGCTGGCAGGGCTAGCTTAGGCGCGCGGGCCCAGACCTAACCATGCCATCCTTACGTTCAATGCGGCTCCGGATGCGGAGCGTACGCAACATCGCGCAGGTCACGCGCGCCCTGGAGGCCGTCAGCGCCTCCAAGGTGCGCAAGGCGCAGCAGGCCGTACTGGCCACCCGCGCCTACGCCGGCAAGGCCTTCCAGGTGCTTCAGCATCTGGGCTTGCAGCCCGGTTCGGCCGGGTCGCTGCACCCGCTGCTGCTGCAGCGCGCGGAAGTCCGCAACGTGACCGTGGTGCTGATCACCAGCGACCGCGGCCTGTGCGGCGCGTACAACACCAACATGGTGCGGGCGGCGATGGATTTTGTGCGCGCCTCGCCGGTGCCGGTCAGCTTTGTGGCCGTCGGCCGCAAGGGGCGTGACCTGCTGCTGCGCCGCCGCCAAAAGCTCATCGCCGAGTTCATCAATCTGCCCAGCAACCCCACCTTTGCCGACGTATCGGCTATCGGCAACCTGGCGGTCGAAGAATACCTGAGCGGCCGGGCCGACGAGGTCTACCTGGCCTACACCAACTACATCAACACGCTGCGCCAGGTGCCGCGCGTGCGGCCCTTGCTGCCGCTGCGGCCCGAATCGGAAGAGGCGCACGACGTGGCCGGGCTGGCGCTGACCAACCGCGCCGCCGGGCCGTCGGCCGCCTACATCTACGAGCCGTCGCAGGAGGGCTTGCTGGATGTGATCGTGCCGCGCTTTACGGCCTTGCAGGTCTACCAGGCCATTCTCGAAGCGGCGGCCAGCGAGCACTCGGCCCGCATGGTCGCCATGCGCAACGCCACCGACAGCGCCAAAGAACTGCTGGGCGGCCTGCAACTGGGCTACAACAAGGCCCGCCAGCTAGCGATCACCAGCGACCTGCTCGACATCGTCGGCGGCGTGGAAGCGCTGGGCAAGACCCAAGCCATCAAATCGTCAGCCGAGCTGGGCGAGGCCGCCAAGTAGCGCGGCCTCGCCCTCGGGCGTCTTACGGGAGACATCATGGGACAGACACACGGTAACGGCGGCGACGGCCGCACCCACGGCAAAGTGGTGCAGGTGTTGGGCGGCGTGGTGGACTGCGAGTTCCCGCCGAACGAGCTGCCCGAACTGTACGACGCGATTGAGATTCCGCGCGAGGGCCAGAGCGACCTGATCCTCGAAGTCCAGCGTCACATGGGGCACAACTGGGTGCGCTGTGTGGCGATGGACGCGACCGACGGCCTGCGGCGCGGCGTGGATGCCTATGGCACCGGCGCGGCCATCCGCGTGCCGGTGGGCCAGGGCACGCTGGGCCGCATCTTCAACGTGCTCGGCCACCCAATTGACAACGCCGGGCCGGTGGCGACCACGCTGACCGCGCCGATCCACCGCGCCGCCCCGCGCTTCGACGAGCAGGTGACCGGCGTGCAGGTGTTCGAGACCGGCCTAAAGGTCATTGACCTGATCGCGCCCTTCACCAAGGGCGGCAAGACCGGCATCTTCGGCGGGGCCGGCACGGGCAAGACCGTGATCATCACCGAGCTAATTTCTTCTATCGCCCGCGTGCATAAGGGCAACTCGGTGTTTGCCGGCGTGGGCGAGCGCACCCGCGAGGGCACGCAGTTGCGGCGCGAGATGACCGAATCGGGCGTGATGAAGGACACTGTGATGGTGTTCGGGCAGATGAACGAGCCGGCCGGGGTGCGCCTGCGCGTGGGCCTGACCGGCCTGACCATGGCCGAGTACTTCCGCGACGAAGGCCGCGATGTGCTGCTGTTCATTGACAACATCTTCCGCTTCGTGATGAGCGGCTCGGAAGTGTCGGCGCTGCTGGGCCGCATGCCTTCGGCCGTGGGCTATCAGCCGACGCTGGCGACCGAGATGGGCGAGCTGCAAGAGCGCATTACTTCGACCAAGACCGGCTCGATCACCTCGATGCAGGCCGTGTATGTGCCGGCCGACGACTACTCTGACCCGGCCCCGGTGGCGACCTTCACCCACCTGGACGCGACCATCGCGCTGGAGCGCTCGATCTCGGAGCGCGGCATTTACCCGGCCGTTGACCCGCTGGCCTCGACCAGCCGCATCCTCGACCCGAACATCGTGGGCTCCGACCACTACACCACCGCCCGCGAAGTGCAGCGGGTGCTGCAGCGCTATAAGAACCTGCAAGACATCATCGCGATCTTAGGCGTGGACGAGTTGTCGGAAGACGATAAGGTGCTGGTGGCGCGCGCCCGCAAGATCGAAAAGTTCTTCGGCCAGCCGATGGTCACGGCCGAGCAGTTCACGGGCATCCCCGGCGTGTACGTGCCGCTCAAGGAGACCGTGCGCTCGTTCCGCGAAATCCTGGATGGCAAGCACGACGACCTGCCGGAAGAAGCCTTCCGCTACGTCGGCACGGTGGACGACGCCGTGGCCAAGGCCAAGCGCCTGGCCGAGGCCGCCTAACTATCTGCACATTATCGGCCGGCGGCGTTCCACCCGGAGCGCCGCCGGTCGGCTTGCCTGAGGCCTAATGCCAATTCGTGCCGAAATCGTCAGCCAAGACCGCTCGGTGTTCGAGGGCGACGTAGATATCCTCGTTGCGCCGGGCACCGAGGGCGAGATGGGTATTCTGCCGCATCACTCGCCGCTGTTGACCACGCTCAAAGCCGGCGTGCTGAAGGTGCGCATCGGCGCGCGCGAAGAGCTGTTTGCCATCTCCGGCGGCGTGATGGAAGTGCGGCCGGACATCATCACCGTGCTGGCCGACTCGGCCGAGCGCGCCGACGAGATTGACATCTCGCGCGCCGACGAGGCCCGCCGCAAGGCCGAGGCCTCGCTGCAAGCCGGCGTCCCGCTGAACTCTGAGGCGTATCTGGCGGCTGAAGCTGCCTTGCGCCGTTCCAACCTGCGCCTGACGGTCGCGCGCCGCCGGCGCGATGGGCCGCGCATTAATACCGGCGAGTAGGCAGGCAGCCAACAACGTATGCCGCTTTTTACCAAAGAGTTGGGGATTGACCTGGGAACGGTCAATACCCTGGTGTGCGAGAACGGCGTGGTGGTGCTGCACGAGCCGACCGTCGTTGCCATCGCCACGGCCGAGTCGAAGATCGTGGCGGTCGGGCAAGAAGCGCGCGACATGTACGGCCGCGCCCCCGACAGCATCGAAGTCATGCGCCCCCTGCGCGACGGCGTGATCGCCGACTACGAAGTCACCGAAAAACTGCTCGAATACGTCATCAACAAGGTCTGCGGCAACTTCCGGCTGTTCCGGCCGCGCGTGATCATCACCGTGCCGTACGGCGTCACCAGCGTCGAGAGCCGCGCCGTGCATGAAGCCACGCTGCAAGCCGGGGCGCGCGAGGCCTTCCTGATCCCCGAGCCGCTGGCCGGGGCGATTGGGGCCGACCTGCCGGTTTCGACCCCGACCGGCAACATGGTGGTGGATTTGGGCGGCGGGGCCAGCGAGGCGGCCGTGGTTTCGATGAACGGCATCGTCTCGGCCCACACCGTGCGGGTGGGGGGCATGAAGCTCGATGAGGCCATCATCAGCTACGTGCGCAAGAAATATGGGCTGGTGATCGGCGAACCGACCGCCGAAGACATCAAGATTCAGATCGGCGCGGCCTACCCGCTGGACGAAGAGTTGGAGATGGAAATTCAGGGGCGCGACCAGGTGAACGGCTTGCCGCGTTCGGTGACGGTCAACTCGGGCGAGGTGGTCGAGGCGCTGCAGGAGCCGCTGAGCACCATCGTCGGCGCGGTCCGCATGGTGCTAGAGAAGACGCCGCCCGAACTAGCCTCGGACATTATTGACCGCGGCATGGTGCTGTGCGGCGGCGGCAGTTTGCTGCGCAACATGGATAAGCTGCTGACCAAAGAGACCGGCGTGCCGGCCTACGTGGCCGAGAACCCGCTGGCGTGCGTGGCGCTGGGCACCAGCAAGGCCTTTAAGAACCTCGAGGTGCTGCGGCGCGCGCTCGGGCGCGGCTAGCGATTGGTGATAGTGCTGGAAAATAAAACGCCGGCCCACATAGGCCGGCGTTTTTTGCAGGGGCGGCGGTGTACTAGACGTAATATGTGATGCGCTGAAGTTGGGCCACTGGGTCAATGTCTTGCACTCTGACTGTCTCGGGCACGGCGATGTTGATGGGGGCGTAGCTAAGAATGCCCTTGATGCCGGCCTCGACAAGCTGGTTGGCCACAAGCTGGGCGGCCTCGGCCGGCACCGCTAGCATGGCTAACACGATCCCATTCGGCGGCAGCAGCTCACTCATGCGGGCCACGTCGTACACTTCGAACCCGTTAAGCTGCGTGCCAATCTTGTGGGGGTCGCTGTCAAAGATCATCGCGATGCGGAAGCCGCGATCAAGAAAGCCGTTGTAGTGCGCCAGGGCATGCCCGATGGCGCCCGCGCCCACCAAGGCCACATCCCACTCACGTTCGACCTTGAGGATGCGCCGCAGTTGGTCAATGAGTTTCTTCTTGTCGTAGCCGGTGCCCTGCTTGCCAAACTCGCCAAAGTGCGACAGGTCCTTGCGGATTTGAGCCGAGCTAATGCCCAGCCGTTCGCCCAGCTCCTTGCTCGAGGTGTTGGGGTTAACTTCATCCATCATGCGCGTCAGGGCGCGCAGGTAGATGGGTAGTCTGCTGATGACAATATCCGGAATGTCCGTCGAAGCCATACCGTTCTGCCTCTCCAGCCGCGAGGGCCCACGAACCAGCCAACGCTGCCTACCTACCATCAATTATAATGATAATGTCTGTATTGTGAAAACTTGACCTAACTTTAGCATGACTTTTCTACGGCGGCAAGCCACCCCCCAGCCCTATTGTGATTGTGCGGACAGACGGCAAAGGCGGTTCAAACAGCCCCGGCGGCCGGTTTTGACCCCGGCGGTTGTCCTAAAGGATGCTTCGCTAAAACCGCGGTACTCCCTCCGGTCGCAAGCTCGCTAAGCGAAGCCGGCCTACGCCGACTGGGATGGCAGCGTGAAAGAAGTAGCGTCCGAAAACTAGCGAAGCACCCTGCAATTGAGCGCGGGTGGCCTGTTATAATTCTCGCGCACCGGTGGAGTTGGTAACACAATGCGTCGTCGTTGGCTGCAAATCCTATTCATATTGGTGCTATTGGGCGGGGCGGCCGGCGCCTATTACTACTATCAGCAGCAGCAGGCGGCCGAGCGCGCCGCCGCCGCCGGCAACATTCGCCAGGTGGTGATCGCGCGCGGGGCCATCATCTCGACCGTCAACGCCACCGGCTACCTGGCCGCCCAAGACCAAACCAACCTGTTCTTCGCCTCCGGCGCGCCGCTGGCGGTGGTGGAAGTGAACGCCGAGCTGGGCGACACGGTGACAGCCGGGCAGGTGCTGGCCCGCCTGGACGAGGCCGACCTGCAATTGGCCGTGGTCGAGGCCGAGCAGGCCGTGGCCGTGGCGAAGCTGCGGTTGGCGGTGCTGCAAGCGCCCGCCCGGCCCGAAAACCTGGCCGTGGCCGAGGCCAACCTGAAGGTCGCGCGCAACCAGGTCTATTCAGCCTCGCTCGGCCAAACCCCCGAACAAATCGAAATTGCCCGCCTCAACCTGGTGCTGGCCCAAAACGCCCTCAACCAGACCTACGCGGCTATGGACCGCCTGGTGGAGCAGGGCAAGTTCGCCGAGAAGAACGCGCTGCAAGCCCAAGCCGACCAGCAGGTGGAGGCGGCGCAGATCGCCGACCTGCGCTATCACCAGGCACAGGCGGCCCCCGGCTACGGCCAGGCCGCCACGGCCCTGGCGAGCGTGGAGCAGGCCGAAGTGGCGCTGGCTCGCCTTCAGCAGGGGCCGGAGCGGGCCGACCTCGACATCGCGGCGCTGCAAATCAGCCAGGCCGAGGCTGCGCTGGCGATCGCCCAACACAACCTGGACAGCGCCGTCATCACCGCGCCGTTCGCAGGCGTGGTAGCGGCGGTGAACCTGCGGCTGGGCGAGCCGGCTGGACCGCTGCCCGCCTTTGTGCTGGCCGACCTGAGCCGTTTCTACCTGGACGTGCTGGTAGATGAGGTGGACGTGGCGACCGTGCATCCCGGCCAGGCCGTTACGGTGACGCTGGACGCGCTGCCCAACCTGCTGCTGGCGGCCACGGTGGAGAAGATCGCGCCGGTGGCGCAGGTGAACGCCGGGGTGGTCAGTTACCCGGTGCGGCTGGTGCTGGCCCCTGGCGCGGGGCAACTGCGGGGCGGGTTGACGGCCACCGCCGCGATTGTGGTGTCGGAGGTGCACGACGTGGTGCTGGTGCCGAATTGGGCCATCCGGCGCGACCGGGACACCGGCGCGGCCTACGTCAGCCTGCTGCGCGACGGCGCGCTGGTGGAGGTGCTGGTGCAGCTTGGCGTGCGCGACGAAGACTACAGCGAGGTCGTGTCGGGCGTGGCGGCCGGCGAGATCGCCGCCGTCAGCGACCAGCGCGACACGATCAGCATCCTCAACTAGCATGGAACCTTTGGCGTGAAGACTCTTGGCGGCCGTGTGCGCGGCCTGCTGCCCTGGCTGGTGGTGGTGGTGCTCATCGCCGGCGCGGTGGGCGGCTATTACTATTATCAGCAGGTGCGCGCCGAGCAGGCCCGCGTGGCCGAGGTGGCCGCGCTGCGGACCGAGATCGTGCAGTTAGGCGACATCACGGCGCTGGTGAGCGCCACCGGCTCGATCCTCCCAGCGCAGCAATCGAGCCTGTTCTTCACACTGCCAGGCACGGTGGCAGGGGTGTTCGTGGAGAGCGGCGACGCGGTGCACACCGGGCAGCTTTTGGCGCGCGTGGATGACACCGCGCTGCGGCTGGCCGTGCAGCAGGCGCAGGATGCCGTAACAGTGGCCGGGATCACCCGCGACCAACTGCTGGTGGGGCCGGCTGAGGGCGATGTGGCCGTGGCGCAGGCAAACTTAAGAAGTGCCAACGCCCGCCTCTCCGACCTGCAAGCCGGCGCGGGCGACGAGGAGACGGCCATCGCGCAATTGCGCTACGACAACCTGCTGGCTGACTATCAGGCGCTCAACAACCAATACAACAGCCTGGTGCAGTTCGCGGCCGACAACCCGCGCTTCGCGCCGCCGCAGTCCACGCTCGACAGCCTCAAGACCAACATGGAGTCGGCCTACTACGCCTCGGAGGTCGCCCGCCTGCAAGTGGCGCAGACGCAGCAGGGCGGGGGGGCTGGCCCGGTCGCGGTGGCCTACGCGCAGATCGTGCAGGCCCGCGCGGTGCTCAGCCAGACGCTAGCCGGCGCGACCGACCTGCAAATTGAGCAGGCCCAGCTTTCCGTCACCCAGGCGCAGACCGCGCTCGACCGGGCTAAATTGCGCCTGACGCAGACCGAGCTGCGCGCCCCATTTTCCGGCCTGGTGGGCAGCGTGGGCCTCAAGGTGGGCGAGCCGGCCAGGGCCACGACGCCCGCCGTGGTGCTGCTGGACGTGACTACGTTCCACCTGGACGTGACGGTGGACGAGGTGGACGTAGCGCAGCTGACCAGCGGGCAGGCCGTCTCAATCACGGTGGACGCGCTGCCGGGTGCCCTGCTGCGCGGGCATGTGGAGCGGATTGCGCCCACGGCGATGACGGTTGGCGGGCTGGTCAGCTACAGCGTCCGCCTCGCGCTGGACGACGGCGCCGCCGACCTGCGCGCCGGGATGAGCGCCACGGCCGAAATCGTGGTGGCCGAGGCGCACACCGTGGTGCTGGTGCCCAATTGGGCCATCCGGCGCGACCGGCGCACCGGACAGGCCTATGCCAGCTTGCAGCAGGGTGAGGCGCTGGTGGAGGTGCCCATCACCACCGGGCTGCGCGGCGAGGCCTACACCGAAGTGGTCTCCGGCGTGGCGGCCGGCGACGTGGCGGCCGTGACTACCGCCCGCGACACGCTCGACATTCTCGGGGGCGGGTAGATGAACCTGGCCGAGTTGGTGCGCCTGGCGCTGCGCGGGCTGGCCGCCAACAAGCTGCGCGCCGCACTGACCATGCTCGGCATCATCATCGGCGTGGCGGCGGTTATCACGCTGCTGTCGGTTGGGCAGGGCGTGTCGCGCTACGTCACCGAGCAATTCCAGGGCATCGGCTCGAACCTGCTGTTCATCTTCCCCGGCGGCTCAGACGAGCAGACCGGCCCGCCCACCGGCTCGAACCGCGACAAGCCGCTGACCAACGCCGACGGCCTGGCGCTCTCGGACCCGTTCCTGGTGCCCGGCGCGCAGGCGGTGGCGCTGGAGTATTTGGGCTTCGGCAACGTGGAGTACAGCCGCGAGAGCCTGAGCGTGCAGGTGAGTGGCGTGAGCACCAACTATCAGGAGGTGCGGCAGTTCTTCGTGAACGAGGGCGACTTCATCTCTGACGCGGATGAGCGCTCGGTGGCGCGCGTGGCGGTGCTGGGGCAGACGGTCGTCAAGACGCTCTTCCCCGACGGCGACTTCCCAATTGGGCAAAGCATAAAAATCAACACCGTGCCGTTCAAGATCATCGGCGTGCTCGAGTCGCAAGGCGGCAGCCTGTTTGGGGATCAAGACTCGGTGGTGCTGATCCCGCTCTCGACGGCGCAGCAGCGCCTCTTCAGCGCGCGCGGCCCAGACGGCCAGTATGGCCTCTCGATCATCTACTTGCAGGCCCGCAGCGATGCCGAGATGGAGGGCGCGGCGCGGCAGGCCACGGCCGTGCTGCGTGACCGGCACAACATAGACTTCCGGGCCGAGGACGACTTCACCATCGTCACGCAGAACGATTTAATCTCCGCCTTCGGGCAGGTGACCAGCGTGCTGACGACGTTTCTGGGGGCGATCGCCGGCATCTCGCTGCTGGTGGGCGGCATCGGCATTATGAACATCATGCTGGTGTCGGTGACAGAGCGCACGCGCGAGATCGGGCTGCGCAAGGCGGTGGGGGCCAAGCGCCGTGACATCCTGCTGCAATTTTTGATCGAGGCCATCACGTTATCGGTGCTGGGCGGGCTGCTGGGCATCGCCATCGGCGCGGCGGGGTCGTTCGCGGTCGCCAGCTTTCAGCCCGACCTGCCGGTGGCCGTGACGGCCGACAGCGTGCTGCTGGCGACCGGCTTCTCGGCGGCGATTGGGTTGTTCTTTGGGTTGTACCCGGCCATCCGGGCGTCGGCGCTGAGCCCGATCGCGGCGCTGAGGTATGAGTAATGCCGCCCTGGGGTGAGAGCGTGACGGCGGACGAATTTGCGCACGGCCTGCGGCTGGGCCTGGGCCGCGTCATCGTCTGGCTGCGCGCTCACCCATCGTCCGAGTTTCGCGATCTCATTTTGCACGCCTGCACGCACAACCTGGCGTTTGACCGCCAGGTTGACGGCTCGCGTGAAGACTATTTGTTTGATCTGGTGCAGGCCAGCAGCGAGCCGGACTATTACTACGGCCGGCTGATGGAGGCGCTGCTGGGACCCAACGACGAGGCGCTGTACCCGGAGCAGATGTTTAGGCTGCTGCGGCTGTGGGCGGCGCACGGGCACCCGACCGCGCGGCGGGATATGTACAGCGCGTTCGAGACCGGCTGTATTGTGGGTGACGACGCGGGGGCCGATGCTATCATCACGCTCGACCATGCCGACGGTCTAATCTTCGTGGCCGAGTGGCTCGGCAAGCTCAAGCGCGACCACATCCTTGATTACTATGGTGACGCGCGAGTGCTGGACTATGCGAAGGATATCGGCCTTGCCGCGCCGCTTGAAATCCTGTGGCAAGCGACCCATGCGCACCCCGCGATTGGGGTTTTTCTGGAGCGCGTGGCGAACTACGAGTTGCACGAGGAGCGCACGCAGAAGGGACCCACGCGCGACCCGGTCACTGTGAGCTACACGGAGTTGCGGGAAGCCTTGGACAACATCGCTACCAAGCGTTTGCCAGTGCCGGCAAAAGCCTGGGGCGAATTTGCCAGCGAAGCAGACCTCCGGCATGTGGCGCAAGATTTACTGACCGAATCACATCCGGAGCGCTTGCGCCGGATGCTACAAGTATTTTGGAAGCGCGCCTATCCACTGGGTCCGGAGCCACTCATTGCTTTGATGCAGCATCCTGCCGAGCGTGTGCCTGTCATTGCGCTGGGCGCGTTAGAAGCGATGCCGCCTCACCCGGCTGTACGCGCCTTAGCCTTGCGGCTGCTGGCCGGTAGCGACCAGATGGCCGCGCGCGCCGTTGGCGTGCTGGAACACCAGTTCCAGCCTGGCGATCACGCGCTGGTCGAAGCGCTCAAAGATCGCCTGACTGACCCAGAGGCGTGGCACTCATACAATTTTGACGCCGTAGATTTCTACGTGGCCCATCCTGACCCGGCCGGCGAAGCGCGCGTGATGCTGGCGTTGTATGAGCACAACCCCTGCAACAACTGCCGCAAGAAGATGGTAGACCGCTTGATTGCGCTGAACGCGCTGCCGGACTGGATGGCGGCGGAGTGCCGGCTCGACGCCAGCCTACGGATACGCAAGACGATGGCTGCCTACGACAATGCGGCGGCTCAAGCCGCAACCGCGCCAAGGTAGGTCAAAACTGATGCCCAATCCGCCCCGCATCCTGCTCATCTCTACCTACAACCTCGGCCACCAGCCGCTGAGCCTGGCGTGGCCCTTGGCCTTGCTGCGGCAGGCGGGGCTTGACGCCACGCCGCTCGACCTATCGGTGGACACGTTTGACGACGAGCTCGCCCGCGCCGCCGACCTGGTGATCATTGCCACGCCGATGCTGACGGCGCTGCGGCTGGGGCTGGCGGCGGCGGCGCGGGTGCGCGTCGTTCAGCCGGTCGCGCACATCTGCTTCTGGGGGCTGTATGCCGGGCTGAACGCGGACTACCTGCTCGACGGCCCGGCTGACTCCATCGTGGCGGGCGAGGCGGAGAGCGTGCTGGTGGAATTGGCGCTGGCCCTGGCGGCGGGCGCGGAACCGGCCACTGTCGCTGGCTTGGGCGTGCGGGGCCGCCCCGCGCCGCCAGTGCTGGCCCGCCAGGCGCTGCCCGTGCCCGCCCGCGCCAACCTGCCGGCGCTGGATCGCTACGCCCGCTACATGCACAACGGCGTGGCGCAGGTGGCGGGCTACGTGGAGGCGAGCCGGGGTTGCCTGCACACCTGCCGCCATTGTCCGATCGTGCCGATCTACAACGGCCGCTTCTTCGTCACGCCGCTCGACACGGTGCTGGCCGACGTGCGGCAGCAAGTGGCGGCGGGCGCGGAGCACATCACCTTCGGCGACCCGGACTTCCTGAACGGCCCCGGCCACTCGCTCAAGGTCGCCCGCAAGCTGCACGCCGAGTTTCCGCGCCTGACGTGGGACTTCACCACCAAGGTCGAGCACATCCTCAAGCACCGCGATCTGTTCGCGGGGTTTGCCGCGCTGGGGGCCACGTTCGTCACCTCGGCCGTCGAGTCGCTTAGCCCGCTGGTGCTCGACCGACTGGCGAAGGGCCACAGCCCGGAGGACGTGCCGGCCGCGCTGGCGATCCTCGACGCGGCCGGGCTAGCGCTGCGGCCCACGCTGGTGGCTTTCACACCCTGGACCACGCTCGACGACTACCTGGCCGTGATTGACTTCGTGGAGGCCAACGGCTTGCAGCAGCACATCCCGCCTATCCAACTGGCGGTGCGACTGTTGGTGCCGCCCGGCTCGCCGCTGGCCGCCGCGCCCGACGCCGCCGAGTGGCTGGGCGCGCTCGACCCCGGCGACCTGGGCTACCGCTGGGCCCACCCCGACCCGCGCCTGGACGCGCTTTACGCCGCCGTGTCGGCCCGCGTGGCGGAGGCCGAGGTAAACGAGGAACTGCCGGTCGCTACCTACGCCGCGCTGCGGGCGCTGGCGCTCACCGCCGCCGGCCGGCCGGTCACGCCCGCCGCCAAGCGCGGCCGACTGCGGCCCAGCCCGCCTTCACTCAGCGAAAACTGGTTCTGCTGCGCCGAGCCAAACCTGGCGCAGCTTAATTTGATCCAGACCCTCTGATGCTGTTCGAGAGCCTGCGCATCGCCGTGCGGTCGCTGGCGGCCAACAAGCTGCGCGCCGCCCTGACCATGCTGGGCATCACCATCGGCGTGGCGGCGGTCATCACCTTGCTGTCGGTCGGGCAGGGCGTGTCGCGCTACATCGGCGCGCAGTTCGAGGGGCTGGGCAGCAACTTGATTTTCATCTTTCCCGGCCAGTTCAGCCCCGGCTCTGGCCCGCCCGGCCGCCGCGCCGGCGACACCGTGCTCACGCTCGAAGACGCCCAGGCGCTGATGGACCCGCTGCGCGTGCCGGACGCCGCCAGCATCGTGCCGGTGCTCGCCCGCAACGCCACCTTGCGCTACGCCGACAGCACCGCCGAGACCACGCTGCGGGCCACCACCCCCGATTATCTGGCCGCCCGCAACTACGCGCTGCTGTCTGGCCGCTTCATCAGCGCCACCGACCTGGAGGAGCGCGCCCGCGTGGCCGTGCTCGGTCAAACGACCCTCAATCACCTGTTCGCGCCGGATGAAGACCCGCTCGGTGCGACCATCCGCATCAACGGCTATCCGTTTCGCGTGATCGGCATCCTGGCTCCCAAGGGAGCCACGCCCTTCGGCGACGAGGACGACGTGCTGATGGTGCCGTACACCACGGCGGCGGCGCGGCTGTTCTCGGTGCGCACCGTGCGCGGCGACTCGCGCGTGTCACTGATCCTGGTCAAGTCGGCCGATCCGGCGCGGCAGGACGCGTTGATCACCCAACTGACCGACGTGCTGCGCGAGCGCCACAACATCCCCTACCGTGGCGAGGACGACTTCACGGTGCTGTCGGAGCAAGACCTGCTCTCGGCTTTCGAGCAAGTGACGGATGTACTGACGCTGTTCCTGGGGGCCATCGCCGGCATCGCGCTGCTGGTGGGCGGCATCGGCATCATGAACATCATGCTGGTGACGGTCAGCGAGCGCACCAAGGAGATCGGGCTGCGCAAGGCGGTCGGGGCGCGCCGGATGCATGTGCTCATGCAGTTCCTGGTGGAGGCGGTGGTGCTGGCGCTGCTGGGCGGGGCGCTGGGCATCGCGCTGGGCTGGGCCGGGGCGTGGGGCATCCAGCAGGCCGTGCCCGACCTGGATACCAGCGTGTCGCTGCGCAGCATCCTGCTGGCGACCGGCTTCTCGGTGGCGGTGGGGTTGTTCTTCGGCATTTACCCGGCCATCCGCGCTTCGGGTCTCAGCCCGATTGAGGCGCTGAGGTATGAGTGATGCGGCTATAATGAAGCTATGTATTTCGATGAAGTCACAATCACAGTCCGCTCCGGCGCGGGTGGCAATGGTGCCGTTCACTTCCGGCGCGAAAAGTATATCAACCACGGCGGGCCGGATGGTGGCGACGGCGGCCACGGCGGCGCCGTTATATTGGTGGTCAATCGCCATCTGAACACCCTGCAATCGTTCGCCCACCAGCGCGACTACGACGCCGAGGCGGGCATGCCTGGGTTTAGCGGCAAGAGCCGCGGCAAGTCGGCCCCCGACCTGATGGTGGCGGTGCCGCCCGGCACGGTGGTGCGCGACGCCGACACCAGCGAGCTGCTGGGCGACCTGACCGAGGCTGAGCAGACGCTGCAAGTCGCCAAAGGCGGCCGGGGCGGCAAGGGCAATGCCCGCTACGCCACTCCCAGCAACCAGGCTCCACGCATCGGCGAGAAGGGCGTGCCGGGCCAAACCCGCAAGCTCACGCTGGAGCTGCGCCTGATCGCGGACGTCGGCATCGTGGGCGTGCCCAACGCGGGCAAATCTACCTTCCTGGCCTCCGTCACGGCCGCCCAGCCCAAGATCGCGCCGTACCCGTTCACGACGCTGGTGCCGAACCTGGGCGTGGCCGAGATTGATCGCGACACCGTGCTGGTGCTGGCCGACATCCCCGGTCTGATTGAGGGCGCGCACACGGGCGCGGGGCTGGGCTTTGAGTTCCTGCGCCACATCCAGCGCACGCGCGTGCTGATCCACATGCTCGACGGCCTGGCCGAGGACCCGCTGGGCGACTTCTATCAGATCAACTCTGAGTTGGCGCTGTTCGACGAGCACCTGGCGACCAAGCCGCAGATCGTGGCCGTCAACAAGCTCGACCAGGCGGAGGCTCAGGCCAAGTTTGCGCGCCTGAAAGCCGACCTGACGCGGCGCGGCTTTGAGGTGTTTGGCATCTCGGCGCTGGCCCGCACCGGCGTGCGCGAGGTGCTGTACCGCGCCGCGCAGTTGTTGGCCGAGGCCGTGCCGCTGCCGGTGCTGGAAGAGGTGCCGGTCTACCGCGCCCCGGTGGACGAAAAGGCCTTTACCATCAGCCGCGAGCCGGATGGCGGCTACCGCGTGATCGGCGTGCAGATCGAGCGCGCCGCTAGCATGACCTATTGGGAGCACGACCAGGCGGTGGAGCGTTTCCAGAAAATCCTGGAAGTGCTCGGCATCCGCAAGGCGCTGGCCGCCGCCGGCATTGTGGAAGGCAACACGGTCTACATCGGCGAGTACGAGCTGGAGTGGACGGACTAGCGCGGAGGGGCGCTGATGCCAACGGTCCCATTTGACGTAGCGGGTCCCAGTTTTCTGGTGCTGATCGGCGCGGGGCTGGGGGTGGCGGTCCTGTGGTTTGTGGCCGTGGTGGTGATCGAGGCCATCGTGCTCACCCTCATGCGCTGGGGGCGCTTCTGGCGCTCGCTGCGGGCCTCGCTGGCGATGAACGCCGTCACCACCGTCATCGGCTTTTTCTTGGTTGGCGCCTTGCTGGGCCTGCCGCCGGCGCTCTGGGTCGCCGCCGCCTTCGTGGCCTCGGTGGTGCTGGAATGGGGGGTGCTCGACCGGATGCAGCACCAACCGGGTCGGCGGGCGCTGGTAGTCTCCCTGGTGGCCAACGTGGTCACTTACGTGCCGCTGATCGTGATCCTCTTCCCCCTCCTGCGCGAGTTCTAGCCGCTGCCATGCGCCTCGGCCTCTTCGGCGGCACCTTCGACCCGCCGCACAACGGGCACCTGCATCTCGCCGCCGCCGCCCGCGACCAACTGGCGCTCGACCGCGTGTTGTGGATCGTCACCGCCGATCCGCCGCACAAGGACGACTCGATCTCGCCGGTGGAGAGCCGCCTGGCGCTAGTGGCCGCCGCCATCGCCGGGCAGCCCGCGTTTGAGATTTCCCGCGTCGAGATTGACCGGCCCGGCCCGCACTACGCCGCCGACAGCGTGGCGCTGCTGGCCCGCAAATACCCCGCCACTGACTTGATCTACCTCATGGGCGGCGACTCGCTGCGCGACCTGCCTACCTGGGGCCGCCCGCGTGAGTTCCTGGCCCACTGCACCCTCGGCGTGCTCCGCCGCCCTGGCGACCATGTGGACCTGGCCGCCTTGGAAGGCGCGCTCCCCGGCATCAGCCAGCGCGTGGCCTTCATCAATGAGCTGCTGCTGCCCATCTCCGCCAGCGACGTGCGCCGCCGGGTTGCCGCCGGTCTGCCCATCGTCGGCCTGGTGCCGCCAGCCGTGGCTGAGCTGATTTCTGACCTCGGCCTGTACCACGGCGTCTAGCGCGCCTCCTCGCTGGCACAAAACAAACAGGCCGCCCCGCTGATCTCTCAGCCGGGCGGCCTGTGCGCTTAAGAGGGCGATGGCTTACTTCTTCTTCTTGGCGGCCGTCTTCGCCGCCTTCTTGGGGGCCGCTTTCTTGCCAATCTTTTTAGCGGCTTTCTTCGCCGCTTTCTTGGCGGCCTTCTTCGGGGCCGCCTTCTTGCTGCTCTTCTTGGCGGCTTTCTTGGCAGGCTTCTTGGCGGCTTTCTTCGCGGGCTTCTTGGCAGGCGGCGCGGCGGGCGCGGCCATCGGGGCGGCGGGCGGCATCATCGGGCTAATCGGCGGCGTAGCGCCGGCCATGCCATCGGCCGGGTTGGCGGGCACTTCCACCGTGGCGTACACGTTGGCCGGTGGGGTTTCAGCAGGGGTGGGCAGCGGGTGGTCGGTCATGTTTGTCTCCTAAGAAGGTTTGGCTTTGCTGCGGCTGGCCTTTTTGGCAGCCGGGGTCACCTGTGGGGCCGGGGCCGGCTCGCTGGCCGGCGCGGCGTCGGTGGTCTTAGTCGCTCGCTCGCGCGGAGCCTGGGCGGCGGTCGCCTCGGCCACTGGTTCCGGGGTTGGCTCCGGTTCGGGCACCGCCACGGCCACTGCTTCCGCTTCCGCGACCAGCTCCGCCTCGGGCGAGGGCGCGACCGGTGTCCAGCCCGGCGGCAGCGTGCGGCGCAACTGCTGCATCGGAATCTTGTTGGCCTGCCGGCAGCGCGGGCAATACTCGACGTGAAACTTTTGGTCGGGCGTGGCGGCGGCCACGGCGGCCTCCACCGCTTCGCGGCTCATCGCGAAGCTGTTGCCACACCGATAACAACGCGTATTCATTCCAGACTCTCCATTTCAATAGCCAAGACTATACATCACTTATTCGCAAAATCAACACTCATTCGGCTGATTTTGCCATATTTGTACCCACCTGCGGACGCAGCGAGGCGATAACGATGCCGCCCAAGATCAGCGCGCACCCCAGCAGCTTCGCGCCCGGCGGCACTTCGCCGAACAACAGCGCGGCGAACACAATCGAGCCAACCGGCTCGCCCAGCGTCGTCACGGCCACATAGGTGGCGGGCAGGTACTTCAGCGCCCAGTTGAAGGCCGAGTGGCCAATGAGCTGCGGCACCAACGCCAGCAGGACGAACAGCCCGTACACCTGCGGCGTGTAGCCTGTGACTGGCAGCCCGGCCACCGCCACCGCCGCCACCAGCGCCACCGCCGCCGTGCCGTACGTCAGGAAGATGTAGGTGGTCAACGACATGCTCGGCCGCAGCGCGCGCCCGGCCGAGTAGTAGATCGCCCCGGCTACTGCGCCCAGCAGCGCCAGCCCATCGCCCAAGATCGCCGGCCCGCGCACGAAGTCTTGCCAGGGCGGGCAACCGGCCGGCCCGCCGCACACATCGCTTAATCCTACCGTGATTGCGCCCAGCAGCGTTAGCCCCAGCCCCACAACCACCGGCCGCGTCAGGCGCTCGTTCAGCGCCGCCGCCGCGATCAATGCCACGAACAGCGGATTGGTGCTGACCAGCACGACTGAACTGGCGACCGAGGTGTAGGCCAGCGAGCTGATCCACGCGCCGAAGTGGACCCCCAGGAACGCGCCCGACAGTAGCGCCAGCCCCGCCTGCCGTTTGCCCAGCGCCCGCAGCTCGGCGCGCTTGCGCCAGACGACAATCGGCGCGAGCACCAGGCTGGCCAGGCTCAGCCGATAAGCGGCGATGACCAGCGACGGCGCGCCCGCCAATTGCGCATAGCGAATGAGTATGGAGGCTGTCGAAACGGCGATCAGGCCGACGCCGATGCCTACATAGGGGGCGTTCGCGGAGTTGCGTGCGCCGCGCAAGGGGAAAAGCGATATCCTTTGCTTGACAAAGTCGCGTGGATAGGGCTAAAATCAAAAACGATTGTGCCATATTACTCTATCACGCTTTAGCGGTCAATTTACGCGTGGCCGCAGTATCGAAAGGGACATCTGATGGCTCACGAATTACCGGCTCTGCCTTACCCCACCAATGCGCTCGAACCCCATATTGACGCGAAGACCATGGAAATTCATCATGGCAAGCACCACAATGCGTACGTGACCAACCTGAACAAGGCGCTCGAAAGCGCCCCCGAACTGGCCGGCAAGTCGGTCGAAGACCTGATTGCCGACCTCAACGCCGTGCCCGAGGGCATCCGCACCGCCGTGCGCAACAACGGCGGCGGGCACGCCAACCACAGCCTGTTCTGGACGATCATGGGGCCGAACGGCGGCGGCGAGCCAAAGGGCGACCTGGCCGCCGCGATCAACGCCACCTTCGGCAGCTTCGCGGCCTTCACCGAGAAGATCAACGCCGGCGGGGTGGGGCGCTTCGGCTCTGGCTGGACCTGGCTGTCGGTGGATAAGAGCGGCAACCTCGTCGCCCACAGCACCCCCAACCAAGACAGCCCGATCATGGACGGCCTGAAGCCGGTGCTGGGCATTGACGTTTGGGAACACGCCTATTACCTCAATTACCAGAACCGCCGGCCCGATTACCTGAAGGCCTGGTGGAACGTGGTGAATTGGGAGGCGGTGGCCGCGCGCTACGCCGCTGCCAAGAAATAACACTAGCAGCGTGGGACCGGCGCGCCCGGCTAGGGCGGCAGCCGCCGAACCCACTTGGAGGACTCTGATGACCCATATCATTACCAGCTTGTGCTTGCGCGACGGCGGCTGCATTGAAGTGTGCCCGGTCGAGTGCATTGTCCCCGGCAAGCCCGAGAGCGAGTGGCCGTGGATGTATATTGACCCCGACACCTGCATTGACTGCGGCGCGTGCATCCCCGAGTGCCCGTACGAGGCCATCTTCACCGAGGATGAAGTGCCGAACAACTATGCCGCCAAGGGCGGTGAGCGCCTGAGCAAGCCGGGCGATCCCGGTGTGGCCGCCCGCGCCAACGAGCACTTTGAGGGCCACGACGCCAAGGGCGCGGCCGTCATCCTCGAGGAGGTCGTCACCCTGGCGGCCGGCGAAGTGGTGGACCTGCGGCTCGACATTCAGCCCAACTACGACTTCTTCAAGGGCGGCCCTGGCTACAACGCCGGCAAGTAACCCGGCCGGCCGCTGCGTGAACCCAAAGAGGGAGCCGCTATCCAGGCTCCCTCTTTTTGCGCCTGGTGCGCGCTATAATTTGACTGGGATACCGACCAACCATGACTGACTTTCGCACCGAAAAAGACTCGCTGGGCGAGTTGCCCGTGCCGGCCGAGGCGCTGTATGGCGTGCAGACGCAGCGGGCCGTGATTAACTTCCCCATCTCCGGCCTGCGCCCGTGGCGGGCCTTTATTTGGAGCATGGCGACCATCAAGTCCGCCGCCGCCCAGGTGAACGGCGCGCTCGGCCTATTCGCCGACCGCGAAGTAGACGGCCGGCACTACACCGGCCGGCAGTTGGTAGACGCCATCGTGCGGGCGGCCGAGGAAGTGCGCAGCGGCCAGTGGGACAGCCAGTTCGTCGTAGACCCGATCCAGGCTGGGGCCGGCACCTCGCACAACATGAACACCAACGAGGTGATCGCCAACCGCGCCACCGAGATTTTGGGCGGCCAGCGCGGCAAATACATCGTCGGGCCGAACGACCACGTCAACATGGCGCAGTCCACCAACGACACCATTCCCACCGCCATCCGGCTAGGGGCGCTGTGGCGGCTGGAGGAGCTACTGACGGCCCTGGGCGACCTGAGCGCCGCGCTGCAAGCCAAGGCCGTGGAGTTTGACGACGTGGTGAAGTCGGGCCGCACCCACCTGCAAGACGCCGTGCCGGTGCGCCTGGGCCAGGAGTTCGGCGGCTATGCCCGCGCCGTGGCCCGCGACCGCGAGCGCGTGGCGCGCGCCGCCGACGGCCTGCGCCGCTTGGGCATCGGCGGCACCGCCACCGGCACCGGCCTGAACGCCCATCCGGAGTATCACGCCCGCATGGTGCAGACGCTTTCCGCTATGACCGGCATAGCGCTCACGACCTCCGACAACTTGTTCGAGTCGATGCAGTCCATGGCCGACGCCGCGGACTTCTCAGGTTCGCTGCGCACGACCGCCATCACGCTGGTGCGCATCGCCAACGACTTCCGGCTGCTGTCGTCCGGCCCGACGACTGGGCTGGATGAGATTCGGCTGCCGGCGGTGCAGCCCGGCTCCTCGATCATGCCCGGCAAGGTCAACCCGGTGCTGGCCGAGATGCTCGATATGGCGATGTTCCATGTGCAGGGCTGCGACCACACCGTGGCGCTGGCGGCCCAGGCCGGGCAGCTTGAGTTGAACGTGATGATGCCCATCATCGCCCACAACCTGTTCGAGGCCATGCAGATCATGATCGGCGCGGTGCGGGCCTTCACCGACCGGTGTGTGGTGGGCGTGACCGCCCAACGCGCCAAGGCCGAGGGCTGGCTAGGCAAGAACGCCATCATCGCCACGGCCCTCAATCCGCTCATCGGCTACGTGGCGGCGGCCGATTTGGTCAAAGACGCCATGAAGCACAACACCACCATCCGCGAGGTGGCGGCGGTGCGCATCGCGGCTGGCACGCTGGCGCACAAGGACACCGGCCAGGCTATCACCCTGGCCGACATTGACGCGCTGCTGGGCGACGTGCGCAAGCTCACCGAAGGCGGCCTGGGCGGCCCGGCCGGCGGCGGCTGACGCGCCTCGCTACCTTGCAGAAAACAAAGACCGGGCAGGCTATTGGCCTGCCCGGTCGCATTTAAGGGGGGACGCACCCCGTTCGAGGCTCATACCAGTGGCGACAGCGCCTCGGCCACCCGCAATTGCGTGTAGTCAAACGTCCCGTGGTCTTCGACCGTCCACCAGGCTGAGAGCACCGCCTGCGCCAGCCCCCAGGCTGCCAGGCGCCAGCGATCTAGTCTGGTGCGCTCGGCCAGGATCGCCACCCGCCGTGCCGTGCGCTGGGCCAAGTCGGGCCAGGCGAACACGCCGGGCGAGGGATTGCGCAGCAGCGCCCCGGCCTCATAGGCCGGCTCGCCGATGACGCCCTGCGGGTCAATCGCCAACCACGGCGCGCGCCCAGCTGAGAGGATGTTGTAGTGGTGCAGGTCGCCATGTAGGAGCATCGGCGCGGCCGGCGCGACGCGCAGTTCGGCGTACAGCCGCTCCGCCCGGTCTACGAGCGCTGGCGGGAAGGGGCCGGTGCCGCCGCCATAGTGCGCCCGCAGCCGGCCCAGCGCCGCCATCCAGTCGTCCACGCTGGGGAAGCTGTGGGTTGTGGGCGGCGGCTTCCACAACTGCGCCATCACCTCGGCGGCAATGGCCGTGGCTTCGTCGTCGGGCAGGATCGAGAGCATCGCGCCTGGCCGCAGCCGTTCGAGTAGCAGCACGCCGCGCGCCGCGTCGGCCGCCAGCACTTGGGCGCAGCCGCGTCCGGCGTAGTGGCGCAGCGCTTGCAATTCGTTCCAGTCGTCTGGCTGCGGCGCGCGCAGCTTGAGCACCACCGCAGTGCCATCGGCTTGTTCCGCCGAAGCTGCGTAGTTATACGAGATCTGAAACGCCGGGCCGACTACCAGCCCCGACTGCGCTTCGCACTCGGCAACGAGTTGGGGCAGGGCGGTAATCCACGCTCGGCCACGCTCGCCGTACAGCTCGATCATGCGCCGCGCGAAGTCAGCCGGAATGAGGCGGTCCATAGAGAAGATGGGCGTTGGAAAACCAACGGCCCGGCTCGGGTTCGAGTCAGGCCGCTGGTGGCGTTATAGCACAGGGGCAAGCCCAGGCGCGGTCAGGCGGCGGCCTTTTCATCCACAAATACCTGGTCGGTCACTTCGCGGCCGAGGGCATGGCTGGCCTCGTCGGCGCCGCCCACGCGCACGTGCATCGGCCCGCTGAACGGCGAGCGGCTGGTCACCGTTACCACCGCGCCGGGCACCATGCCCAACTCGCCCAGGTAGCGTAGCAGCGCCGGGTCGTCGTCGCTCACGCGCGCCACGCGGGTGGTCTGCCCGGCGTCTACCTCGGTCAGCGGCGTGCGGCTGTAGGCCGTCACGGTGCCGTCTTTGCCGGGGATCGGGTCGCCGTGCGGGTCGTGGGTCGGCTCGCCCAGGAAGGCCGCAATGCGGTCCTCAAACTCCTCCGAGATCACGTGCTCTAGCTTCTCGGCTTCGGCGTCCACCTGGTCCCAGTCATAGCCCAACGCCTGCGACAGATACAGCTCCAGCAGACGGTGGTGGCGAATGACTTCCAGCGCTACGCGGTTGCCGGCCCGCGTCAGCGTCACGCCCTGGTGTCGCTCGTAATCTACCAGCGCCGGGCCGCTTGAGGTGCCCTCGGCCAGCTTTTGCAGCATGCCCGTGACCGAGGCCGGCTTAACGCCTAATTTTTCCGACAGCGCCGAGGTGCTCACCTTGCCGCCGTCCTCGGCCAGTTCGTAGATCGCCTTGAGATAGTCTTCAACAGCGTGAGAGATCATGTTCGTAACTCCGAAAGACACTTTTAGTCTTACCTAATTTATATGATTGTAAGCCTGGCCGCCGCGTCTGTCAAGACCAAACTCCGGCCACCGTTGTTCGCGGCTGTACGGTTAGAATTCCCTACCCGTAGGACATCCGGTGGCTGCCGTCGGTGTGTTAGGAATGCTATAATGCTGGGCCAGGCTTAACCGCCTGCCAACCATGCCCAGTCGTAATCTAACCGTCAGCGCGGCCCAGCACAAGCAAATGCTCGCCCATTTGCAGCATCACGCGCCAGAAGAAGCCTGTGGGCTGCTGGGGGGCACCAGCGAGCGTGTTGAGCAGGTGTATCTGGTCGAAAACGTGCTCCACAGCCCGGTGGCCTACGAAATGGACCCCACCCAACAGGTGGAAGCGATGATCGCGCTGGAGGCCGCCGGCTGGGATTTGTGCGGGATTTTTCACTCGCACCCCACCGGGCCGGCCGTGCCCTCGGCCACCGATCTGGCCCAATCGTACTACCCAGACGCTATTTACCTGATTTTTGTGCCCGATCCGCCCGGCTGGGGGATGCGTGGGTTCAGCCTGGCCGGCGGTCGTGCCCAGGAAGTCGCCGTCGTCGTCACCGAGTAACTCTCGGCCAGTGCTGGGGTTATACCCATGCCGGATATGCAGTTCTCTATGTGGAGGATGTCCTCATGCTGCTGTTAGTGATGCTTGCGGCGTACCTAATTGGTTCCATCCCAATGGGGTTTGTGATCGTCAAGGCCGTTTCCGGCCAGGATGTGCGCCAGGTGGGCAGCGGGCGCACCGGCGGCACCAACGCCATGCGCGCCGCCGGGCTGTCGGCCGGGCTGCTGACGGCCCTGCTAGACGCCCTCAAGGGCGCCGTCAGCGTCTGGGTGGCGGTCTGGCTGCTGGGGCCTAGCAACGAGGCCATCGGCATGGTCCTGGCGGGGCTGTGCGCCATCCTGGGCCACAACTACTCGATCTTCCTGCGCTTCAAGGGCGGCGCGGGCGGCGCGCCCTGCGTCGGCGCGGCGATGGGCATTTGGCCGTTGAGCGTCTTCATCATCGCGCCGGTGGGCATACTGGTGCTCTTTGGCATCGGCTACGCCTCCGTCGCCACGCTGTCGGTCGCGGTGGTTATTACGCTTTTGTTTGCCTACCTCTCCTATTTTCAGCAGATGCCGCCCGAGTACATCCTGTATGGCGTGGGCGCGTTCATCCTGCTGGCCTGGGCGTTGCGGCCCAACATTCGCCGCCTGCTGCGCGGCGAAGAGCGCCTCATCGGCTGGCGCGCCAAGCGCATGAAGCCGGCCGACTCCCCGGCCGGCAAGCCGCAATAGTCTCGCCAACGCAAGCGGCCCAGTGCTGACGAATGCACTGGGCCGCTTTTGATTTCCGGGGGAGCGACGGGCAGTGGGGTCACCGTCGAGGTGGTTACTCATCGCAGCAGGCGCATGTGAGACTTCGTATCTGACCGAAACCAATTCTTCAAGGATGGGATGGGCCGGCCCATCCCATCCTTGAAGAATTGGCGGCTGGCCCAAATCGGCTGCGGCCATTCATCACCTGACGACGCCAATTTTCAGGCGGCGAAGGCGGATGTGGGGCTGCTATGGCGCGTGAAACACGAGCCCAAAGAAGCTGTCTATCGGGCTGGGGGTGTAGCCTTGCACATCGGCCCGCATGGCCCAGGCTGTCTGCCGGTAGGCGAGCGGCACGGCCGGCAGGGCCTCGGCCACGCGCGCGTGGGCCTCGGCGTATAGCCGTTCGCGCTCCGGCAGCGTGTTGGCCGTGCGCGCCGTTTGCAGCAGGCCCACCAGTGCTACGTCCGGCGGGATCGGCTGGCCGGCCTCGTCCGCGTTGAAGGCCGCCTCCAGGCCGCAGAACAGCGGGCACAAGAAGGCGTCCGGGTCGCCGTTGATGCCCGTCCAGCCCAGCAGGAACAAGTCCGCCCGCCCGGTATGCACCTCCGGCAGCCAGGCCGTCTGCCAGTCCGGCGAGGCGATCTCCACTGTCAGGCCCAGCGCCGCCAGGTCGGCTTGAATGGCGGCCCCCAGCGCCGCCGGGTCGGGCAGGTAGGCGCGGGGGATGGGCGGCACGTAGAGCGTCACGGTGAGCGGCACGGAGACGCCGGCCGCCAGGCAGGCCTGCCAGTGGGTCTGCGCTTGGGCCAGGTCATGCGTAATCGTCAGCACCGTTGGCGGGTAGCCCCACACGGCCGGCGGCTGCATGACGTTCGCCACCACTGCGTCGCCGGGGAAGGTCTGCGCCACATACTGGTCGCGGTTGAGCGCCTGGCTGACGGCCAGCCGGCAGTCGCGGTGGCCCCACGGCGCATGCGCCTGGTTGAAGCCCAGGTACAGCACACTCAGCGGCGGGTCGTAGACCACGCGCGTGCCGCGCTCGGCCGAGCCGGCCTCGACGTACTGGCTGGGGGCCAGGTCGCTCATGGCCTCGATCTCGCCGGTCTGCAAGGCCAGCAGCCGCTGCGTGTTGTCGGAGATGGTCTTGAACACCAGCT
>Ga0163144_10004362_pt1 | contig 31876 bp, 23 predicted proteins | sample OliLak19BULKMAT1_FD_123175 | JGI IMG/M metagenome (GOLD analysis project Ga0163144, IMG submission 123175) | Freshwater microbial mat bacterial communities from Lake Vanda, McMurdo Dry Valleys, Antarctica - Oligotrophic Lake LV.19.BULKMAT1 | ecosystem: Environmental > Aquatic > Freshwater >... | reverse complement strand
GCCGGAAGATCCGATACCAGCGACATCTCTCAAAAATTCATGTCTTTTATCGACATGAGCAGCATGTCCGCCTCGTTTTACGATCTCGTGAGCGAAGGCTAACAACCACAGTTCAAGCTAAACGAAGTATGCCAATTCTAGACATCAGAATGGAGCCATCATGGTAACTGGTAAGAACCGGCTAGAAGCCTTTAGCGATGGCACATTTGCTATTATTCTCACCATTCTGGTGCTTGAATTACATATCCCTCATTTAGAGGATAATTCCCTGCAAGCGTTCCTTGCAGGGATGAGTTTACTTGCGCCGAAACTGTTGAGTTTCCTATTCAGCTTTTTCATCATCGCCATTTTCTGGGTCAATCATCATCATATCGTGCATCAAATCGAAAAGGTTGATGCAAAGCTCTTGTGGCTGAACATGATATGGCTTTTCTTCGCCTGCCTCTTTCCATTTTTGACGGCGTTTCTTGGCGATTACCCCGGCAATCCTTTTGTCGTTGCGCTCTACCCCCTTAATATGGCGTGTGCAGCTATCACGTTAGGCGCATTCTGGAAATATGCCTTTGTGGATACCAACCTAGCCCCAAACACCTTGACTCAAGAACAAAAACAAAAGCGCATTCGCCAAGATCGAATCGCAGCAGCCATCAATATCGTATCAGCGGCATTGGCGTTTATCTGGGTTCCGATCACTTTAATGATCATCGTCAATGATCATCGTCGTCATGCCTTTTATGTTCATCGTGCCAGAGCTTCGTTCTAATACCTCTGAAGAATAAGCTAAGGCGGTTTATCATAATTAACAGGCTTATTCTGTATCAAATTTAGGAGCAATCTCATGCCGCAACAAATCATTCAATCTGGTCATGGACGTGACTACGATTGGGCAAATGACCACATCTTCGTGAAAACTACGCTCGATTTAAGCGAAGGGCGCGTGACACTGGTTGAAGACACATTGAAACCGGGGTTTCATCTAGCACGCCATCATCACCGAACAATGGTCGAAATTTTTTACATCTTGGAAGGCGAAGTCGAGTTCACATTCGACAATGAAACGGTTATCGCTACCGCTGGCATGACAATAAATATCCCGCCCGATACGTGGCATGATGTGAAAAGCGTCAAAGGGGGCAAGCTACTTACGATTTTTAGTCCCGGAGGATTTGATCAATATCTGGAAAAGCTGGCTTCTTTGTCTACGGAACAGTTCGCAGATGAAGCCTTCATGACTGATCTGGCTGAGAAATATGACACGTGGATGCGCTAAATCATCGCATTCAAGCAAGTAGTTCAGCACGGACGGGCAAACCTCGCCCGTACAGAACATCCGGTGACGCGATTTTGTCCCACATCATCAGAAATTTTGTAGGGGCAGCGCTTGCGCGCCCGCCCGTGAACACCGAATGTCTTCGCCTATGATTCGCACCATTGGTTATGTGCAAGATTAACCCAACAAAAAATCCCCTGATTTTGATGAATCAGGGGATTTTTTGTTGGGGTTATTTTTAATTCCAGCGCGGTTCAGGTTCGACGGCGGGGGCATTGCTGCCCATCGCATCAACATCCGCCGGATGGAAGGGGTCTACCAAGCCTTGCGCCTGACGGTTGAACGTGATTTCGCCGTTGACCTCATCGACCATAATCATATCACCCGATTTGAAGTCGCCGCGCAGCAGCCGGACGCTCAACGGATTCTCAATATAGCGTTGGATGGCGCGGCGCAATGGACGCGCTCCAAACTGCGCGTCATACCCAGCGCGGGCGAGGAAGGTACGCGCCTTCTGCGAGAGTTCAATTTGCAGACCGTTCTCCTTCAAGCGCCCCATCAACGCGCCGATTTGAATGTCGATCATGCTGATGACATCCTCTACCGACAGCGGCGAGAAGATAATCACGTCGTCGATACGGTTCAGGAATTCTGGGCGGAAGGTATCGCGCATCGCCTTTTCGATTTTCTGGTGGTCAACAATCGCCTGCGGGTCATTGGTCTGGATGAAGCCCAGCGCCCCACTGCGCTTGATGAATTCCGTGCCGAGGTTGCTGGTCATGATGACCACCGTATTACGGAAGTCCACCGTGCGGCCTTGCCCATCGGTCAGGCGGCCATCTTCCAACAGTTGCAGCAGCGCGTTCCAGACATCTGGGTGCGCTTTTTCGATCTCATCGAACAGCAAGACACGATATGGACGGCGGCGGACGGCCTCGGTCAATTGACCGCCTTCCTCATACCCGACATATCCCGGAGGCGCACCGAACAAGCGGCTGACGGCGTGCTGTTCGCGGTACTCGCTCATATCGATGCGGACCAGCGCGTCCTCATCATCGAATAGGAATTCGGCCAGCGCCTTCGCCAGTTCGGTCTTGCCGACGCCGGACGATCCCAAGAAGATGAACGACCCAATCGGGCGGCGCGGGTCTTTCAAGCCGCTGCGAGCGCGGCGAATCGCGTCAGATAACGCCGCGACGGCCTTCTCTTGACCAATCACGCGCTTATGCAGCGCCTCTTCCATGCGGAGCAGTTTTTCGCTCTCGGTTTCCAACATTTGGTTGACAGGGATGCCCGTCCACTGCGCCACCACTTGCGCAATGTCCTCAGCCTCGACCAACTCATCCAACCGATTCTGCGTCTGCCATGCTGTGATTTCGCGGGCGTAATCGCTTTCCAATTGGAGGCGGTGCTGTTTGACGTTGGCGGCACGCTCATAATCGCGGGCGAAACCGGCGGCTTCTTCTTCCCCGCTGAGGCGGTCAATCTGCTGCTTCATCTCTTTGAGATTGGCGGGCAGCGCATACAACGCGACGCGCAACTTGGCAGCGGCTTCGTCCAACAGGTCAATCGCTTTGTCCGGCAACTTGCGCCCCGTGACATAGCGGTCACTCAGGCGGACGGCGGCATCAATCGCCGCATCGCTGATGGTGACTTTGTGGTGCGCCTCGTAACGGTCACGCAGACCGTAGAGCATGTCAATCGTGTCGTCGATGTTCGGTTCTTCGACATAGACCGGCGCGAAACGGCGCTCTAACGCGCTGTCTTTTTCGATATATTGGCGATATTCATCCAGCGTGGTCGCGCCGATACATTGCAGTTCGCCACGCGCTAAGGCGGGTTTCATCATGTTACCGGCGTCGATTGCGCCGCTGGCCGCGCCCGCCCCAACCACTTGATGCACCTCGTCGATGAACAAGATGATTTCACCGGCTGCACGCTGTACCTCGTCGATGACGGCCTTGAGGCGTTCCTCAAATTCGCCACGGAAGCGCGACCCAGCCAACATCCCCGCGAGGTCTAGGCTGACCACGCGCTTGCCCATCAGCGGCTCTGGGATGTCGCCCGACGCGATGCGCTGCGCCAAGCCTTCCACGATGGCGGTCTTGCCGACGCCGGGGTCGCCAATTAGCACCGGATTATTTTTGCTGCGGCGGCTGAGGACTTGAATCACGCGCATGATTTCGCCATCACGCCCGATTACCGGGTCAAGTTTTCCCTCCATCGCAGCACGAGTCAGGTCGCGGCTGTATTTTTCCAGCGTGCGGTAGCGTGATTCGGCTTGTGGGTCGGTCACGCGCTGTCCACCACGGATGTCCTTGATGGCGTCATAGGCGCGGTCACGGGTGATGCTGGCTTCGCCGAGGATGCGGACGGCGGGCGTGTTGCGTTCGGTCAGGATAGCGATGAAAATATGCTCGGTGGAGATATATTCATCTTTTAGGCGGTTGGCTTCCTCGTTGGCGAGGTCAATCACGGCCTTGACTCGCGGGGTGATGAACACTTGCCCCGTCCCGCCGCCATAAATCGCCGCTTTGGGGGCGCGTCGCAGATGTTCGTCCAGCTTATTGCGGATGATATTAGAATCCGCGCCGAGGCGCTCGACAATCTGGCCGACCACGCCGTCGGCTTGCTCTAATAGCGCCAACAACAGGTGTTCATTATCCAGTTGATTATGACCGTAACGCTGGAGGATTTCATAGGCGCGGGTGGCCGCATCCTGTGCGCGTTCGGTGAATCTCTCAAACCGTATCATGGGATTTCCTCATTCGGATACGCTTTTATGTCATTGTAACGTGAGTTTCGGGGTCGCGTATGTTGATGCTAACTGTAGCGTGGGTGTGTTAGAATCGTCTACACAACCCATCAGAAGCGGGTAATTGATGAATAGGATGTTGTTCTTATGTCGCTTGTAACCCTCGCCCAACGTGGGCAAATCATTGATGTGACGCTGAATCGGCCAGAGAAGCGCAATGCCCTCAGTCACGGCGTCTTAACTGAGCTAGACGCTGCCTTTGATGAGGTCGAACGACTCGCTATCGCTGACCCAGCCGGAGTCAGGGTTGTGATTCTGCGCGGTGAAGGGCCGTCCTTCTGCGCCGGAATCGACCTCAGCGGATTCGAGGAAGTCTCTGGTGCGTTCGGTGAGAAATGGCGCGAAAATCTGTTTTCGATGACCGCCCGCTATCAGCAAATTCTGAACAAGGTCGAGGCATCATCGCTGCCCGTAATCGGCATGTTACATGGCGTGTGCATCGGCTTCGGATTGGAACTGGCGCTGGCGTGTGATTTCCGAATCGCCGCCGAGGGGACGCGCCTGCAACTGCCAGAAACGCGGCTGGGAATCATCCCCGATGTCGGCGGCACATCCCGGCTGGTACGCGCTTTGGGTCAACCCCGCGCCAAAGAGTACATCATGACCGGCAAACCGTTCGACCTGTCCGACGCCGAACGCTGGGGATTGGTCAATCGCGTGGTCACCTCAGATCAATTGGAGGCGGCGTGCGAGACATTGGCCGCCGAATTGACGCAAGCCGCGCCATTGGCCGTCCGTTTCGCCAAAAAAGTGATTGACGGCGCATCAGACCTGACTCGCGGCCTGACCTTAGAGGCATGGGCGCAGAGCGTCTTGATGCAAAGCGAGGATTTCTCACGCGGGGCGATGGCCGCGCTCACCAAACAAGCGCCCGACTGGACGGGGAAATAAATGCGCCATTGGTACGGGGGGACATTGCGCGTTTGGCGCATCGTGCGATAATCGTGGTTAAGGTAATTCACACGTATGGGGGAAACAGAGCATGAGCGCATCAAATGAACGGGAATTACTATCGCAAGGTCTCGAAGCGCTTAGGGTCGGAGATAAAGTCACCGCCCAAAGCGTGCTGCGCGAGGTCGTCAAGCTGAATCCGCGCATCAGCGAAGCATGGATGGGCTTGGCGCAAACCACCAACGACCCGGTACGCCAGCGCACCTGTTACGAAAACATCCTCAAAATTGACCCCGACCATGCCGCCGCTCGCGCCGCGCTTGCGACTCTGGGCGTATCTGCCGCTGAAATCGAAGCTCCCATCAGCACCGGCAACACTGCCGATCAGGATAATGGGTTCGAGTCACTACGCCCTAAAATCACCCCAGTATCGGCCAGCCCCGGCTTTAACCCCCCGCAGAGCATCCCCGGCGCACCAGAACGCTTCACCGTCGATAATCTGTTGGACTTCTCGAAGAACACGCTCTCGTCGCTTCAAGGGACGGCAGGTCGTGGCGGAAACGCCGAAGCCCTCCCCGCCAGTTGGTGGAATATCGTCGTCATGGTCGTTTTCGCTGGCGCTGTGACCGGCTTGGTCTTGGCGATTAGCTACCTCGTTATAAGTTTCGGCAGTATTCTGGGAATTTTAACAATCCCACTGTTGATGTCGCTCAAAATGGCGGCAGGCTTGGCAGGTGGCACGATTCTATCGCGTTGGTTCTTGCAGTGGCGCGGCAAGGCCGACGGCAATCTGCTTGACCATACCATGATCCTAGCGCGTCCGTGGTTCGCGGGGACAATTGCCCTCGCTATCGTGAGCCTGATTGGTATCCCATTCAGCAGTTTTGGCGCTACTACGTTAGAGAGCTTGCTCTATTTCTTCCGGCTAACCACGACGGGGTTCGATCTGGTCGTCCTCATCCTCAGCCTCGTGATTGCGATTGGCGTGGCGTATCTGACCGAGCGCGGTTGGGCGAAACTCTACCCGGACTCGACCAGCACGGATCGTTTTATCGCGGCTGTGTTGGCGCTACTGGTGATTTCTCTGGCAATTTAGGCGGGCGCATCGCGCTGCGCCCGATTCGCAAAAACGCCCGACCTTCATCTAAAGGTCGGGCGTTTTCTTATCCCAAACCAGCAATTATGGGACGAGAGTCGCCAAGCCGGTGATGACATTACCGCCGACGCTCACGGGGAGGTCTGCGCCGTCAACCGTGCCGAACTCATACGCGCCGATGACGCCGGTATCATAATGCAGCATCGGGAACACGCTCGCGCCCGCCGCTTCGGTATCCAACGAGACGACGATGTTGGAGGAGTGACCTGCGAGGATGCGGGTCTGACCCAACACCGCGCCGGGGCCGCCATTGTTATCGGCGTGAATGACCATCCAACCATCTTGGTCGATTAACGCGCCAGCCACAATCACGCCGCCATCAATCGCGGAAACGGTGTAATTGATGGACGGGGCAGCATCCATTGCAAAGACCAAGGCGTTATCGCCGACCATGACTGGGCCGTCTGCGCCTTCGACTGTGCCGAACTCATACACACCGACTTCGCCGGTATCGACGTGCAGCATCGGGTACAAGACCGGTGTAACGCCCATCGCGTCAACTGGGACGCTGACGTTCACGCTCAAGCCAGCTGGGACGAGCGCTTGCCCAATCACTGGGCCGGGCTTGCCGCCGCCATCGGCGTGGATGACCAACCAACCATCGACTTCAGCGACAACCGAGGTTGCGACGACGGTATCGGTGACGACCTGCGCCGGGACGCGCATCGAGGCCGTGCCTTGATAAATCTTGGCGGTGGCGAACATGCCATCAACCGTAATCGGGGAATCCGCGCCTTCAACCGTGCCGAACTCATACTCGCCCATCACGCCGGTGTCATAGTGCATCATCGGGTAGAGGAAAGCGGTCTGTGAGCCGTCCAACGTCACGCTGACATCTTGGTTGACGCCCGCCGGGACGAACACGTTGCCTGCCGGTGCGCCGGGGCCGCCTTCGTTATCGTTGTGAACCACGAGCCAGCTGTCTTGTTGGGTGATAATCACCGGGATGGTGAGGACATTATCCATAATCCACTGGTCATAGGCCGCGACCAGTTCAATTTTGAAACCCGGGCTGACCATGCCGTTATCGCCCATCACAGGGCTGTCTGCGCCTTCAACCGTGCCGAACTCATACGTGCCAACCGCGCTGTCATCGACATGCAGCATGGCGTAGAGGACTGGGGTCGATGCGCGGGGGGCGATGGCGATGTCTACGCCATAGCTCCAACCGGCGGGGACGGCCTTGACGCCAACACCTGCGCCCGGCGCACCAGCGTTGTCCGCGTGAACGACGATGAAGCCCGGCCCAGCACTATAAACAGCATTGACCCGAACCATATTGTTAAGGATTACTTGGTCTGAGACTTCGACGGCTGGGGCATCTTGCGCTTGAACAACAAAAGCACTCACCAGCAACAGCACGGCCAATAGCAAAGAAACACGTTTCATATACTCACCCTCCATAGGTATCCATGGGCTATGATTTTACCCATTGTTTAATGATACGTGTAATTATCGCCGTTTGGATGAATCATCAGGTTTTTTGTACGAAAATTGACTCGGTTTCAACAATCAAGGGATATATCAAGACATGTGACTACGAGCGGTCTGTACAATCAAATCATCACTATGAATAGTTTGAAGGGATGCTTTAATGACTTCCTCACTGGCTTTACGCACCCGTTGGGTGCTGTTGACTTTAATGCTGATAGGTGGACTCATTTCTGCCTCCGTCAGCGCACAGAACGATCCATTGACCCTGCCTGATACGCCGGAATCTTCCGATGAAATCCAGCCCACCCCCGGCACATTGCCAGAAGGCGAGGAATGGCGTGGTTTTGAGTCCCCGTCCGATTCGCTGGAATTGCCCACTGACCAGACCGGCGAAACCCGCGAGTGGCGCGGTGCGCGTGCGCCTTATGCCCCCGACGTTGCCGCATCTAGCGCCCCGCGTAACCCCAGCGGCAACGAGGAATCGGAAGCCTTCGACTTCGTGGGCGCATATCCATGGCATCAAGCCGGGTATATGGGCGGCGGTACGCCCGTGATTAAGGTCGCGCTGATTGATTTTGGCTTCGGCACGTCGGCTAACATCCCGGCAGGCCGCAAACCCGACCTGACCTGCTTGAGTAGCTATCCCACCGTCGAGATGGCGGCCAGCTTCGGCGCACCCAGCGCGGGTGATACCGGACGCGGCCTCGATATGGCCGAGGTGATTTGCGACATCGCCCCAGAATCAAAAATCACGCTATACGAGGTTAAGACCTCGGCCAAACTGTTCGACGCGATTGCCGCCGCAGACAACACGCATGATGTGATTGTGATTGGCGCAGATTTCGGGGCGAGTTTCGGCCCCGGCGACGGCACATTTGGCCGCGCCGATGCCAAGAACGTCTATACCGCGCTGCAAGAGGCTAAAACAGCCGGCGCGGTGGTGATTGTGGCGTCGGGCAATGCGAACACGAGCTACAAGTCCTTCACCTATACCGGCAATACCTCCGCCCTCAGCATCACCGCCAAGCCCGGGGATACGGTGGACATCAGTTGGAGCGACTGGGACACGGTTCAAGCGGCTGGCGCGGCGCGTGAGAACATCACCGCATCGCTGACCGGCGCGGGCTTCTCCGCACTGCCCAAGCCCGCCCGCAACGGCCTTCCCGCATACCAGTGGACAGTCCCCGACACCTGTACAACCGACGGCGGGGGCAATTGTAGCCTGACCCTGACGCTAACCACCATAGAGGGCGATGCGACATCGCTGGTCGTGCAGGTCAGCGTCAGCGGCATCGGGCGGACGATTGGCAACCCCAGCAATAGCACGGTACTGTCGTTCAGCGGCACGCTCTCCCGCCCAGCAGACTCTCCAGATGTGATTACGGTGGGCGCAGTCTGCCCTGACCGAATCAATAATTTCCCGACGTTGGCCTATAGCGGGCGCGGACCAGTATTCGCGGCGGGCGGCCTCGCTACCAGCTTACCGGGCGGCCCGTACATCACCGCCAATATCGTGAAACCAGATGTCGCCTCGCCCGCGCAGGTCAGCGTCTTTACGGCGGGCGTCTCTGACCGGACGGCCTGTTCGGAAGGATTTGGCGGCACACAAGCCGCAGCCGCACACTTGGCCGGGATGGTCGCACTGCTCAAGCAAAACCCCTTCAACTCAGCCTTCCGGGGTGAAGTCCCGCAGCCCAATATCCTGAGCTATTTACGGACACACGCCATCGACCTCCCGATGGATGACCCCGACGGTTACGACTATGACACGGGCGCAGGGCTTTCGGTGCTGGGTCGCCCAACCTATGACAACGACGCCCAATTCACCGCTATCCCCCTATTCGGCGCACCGGACAAGCTCCCGGCGGGCGCGTGTACCGGCGGCGATGTCACGATTGACTTAGGCGACATCCTCTATGTTGGCCCATATAATGTGGGCGCGGCGGGCATGAACGGCACACTCAGCGCTCCGCTGACCAGTCTGGCACAAGCAGCCAAGATTCAAGCGCAAGATGCCAGCGATAACAAATGCGTGATTGTGCTGCCGGGTGAGACGGTCTCGCCATTCTTGTTCCGTTATGCCAATGGCGTGAAAATCTTCGGATATAACAGCATCGCTACCGGTGACTTCGAGCCGAGCCAGATTTTCGTCAATAATGTGGCACAAGGCCGTACCGATGTGCTGTTCCGCATCCGCCGCGCCGCGCTGGTGGTCGAGGATATGCCGGGATGGTCACTGTCTGGCTTCACCTTCCGGGGGGCAGAAGCCTATAACAGCAGCATCCAAGCCCTTCCACAAGTCTTTGCGTTGGATAACGCCGACGGCGCGACGTTCAGCGATAATGTCGTGACCAATTTCCCCACGCTGCAATCGGTGACGTTGGCCGAGGTTTTCAACGGCTCCACCGATGTCAGCATTGACGGCAACAGTTTCATCGACCTCAACGGCAGCAACTTGGCGGGCATCATCGGCGTACAGGACAGTGGTACAAATGCTGACCGCGTGGTGATTTCCAACAACCTGTTCGATGGGATTGACAACGCCTCTGGCTCGTGGAGTTTCGTCAAGAACCCCGCCGCTAACGAGGGTAGCGTCTTGGTGTTCTTCACGCCCGTGCTGCACACGCTGGACAGCTATACCAACATCCAGAGCAACACCTTCGTCAACAATACGTCCGAGACGCTGATTCAATTCATGACTCGCGCCAAAGATGCCCCGTTTGAAACGGCCATCGTCGGCAACGTCATCCTTAACAACACAATCCGCACGTTCGACCAACTAGACAACGCCGGCCCGCTGATTAACGGCTTCCACGGCAAGCGTATCTATATCGTCAACAACACCATCGCCAACAATACCCTGATGACCTCTGGCGAATATTTCCGACTGTTGGCACGCGGCGACGCCGACCCTGACGACGCCATTAACGGCTTCGAGTGGAACGGCAGTCTTGACTCGACGCTGGCACGTTGGGAAATCCACGGCAATTTCATCTATGACAACGGCAGCGCCGCGATGGTGGGCGATACCGACGAAACGTTTAACGTCGCCGGATGCACCAACCTCGCTGGCACGACCAATGCGGGCGCGACGCACAATTGGCTGTATAACCTGAACTCGGCTCTTAATGCCGGACAGTGTTCGGCCTCGGTGAGCAATGTGGCGCTTTTGAACATTGCTAAGAACCCGTATGTCTCAGGCGACCCCACCCAGACCTTCATCTTCGGCGGTGACGACCCGACAGACCCGCTGTATTACGCCCTGACCGGCAACGTCTCCACCCCTGCTGAGGACGGCATCGACGAGGGCGACGACTCATTGGTGGTAAGTCTTTTCTCGGCGTTCGCGGCGGGCAAAGACGCCCGTAACTCCGCACGGCGTACCGACGGCGACGCCAACACCAGCGTGCTTATCGACATCGGCGCATTTGAGCTATCAGGGCAGGGTCTGGGCTTCTTGCTCGTTACGCCCACCAAAGGCGCTGTCCTGAGCAATCTAGACGCCGGTTTCACATGGACAACCGCCGATAATGCGCTGAGCTATATCTTTGAAATGAAACGCATTGAAGGCAACAGCCCCATCACCCTGTTAACGCTGGCCGGGTTGACCCCCGCCGCCGACGCTGATGGGTTGACCTGTACAGTTGGCTGCTTGTTCAACCTGACTGCCCCGCAAAAAGCATTGTTGAGCGCGGGTGGAGAGTTCCGTTGGTCAGTGAAGGCCGACGACGGTTCGACCAGTGTTTTCGCGGCCAACTCGCCGTTCACCTTCAACTTGCCCACGGGGACGCTACTCCCGTTACTCAACCCCGGTTTCGAGACGCAAGGCGCAAACGCTAACCTTGCTCAAAATTGGAGTACGGGCAATAAGCAGACGGATGACCTGCGTAAGTGCGGCGCGGGCTTCGGCGCGAACGGCTCGAACTGCTCATTCCAACTCAAGACCACAAACTCGTCTAAAATCAGCATCGTCAAGCAGCCACTAATCAATATGTTCCTCGGCAATGCTGGGGATACACTAACCCTGAGTGTCTATGTTCGCCAAACCCTCGTCGTGGCGACAAAAGGGATCATCAAAATCAAAATCACCTATCCGGGTGATGTCAATGTCCCATTGAAAATCACCTTGCCAGCGGGCGGAACCGATACATGGTCAGCAACACCACTGACTGTCTCCACGGTTTTGACCGGAACGCCCGTAAAATATACGGTTTCCGCCGCCGTCAAGAAGGCCGCCAAAGGAACAATCTGGGTTGATGACATCCAAGTGACATTGGATTAAACCAAATCTGGCGCGGGCAATACAAGGGCTTGTCCAACCGTAAGGGCATGGTGCGCCATGCCCTTACCGACCAGAATATGGGCGACTTCTAGCCCTGCATACGGGGACATCCCAACACCGGGGTGTCCCTGTCCTGTTATAAATGGGTCGCAATACAGATAGCCCGCGATGCGCTGAGGGATGGTCTCATCCAAAGCGCCCGTTATGACCTCTAGTGAATAATCGCGCTCGTCCGCATCCAACGCGACGGGCTGCGGCGCAAGTTCCATCCCCTTAATCTTATGGCCGAACACATTCCCTACGAGGTCGGCATAGTCCGCGACACCGTGCAACAGCGCCTGCCGTTGACTGGGGCGCACACGGGCGAGATAGATGGGCTTCATAATAGTCAGCGAAAGCATCAGATATTCCTCTTGACAGTTTGTTCGGAACATTCTTCGGCGGTCTAACGTCTCTCTCATAACGGCAAGTATAAACCAAGAGGGACTAACCCCATGAACCGCCGCACTACCCGAATTTTCTTAAGCGTTTTATTTATCTTGATGCTGGCCTTGACCGGCATCGTCGTCACCACCAGCGCCCAGACCGATCAGCCGCCGATTATTGATGTCATGCCGCCCGATATTGCCCCGATTTGGACGCCGGGCGTCTTCACCGACCCGTCATGGCTGACTGTCGATTTTCACCGCGTCAGCGCCACCATTAATGACCAACTGGCGACCACCGGCATCGACCTCCAATTCACCAACACGGGAGACGGTCTGGCCGAGGGGACTTTCGTTTTCCCACTGCCAGACAACGCCGCCGTTGACCGCCTGACCATGTTCATCAACGGTGAAGCCTTTGACGCCAAGATTTTAACCGCGACAGAAGCGCGAGAGATTTACAACGAAATCGTCCGCCAATACCGCGACCCAGCGTTGCTGGAATATGTCGGCACGCAGGCGATTCAGGCCAACGTCTTCCCCATCCCGCCCGGTGAGAGCCGCCGTATTCAAATCGACTACAGCCAACTGCTGCCCGTCGAGAACGGCCTCGTCGAATATGTCTATCCGTTGACCACCGCCCGTGTGGTCGAGCAATTGTCGCTCTCCATAGAGGTGACAGGCACGACCCCCATCGCAGCCGTGTATTCGCCCTCGCACCAAATCGCCGTCAGCCGCCAGAGCGAAACCAGTTTCCGCGCTGGGTTTGAGATGGTCAACGCTATCGCCGCGCAGGACTTCACGCTGTATTACGGCGTCGCCTCCGATACCGTCAACGTCAACTTGCTCACTTATAAGGAGAGCGCGGGCGCAGATGGCTACTTCCTATTGCTGGTGCAGCCGCCGTTGACCATCAATGAAGAGGACATCCAGCCCAAAGATGTCATCCTCGTGATTGACCAAAGCGGCAGTATGCAAGGCCAGAAGTGGACTCAGGCTCAGGCCGCCGCCGCTTATGTGCTGGAAAACCTCAACCCGCAAGACCGCTTCAACGTCGTGGTGTTCAGCACCGGCTTCCGCCAATATGCTGGGGAATTGCAATCGGCAGACCAAGCCAATGACGCCGTGCAGTGGGTCAACAGCCTGTACGCCGAGGGCGGCACGGACATCAATATCGCATTGCTGACCGCGCTGGGGATGGTTGATGTCGAACGTTCGGCCACCATCTTGTTCATGACCGACGGCCAACCCAGTGAAGGCGTGACCGAAATCGACTCGATTATCGCCAATGCCCGTGAAGCCGCCCGCCCCAATGCCCGTATCTTCACCTTCGGCGTCGGTGATGATGTCAACACCATCTTGCTTGACAGCGTGGCGCAAGATTTTGGCGGCACAACCGCCTATGTCCGCCCGACTCAGCGCATTGACGAGGAAATGGCCGGTCTCTACACCAAGATTAACTCGCCCGTCCTGAGCGATGTCGCGCTCGATTTCGGCGGCGTGTTGACCGAACTGCAATACCCGCAGACCGTGAACGACTTGTTCGCCGGGGAACAACTCATCCTCGTCGGGCGCTATCGTCAAGGGCAAGACGCGGTGACGGTCAGCGTCAGCGGCACAGTGAAAGGGCAAGCCACCACCTATACCTTCGATGACCTGACCTTCCGTGAAAACGCGGGCGGCGAGTCGTTCATCGCACGGCTATGGGCGCAACGCCGTATCGCCGAATTGCTGGACGAAATCCGCTTGAACGGCGAGAACCCAGAACTGGTCGAGAGCGTGGTCAGCTTGAGCGTGCGCTTCGGCATCATCACCCCCTATACCAGTTTCCTGATTGAAGAGGACGACATCCTCAGCCAGCAAGGGCGCAACCGTGCGCTGGAAGAAGCCGAGGCCAGTTTCGACGCAATGAGCGGTGAACAGGCCGGTGCGAGCGCGGTAGACGCATCCGTCGGCATCCAGACCATGCGATCCGACAACGCCGCGCCCGCCCCGATGTTAGCCGTGCCTGCTGGTACAATGTCCCCCGGTGGTATGGGTGGCGGCGGCTTCGCGGATGCGGAAGCACCGATGGATGCGGATGAGTTTGGCTACTATGAACCGACCAACGCGCTCCAGACCGTCGGCGACAAGACCTTCATCCAATTGGACGGCGTGTGGACGGATACCGAGTTCAAGCCGGACACCATGACCACCGAGAAGGTCGTATTCCTCAGTGATGAATACTTCGACCTGCTGGACAGCGTGCCTGCGCTAGGGGATTTCTTCGCCCTCGGAGACCGGGTTATCGCGCTGGTAGACGGCGTAGCCTACGAAGTAGTCATAGAATAGAACAAGTGATGAGTGATGAGAAAAAACGCCGACCTGAAAAGTTCTCATCACTCATACCTTTCAACGCATCACTCGCTTACAGGAGAACTCTCGCATGAGCGAACCCCAACCCATAGACTGGTTCACCCGCTTTATCATGATTTTCGTCGCGTTCATGTTGGGATTTCTCACCATCAGACAGTCCAGCACGACCTCTGGACGCCCGATGGACACCCCTGATGTCGCAGTCGCACAACCATCCGTTGATATGCCGATAGGCGTCTCGCCCGCAGGGCTGTCGGATGGCGCAAGCCTACACCTAATCGAAACTGTTGAGGTTGTCGTGATGGAATCTTTCCCAATGCAAGTAGCCCTAAATGTGAGCGGTTACATCCCTGACGGCTGTGCCGCCCCGACCCAAATCTTGCAATCGCGGGATGGTAATATGGTGATGGTGCGGGTTTTCCGTACCCTCCCGCCAGATGTGATGTGCGCGGCCATCGCCGCCATGTATAGCGATACCATCCACCTTGAGGGTGGTTTTGAGCCGGGGCATTACACGTTTGATGTCAACGGCGTGATAGTCGAAGTAGACTTATAGGCACACTAAGGAGAAAACCCCATGAAGAAGGGCATTGTTATGTTCCTCAGCCTTGTAGTTTTAGCGATGGGCGGCTTAAACCTCCAAGCGCAAGACAGCACCCCCGTCCCACCAACACCTGAGGGCGAACCCGTCACCCTACAGCCAGCCCCGGCAGATGGAGTCAGCATCACCATCTACAATCAAGGCTCGGCGCTGGTACAAGACCGCCGCACCTTCACCTTAGCGTCCGGCGAAAGCACCGTAGACTTCACCGATGTCGCCAGCACGATTGACGGCACATCGGTCAGCATCAAGTCCATCACCGACCCCAACGGCACACAGGTTTTGGAGCAGAATTACGTCTATGACCTCGTGGACACGTCCGCCTTGCTGATGCGCTATATCGACCAGAGCATCACAGTCACGATGAGCGACGGCACAGTCTATGCTGGAATCCTCCTCAGCGGCGCGTATGGCGACATCATCTTGCGCCAAGAGGACGGTCAAGTGGTCGTCCTGCACAGCGTAGATGCCCGTGATGTGCGCTTCCCGTCGCTGCCGTCCGGCCTCATCACCCGCCCGACGTTGCGCTGGCTGCTCAACAGCATGACCGGCGGCGAACAGCAAATGGAACTGCGCTACCTCGCCTACGGCATGTCGTGGACGGCGGATTATAACGTCACGCTGGCGCGGGATAACAAGTCGCTGGATGTCAACGGCTGGGTGACTGTGACCAACACCAGCGGCACGACCTATACCGACGCGCAGATAAAACTGGTGGCAGGCGATGTCAATCGGATCGTTGACCAGTATCCGGGCGAGATGTACGCGGATGGGATGGTGATGAGGGCAGCCGCCGCCCCGCAAGTCGAACAGCGCGAATTCTTTGAGTACCAATTGTATGAAGTCGCCCGCCGCGTCACGCTGGGCAATAACCAGACCAAACAGGTCGAATTCGTCACCCGTGCGGGCGTCCCCGCCAACACCTTCTATGTCTATGAGGGCGGCGGCCTGTTCTACGGCTATGGCGGCCCGATTTATGACCAGACCTACGGCAACTTTGGGATTACCACCGTCGGGACGTATCTGGAATTTAGCACGGCAGCCGACGGCGGCTTAGACGCCGACCTCCCGGCGGGGCGTATCCGCGTTTATCAACAAGATACCGACGGCTCGGCTTTGTTGATTGGCGAAAACACCATCAACCACACGCCAAAGGGCGAAAAGGTCGAACTTTATCTGGGCAACGCTTTCGACCTCGTGGGTGAGCGCACCCAGAAGGCGTTCCAATTCATCAGCAGCACGGTGGTGCAAGAGACTTATGAAATCCGCATCCGCAACCGCAAAGACACCGACACAGTGGAAGTGCGCGTACCGGAGCATCTGTACCGTTGGAGCAACTGGCAAATCTTGAACAGTTCACACGAGTACACCCAAACCGACAGCAGTAGCATCGAGTACCGCGTGCAAGTCCCGCCACAAGGCGAAACGGTCATCACCTATACCGTGCAATATAGTTTCCCGAAATAAAAACGGGTCTCATGTTCAGACTGTGTGAAATGACTGCGACTGTAGGGACGCCCTTCTGGGCGTCCGCCTGTTCCGAAAACGGACGGCAAGAATGCCGTCCCTACGCCACTCGATCTGAACATGCGCCAAAAACCAAGTAATGCGTTGAAAGTGATGAGTGATGAGGTATAGGCAACTCTTATCTCATGGCTCATCACTTTGGGCGTAAATAAAGCACAACCTCAATACATGGTTGTGCTTTCTCATCACTCATCACGCAGGACTCATCACGGTAGTCCTCAGCACCCCTAGAATCCCCGCCTCTAACTCCACCACATCGCCGGCTTGGAGCCACGGCCCTTGTGCTTTGGTCGTCTCCAACAGGCATCCCGTCCCCACAGTCCCGCTGCCGATGACATCCCCCGGATACAGTGTCGCGTCCGCGCTGGCGCGGGCAATCATCTCGCCAAAACTGTAATGCAAGTCGCGCCAATTGCCCTGTCCGGTGATTTGACCATTCACCCGCACGGTCATCGGGATGTCATAAACCCCGACTCTATCGGTTTTATACGGCGCGAGTTCATCCGGCGTGATGATCCACGGGCCGAGGCTGCTGGCAAAGTCTTTCGCTTTGGCAGGGCCGAGGCCGACAGCTACCTCTTGACGCTGTAAATCCCGCGCCGACCAATCGTTGAACAATGTATAACCGAGGATAGCCGCCTCGGCGTCCTCCGCACGCATATCGCGGATTTCCGTCCCAATCACACACGCGATTTCGAGTTCATAATCCAGCGCCTTCGAGAATCTTGGTGCGCGTACCGGTTGGTCTGAACCCAGAATCGACCCGGGATTGGAAAAATAAAATACCGGGATTTCATACCACTCTTTCGGCACTTCCCGCCCGCGATTCGCCATCGCGGTTTTAACGTGTTGCTCAAAGGCGTAAAAATCGCGCAGGGTATTGGGGCGACTGACCGGCGCGCACAGCGTCACCTCCGGAAACGGGAAGGCGGCATAGGGGATGTCGGTTTCGCCCGCTTTGAAGCGCGTATCCAACTGAACTAAGTCCGCATAGGTGGGCGACTGCCCGCTGTCTAACCAGCCGCGCAGCGACCCTGCGCGGATTTGGATGACGGTTTGGTTGACCAATAGGCCAAAGTACGAATTTTTTCCATCCTGCAACTTAAATTCAATCAGGCGCATGGCGGGCTAAAACTCCTGTGCAAAAAGAGAAATTCTATCACACCAACCGCGTCAGATAAGCACACGCTTGCGCGACAGGCGCGTCGGCGGGATAATCAGCATCAGCGATAGGAGCTGATTTAAGAATGTTTACACCCTCGCCTTTTGCGATTTTGCTGCATATTGAACATACCGGCGGTATGACGATGAAAGATGTGCTGCATCGGCAATACCCACGCGGCAGTTTTTATAATGCCAAGCGCGGTAAGCCATTCCAGCATTTCATCGACCTCGCCCCTGAACAGCGCGGCGCATATCGGGCGCTGATTGGGCATGTCTATTATGGCGTCCACGGCCTAATTCCGCGCCCATCCGTCTATCATACGTGGCTCCGCAGCCCGGTAGAGCGACTGCTTTCGACCTACCATTATTTTGGGCGAAAAAACAAATCTGGGCTACACAAAGCCTATGTGTCGGGCGAATTGCGATTCGAGGATTTCATCGAAATGCCGTGGTACACCCACGTCCAGCTATCACGTATTGTGGGCGTAACGCCTGAAGAATTCACTAAGCTCAAGGTTGAGAACATCACCCCCAACGCGCTCGACATCGCCAAGCAACACCTCACCGACGATTTTGGCGTGGTGGGGGTGACTGAACACTACGACGAAACACTGCTACTGTTGGCGAAAGCGCTAGGCTGGAAGTCCCCACCCTATTATATACGCCGCAACAGTCATACCAAAACCAACACAGCCGAGAACATCGCGCCACACCTGCGCCATCGCATTGAGCAATTGGCCGCCCCAGAGATAGAACTCTATACGTGGGCGCGTGAGCGTTTTGAGCAGTACCTCAAGGAATTAGGGTCAGAATTTGCCCATGAGGTCGCGACCTTCCGTGAAGGCAACACCCGCTTCAACGTTTACGCCAGCCGTGTTGAGCGCATTAAGTCACCCTTCCGCCGCGTATTGCGCCGCGCCCGCAAATTACTCACCCGTGGATAATCCTCATGATTGATGATACTCAGCCCGACCTCCCGCCCACACCCAGCGATGACGCCCAGCCGCCACCGATTCCGCCGTCGGAGGCGCTTGAGGATGATTTTGTGGACGCGGACTATGACGACCTTGACGACGATTATGACGACGAGGACGAGGCCTATCTGGATGAGTCGGACGACTTCATCCCATTACCCGTTGAGGCGCTAGGCGCAGCCGAAACCGCGCCGCTGGATTTTGACATCGACGCGGCGCTGGCCGCGATTGGGTCGCTGGGTAGCGTAATGTCCGAACAGGCCGCTGTTGAAGCCGCCGAACAGGAGCATCTCGACGCCGAGCGCCGCACCGAGGAAGAATATCAGCGCTGGGCGGGATCGTATCAATTCCCGCGCCCCGGCATGACGCGCATCCAAACCGGACGCCCGTCCTCGCTCATCCCAGCCGTCGGGCTGATTGGGTTGGGTGCGCTGGCGACCTTTGGCAGCACCCTGAATCTGTCCACCACCCCTGCCTTACTGGGCGCGTTGGCGCTGGCCGTGGTCGGACTTGCACTGGTCAGCTATTGGCTGTCCTCTAAGCGTTGGGCGAGGGGGGCGCTGTTCATCGGCCTGAGCGCTATCGGCGGCGCGGCCTTTATGATGTTCCCGACACTGCCCGCCCTCGCGCTGTTGATAATTCTGGGCGCGGCGCTCGTCCTGACCGGCCTGCTCAGTCGCCCGACCAGCGGCGGCCTGAGCGCATTGGGCGCGGGCGTGGTGATTGCGTCTGTGGCGGCGCTCGTCCTGCTGTGATATGCACATCGCCATTGATGCCAGCCGGACGACAGTCCCCAACCCCACCGGCACGGAGCGCTACGCCCTAGACCTCATCCGGGCGCTGATTCAGCTTGCGCCACAGCACCGTTTTACGCTGTATTTCCGCGATGCGCCCGCGCCGGATTTATTCCCCGCCTTGCCGCACGTCTCACATAAAATCATCCCGTTCAAGCGGATGTGGAGTCATGTCCGATTCGCCGCCGCGCTGTGGGCCGATAAACCCGATGTGACGTTCGTCCCGGCCCATGCGCTACCGTTCGTTATGCCGGGCAAAGCCGTCGTGACGATTCACGACCTCGGTTATAAATTGTTCCCAGCGGCGCACCCGCCGAAAGCCCGCGCCTATCTCGATTTGACCACGCGCACCAGCGCCGCCCGTGCCACAATCATCCTCGCAGACAGCCAAGCCACGGCGGATGATTTGACGCGCTTCTATGGCACATCGGCGGCCAAAATCCGAGTGGCCTATCCGGGGGTCAATACGCCGCCACGGGGGGATATTCAGGCCGTGCGCGCCAAGTTTAATCTCCCAGCGCGGTATTTCGCGTATATCGGGACGCTGCAACCGCGCAAAAACATCGCCCGACTGGTACAAGCCTTCAGCGCGGCGCGTCAAAATTTGGGCGGCGATGTCGGGCTGGTGTTGGCGGGCGGCAAAGGCTGGCTATACGACCCGGCATGGGCGGAAGGCGTCCCCGGCGTCACGCTGACCGGCTATATCAGCGATGAGGAAAAGGGCGGATTATTGCGCGGCGCACTCGCGCTGACCTTCCCGTCCTTATATGAGGGATTCGGCTTCCCAGTGGTTGAGGCGATGGGCTTGGGGACGCCGGTCTTAGCGTCCAACACCTCCAGTCTGCCAGAATTAACCGGAGCGCACGCGGTTTTGGTCAACCCGGAAGATGTCGAGTCCATTGCGGCGGGGATGGTACGACTCGCCCGTGATGACGCCTTACGCGCCAGATTATCGGCTGCGGAGATAGGTCAGGCCGCCCGCTTCACATGGGAGTCGTGCGCCCGCACGGTTTTATCGGCCTTAGAAGAAGCGGCTGCCTCATGAAAATTCTCGCCGTCCAATGGGCGGACATCGGTGATTTAATCTTGACGACGCCCGCGCTGTCAGCCTTGCGTGAGGCGCACCCAGCGGCGCATATCGCATTGCTCACATCGCCACACGCCGCGCCCATCGTCCAAAACACGCCGTTGGTTAACGCGGTCTATACCTTGCCGCGCTATGCGCCCACAGCCGACATGCTCAAATTGTTCTGGCGGCTGCGGGCTGAAAAATTCGACGCGATAGTCTTTTTCCATCACATCAGCACGCGGGCAGGCGCTTGGAAATACGCGGCGTTGGCCTATATCAGCGGGGCGAAACGCCGAATCGGGCTGGATAACGGGCGCGGCGGATTCTTGACTGAGCGCGTGACCGATACCGGATTCGAGCGTCATCACGCTGAATATTGGCTGGAACTGGCCTCAAAACTTGGCGCAGACCCGTCACCGCGCCCGTGTGTGGTCGCCCGCGAGTCGTATCCCATAAAAACATCCGCCTATCTGGTCGTGCATCCCGGCAGCGGCGGCTATAGCCTCGCCCGTCGGTGGGATGTCGATAAGCTGGCCGCCGCCGCTGACCAACTCGCATCACAACGCGGGTTACAGATGGTGGTGGTCGGCGGTGCGGGTGATGATGGCGCGGCGCTCATGTCTGCGCTGAAATCGCCCGCCCTAGACTTGACCGGCAAGACCACGCTCCCACAATTGGCCGATGTGTTGGCGAACGCTTCGCTATATCTCGGTTCCGATTCCGGCATATCGCACCTCGCAGGGGCGGTTGGGACACCTTCAGCCGTGGTATTCGGCCCGACCAATCCGGTGGCGTGGCGTCCGTGGAATATGAAAACCGACGCGGTGATTGTGCGTTCTGGCGTCGAATGTTCACCGTGTAGTTTTTACGGCCAGACGCTCGGCGCGCCGGGGGGGTGTGCCGCCCGCACCTGTATGAAATTGGTCACAGTGGCGCAAGTGGTGAACAGCGCCCCTCTCCCCCTAAATCTCCCCCCCCCACTGAGGGGCGAGGGGGACTTACCCGTCGAATATCGGGACATACATCACACCCGCAACCTATATCTCGGAATAGAAGCGTCAGACGGCACAGGTGATAAGAACCCCTCGCCCCTTGTGGGAGAGGGGTTGGGGGTGAGGGGTAAAAGCATCTCCATCCTCGGTTTGCCCGTCCACCCCGTCACTTATGACGGCCTACTGGCGCAAATCGGGCGCTGGGTCGCCTCTAAAGACCGGGCGCACCATATCTGCACGATCAACCCAGAATTTATGATGGTCGCGCAAACCGACCCGATTTTTAAGGCCGTGCTGCTGCGCTCCGACTTGAACGTGGCCGATGGCGTGGGCTTATTATGGGCGGCCAAACGCTTAGGCCATCCCTTGCCGGGGCGCGTGACCGGCTCTGACGGCGTACCCATCATCGCCGAACACGCTGCACAAGCAGGCTGGCGGCTGTTCTTCCTCGGCGCAGCGGACGGCGTGGCACAGGCGGCGGCGGGTGTGCTGATGGCGCGTCATCCCAACTTACAGATGGCCGGGGTCTACAGCGGTAGCCCGCGTCCAGAAGATGAAGATGCGCTGGTGGCTCGTGTCAACGACAGCCGTGCCGATATTTTGTTCGTGGCGTATGGTGCGCCGGGGCAAGACAAATGGATTGCGCGTAACCTACCACGCCTGAACGTCTCATTGGCGATGGGGGTGGGCGGGTCGTTCGACTTCATCGCGGGGATTGTGCCGCGTGCGCCGGGCTGGATGCAGCGGGCGGGGCTAGAATGGCTATACAGGCTCATCCGCCAACCGTGGCGTGCCAAGCGGATGTTGCGGCTACCGCGCTTCGTATGGGCGGTGCTGCGCCAGCAACAGGCATGAAAAAAGCCCCGGCATAACCGGGGCTTAGTTTTATCGTGCAAAAGCTCGGGGGTTATTCCGGCGCGACGATGTTCATGCCGATGGTGATATAGTCCACGTACACCGTGCTAAAATTTTCCGAGAAGTTACGGATGTTCACCTTCGCCAACTTGATCGTCTTGGGATTGAACGAGGATTCCGTTTCAAAGTAGATCGTCTCATAATCCAGCGCCGGCCCAGTACCCGTATAGGTGTAGCTAGTCTTGACGGCAGGCGACCCGTCCTTGAACGTGAAAGTGAAAGCGAAACGCAGGTTAATTTCGCCCTTAATCGGCTTGACGCGAGCGCTGAAGAAACCGTAATGCAGGTCTTCTGTCCCATAGCGGAATTCGGGGTTGATCACTTGGGTCAGGCGGGTTTTTTCGGGGTTGTGACCCTTGAATTGGAACGCGCAGTTAGAGCCGTTATAGCCCAAGTCACCGCAAACACGGGTATCTTTGGCCGCACCATTGATGACCGTCCAATAGGTGACAAATTTGGCGTAGCTGTCAAAATCGCCGCCAAAAACATACGTGTCAGCGAGGCGGGGTTCTGGTTGAGCTTCTTGAGCGAACGCGATACCCGCGGACAAAACAAGGATCAACAGGACGAAACTAATTCGGATAAGGCGCATGTGGAGTCTCCCATCAAATGTGTTTGGGTGATTGGTACGATAAACCTATGATACAACATCTGTCAAGATTTCGCTTGCCTAAACATTACGTTCTAGGGACTTTGAAACACAGTTAGGATAATCTTAAGCTCATAATGAGTAGAAAACGCCGGTGAATCGGCGCTTGTCGGGCTGTATCATGCGGTGCTACGATTGCACCTTATGGGTGTCCAGCACCACATCATCGCCGAGTCCTAATGTCCAGACCCAACATCCTCCTCATCATCCTAGATACCATGCGTCGTGACCGACTGTCGCTCTATCATGGCCCGCGCAACACATCCCCCAACCTTGATAGCTTCGCGCAGGGTGCGGCGGTGTATGACCGCGCCGTTTCCGCCGCGCAATGGACAGTCCCGTCGCACGCTTCGATGTTCACGGGTGTTTACCCGTCCGCCCACGGCTTGACCGAGGCAGACCGCGTGCTGTCCGAGCGCATCCCCACGCTGGCGGAACAGCTTCAGGCGTCTGGTTATCATACCGTCGGCTTCTGCAATAACCCACTGGTCGGGGTGCTGAACCACGGCTTAACCCGTGGATTCGAGTCGTTTTATAATTACGCAGGCGCGTCGATAAACCGCCCGTTCGAGCGTTCGATGGGCGCGCCTGTCGATGCGTTGGTGCGGAAATGGCGCGTGGTCGCACGCGGCCTCGGCAACCAGTTTGCGCGGCGTGAGTGGATGTTCCGCCTCTCGCTCCATCCGCTGTTCACGCCGTTGTGGACGCGGATGATTAACTATAAAGGCAACAGCGCCAACTCAATTTCCGACCTGATTGGCTATTATGAGCAGCAGCGGGCGGGCGGCCAAGAGCGCCCAACCTTCACCTTCCTCAATCTAATGGGGACACATCTGCCCTACCGCCCACCGCAGGCCGCCTTACGCCACATCGCCCCCGACCTAGACAAACAGGCTTACCCGTTCGTTGGACGTTTCAACGCCGACGCCGCACGTTGGGCAAGCCCAGCAGACCAGCCCGTGAAAGACTGGCAACAGCGCGGCCTCGAAGCCTTTTACGATGCAGAAATCTATGCCCAAGACCTTGAGTTGGGGCGGCTGTTCCGTTACCTTAAACAATCCGGAGCGACCAAAGACACGCTCGTTATCATCACCGCTGACCACGGCGAAGGCCACGGCGACCACGGTTATTTCGGCCACAGCTTTTTGGTCAACCAAGAATTGGTGCATGTCCCGCTGATTATCTCGTCCCCGGACGGTATCGGCGCGGGGCAACGCATCCCAGATAACCTCAGCACCCGCCGCATCTACCACACCGTTTTAGATGCAGCCGATGTCTGCCCCGATGACCCGTTAGCCTTGTGGAATACCGACACGGAAGGCGATACCGCCTACAGTGAAGCCTTCCCGCCCCAAACCTTCCTCGGCGTGATGCGCTATCGCAACGCCGCCCTGATTGACGCCCTCAGCCTGACTCAGGTGCGTCGTGCGATTTATCACGGTCAGCGCAAACTGACATTGGTCGGGGCGGACATCGACGCCCTATATGACCTCAGCAATGACCCGTATGAGGTGCATAATCTCATACGCGACCACCCCGCCACTGTCGCCCAACTGCGCGGGATGCTAGACCATTTTGTGAATGAAGCCGCACAACAGCGCGACGCGCTGACGGCTTTGGCAGAGGACGCCGCCCTAACGCCGCAGATGTTGGAACATTTGCGTGCGCTGGGCTATATCGAGTGAACCACTCAGGAGAACCACCCCCATGAATTTGGAAATCATCAAGCAGGCCGTCCGTCAGGCGGCAGCGCTCTGCACCACCGTGCAGCAAAATCACCTCATCTCCAACGAAAAAGCCGGCGCAGAACCCGTCACCATCGCGGATTACGGCTCACAAGCGCTGATTTGTGAGGCCATCTCCCGCGAGTTCCCATCTGACGCGGTGCTGGCGGAGGAATCCGGCGCGCAGTTCCTAGAGGTGGTCGATGCCACACAACGCGCCGAAATCGTAGCGCTCATCGGCCAGACCTTAGGGCGGACGGTTAGCGAATCGGATGTGGTGGATTGGCTGGATTATGGCAAGACCGCCACGGCTGACCGTATCTGGGTGATTGACCCTATCGACGGCACAAAGGGGTTTTTAGCGCTGCGGCACTACGCGGTAGCTGTTGGCATCCTCGAAAACGGCCTACCCGTCGGCGCGGTGATGGGCTGCCCCGCCTATCCGGGTTATGACGGCGGCGCCTTGGTTTGGACATGGGGCGGTGAGGTCTGGATTGAACCCATCGCGGGCGGCGAGGCCAAGCGTGTCGAGGCGTCTAAATTATCTGACCCGACTCACATCCGTATTATGGAGAGCGTCGAGAAGACGCACGGCGCGTTTGACCGGATGGCGAAGGTGCGCGAGTACGCAGGGCTGGTCGACTCGCCATTTGAGCGCATCGACAGCATGGAGAAATACGCCCGCATCGCCGCCGGGGATGGTGAACTATATTTGCGGTTGCCTCGCACCGGCAGCGGACGCCCTCATGCTTCATGGGATCATGCGGCGGGCGCGGCGTTGGTTTTGGCAGGCGGCGGCAGCGTCACCGATATTGATGGCACGCCGCTAGATTTCAGCAAGGGTCCCAATCTCCCCAATCAAGGGATGTTGATTAGCAACGGCGCGATTCACGAGCGCGTTTTGGCCGCCGTCCAACAACTTCTAGCCGAAGAAGAAGCGGCGTTGAAAGCCTAGCCAAAACCTACCGCAACCCACCGCAAGCCCTCTCCGTATATGATTCTAAGAACAATCAAACACATTAAATCTAACGGAGCTAACCCGCCATGTCCGACTCGAACAACGACCATAAATTTCACATGCACTTCGGCGACCAAAGCGTGAGCCTTGACCAAAAACACTTGCCGTATATTCTGTTGGGCGTCGGTGCGCTCGTCCTGTTGATGGGGAACATCGGTTTTTGGAACTTTTGGCCGTTGTTCGTCCTCATCCCCGGCCTCGGCCTGATTTACGCCAGCCGCCAATGCGAAGGCCGTAACGGGCTAGAACAATTCAAAGGCGGCGTCATTACTACCGCCACCGGCCTCGTCTTGATGTACCAGTCCATCACTGGTCACTGGGAATCGTGGGCGTACATCTGGGCGATTTACCCCTTGCTGGGCGCGGGCTTCCTTGAGTATTACGAGGGTAAGTTACTCGGCAAGGACAGCAAGGTGCGCGAAGGCATGGCGCAGATGAAGATTTGGTCGATTGTCCTCGTCGCATCGGCATTGGTTTTTGAGGTGTTCATCTTCCAAAACATCAGTTCAATCCTGCTTGGCCTGTTGCTGGTCGGCGGCGGTATCTACCTGCACAACCGTCGGAGTACCCCAGTGGACTTCGATGTGCTGACCAAGACCAAGAACGACGACATCAGCGTCGAGAAGCCCAAGCGTAAGGTCAAGAACGACGAGTTTGAAGAAGACGAAAACGCGGCCTAACCCACATCCTCAGCTTGAATGAAGTACGGACAGCGTATATGCTGTCCGTACTTTTTGTTTCCCAGCGAGACACGCCCATGAAAATGTTCTTCTTTGCCCTCGCCTTTTGCCTTTTTACCATCACCGCCTCAGCCCAAGCCCGACAGGATGATACGCCGCCGGTCATCACCGCCGAAACCGTCCGCGACCTACGCCCCGCCCGTGTCTCTGGCTGGACGTGGCCTACCCCCATCGAACTCGCTCCACCCATCCCGTCCGGCTGGTTCAATCTCAGCCCTGATGGTCGCACCTTGATTGCGGGACGTGGGGCGGCGGGCGCGACCTTCTGGGATGTCGCCAGCGGCCTTTACCTCAGGGCGTATGGCCTGAACCTCGAAGCTGACCCACTCGCACCGCCCAACCTGATTGACGCCCGCTTCTCGCCCGATAGCCAATCGGTGGTCGCGCTGCACGGCGCACCTTTGCCGGGGTGGGCGTATGGCGTGTTCGTGACCGAAGTCACCACCGGCCAACAGATTTCACTGCCCATCCCAACGACTTATGGCTACCCATTCCGCGTGTGGTTCGACGCCGAACAGCCGGAGCGCTATGTCTGGCTAGAGTTCCAGCCGGATTTGTTCGACCCATCTCTAGGGGCGCATCAAATCGGCAAATTCGACCTGATTAGCCAAAGCCTCCCGCCCGACATCCTCGTCCCATCCGGCCCAGAAAATGACCCAGACTCCATTGTCCGAATCGGGCGCATCCCCGCGCCGCTGGCGATTACTGCCACCGCTGAGGGAGTCGTCAAACTGTGGGATTTACAGACCAACACCGTCACAGCGCAAGTCAAATTGCCTGTGGCTCCGACCTTTGGCCGCGTCAACGAGACTGAGGGCGTTCATTTCGTCTGGCGCGACAGCACTTCGGACGGGCTACATCTGTTGGATTTTGAGACGGGTGAAGATGAATTCATCACGCAGTTGGGCGGCGACTATATCCAAGCGTTCATGATTACCCCGACGGCGGATGTGATTTTGGCCGTCCATCGCGGCGACACGCCGACGGTCAGCGCGTGGATTGTCGCTACGGGAGAGCAAATCGACCTCGGAACCTATTGGGACGCCTGTACCCGCGTGCCGGATATGGTCGCGTTCAGTGATGATGGGACTCGGCTGGTGATTGGTTGCGATGCAGGATTCGAGGTCTGGGAAGTGGCAACAAATTAGCGGATAGCGGCCTCATCGCTGTGATTCTCACGCGCACTGGCTTGCAGTTCCGCGCTCTTACCGATCGGGAAAGGGTCAACCGCCCCGCTTTCTGCGCCCATCATGTGCTGAATCTGGCGCAATTCTTCGGGAGACATATCTTGCAGCACGGCGAAATCGGGGTTGGTCTCCCGCGTGCCGAAGGCTTTATGGAAGGCGATACGCTGGAATTGTTCCGACGCCATATTCGCCAGAATCATCGCGCCGGGGTTGTAATCCTCGCTCACGAGGTCGCGCTGGCGCACCAGCAATAAACTCGATACCAAAATCGCCACGCCAGCCCATTGCGCCGGGGTGAGGCGTTCGCCCAGCGTCAATACCGATAAAATCAACGCGACGGCGATTTCGGCCACCGCCATAATCGCGGTTTGGGTACTGCCCAAAAACTTGACGCTGGCATACATCGCCAACCGCGAGAGCGCGGTGGTAATTCCGAGGATGATGATGGGCGGCACTGCCAGCACCGCGATTTCCGGAGTCAACGGTTGCCCTACCGCCAGCCAGACCATCGTCAAGATGACTGCCATCGCGGACAGCGCATAGAGCGCCATCGTCTGCGGTGGCACTTCATATAGCACGAATTGCCCCAGCACTAGCGTCCCCGCAAACATCAGCGCCGACCCCAACATCAGCCCGACGCCCACGAGGTCAATCTGGCGTTCGCCGAGCGTGGTCAGCACGACCAGCGCGATAACCCCCAGAGTCGCCCGTAATAACGTCCGGCGGTCAATGTGCGCGCCGCGCAAGTGCGTTAGCACCACCGCAATCACCAGATACATGCCGTTAATCAACTGAACCATGCCCGCGTCCAGCCGGACGAGGCCGCTGTAATAACACAATGCGCCCACGCCGTTGACCGCGCCAATGGTGATACAGCCCATCAGGGCGGCTGGGTTTGCGAAGATAAAGCGCCGGAAGAACAGTCCGTAGACCACCCACAGGACAACAATCGCCATAATTGTCCGCAGCGCGGCAACCCCAAACGAGTCCGCCCCGGCGCGGATTGCCATTTTGCCAAAAATTGGGGCGACCCCCAAAAAAATCGGCGTCAAGAGCGCCATTACAACGCCACGAACCGGAACAGGTTTAGAGGTGGTCTCCATCGCATTCCTCATAAGACGCCGATGATGTTACAACACTGAAATATAGTAACACACCTCTGAACTTTCAGCCTTCACTCTTCATACGTACTTGATGCGTAAACGATGAATAACAATGAATACCTTTCCGCCTGATGCGCTGTGTAAAAGCACCACCGACGACAACGTTTGCACCCAAATCTACCACTTAAAGGCTAATGTGAAATGAATTTACTTCCATATTCCCAGAACGAGCGGGCAAGCCTCGCCCCTACGCCACGTCCGTTGACGCGATTTTGTCCCACATCATCAGAAATTTTGTAGGGGCAGCGCTTGCGCGCCCGCTTAATATATTCTGAAATCATTGCTCAAAGGTGATTCATTCCATATCAAGCGTTAACTACTCAGCCCAATCATCTGATGGAAGAACTTCCCCACCCATCAGCCAATTTGACGCTCTACAGCATCAAATTGAGTGAAGAAACGATAGGCCAGTAGTTACGATGGATTACAGTAATCCGAGGCCGTATTTCTTGAGCGCCTTGTCCAGCAGAGTCGCGGTGATGTCGAATAGGGATGAGTTCTCGGCCGTGCGCTCGTCGGCGCGTTCACGTAGCATGACCTGAAACAGCGGATTGAATGACTTAATATCTTCGTCAGGCAACGTCAGTTCGTCATAGACCGCGATACCGGCTAGCACCAGTGGCAGATACACATCCTCAAACGTCAGTGGCTCGGCGTCCCCGCCGTCCGCGAGGCAGCGCTGGAACTTCTCGAACCATTGGTCGGCGTGCTGTTCCAACTCCTCTGGCGTCCCCAATTCCAAGCCGGTGGCGGCTTCAACCGTGTTCAGCGACCACATCAACGTGTCACGCAGCAGAGCATCATACGACGGGTCTTTGACGATGGTACGCACCATATATTTGGGGATGCGGTTGTCCTCTGCGACGGCGTTCAATATCGCAATCAGCCAGCGCAATTTGATCGGCTGACGATCCCGTATTTCTTGTTGAATCACCCGCAATACTTCATATTCTGGCATGGGGAGATAGGTGCGCCCGTAGCTGAATTGACCGGTGCAGGCATATTCGAGGACGTGAGTCAGCGCCCGCCCAATCAGCTTGGCCTCGACCTCGCTCAACACATAACCCGCTTGTTTGAAGCGCGTCGTCGTTTTTTCCACCAGCGGGGCGAGCATCTGGGTGCGGTCAAGTGAGATGAGAGCGTGCTGAGTGATATCATCTTTGTAGCGCTCAAGCAACGCAAGCGGGTCTTCGCGCAACTCCGCCCGCGTCCAGATCGTGCGATATTCCGGCTTGAAATCCGCAATTTCGGTCAAGCTGCCGGGTTGCACGATGACAGAGGGTTCTAGGGTGGCCGCGCCGCCCAGCATCCCTTTTTTGCCGCCGACAAATTTTTGCTTCGAGAGATTATCTATCAATTTGCGGGTTTCGACCTTCAACCCCGGCAGATAAATCTCGCTACCGCCTTCTGGGGTGCGGAGACGTCCGCCGCGTTCGAGCGCTTTCACGCCGCTGATGCTGATTGGGAATCGTAGCGCCCCCGGCGTGGTATCGCCAGCGCTGGCGACGGGCAAGAGCAACATCCCGACTTCCCCCGGCTGCATCCCAACCGAGATGCGTAAGGTTTTGGCGCTGAATTTATTTTTTTTGCCGCCTGCGTCCGCCGCCGGTAGCGTGAGCGCGACCAGCATCTCAACCGGCGAATCGACCATATTTTGTAATGCCACCAGCAGTCGGAAAGATTTGCCCGCCTTGACAGACATCGGTAGTGAGGTCGCCGCCGCTTGCACCGTGCCGATGTCTAGCCGTTCGCCGCTGGTGATAAAGCCGAGAATATCTGGAAAGTTCGCTACATCTGCCATGAAGGTATGCCGTGGGGTTTGAATAATGAAAGATAATTAGACTATACCATGTCATGGCGAATCGAGGGTGATTTTCAGCGATTTGGTAATTAGGGCGCGGCAGGTCAGCGTCGGCGAAGGCATCAGCGATGGACACGGCTCACCCAGCGTCAGCCGAACGGTATAGTACCCCGCCGCTGGGACGCTGATTCGCTCTGTGAGGTCGCGGTGACCATTCAGCGGCCATGCGCCAATCAGGATGGGGTCGCCGGTCACGGGGATGAGAATTAGCGTCAGGTCGCGCCCGTTCGCGCTCACGCCGCCGCTGAAGGTGATGTCCCCCGACGCTGGCATATAGAAATAACTGTCGGCTTGGGTGGCGGTACGCGCCGCGCCGTCCGGCACATCTGGGGCGGGCAGCGCGATAAATCCGGCGGGTTCAACCGTTTCCGGCACGCGATAAACCGCGAATCGCCCGCCTTCCCAGACCGGACTGCCCAATTGCAATTGCAGCCGGAGCGTCAGGCCGGTATCCATAAATTGCTTATGCGCGATGACGACATCAACGCCTTCTTGCTTGAGCAAGGCCGGGTCAAGCGTCCCTTCCAATAAGCCCAATTTGGCCGGGCTGACCGGCGTCCGGCGTGTGACCTGACCGGCGATCATCGGTTTTTGATAGCCGGTTTGCAGATAAATCGCTTCTTTGGCGGCCAATAAATTCCCAGACGGCACATGGAACACGGCGCGTAGATCTGCATCCGCGTTAAGGGCGACGATTTGGCGTGGGATGTTGGCTGGCACGCTGGGGAACGGCCACGCCGCCTGATATTCAAACACGATGACGGCGGCCAAAATCAGCATGACCGGGGTGCGCCATTTGAAGCGCCACAGGACGGACGCGCCATAGCCGACCAGCACCGCCGCCGCCAACGCCACCGTAAAATTAAAGCG
>Ga0163144_10004361_pt1 | contig 31881 bp, 22 predicted proteins | sample OliLak19BULKMAT1_FD_123175 | JGI IMG/M metagenome (GOLD analysis project Ga0163144, IMG submission 123175) | Freshwater microbial mat bacterial communities from Lake Vanda, McMurdo Dry Valleys, Antarctica - Oligotrophic Lake LV.19.BULKMAT1 | ecosystem: Environmental > Aquatic > Freshwater >... | reverse complement strand
ACGTCAGGCCGCCCAGGATCACCACCGGCAGCGCCTTCAACGCCAGCAGCGAGAGCGAGAACTGCACGCCGAGCTTGCTGCCCCAGATCACGCCGGCCACCAATGCCGCGAAGCCGGCCACGCTCCAGACGATGACCCACACCCGCGACAGCGGGATGCCGATCGACTGCGCGGCCTGGTGGTCGTCGGCGACTGCGCGCAACGCACGACCGGTCGAGGTGTACTGGAAGAAGAGCGAGAGTGCGATCACCAGGGCCGCCGCGATGCCTGCCGCATAAAGGTCCTCCTTGTTCACCAGGATGCCGCCTTGAAACGTGCTTTCGAGCAGGAACATCGGGTCTTTTGGCAGGCCGATGTCGATCTTGTAGATCTCGCTGCCGAACAGGGTCTGCCCGAAGCCATCGAGGAAGTAAGCAATGCCGAGCGTGGCCATCAGCAGGGTCACGCCTTCCTGGTTGACGAGCTTGGACAGCACCAGGCGCTCGATCAGCCAGGCCACCGCGACCATCACCACCATCGCCGCGGCAAACGCCAGCAGGTTGCCCAGCAGCTTGCTCTGGAACCCCAGCAGCGCCGGGAACCAATCGGAAAAGCGCGCCATCGCCAGCGCCGCGAACAGCACCATCGCACCCTGCGCGAAATTGAACACGCCGCTGGCCTTGTAGATCAGTACGAAGCCGAGCGCGACCAGCGAATACAGCATGCCGGACATCAGCCCGCCGATCACGGTTTCGAGGAACGGCCCCATCAGTGGCTCGTCCCCAGATATGCCGCGATGACGTCGGGGTTCGCGCGCACGGCGTCCGGTGTGCCGTCGCCGATCTTCTTGCCGTAGTCGAGCACGACGACGCGGTCGCTGATGTCCATCACCACGCTCATGTCGTGTTCGATCAGCACGATCGTGGTGCCGAACTCGTCGTTCACATCGAGCACGAAGCGGCACATGTCCTGCTTCTCCTCGACGTTCATGCCGGCCATCGGCTCGTCGAGCAGCAGCACCTTGGGCTCCATCGCGAGCGCGCGGCCAAGGTCGACGCGCTTTTGCAGGCCGTAGGGCAGGCGGCCGACCGGCGTCTTGCGGAACGGCTGGATCTCGAGGAAGTCGATGATGCGCTCGACCGACTCGCGGTGCGCGGCTTCCTCGCGCTCTGCGGCGCCCCAGCGGATGGCCTGCTGGAAGAGGTTGGTCTTCATGCGCAGGTTGCGCCCGGTCATGATGTTGTCGAGCACGCTCATACCCTTGAAGAGGGCCAGGCTCTGGAAGGTGCGGGCCACGCCCATCTCGGCCACCTGGCGCGAGTTCATGTGGTTGAACGTCTTGCCGCGGAAGCTGATGGTGCCCTGCTGCGGCGTGTAGACGCCGTTGATGCAGTTGAGCATGCTGGTCTTGCCAGCGCCGTTGGGGCCGATGATTGCGCGCACCTCGTGCTCGCGCACGTCGAAGCTGATGTCGGTGAGGGCCTTGACGCCGCCGAAGGCCAGGCTGATGTTCCTGACATCGAGGATGACGGCGCCGATGTGGCGCCCCTTGACCGCAGGCGCGGTCATCGCTGCGGACGCCATCGTGTTCATGGTGCCCCGTTGGCGTTCATGCCGCGCGCTTCAAGACAGGGTTGACCGGTACATCGGCGATCTGCAGCGTTGCCGAGACACTGCCGCTGCGGCCGTCCTCGAATTTCATCGCGGTTTCGATGAACTGCTCGCGCTTGCCTGCGTACAGCGCATCGACCAGCACCTGGTACTTCTCGCCGATGGCACCGCGCCGCACCTTGCGCGTTCGCGTCAGTTCACCGTCGTCGGCGTCGAGTTCCTTGTGCAGCACCAGGAAGCGGCTGATCTGGCCGCCGGCCAGCTTCTCGTCGGCAGCCAGGTCGGCATTGACCTTGCTCACGCAGTCGGCAATCAATGCACGCACTTCGGGCTTGCCAGCCAGGTCGGTATAGCCGGCATAGGGCAGGTTGCGCCGCTCGGCCCAGTTGCCCACCGCTTCGAAGTCGATGTTGATGAAGGCGCAGACGGTGTCGCGCTTGTCGCCGAACGCCACCGCTTCCTTGATGTACGGGAAGAACTTCAGCTTGTTTTCGATGTACTTGGGCGCGAACATGTCTCCGCTGCTCAAGCGGCCGACATCCTTGGCGCGGTCGATGATCTTCAGATGGCCGGTGGCGTCGAGGTAACCCGCATCGCCGGTGCGGTACCAGCCGTCGGCAGTGAGCACCTCGCGCGTGGCCGCTTCGTTCTTGTAGTAGCCCTTCAACAGGCCGTTGCTGCGCACCAGCAACTCGCCGTTGTCGTCGACCTTGATCTCGACGCCTTCGATCGGCACGCCGACCGTGTCGGCCTTCACCTGGTTGTCGGGCTGCAGGCAGACGAAGACGGCGGTCTCGGTGCTGCCGTAGAGCTGCTTCAGGTTGATGCCGATCGAGCGGTAGAACGTGAACAGGTCGGGCCCGATCGCCTCACCCGCGGTGTAAGCGACGCGAACCCGCGAGAAGCCGAGCGTGTTGCGCAGCGGACCGTAGATGAGCAGGTTGCCCAGGAAATACTGGACACGGTCGAAAAGACCCACCGTGTGGCCGTCCAGCACCTTCGGCCCGACGCGTCGGGCCACGTCCATGCAATGCTTGTACAGCCACTTTTTGATCGCGCTGGCGTCTTCCATGCGGATGGTGACGTTGGTCAGCAGGGCTTCGAAGATCCGCGGCGGCGCAAAATAATAGGTCGGGCCGACCTCTTTCAGGTCGATCGACGCAGTGGCCGCGCTTTCGGGGCAGTTGACAACGTAGCCGCAGGCCAGCCACTGCGCGTAGGAAAAAATGTTCTGGCCGATCCAGGCGGGCGGGAGGTAGGCCAGCACCTCTTCGGCCGAGGTCAGCTTGTCGAAGCGCGCCCCCGCCTGCGCCCGGTCGAGCAGCGTGAAGTGGCTGTGCACGACGCCTTTGGGGTTGCCGGTGGTGCCGCTGGTGAAGAACATCGCCGCCACGTCGTTCGGGTCGGCCTTGGCCACCTCGGTGTCGAACACGTCCGCAGCAGTTATGTCCAGCAGCGCGTCGAGCGGGGCCAGGCCCGGCTCGCTGTAATTTCGCAGCCCGCGCGGGTCGTCGTACCAGACGCTGCGCAGCCCCGGGCACTGCGGCCTTATCTCGAGCAGCTTGTCGACCTGTTCCTGGTCTTCGACGATCGCGAAGGCCACTTCGGCATTGACGATCGGGAACACGAACTCGGTCGCCGCGGCGTCCTGGTACAGCGGTACCGGCACGGCGCCGAGCGACTGTGCCGCGAGCATCGACGCGTACAGCCGGGGCCGGTTCTCGCCGATCACCACGATGTGCTCGCCGCGCTGCAAGCCCGCGGCTGCAAGGCCGTTGGCGATCTGCTTCACCAGGCCAGCGAGCTGGCGCCAGCTCAGCGTTTGCCAGATGCCGTACTCCTTCTCACGCAACGCCGGCGCGTCGGGCCGCGCTTTGGCGTGGTCGAGCAAGAGGCGTGGGAAGGTCGTTTGCACCGGGTCTCCAGACGGGCAGCGGCGTTGAGTCGCCGGCTTTGAGACCGATGCTAAGGAAAAGTTTGACGCCGAGTTGTCGTGATGACGACAATCCTAGGGTCGTCCCGGAGGGTGGTTTCCCGTGGGGTTGGCGCATCACCGGTACGTCGCCAGATGGATGCTGGTCTCCGTACCCCGAATTCCTTTCAACAGGCGCACCCGCTCCAGCACCTGCGACAGCTCGGCCATGGTGGAGGCGCGCAACTCGGCGAGCAGGTCCCAGCGGCCGTTGGTGTCGTGTAGCGTCGCGATGCCGGGCTCACCGAGCAGGTTGGCGATGACCTCGCGGGTCTGGTTGCCTTCGACCAGGATGCCCATCCAGGCGCGGATCTCGTTGGGCCGTGCGTCCGGGCGCAGCTGCACCGTGTAGCCGACGATCACGCGCGCGGCTTCGAGCTTGGTGATGCGGTTCGTGACGGTGCCGCGCGAGACGCCGAGCTTGGCCGCGAGCGCGGCCACCGGCAGTCGCGCGTCCTTGCGCAACAGCGCGATCAGGCGCTGGTCGGTGCTGTCCAAAAGCAGCGCGGCTTTGCTCATTTCGTCAGTTTAGTCTGACGGTATGCGCAATCAACCGGCCGATTCGCAACACTTTTGCCGCTTTTGATTGCCACGCAGCTTGGCGAGACTTCCGCTCATGACGCCGCCCTTCGACACTTCCACGCTTTACCTCGGCGCGCCCGACGTGGCCCGCATCGTCGCCCGCAAGGGGCTGTCGTCCTGCATCGCGGGCATCGCCGCACGCATCGAAGCCGACTTCAGGCGCTGGCCCGCATTCGACAAGACGGCGCGCGTGGCCAGCCACTCGGTCGACGGCGTGATCGAGCTGATGCCGGTGGCCGACCACGAGCGCTACGCGTTCAAGTACGTCAACGGCCATCCGAAGAACACCCAGCGTGGGGCCTCCACCGTGATGGCCTTCGCGGTGCTGGCCGACGTGTCCACCGGCGCGCCGCGCCTGTTGGCCGAGTTCACGCTCGCCACCGCGTTGCGTACCGCGGCGATGTCGGCGGTGGCCGCGCGCGCCCTGGCGCGGCAGGGCAGCCGCACCATGGCGCTGATCGGCAACGGCGCGCAAAGCGAATTCCAGGCGATCGCGATGCGCGATCTGGTCGGGGTGCGCACGCTGCGGCTGTTCGACGTCGACGTGCAGGCCACCGCCAAGCTGCTTCGCAATCTGCACGGCGAGGGGTTCGAGACGGTGGTGTGTGCCAGCACTGCCGAAGCCATTCTCGGCGCCGACATCGTCACCACCGTCACCGCGGACAAGACGCTCGCGACCATCGTCACGCCCGAGATGGTGCGGCCCGGTATGCACTTCAACGCGGTCGGAGGCGACTGCCCGGGCAAGACCGAGCTGCATGCCGACGTGCTGCGCCGCGCGGCGGTATTCGTGGAGTACGAGCCGCAGACGCGCATCGAGGGCGACCTGCAGCAGATGCCCGCCGACTTCGCTGTCACGGAGCTTTGGCACGTACTGGCCGGCGCGCATCCCGGCCGCACCAGCGCCTCGCAAGTGACGCTGTTCGACTCGGTCGGCTTCGCGCTCGAGGACTTCTCCGCGCTGTGTTTCCTCCACGACGCAGCGCGAGAATTGGCGATCGGCGACACGCTGGCACTGGTGCCGCAGCTGGCCGATCCGAAGGATCTGTTCGCCACCGTGCGCCGGCCCGGTTTCGCGCCGGCCGCGGCCCAGGGGGCGCTCGATCGGGTGGCCTGACGCGAGGTCTGGCCCGACAACTGGCCGACAATCTCGCGATGCGCTCCCGTTCGGCCACCGCAACCGCACCGCTGCGCCAGCGCATCCGCAAGGCCAGCAGCGACGAGTTGCGGCGCGTGCCCTGGTGGCCGCTGCTCGACGGCCCGCAGGCCGAGCGGGTGGCCCAGGACATCCAGGTGGCCGAGGCAGCGGTGGGAGAGTTCCTGTGCCGCATCGGCCGGCCGGCCACGCTCTGGCTGGGGGTCGTCGAGGGCCTCTTGAAGATGAGCAACGACAGCGCCGAAGGCGCGCCGATCACCTTCACCGGTGTGCCCTCGGGCGCCTGGTTCGGCGAAGGCACGCTGCTCAAGCGCGAGCCCTACCGCTACAACATCGAGGTGTTACGCAAGAGCATTGTGGCGGGCCTGCCCATCGCGACCTTCGACTGGCTGCTCGAACGCAGCATCCCGTTCAACCGCTACCTGATGAACCAGTTGAACGAACGGCTCGGTCAGTTCATCGCGGCGCGCGAGATCGACCGGATGACCGATGTCGACACGCGCGTGGCGCGTAGCCTGGGCGCGTTGTTTCATCCGGTGCTGTACCCGGGGGTCGGCGAGCTGCTGCGCATCACGCAACAGGAACTGGGCTACCTGGTCGGGCTGTCGCGCCAGCGCGTCAACGAGGCCCTGCATACCTTGCAAGGGCGCGGCCTGATCCGCATCGAATACGGCGGATTGCGCGTGCTCGACCTCGCGGGCCTGCAGCACGCCCGGCCGGGCTGATGCAGCTCGACCTCGAGCACTGCCTGAACCGAGGCGTGAGCTCGAGATCATCGCCGCCATCCTCGAAGCGGAAGTAATCGAGCGGATCCAGCGGCCCAGGTTGCGCGCCCAGGACGGCTCGCTGGCGGGTTATCGAGGGGCGGTTCGTGCCGAAGCGTCGACCCCGGCCGGCACACGGCGATAGACGCACTTGACACCGTCCCAGTTCGGGCTGATGCGGCTCAGGTCGATCTGAAGGACCAATTCGAGGTCCGCGCCGAAGTGCGGCGCTTTGCCGAATCGCAGATACTCGCCTTCGGGTGCCGGTGCCAATTGCATGTCAAATTGCCGCAGGTAGCGGCTAAACGGCAGCAGCTTGCCGTCCTCCCAGATTTCGACGAGCCGTCCGTACTCCGGGGGCAAAGCCGGGCGCAGTTCATCGGCGTCGATCTTCGCGATCCCGTCGTTTGTGAGGATGCGGCTCACTTCGCTCAGCACCGCTACCTTGTTGCCGAAATAAAGCCATGCGACCTGGCTGTACACCACATCGAAGCTGTCGTCAGCGTAGGGCAGTCCATCGGCGACGTCGGCATAGCTGATCGTCGGCAGCGGATCGGCGAGCGGCAAGCCCGGCACGATCAATCCGCGGTCGATGCCGGTGCGCAAAAAAATCTCCACATTGCCGTCACCGTGGTGCCGGTTGATCCCGTGCAACTCCACGCGCGCGCCATAGCGGTGCCGCAATTCGAGCAGGACGCCGCCGTAGCCGCAACCAAGCTCCAGGACGCGGACAACGCCCTTGCGGCGTAACCGTTCGTCGACATCATCGAACACGCCGCCCGCCAACCTGACGAGGTCCGCATGGTTGCGCGCCCGGAAGGGCAGCTTGGCCTGATAGTGGTTTTCGCGCATCATGAACACACCGTTCGGGTCATTCACTGGGTCCTTGGGTAGCGCTCATTATTAGGGTTTGACCGAAGATCATTGATAGCAATCTTGTCCTTGATAATGGTTCTGAAGCCAATGGAAGGAACTTCGATTGGAAAGTCGCCCAACACCCGTACTGCCGGCACGGCACGCTACGGTCAGAAAGAAGGGCGCGAGCACGGGCGAGCGGCTTAACGGCGCCCGGATTCTGATTTACAGCCACGACAGTTTCGGACTAGGCCACCTGCGCCGCTGCCGCGCGATTGCGCACGCTATCGTTGACCGCTTCAAGGGCGTTTCGGTCCTCATCCTTTCGGGTTCATCGATCATTGGCAGCTTCGATTTCCGCGCTCGTGTCGACTTCGTCCGCATTCCCGGCGTTATCAAGCTGCACGACGGGGAATACCAGTCGCTCGGCCTGCATATCGACCTCAGTCAGACGTTGGAAATGCGCGCGGCGATCATTCGGCAGACGGCGCTGATCTTTCGTCCGCACCTCTTCCTGGTCGACAAGGAGCCGCTTGGCCTCAAGGGCGAGGTCGCCGCGACGCTGCAGATGCTCAAAGCCATGGGTACCATGCTCGTGCTCGGCCTGCGCGACATCATGGACGAACCGGCGCTTCTGCTGCGCGAATGGGAGCGCAAGAAGGTGCTTCCGTCGCTCGAAAACCTCTATGACGAGATCTGGGTGTATGGCCTGAAGCGGTTCGCCGATCCGCTCGAGGGCATAAAGTGCCCGGCCAGGGTGCGCCGGAAGATGATCTACACCGGATACCTGCGGCGGACAGTACCGCAGATCACTGAGGTTCCCTCGCTGCCCCTGGGCGAGCAGCCTTATGTCTTGGTCACCGTGGGCGGCGGCGACGACGGCATGGCGGTCGTCGACTGGGTATTGCGCGCCTACGAGATGGACTCGGAGATCCCGCTGGGCGCGGTCATCGTGTTCGGACCTTTCATGCCCCCGGCGATCCAGCGACAGTTCCGCGAGCGTATCCAGCGGCTGCCGCACATCGCCGCGGTGACCTTCGACGGCCACGTCGAGTTGCTGATGGAACGCGCGATCGGTCTCGTTGCGATGGGTGGCTACAACACTTTTTGCGAGATCCTTTCGCTCGACAAGCGCGCGATCCTCGTGCCGCGGGTAGCGCCCCGTCAGGAGCAACTGGTGCGCGCGAAGCGCGCGGCGGAGTTGGGGCTGGTGCGCACACTCGACGGCACGGGTGACCGCGATCCCTTGGTGATGGCCGCTGCCTTGCGCGGCTTGGCGGAGCAGCCAGCGCCCTCGGAGCGCGGTGCGCAACAGATGCTGGGCGGCCTCGATCTCATCACCGACCTGGTCGCGGAGCATGTTGGCCGGCTGACGCCAATGCCCGCCGAGGCCGCTGGGATCTGACCGACTCCTGCCTCGGCGCACCGCAGCGTGCGGTCGGTGCACTCACCCGCGGCCATTGCCAATCCTGACCGGCGCCGTGCCATGACAGCCATCATGATCTACGTCCAGCACCTGCTGGGCATTGGCCACCTAATGCGGGCGCGCCTCATCGCCGAGGCGCTAGCCGGAATGGGCTACGACGTCCACCTCGTCAGCGGAGGAACGCCGGTCGGGGGTCGAATGCCGCGCGGTGTGCGTACGGTGCAGCTGCCGCCGATCCGCGTTTCCGACGCCAGCTTCTCGCCCCTGCGCGACGGCAACGGCGTCCCGATCGACGAAGCGTATCGGCAGACGCGGCGCGACCTCCTGCTCGCCACATACGAGGCAGCAGCCCCGGCCGCCGTCTTGTTCGAGACCTTCCCGTTCGGCCGCCGCGCACTGTGCTTCGAACTGGTGCCGCTGCTGGAGCGAATCGAGTCGACACGCCCGCGGCCACGTGTCATCGCTTCGATACGCGAGATCCTGCAGCGGCAGCGCAAGCCCGAACGCGAGCGCGAAATGCTCGGCTGGGCGCAACGCTGGTTTGATGCGATCCTCGTGCACGGTGATCCGCGTTTTGCGCGGTTCGAGGAAACCTTTGCGTTGGCGGCCGAACTCGCGCTGCCGGTGCACTATACGGGCTTCGTGCTCGCGCCCGGCGATCCGCCGCCGCCGCGCGATGCCAGTATCCGGCGCGAAGTCGTGGTGTCGGCGGGGGGCGGCGCGGTCGGCATTGCTTTGCTCGAAGCCTCGCTGGCCGCAAAAAAGCTTTCCCGATTCGGCGATTTGACCTGGCGCGTATTGGCTGGGTCAAATGTTCGACAAGAAGACTTCGAGCGGCTTCTACGCGAGGCGGGCCCGGGCGCGATCATCGAGCGGGCGCGCGTCGACTTCCCTTCGTTGTTGCGTCGTGCGTTCGTCTCGCTGTCGCAAGGCGGGTACAACACCGTGATGGACGTGGTCACCAGCGGCGTCCGAGCAGCAGTCGTGCCATACACCGACAACGGGGATACGGAGCAGCGGGTACGTGCGCTGCGCCTGCGCGATTTCGATCTCGCAGTGGTGATCGAAAGTGGCCATTACACGCCCGCGTTGTTGGCCCGCGCCGTCGACGAGGCGGGGTCTCGGTCGAGTTGGGGGCGCTGGGATTTCGACAGCGACGGGGCAGTACGCTCGGCGCAGCTCGTGTCCGCCATCATCGGAGCGGCGGCCCCGCAGTGGGTGGCGCCGACATCGTGAACGGTTGGCAGCGTCTGGAACGCGAACTTGACGCGTGGCGCGACCAAGGTCGGCGGGCAATGCTGTGGTGCCGCGACGACGACGCATGCCGCGACTCGCCCGCGCTGCAAAAGCTGCTGCAAATAGCCAGCGCGAGCGAAGTTCCGGTCGCGGTTGCCGCAATCCCGGCCGCGCTCGACCCCAGCCTCGTCGACGCTGTCGCGCGCTGCGCTCAAGTGACGATCGTGCAACACGGCTACGCACACCGCAACCATGCCCCGAGCGGAGACCGCAAATGTGAGCTTGGCGCGCATCGACCAGGCGAGGTCGTGATCACGGAGCTTGCCATCGGGATGGAGATCCTCGAACGTGTCTTCGGCGAGCGCTTTTCGGCGCTGTTGGTCCCGCCGTGGAACCGTATCGACGCGGCAGTAACCGCGAAGTTGCCAACGGCGCGGTTGCATGGCCTGTCAACGTTCGGGCCGCGTTCGGAAGTGCAGCCGGCCCCGGGCATCGTGCAATGCAATACGCACGTCGACCTGATTGCCTGGCGCAGGAATCGTGCCTTCATCGGTGCTGACGCCGCAATCGACCAACTGGTCGGGCACCTGCGGGCGCGACGAGAAGGCGGCGTCGACGCCGGCGAGCCGACTGGAATCCTCACCCATCACTTGAACTTCGAGCCGGCGGCATGGGAGTTCCTTGCGCTGCTGATGGCGCGCACGCGGCAACACGAGGCTGCGATCTGGCTCAATGTGGGTGAGGCGTTGCGCCTCGATGCTGCTGCGCCGACGGCTTCCGGCCCTACAACATGAACCGGGTGTGGTGCGGCATAGAGCCACGTGGCACATGTCGCGCGCGAGCCTGCCGCTTGCCCGACGGTGCGGATCGTCGGGCGCTTTGAGCGACGCGCAAGACGACCCTCACGGTGCGACCAGCGTATCCAGCAGTCGCGCCGCAAGCCGGTCGACGCCAGCATTCATCGAAAACTCGAGCGTGGTGCGGGCGAAGCCCGCTTCGCCAAGACGTCGCCGCAGCGCCGGGTCGGTGATCAGACGCTTCAGGGCTTCGGCAAGATGGGCGGGCGAGCGCGGTTGAACCAGAATTCCCGTGACCCCATCGTCGATCAACTCCGGAACGCCGGAAACGCGTGTCGAGACGCACGCAAGTTTCTGGCTCAACGCCTCCAGCAGCACGTTGGGTAGCCCGTCGCGGTCGCCGTCGGCGCTCACCCGACACGGCAGCGCAAAGATGTCGGCGGCACGATACGCGTCGAGCACCGCGGTGTGCGATTGGGGACCTCTCCAGTGCATCCGATCCGCCACGCCGAGCGCGTGCGCGCTGCGCTTGAGACCCGACAGCAACGGGCCGGCCCCGATGTGTACGCAACGCCAGTGCAGTTCGGGGCCGATCGAGGCGAGGGCGTGCAGCAGATCGTCGAACCCCTTCTTGTCCACCGCGCGGCCGACCGCGAGGATCGTCACAGGACTCGCGGCGTCGCTTCCGTCGACCATTCGAAGTGCAGAGTCTGGTTCGGGAAAGCGCGACGCATCGATACCGTGGTAGATCAGTTCGACCCGCTTGCCGGGGCCGGCGAGTTCGCGCAGGTGACGCGCGTTGACGTCGGTGCAGGTCGTCGTCCACGCGCTCGCGCGCAGCTTCTCGCGCTTTTCCCATTCGGGCGTCGTCCAGATGTCCTTGGCGTGCGCCGAGCAACTCCAAGAGAGCGCCCGCAGCATCGCCGCGTAACGCGTGACCGACGCGGGCGTATGCAGGAAGTGCACGTGCAGGTGTCCGACAGCGTGCGGCAGCTCCGTCGCCAGGACGAGCGCCTGCCCGAAGCGACGGACCCGGCCGCGCGACCGGTCGCGGGACAAGTCACGTAGCCAAATCGCGCGGGCGGCGCGGTACGCGGGCAGTCGTCGGGCAGCGAGCCACGCGCGCCAGACGCGCAGCGGCTGCCAATGGAGATACTCGGGAAGATACGTGACGGGCGCCTTGATCTGTGCGTGGATCGGATGCACTTCGGCGTCGGTGGGATGGCGCAGCGAATAAATCAGTAGCGACAGACCGCGCCGCTCGAGGGCCAGCAATTCCTGCGCAATGAAGGTTTCCGACAGTCTCGGATATCCCTTGAGAACCACCGCAATCACGCGGGGCGCGAGCGGTCCATCCATCCCGATTCCGTCCTCTGTTGCGAGCGCCTGCCGCCGCGAAGGATCCGCAAGTGGCCCGCGCTGGCCCGGCGCCAACGCACCCTGCGTCACTTTGATGCTAGCACCTGACATGCGTCGAGCGGGTTCGCTGCGTAGCGCTCAGCGATACGGATCCGCGGCGTCGCGCAAGCCGTCACCGAAGAAGTTGAAGGCCAGGATCACAATGATGACGGGCACGACGGGCAGCATCAGCCACGGATAGAGCGCGACGACGTTGATGTTCTGCGCCTCATTGAGAAGAACCCCCCAGCTCGTGATCGGCGGGCGCAGTCCGATGCCTAGAAAGCTGAGCGCCGTCTCGCCCAGGATCATGCCCGGGATCGACAGCGTTGCCGAGGCGATGAGGTGGCTCATGAAGCCCGGCAGCAGGTGTCGCGCAATAATGCGCCGCGGGCGCGCGCCCATCAGACGCGCGGCTGTACAGTAGTCCTCCTCGCGCAGGGCAAGCAGCTTCGAGCGGACCGACCGCGCGAGGCTGGTCCAGTCGAGCAGCGCCAGTATTCCCGTGATGCCGAAGTAGACGAGCAGGGGACCCCAGGTAACCGGCAATACCGCCGATAGCGCCATCCACAGCGGCAGCTCTGGAAACGAACGGATGACCTCGATCACCCGCTGGATGATCAGGTCCGGGAGCCCGCCGAAATAGCCGGCGATCCCGCCGAAAACAATCCCGAGCACGAAACTGAGCGCGATGCCGATCAGACCGATGGTGAGCGATATTCGTGCGCCATAGAAAATGCGCGAAAGGACATCCCTTCCGAGACGGTCGGTGCCGAGCAGAAACAGCGTGGCGCCCTCTGCGGGACACGTCAGGTGAAACGACATGTCGACTAGCCCCCAAAAACGATAGGGGTCGCCGCTGCAGAAGTAGCGCAAAGGGTACCTGCGCGACGTGTCCTCCCAGTATTCCCTGCGCAGCGTCTCCATATTGAGGGTCTTCTTCAGTTCATAGACGAAGGGCGCGACCAGGCGACCCTCGTGGATCAGGTGCACGCTTTGGGGTGAGGCGTAGATGAAGTCGGCGTGCCGCGTGTGCAGGTTGTATGGGACAAGGATCTCGGTCATGAGCGCCGACCCGTACATGAGCAACAGCACGATCGCGGAGACGACCGCCAGTCGGTGGCGCTTGAACTTCCACCACATCAGCATCCACTGCGACGCGAGGTAGAAGCGCTCCTGCTGGGGCGTCAGGCGCGTCGCCGACGTGGCATCGAACGGCGCCTCGGAGACGAAATGCTCGAGTTCGCGCGCTGACTGGGCGATAGCGGGCGGATTCATCGCGTGACTCCGCCTTGAAGCCGGATGCGCGGGTCGAGCGCCATCAGCGCCAGGTCAGAGACAAGCACACCGACGACGATCATCAGCGCGAGGAACATCAGGAAAGACCCGGCGAGGTACATGTCCTGGCTCTTGAGTGCGTTGAGCAGCATCGGTCCGGCGGTGGGCAGCGACAGGACCACCGCCGTGATTTCCGTCCCGGAGATGATGTGCGGAAGGATGCTGCCGATGTCCGAGACGAAGAAATTGAGCGCCATCCGAAGCGGGTACTTGTACAGCACCTTGCGCGGCGGCAAGCCCTTGGCGCGCGCGGTGACCACGTATTGCTTCTGCAATTCGTCGAGGAGGTTGGCGCGCAGACGACGGATCATGCCGGCGGTCGAGTGCGCGCTGATGATGATCACCGGGATCCAGCTGTGCTCGAGCACTGATCGCGCCTTGGGCCACGTCCACGGCTTGCCAACGAATTCGGGGTCCATCAGGCCGCCGATGGACGTCTCGAACCACACGTTGGCCAGGTACATCATGACCAGCGCGAGCATGAAGTTCGGGATGGCGATGCCGAGGAAGCCGAGCAGCGACAGGCCGTAGTCGCCCCAGCTGTACTGGTGCGTCGCCGAGTAGATCGCGATCGGAAATGCCACGGCCCAGGTGAAGACGATCGTGATCCCCGACACGATGATGGTCAGCAGCATGCGGTCGCCGATCACCTTGCTCACGGGCAAATTGAATTCGAACGAGTAGCCGAAATCGCCGTGCAGCATCCCCCACGCCCAGTACAGGTACTGCTCGACCATCGGCTTGTCGAGCCCGTATTCCTTGCGCAGGAACGCGATCTTCTGCGGATCAACGGATTCGCCCTGCGCCTGCAGCTCGGCGATGTAGCTCTCGAGGTAGTTGCCCGGCGGCAGCTGGATGATCAGGAAGACGATGATGCTGATCGCGATCAGCGTCGGGATCATGAGCAGCACTCGATTGATGACGTATCGCAGCATCAGCGGCGTCCCTTGGGATCGAACCAGAACGTATCGGGGTGGTAGAGCCCGAAGTACGCGCCGGGGTCCCAGCTGTAGATGCCCTCGGTCGGCACGTTGCGCAGCGCGTTGCTCACGACGACCGGCTGCAGCGCCCGCGTGACGACCCCGATCGTGAAGACCTGCTGCGCGTGGATGTCTAGCATGCGCAGCCAGATCTTTTCGCGCTCGGCATCGCTTGCCGAGACGCGCCACGCATCGTACAGCTCCACGAGCTCGATCGCCTCCGCCATGTCCGGCGCTTGCCCGCCCTTGCGGTTGTTCTCGTAGTACTGCCCCCACATGGGCCACTGCAGCTGCTCCTGCGCGGTGGGGGAAAGCTCACGCGGGCTCATTTCAGGCGTCGGAATGCCGTTGTCGAGGCCCGTCCAGACCGACATCATCGACTTGCCGGAATACACACGCTTGCGGAACACCTCGCGCTGCGAGGGCCGGGAGAAGAGTGCAATACCGATCTTGCGCCAACTGTCACGGACGAGCTCCAGCACGTCCGTTTCTTCGGTGCTTTCACCCGAAGTGTCGACGACGACCTCCATCGGACGGCCGTCAGGCAGCAGGCGCAGGCCGTTGGCGTCGCGCTTGGCGAGGCCGAGCTCGTCCAGCAACGCGTTGGCGGCCTTCAGGTTGAACCCGATCCAGGCTTCGCGGAACTCCGGTCGGTACAGGGGGCTGCGCTGCAGCACGGTGTTGCTGGACTCCTTGCCGAGTCCGAAATACACGACCTCGTTGATCTCGTGGCGGTTGATCGCGAGGGAAAGTGAACGGCGAAAGCGGACGTCGCGCATCAGCCGCCGCCAATGCGGGTCATCGACGTTGAGGTTCGGGTACAGCGCGATCTGTGATCCGAGCGCCTTTTCCCATAGCTGCACGCGATACTTGTTGCGCTTCTCGTTCTGCTTCAGGAACGTGTAGTTGTCGAAGCGCAGGTAACGCGCCTGCAGGTCGATGTCGCCTGCGCCGGCCTTCGCCGGAATGAGCTTTTCCTCGCTGATCGCCACGGTGACTCGGTCGATGTAGGGCAGCTGCCGGCCCGAGGCATCGACACGGTGGAAGTAGGGATTGCGCACGAGCACGAACCGGGTCGACGGCAAGGGCGTCGTGTTCATCCAGGGTTCCAGCGTGGGCAGATCGGGGTTGTCGAAGCGGTATTGCTCGTCCTTCTTCTGGTGCAACCCCGCCCAGCTGCGCGAGCCCGCGACGATCGCCTGAGCATTGGCCTTCGCGAGACCGATGTACTTCGCGTGGAAACTGCGCATGTAGTGCGCGGGGCGGTAGATGTACAGGGGGCTCGGGCCCGCGAGCGCCGCGAGGAATTGCGGGTTCGGCTCGTCCCAGCTGTAGCGCATCGTCGTGTCGTTGAGCACTTCGAAGCGCGGGCCGCGATTGCGCACCATCAGTGCTTGCGGCAAACCGAACGGCGACAACTCCTTGTTGTTGACGACGTCCTCCCAGTAGTAGCGGAAGTCCGCCGCGGTGAACGGCTGCCCGTCCGACCACTTATGGCCGCGCCGCAGGTGGAGCGTGAACACCCGACTGCCTTCGTTAACGATCTTCTCCAAAATGTCGGGAACGATGCGCAGCTGCTCATCGTAGCCGGCCAGCCGCGAATAGCCATAGACGACCATCATCCGGATGTCGCGGTCCTTCGCCATCAGCATGCGCATCTCGCCTCCGTAGGCCCCTTGCGTCCAGTTCGGTCGCTTCAGGTCCACGACCAGCGGCGGATTCGGCAGGCGGCCTGCGAGTGGCGGAAGCTTGCCGGCGGCAACGTCTGGCTGCAGCATTGGCGGTTCTTCCGCACCGGCCGGGCACGCCAACATTAGCGCGACAAAGAGCGAGCAGGCGAACCGAGCGGTGCGCGCGATCATGCAATCATCCTTTGGTGGTGGTCGCCCGGCTGGATCCGCACGCGGTGACCATCGCCGATGTCGACGAGCTCGCCGGCCCCCTCGGCGGTCCACGAGAACGGAACGCGCCACTCCTGCGGGCTCCTCGCGGCGCCGCCGAGCACGGCGGCGAGGTCGAGCTTGCGCTTGAGATCGGGGTAGGGCACCGCGGCCAGCAGGCCCAGGGTATAGGGGTGAACCGGGTTGCGGAAGAGCACCTCGCGGGGCGCGATCTCGACGATGCGCCCCGCGCACATCACGGCGATGATATCGGCGATGTAATCGACCACCGCGAGGTTGTGCGAGATGAAGAGGTAGGTGAGGCCGAGCTCGGCCTGCAAGTCCTTCAACAGGTTCAGTACCTGGGCCTGGATTGACACGTCCAGTGCGGACACAGGTTCATCGCAAATCACGAGGTCGGGCTTCAAGGCGAGCGCACGCGCGATGCCGATGCGTTGCCGCTGGCCGCCCGAGAAACTGTGCGGATAGCGGCTGAGGAAGCGCGGGTCGAGCCCCACCAGACGCATCAACTCCTTGGCCATCTCGGCCCGGTAGTCGGCGTCGCCGACGTTGTGGATAACGAGCGGCTCGCGCAGGATGTCGAAAACGGTCATACGTGGGCTGAGCGAGCCAAATGGATCCTGGAAGATGTACTGCACACGCCGGCGAAACTGCGTCAGCGCGGAATCATCTGCGCGAACCACGTCGATCGTCGTGCCGCGATCGTTGTAGAGCACTTCGCCGCCGTCGGGCTCGATCGCGCGCATGATGGCTTTGGACAGCGTCGTCTTGCCGCATCCACTTTCTCCGACCAGGCCGAAGCACTCGCCGCGCCGGATCGAGAAACTGACGTTGTCGACGGCGTGGATCGTGGGCTGCATGCGCGTACCGATCAGGCTTGTGCGCGGAACGAACGTCTTGCTCACGCCGCGCACCTCGAGATGGATCGCGGCAGCGTCGGCAGGCCACGGCTCGACGTTCTGCACCAGGGCACCGGCATGGTGATCGATCGCGCGCACCGGCACGAGTCTTTCTCCGGGCTTCATGTCGAAGTGCGGGACAGCCTGCAGCAAGGCGCGCAAGTACGGATGCTGGGGTCGCTCGTACAGGTCAACGACCGAGCCGTGTTCCATCACGCGGCCCTCGTAGAGGACGACGACCTCCTCCGCGAGATTGGCCACCACCCCGAGATCGTGGGTGATGATGAGCACCGCCATGTTGAGCTCGGCCTGAAGCTCTTTGATGAGCGCGAGGATTTGCGCCTGGATCGTCACGTCTAGCGCCGTCGTGGGCTCGTCGGCGATCAGCAGCGATGGCCGACAGACCAGCGCCATTGCAATCATCGCCCGCTGCCGCAGGCCGCCGGACAGCTCGAACGGGTAATTGCGCAGCGCTTGCGCCGGATCGGGGAAGCCCACCAGGTGCAGCATGTCCTGAGTCCGGGCGATGCCTTCCTTGCGGCCGACCTTGTGGTGCAGGAACAGTGCCTCGCTGACCTGGTCGCCGATGGTGTGCAGCGGCGACAGCGATGACATCGGCTCTTGAAAGATCATCGAGATGTGGCGGCCACGTATCCCGCGGATGACCGGTCCGTCGGTCTCGAGGCGGGTGACGTCGATCGGCGGCTTGGAAGAACCGGTCTGGGCGAACAGGATTTCGCCCGACGTGATGCGCGCAGTTCTGGGCAGGATCCCCATCATGGCCTGCGCCGTGACAGACTTGCCCGATCCCGATTCGCCCACCAGCGCCACCGTCGATCCGGCCCTGATGCGAAATGAAATGCGGTCGAGCGCCGGCATCACGGTGCCCCTGTTGTCGAACTCGACCGACAGATCGCGCACCTGAATCAGGTCTTCCAACGGGTACTCCTTTCCATGCATCGATGCGACCCGCCACACCGGGCAGCGCAGCGGCGCGTGGACCTGCTCATGCAAGTGTCGATTCCACAAAGAGGAACATCTTCTTCTGCGACGCGCGCAGGAGTCCCGGTGCGTGACGACGCTTATCAGCCGACACCCCAACCCGCTCCGGACGCCACCGTGCCGGTACAGAGAATGCCTGTATCAGGACGTGTCGTCGAGTCCCCTGCGGCATCAAGGCGGGGCAGGATTAACCCTCGGAGCCGGTTCCCGGCAAGCGAAGTCAGGCGGGCATGATTGCGCCGACGTGTGCCGGCATTGCCTACGGCCGCCGATTGACGGCCGCGCCGACTGGGGCCAGGGGTTCGGTTCTTGGGCACGCGCATATTGCTTCGTCGAATCGACTGCTGACCTGCTCGCAGGCTGCACTTAGCTCTTGCGCGGGTTTGCCTAAAGTCCACCGCGCGCAAACACTGCCTTCAGGTTCTTCGCGGCGTTGGCGTATCCACCGCCACCTCCATCCACGAAGTGCGTCCAATGACTCAGGAATCGCGGCACCGGCGATCAATTCGGGGGCGCCGTAGCCCCTGACGGCGGTCTCGAGTCGAACGACGCCACCGCCGAGGAAGACGCCGAAACTGTTGCCAGGCGAGGGCTCATAACGGCCAACCTGCGGGCGAGAGTCCCCTTTGGCAGTCTCGCCGTCTTCATCTTGCCAAGCATAGCGCTTGGGTCGAAGTACATTCAATCGCCGCAGCGCGATTGCCGGCACCACGCCGATCAGCGCGGCCGCCAGATGTGTTTTCGCCCGCCTGTCGCGCCGCAGCAGACCCGCAACGAAGACAAAGCTGACGAAGCCATAGACCAGTCCGCTGGCGCCAAAGTGGACCGAGTCTCTGCCGAACAGCCAGACCACGATGCCGGATCCAAGGTACTGTCGTGGCTGTAGATAATGATGCGTGCGGGGTTAAGTTTCTTCGCCATGCTCGCGGCCGCCCTTGGCGGCTGAGACTGGTGGCGACCGCGTATAGCCCGACCATCCATTGGCAGCCGCCGACACTATTCAAGACAAGGGGCTCATGTACGATCAACGACAAGCGTCAGTATTGCAGCGTGACGTAGGCCTGCCCCAATGCACAACAGCCGGCCGGCAGGAAATCCCACGAAACCCTGCGATGCCCATGGAAAATGGCGAAAACGAATCGCTTGTCATGCCCGGCAGTGGGGGATCGGCATGAGCCGCCTTGACAGTTTCATACGCCGCATGCAGGCGCAGCGCGATTGCCTCGACATGCTGGCCGGACTTATCGGCGCCGTTCCCGGGCCGGTGATCGAACTGGGTCTAGGTGACGGCCGGACCTACGACCATTTGCGTGGCATCTTCCCCGACCGCGCGATCTTCGCCTTCGACCGTCGAAACGCCGCTCATCCGGACTCGGCGCCCGACGCGGACCACATGATCCTGGGGGATTTCGCGCGGATGTTGCCCGCTGCGCTGCATCGGATCGGCCGGCCGGCGGCGCTGATTCATTGCGACTTCGGAAGCAGCGACCGGAGTGTCGACGCGCAGGTCGCGACCGCCATCGGGCCGCTGCTCGTGCCGTTGCTGGCGCCGGGCGGGGTGGTGGTGAGCGATCAATCGCTGCCCGAGGTCGGCTGGACGCCGCTGGCTCTGCCGCAGACAGTCGCGCCAGGGCGCTACTTCCTATGGCGGTCGGCGTAGAGGGCATGTATTTCAATCTCGCGAGTTTGCAACCGGGCCCTTGATCCGTCCCTTGCAAGCCTGTTTTCCTCTCCGATCGCGTAACGTCGCTGAAATCGGTGAAGACCGGCAACTCGGCGTAGAAGCGGACGCTCGTCACGCTGCCTTATGCCACGAAGCGACCGGCCCGGACGAGTACTCGGTACGCTCGCATCGTCCGATCGCACTGTGAACGAACGTCGATCCGGCGTCGTGCTGCGGCACGGTTCTCCCTCCCGGGGCTGAAAGCGCTTGTGCGCCGTCCCCTCGCCGGACTAGGATCGCGGCCGGCGATTGGGGCGCGCGCGTCACGGCACGCCGGGAGGGCGCCGTCGGCGCCGCACCCGATGCGACCGAGCCCGAGCAACCGGAGTCGCTCCCACGATGACAGCGCCAGAGACCGTCACTGCGACCGGGCACCAGGGCACCACCGCCCCGGACGACGAGTTGCGGCTGCCGCCGCGCGTGGTGGACGGCATTCAGCGTCAGCAGGCGTCGAGCGAGGTGCTGATCGGCTGGGTGCAACTGGCCATTGTGCTGATCTTCGCCACGCTCTACACGATCGCGCCCAAGACATTCACCGCCGAAGCCGATTTCGCGCCGGTGCCGTGGGCACTCGCGATCTACTTCACGTTCACCGTGGTCCGGCTGCTGCTGGCCCATCGCGGCAGTCTGCCGGACTGGATGCTCTATCTCTCGGTGGTCGTCGACATGGCCCTGCTGATGGCCCTGATCTGGAGCTTTCATCTCCAGTACAGGCAACCCGCCTCGTTTTACCTTAAAGCGCCGACCCTGCTCTATGTCTTCATCTTCATCGCCCTGCGCGGCCTGCGCTTCCAGGCCCGCTTCGTGATCGTTGCCGGCCTGACCGCCGCCATCGGCTGGTTGCTGATGGTGGCGTACGTGATCACGGTCGACCCCAGCAATTCGATGATCACGCGCAACTACGTCGATTACATGACCTCGAACAGCATCCTGCTCGGCGCCGAGTTCGACAAGGTGATCTCGATCCTCCTGGTCACGGCAATCCTGGCCGTCGCCGTCGCACGCGCACAGCGCCTGCTGATGCGCTCGGTGGAGGACGCCAGCACCGCCCGCGACCTGTCGCGCTTCGTGCCGTCCGAAGTCGTGCGGCGCGTGCGCTCGTCCGCACAGGGGGTGGTCGCCGGCGAGGGCGAGGTGGCCGTGGCAACGATCTACTTCAGCGACATCGAGGGCTTCACGACGATGTGCGAGTCGCTCGAACCCAAGCAGCTGATCAAGACCCTCAACGAGTACTTCTCGGCGGTGGCGGAACCGATCGAGCGCCACGGGGGCACGATCACGCAATTCCAGGGCGACGCGATCCTGGCGAGCTTCAACCTGCCGGGGGCCGACCCCGACCATGCAGCCCACGCCATCCAGGCGGCGATCGAGACCCAGCAATTGCTCGCGCGGCGCAGGTTCGGCGACGGTATCGTCCTGAAGTCCCGCATCGGCATCAACAGCGGCACGGTCGTCGGCGGGCTCGTCGGCACCGAAACGCGCCTGGGCTACACGGTCCACGGCGACGGCGTCAACCTCGCCGCCCGCCTCGAGCAGCTGAACAAGGATTACGGCACGCGCATCATCGTCTCCGAAACCACGGCCGAGCTCGCCGGCCGCAATCGCTTCTCGTTCCGGCGCCTGGGCGACGTCCAGGCCCGCGGGCGCAGCACGCCCACCACGGTCTACACCGTCGAGTTCGACTGAAGCCCGCGTCAGCCGACGTCCCGCGCGCGAAGGTCTTCGATGTGACGGGCGATGTTCCCGCGCGCTCCCGCTTCGCAGCGGCCGCGGAACCACGGGCTGAAGAACAAGATCGGGCGCGCCAGCAACGAGCGCAGGAAGCCGATGTGCTTGGGGTAGAAGTCCCCGTCCGGCAAGTGCGCGAACTCCTTGCGCACCGCGACGCTGTCACGCTGGAACGCGGGCCACGGCAGTGCAAAGCTCGACAGGTCGACGTCGACCACGAATGCCTGATCCGTGGTGCGAGGCTGCTCGCAGTGGACCGTCATCAGGATCAGCTCGCCGACCCGCTCGTTGAACCCGGACTGTGCAGGGCTGACGGCCAGCGCAGTGAACAGCGCTGCACTCCTCACCTCGTTGTCGGACGCCCGCGGGTCATGGACGGCATCGTGAAACCAGAGCGCCATCTCGACCGCATCGGCGTCATCCATCTCGTCGACCGCCAGATCGAACTCCCCCAGGCAATGCCCGATGTGCGCCGGCGTGTGATAACAGCGGTGCGGCTCCGCGTAGCGTACCTTCAGCTGCTCGAATGCCGCCTCGCCGTCGCTCGCGGCACCTGCCGGAAAGCAGCGCCGCCACAAGGCCTCGAAGCGCGGCTGCGGCAGGGCCGCGACTGGGACGGATGCGACACGCATTCGACGGCGCTCAGCAGTCCGTCACGGCAGCGGCGTGACCGTCACGCGCCTCATTGCGGGGGCGCCGGCATCACAGCGTCCAGACCCGCGCGCGGAATCGCACGTGCGAGCTTCTTACTCAGCTGGCGCATCACCGCGAGCGCAACCTCCGGGCTTTCGGCCAGCAGCTTGAGGAACATGTCGCCGGCGATTCGCAGTACCTGCAGGTGCCCTTTGGCGCGCATCGTGGCCGAGCGCGGCGTGTTGTTGATCAGCGCCAGCTCGCCGAAGAGTTCGTCCTTGCCGAGCATGCCGACGCGCAGGCTGCCGGTGCGGGTCTCGACGACGATCTCGGCCTCGCCCTCCAGGATCACGAATACGGCTTCGGCCGCGTCGCCCTCGCGGAAGACGAGCTCGCCGTCCTCGTACGTCAGGTACTGGCTGGTGAACGCCATCAGCTTGAGCCTGGACGGCTCCAGCTTCGCGAACAGCGGCACCTTGCGCAGGGTCTCGGCTTCCTTGAGCAGTTGCATGGGATTCCCCCGAACCGGGCTCAACCGGCGGCCACCAACGAATGCAGCAGCGTTCCGGACCTGTTGAGGTCCGCCGACCTGCCCTGCTCCACCACTTTGCCGCCGTCGAGGACGAGGACATGCTCGAACTCGCTGCACAGACTTGCCCGGTGCAATACCCAGACCAGGCCGCGACCTTCGAATTCCTTGAACAGGTTCCTCATTATCCTCTCCTGGGTGGCCGGATCCAGGCTGGCCGTGGCCCGGTCGATCACCAGCAGGTCCGGCCCCTTCAGAACCGCGCGGGCGATCGCCAGCTTCTGACGCTGGGCCCCGGTCAGCCGGCTGCCGCCGATCCCGACGGAGTAGTCCAACCCCACTTCCGTAACCGCGCGCCGCAGCTCGAGCTTCTCGACCACCGCACCGACGAGCGCGCCCAGTTCGCCCGCACCACGTGCCTTGCCATACGCCAGGCGCCCGAAGAGGATGTTGTCCTGGATCGAGAGGGCCGCGTTGAAGCCCTCGGGGTCGAAGAACGCCACGGCCGCAGCCCCGTCGCCGAGCCCAGCGGCAAAAGCATGGCGCGCCACGAGCAGCCGCGCCTGCATCGCCTCATCGACGAGTCCGAGGCGATGACGTGCCGAAATCAGCTTGAACGGCAGTGACAACAGCAGATTGCGGTCCGCGTCCGACATGGCGCCGTGACCCGCCCCGTCGGTGCGCGTCAAGATGCTCTGGAACAGCGGCAGATCGTCGGCGCTGATGAAGCTGTACTGCTCGAACAGATCGCTGTCGGGCGCAACGTCGGCGAACAGGTCGACCATGATGGCGGCGAGCTTGCGCCCCATCTCGATGAAGTCCACGGTCAGCCCAGCGTCCTGCAGCACCTTTCGCATGTAGGCGTTGCTCGAGAGGTTCTCGATGTCGAAGCGCTTGTCGAGCGGCGTGCCGAACAGCAGGTTCTCGGCAATCGTCATGTTGCTGTTGTACCGATCGCGATCGAACAGCTCGACCAGGGGCGCGATCGCGGGATCCGTCAGCCGCTCGCGCACGGTGCGGCGCGCCTCGAGCACGCGTCGGGCGAGCTCGGGCTGGGCCACCGGATCGAAGCTGCCTCGCAGGCCCAGCTGGTACAGGTCGTCCGCCAGGTCGACCATCGACAGTACCTTGACCACTCTGTCGGCCAGTTGCTCGGGGCCGGCCACGCCGGCCGCTTCGTAGTCGATCCAGTCTGCGTTGATATCGTGAGCTGAGTTGCCGGCCGTCGCCGCCTCCTCGAGCACTCGCTCGCGCTCGAGGCGCGTCGCCTCGTCGTACACGGCCGGACGCATCGGCTTGTGCTTGAGGCTGTAGAGCAGGTTGTCGCGCACGGTCCCCAAGCCGAGCCGGGGCTCCTGCCCGACATACGAGATACGCCTGCCGGTGGTGGCTTCCGGCGCGTCGGTCAGACGCACGTTGCCGATGCTGATGCTGCCCGACCGCGGCCGATCGACCCCCGCCAGTACGATCGCCAGGCGGTCGGCACCGCCCGCGCCCTTGTCGATCACCGCCACGCGCTGGTTGAGACCGAACTTGAAGCTCGAGCTGCCGACGGACAGGGTCATGCCTTCAGCCTCCTCGCTCAGGTTGACGTTGACGGCGACGACATCGCCGGACAGCCGCGGCAGACTGTCCGACTCCGCCGCACGGAAGCGCTCGTCGATGACGCCCGGCGGGTGGAAGCTCTCGACCAGGGAGTCGTACTTGATGCGCACGTCTTCCCTGGACTCGTAGTAGGTCAGCAGCTCCTTCCAGGGCGCCGCGATGTCCTTGTATGCCGCCAGCACCGCGACGAGCGCGCCGAACGAAAGGCTGCCGCGGATCACCAGGTAGCCGCCGATCGAATAGAAGAAGAACGGCGTCAGCTTGTCGATGAAGTTGTTGAGGAACTTGACGAAGAACTTGAGCCGGTAGATCAGCAGCCGCACCGCATAGATCCTGCCCATGCGTTCGGAAAAGTCGGCGAGCTCGAACCTGGACGTGTCGTGCGCGTGGACCTCCTGGATGCCGCTGACGACCTCGTTGATTCGGTTCGACAGGTCCCGCACCATCACGACACGCTGCTTGCTCAACTGGTTGACACGGCGCTGCAGCTTCGGGATCAGGTAGGCCTGCATCGGATAGAGCGCGACCGCGGCGACGCCGAGGATCGGGTCCTGCACGAACATGAAGATCAGGATCGTCAGCAGGGTCCCGCCCTGGAGCGCCGGCAGGGCGATCGAGTCGCCGACGAATCCGGCAATCGGCTCGGACTCGGCCGTGATCATGGCAATGATCTCGCCCTGCGACTGCTTGCGGAACTGCAGCAGCGGGAACTTCAGCACCCGACTGAACAGCTGGTAGCGCAGGCGCCGCAGCATCCTCTCGCTGACCACCCCGCGGTAGACATTGATGAAGTACTTTATGCCGCCGTTGACGAAGACGAGCAGCAGGAACAGGCCGCACAGCAGCGCCAGATAGGGCAGCTGGTCGAGCTGGTAACCCCAGACGACCCGCGGAAACTTGGTCCCACCGATGGCCTGGTTGATGATCGTTTTCGGCAGGTCCAGCGAGAGGTAGAGGAATGGAAACGAGATCAGCGTCGCGATCAGCAGGACGATCTGCTCGCGGCGGCTGTACTTCAGTATGAACTTGAAGATCGTCGGTTCCATGGGGGCCTTCGTGGCTCGGCAGGGATCTGGCGAAGCGGGTGTCGTGCCGTGGCGCGATCTCGGGGCACAGCCGTCGCCCTGGCCATGGCCAGGGACCGCACCCTTTGCGTCGCGGGAATCATATCGCTGCATGCCAGCTTGCAACGACCGCGATGCGCCCTGCCGTGGGGGCGGGTCCCCTGTACCCTATACCGGATTCGGTTTCCGCCGCAACGCCCACTCATGCCATCCACCAAGGACCCGCCGGGATACCAGGTCACGATTGAGGATTGCTCCGTTCGAATTCGAGCGTGGGTGGGCGGGATCGCGATCGCCGACAGCATACGTGCCAAGCGCGTGCTCGAGGCGAACCTGCCTGCGGTGGTCTATTTCCCGCGCGCCGACGTGCGCATGGATCTGCTGCATGCGACGCTTCGCCATACCTATTGCCCGTTTCGCGGCACCGCCACGTACTGGTCCCTGTCGTTGGGAGAGCGGCGTATCGAGAATCTCGCGTGGAGCTACGACGAACCGTACGAGGACGCTCAAGCGCTGCGCGGCCACATCGCCTTCGATCGCACCGCCATGGACGCGATCGGTATCGAAGCAAACGCGGCGCCCGCGGATGGCAGCCTGGCAACATCGGCGTCGACCAACCCCCTGTGGGCATGGATGATGACGGAGGCGCCGGCGGCGCCGTCCGAGCGCGACCTGCTGGAGAGTTTCGCAGCGGCGCTACTCGCTGCCGACATCCCGCTCTGGCGCCTGTGGCTGTCGATCCGCACGCTTCACCCCCAGCAGTTCAGCGACGTATTCACCTGGGAGGAGAACGGCCAGGGCGTGCAGCACCGCGTCATCGATCGGCAGATGCTGGACGAGCAACGCTACCTAGAGAGTCCGGCCCGCGCGGTCTTGGAGGGCGCAGGCGGCCTGCGGCGCCGCCTCGAAGGCGACAATCCGATACTCGATTTCGCACTCATGCGCGAATTGCGCGAACAGGGCGCGACCGACTATGTCGCGATGCCGTTCACCTTCTCGAACGGCCAGATCAACGCCATGTCACTGACCTCGCGTCGGCCGGGCGGATTCACAACGTCCGATCTCGGTCATGTCTACGAAGTACTCCTGCTGCTGTCGCGCGTGTTCGAGGTTCACGCCACGCGCCGGCTCGCAGCCAACCTGCTCGATGTCTATCTCGGGCGCCAGTCCGGCGCCAGGGTCATGAACGGACTGGTCCGGCGGGGCGATGGCGAGGACGTGCGCGCGGTGATCTGGTTCTGTGATCTGCGCAACTCGACTGGGCTTGCGGAGACGATGCCGCGCACGGCGTATCTGCGACTGCTCGACCAGTTCTTCGATTGCACGGCGGGCGCCGTCCTCGCGCACGGCGGCGAAGTCCTGCGCTTCATCGGCGATGCATCCCTGGCGATCTTTCCGATCTCACCGGCCGGCGATCGGGATGGGGAGGACCCACCCCAGACTGCCCGCGCGTGCGAGACCGCCCTCGCAGCCGCGCTCGACGCGCTCGAGCGGGTCGGGCTGGCCAACGCAACGCGCCTGGCCGCTGGAGACGCGGCGTTCGGCCTCGGCATCGGATTGCATCTTGGTGATGTGATGTACGGCAACATCGGCACCCCCGAGCGCCTCGAACTGAGCGTGATCGGTGCCGCAGCGAACGACGCCGCGCGCATCGAGGCCATGTCCAAGGTGCTCGGCGCGCCACTCGTGCTGTCCCAGGCCTTTGCGCGCCACGTGCCGGAGCGGGTCCGCTCGCTCGGACACCACACGCTGCGCGGACAACGTGAGGCGCGAGAACTGTTCACGGTCGGGGATGCGCCGTCCGCGTAGGCGCATCGGCAGGCCGAGGCCCACTCATGTTCCACTTTGCCCCGGTGCGATCGTCGGCGGACGATCGGACGCAGCCCGAGGACAATGATCGAATGACGATTCCTGGGCGAGCGGTTTGAAAGTCCTGGTTACCGGTGCGGCGGGCTTCATCGGCATGCATGCCGCGCAGGCGCTGCTCGCGCGCGGCGACCGCGTCGTGGGCCTGGACAACCTGAACGACTACTACGATCCGCGACTCAAGCACGACCGGCTCGCGCGGCTCGGCTCGAGCCCGCATTTTCGCTTCGAGTCAATGGACATCGCGGACCGGGGGGCGATTGCCGACCTGTTCGCCAGTGAGCGCTTCGACAAGGTCGTTCACCTCGCGGCCCAGCCCGGCGTGCGCTACTCGCTGACCCACCCGCAGGCCTACATCGACAGCAACCTCGTCGGCTTCGCGAACGTTCTCGAGGCTTGCCGGCACGGGCGCATCGAGCACCTCGTCTGTGCCTCGAGCTCGAGCGTCTATGGTGGCAACACCCGCCTGCCCTATTCCGAGCAAGACAGCGTCGATCATCCGGTCAGCCTGTACGCCGCAACGAAGAAGGCCAGCGAGCTGATGGCGCATGCCTACAGCCACCTGTACCGGCTGCCGACCACCGGGCTGCGGTTCTTCACGGTCTACGGCCCCTGGGGGCGGCCGGACATGGCGTACTTCCTCTTCACGAAGGCCATTCTCGAGCGCCAGCCGATCGACGTGTTCAACCACGGCCGGATGGTGCGCGACTTCACCTACATCGACGACATCGTCGAAGGCGTGGTGCGCGTGCTCGATCGCGACGCGACGCCCAGCGTGACTCACGACGCGGCACGGCCCGGCCCCGCCACTGTCGGACGCTCCCTACCGCGTCTTCAACATCGGCAACCACGCCCCGGTCGATCTGATGGCGTTCATCGAAGCCATCGAGCGTGCTGTCGGGCAGCCGGCACACAAGCGCTTCGTACCGCTGCGCGCGGGCGACATGCTGTCGACCGTTGCCGACATGTCCGAACTGGCCGAGTGGACCGGCTTCCGGCCCGCCACGCCGATGGCCGTCGGCGTCGGCCACTTCGTGCGCTGGTACCGCGACTACTTTCGCGCCTGACGGCAGATGAGCCAGCGTCGCGTCTGCATCGATGGTGGGCAGGGTCGGGGCGGATTTCATCGGGTGCGAAGTGTCGCAATCGACCTGCACGCCGTCGCGTCGCGACAATCCGCGGCGGCCGTGGCGAGGTGGTCAAGGGCCGCGGACTCGGGTACAAACCGCCACCACAGTCTCGATGAACCTGCGCAATGAGCGCCACGTTCGAACAAATCTCGGCGGCCATTGCGGCACTCGAATCGCAGCGCGCATTGCTGGGCGACGCGATCGTCGAGACGGTGCTCGCTCCGTTGCGGCGCGAGCTGTCGGAGTTGCGTGCGCATGACGCGCAGACGAGCCAGCAGTTGAAGCAGGTCTCGGTCGTCTTCGTCGACGTCGTCGGGTCGACGGCGATCGGCCAGCAACTCGGGCCCGAGGACATCCACGCCGTGATGGACGGCGCGCTGGAATGCTTTACGGCGGTCGTGCAGGCGCACCACGGTCGCGTGCTGCAATACACCGGCGACGGCATGCTGGCGGCGTTCGGCTCCGAGGACGCGAGGGAAGACGACGTCGAGGGCGCCGTCCGCGCGGGCCTGGGCATCATCGAGGAGGCCCACCGCCTGGCGCCCGAGATGCGGCGCCTGCACGGCGTGCCCGATTTCAACGTGCGCGCCGGCGTCCACACCGGCACCGTGCTGCTGGGCGGAGGCGTCGACGCCGACGGCAGCATCCGCGGCGCGACCGTGAACGTTGCTGCCCGGATGGAACAGAGCGCCCCGCCGGGTCGGCTGCGCATCAGCCACGACAGCTACCGCCATGTGCGCGGCCTGTTCGAGGTCAGCGAGCAGGCGCCGATCAGCGTCAAGGGTGTCGAGCAGCCGCTGCGCAGCTACCTCGTCGACCGCGCCCGGCCGCGCGCGTTTCGCGTGCCCAATCGAGGCATCGAGGGCGTCTCCACCCGCATGGTTGGCCGCGAAGCCGAGCTCGGCGTGCTTTGCGCGGCCTTCGACGCCGTCGCCACGTCGCAGCGCGCGCGCGCCGTCACGATCGTGGGCGAGGCCGGGCTCGGCAAAAGCCGGTTGCTCGCCGAGTTCCAGCAGACCTTGAACACGGCGGCCTGCTGGATGCTGCTGGCGCGCGCCCACCCACGCAGCGCGATGCAACCCTATGGCCTGTTGCGCGAGATGCTGGCGCGACAGCTCGACATCGGCGAATCGGACCCCGCCGAGCTGGCGCGCCGCAAGCTGATCGACGGGTTGGCACCGCTGCTGGCCGACGAGGGCGAGGCGCCAGTTCACCGGCTGGGTCAGTTGATCGGGCTGGACTTCTCGACCAGCGAGCATGTCCAGGACCTGCTGGGCGACGAGCGCCAGCTGCGCGACCTGGCCTTCGCGGCCGCGGCGCGCTGCCTGCGGCGGCTCGGCGAGAACAAGCCCGTGGTGGTGGTCCTCGACGACATCCACTGGTCCGACGTCGGTTCGCTCGACTTCATGGTCTACCTCCTGGGCGAGAACGCCGACACGCCGTTGCTGGGCCTGATGCTGGCGCGCGAGACCTTGTTCGAGCAGCGGCCCGACTGGTGCGCCGGTGCTCCGCAGCATGCAAGACTCGACCTGAGACCGCTCGACCAGGGTGTCAGCCAGGAGCTGGCCGCGGTGCTGCTGCAGCGGGTGGCCGAGGTGCCGGCGGCGCTGCGCGAACTGCTCACGGGCGGCGCGGAGGGCAACCCGTTCTACATGGAAGAGTTGGTCAAGATGCTGATCGACGACGGCGTGATCGTTGCCGACTCCGACGCGTGGCACATCCCGCCCGACAAGCTCCTGGCGGCCAAGGTGCCGCCGACGTTGACAGGCGTGCTCCAGGCGCGCCTGGACGCGTTGGCGCCGCGCGAGCGCCTGGCATTGCAGCAGGCCGCCGTAGTCGGGCACGTGTTCTGGGACCAGGCCCTGGCCGCGATCAGTCCGGCCGCCGTCGACGCCCTGCCGGCCCTGCTGCACAAGCAACTGATCGCGCGGCACGACGTGGCCGAGTTCGACGACGCCTGCGAGTACGCGTTTCACCACCACCTTCTGCACCAGGTCACCTACGACAGCGTGCTCAAGGGCCCCCGGCTGGCGGCCCATGCGAGTGCCGGCGGGTTCTGGACCGTGCGCGCCGAGGTTGCGACGCCGCAGGACGTCACGCCGACCCGTTGCCGGGCGCTCACCGAGGCGCACTACCATCGTTGCAAGTGCGACGCTCGGGCCTACGTCGAATGGTTCGAGACGCAGTTCTCGAACTATCTCAACGCCTATGCGGCCCGGGCGCTGCGGCCACTGAGCGAGCAGCTGATCGAGGTCTGCGAGCAGCAGTTCGGCGGCGAACACCCCGAGACCGCGAAGGTGCTGACCAATCTGGCGCGCGTCATCCTGGTGCAGGGTGACGTCGAGCACGCTGAACCCGTGCTGCGCCGTGCCATTGCGATCCAGGAAGGCGCCCTGGATGCCGACCACCCCGATACGGCGCGCACCTTGGCCGTCCTCGGCGGCTACTTCGAGGGTCGCGGCGACCTGCTCGCCGCCGAACCCCTGTTCAGACGGGCGCTGGACATCCGCACGGCGGCACTCGGCCTGGAGCACCCCTTGACCGTGTCGACGCTGGGCAACCTCGCCAAAGCGACCGTCGAGCTGGGGCGCCTGGACGAAGGCGAGGCCCTGTGCCGGCGGGTGCTCGCGGCGCACGAGCATCGCGTGGGCGCCGCGCATCCCGATACCGCCTTCGCGATGACGGCGCTCGGCGAGGTGCTGGCCAAGAAGGGCGAATTCGCCCAGGCCGAAGTGCTGATCCGGCGCGCGCTGGCGGCGCAGCAGCACTGCCTTGCCGAGGGCCACCCCGACGTGGGGCTGTCGATGTGGCACCTTTCTGCGACGTTGCGCGCGCTCGTGCGCAGCGACGAGGCCGAGCCGCTGGCGCGGCGTGCGCTCGAGATCTGGGAGGGCCATTTCGGCCCGGACCATGAATGGACGGCCTGGGGCCTGGTCAACCTGGCCGAGACGCGGATGGCGCAGGGCGCCGTGGCCGAGGCCGCCGCCATGGCCGATCGGGCGGCGCAGATCTTCCGGAGAATCTACGGTGCCGAACATGCCGTCTTGCGCTCGACGCTGGAGCTTCGTGATCGGGCGCTGCGCGCAAGCGGGGCGCCGCATGCCCCCGGACCTGCACCGGCGGCCGCGTCGATGGACCGGAACGGGGCGGCTACCTGAGGCGTGCGCGACCGAGATGGTTCAGGGTTCACCCGTCCCCGGTTCCGGGGGGGACGTCCCCCTAGGAGGGTCGAACGAGGCGCTGGTGCAAATCGTAAAAATCCGTGACATTCCAATCACCTTCGCATCTGGCGCGGGTATTGGGAGTGAAGCAATGAAGACGCCCGCCCGCCTCCAGACTTGGATTGCGTTGCGGCCCGCGGCCCTCGCGGTCGCCGCGGCGCTGATGTGCACCGCGCCGCCGACGCTGGCAGAGATCGCGGCGACCGGCAGCTACATCGTCCTGCCAAACACCTCCCTGGTCATTCCGCCGGGGACGGTCAATTTCGACATCGGCGCGAATAGTCTCGCCGTCGGCAACAGCGGGACAGGCAGCTTCTCCGTCACGGCGGGCTCGCTGTTCAGCGGCGCGTCGATCTCTTTCGGCACCGGGGGGGCCGGCGTGGGAAGCGGGGTGATCGACGGCGCTACGACCGAGGTCTTCCTCAACGGCGGCGGCACGACGAACCGACTCGCCGTCGGCGAGTGGGGCACGGGCACCCTCACCGT
>Ga0163144_10004360_pt1 | contig 31881 bp, 25 predicted proteins | sample OliLak19BULKMAT1_FD_123175 | JGI IMG/M metagenome (GOLD analysis project Ga0163144, IMG submission 123175) | Freshwater microbial mat bacterial communities from Lake Vanda, McMurdo Dry Valleys, Antarctica - Oligotrophic Lake LV.19.BULKMAT1 | ecosystem: Environmental > Aquatic > Freshwater >... | reverse complement strand
AGGGACCGATCCGCGCCGCCGAAGCACCAGATGCACATGTTCCGGCATCACGACCCACGCGTTGACCGCGACGTGCTCACCGACACGAGCGATTGCCTCACGCACCATGTCTCGGATCCGTGCGTGTCCAAGAAGTGGAAGCCGACCCTCGCACGAGAATGTGATGAAGCGAGTTCCGCCGGGGACTTCCCGTCGTTCAAGCCGCTTCCTGAACTCTGGGCGAGTATCCATCGGTGGCTGCATACCGAACACTGAGTCGCTCTCCGGTGCGCGCGAAGCACCGATCGTGCGGAGCCACGATCGGTGGCACGTTGCTACCCTCCCCTCCCGGCACGGAGGCTCACGGGCGATATGCGCGCCAACTCCCTGAATCACACCCCAGCTCGCAGCACGCGCCAAGACCTGCGCCTCTCCACCACAGACGCCGCACTCTGGGGCGTCATGACCGGCATCGGTGAGTTCTACTTCGTCCTCTTCGGCCTGGCCGTCGGCATGGGTGAGACCTTTGCCGGCCTGCTCTCCTCCCTGCCGATGGTCACCGGCGGGTTCATCCAGCTCATCTCGCCCTCGATGGTCCGCCGCCTGGGCTCCCACAAGGCGTGGGTCGTCCTGTGCGCCCACCTCCAGGCCGCCGCGTTCCTGCCCCTGGTCATCGGCGCCCTGGTTGGCTGGATGCCCGCGTGGCTGCTCTTCGCCTCCGTCGCCATGTACTGGGCCTCGGGCCTGGCCAGCGGCAGCGCGTGGAACACCTGGATCACCACGCTGGTCCCCTCCCGCATCCGCACACGCTACTTCGCACGCCGCAACCGCCTCGCGCAGCTCGGCATCCTCGCCGGGCTGGTCGCCGGCGGGCTGGTGCTGCAACTGCTCAAAGGCGAGGGGGCCGACTACTCCTGGTTCGCCCTGCTGTTCGGCGCGGCGTTCCTCGGACGCATCCTCTCGGCCCGCTGCCTGGCCGCCAAGCGCGAGCCCAACCCGCTCCCCGACAACCACCGCTCCGTCCCCTGGACCGAGATGCTCAGCGCCCGCAAGGGCCCCGCCGGCCGCGTCCTGATCTACATGCTCGCGATCCAGGTCAGCGTGCAGTTCAGCGGGCCCTACTTCGGCCCCTACATGCGGGCCGAGCTCGGCATGTCCTACGCCTGGTACATGTCGCTGGCCGCGACCTCCTTCGCCGGCAAAATGCTCGCCCTCTCACTCCTCTCCCTGGTCGCCCGCGCCATCGGCCCTCGCCTCATGCTCTGGATCGGCGGCGTAGGCCTCATCCCACTCGCGGGCCTCTGGGTCGTCTCCGACTCCTACGCCTACCTCCTGCCCCTCCAACTCTTCAACGGCTGCATGTGGGCGATCTACGAGATGGCCACCATGCTGCTCGTCTTCGAGACCGTCGCCGCCCGCGACCGCACCAGCGTGCTCACCGCCTACAACGCCCTGCACTCCATCGCCCTGGCCGTCGGCTCCATCTCCGGCGGCATCCTCCTCAAAGCCCTCGGCGAAGAACGCGCCGCCTATCACCTGGTCTTCCTCATCTCCTCCTGCATGCGACTCGCGGCCGTGGTCCTGCTCTTCCGAGTCCACATGCCAAAGTTCACGCCCGTGCCCATCCTGCTCAGGCCCATCGCGGTCCGCTTCTCCGGCAACACCGACATGCGACCGATCCTGCCGTCGCTGCCGGACGAAGTCCCAGGCAAGACCAGCGCTTCGCCGCGGCAGGCCAACGCCCGCGAAAGTGAATCCAGCACGATCCCGCCAGTTCGCAGGAATCGAGTTGACCGACGTTAGGGGGAGGATAGAATAGCTCCGCGAAAGTCCCCGATAGCGTGCGATCCTCGCTCAGCCCTTTCGCGTCTGAAGGGAGCGGACAATGAAGCCGTTGCGAGCGTCTCGTCCTCGCGGCACCGTTGGTGCCATGATCGCCGGAGTCGTGGTTCTCGTCAGCGTCGCGCTGGGTCGCCCCGGCGGTGGGTCGGAAGAAACAACCGATTGCAGTTGTTCGGGCGTCTGTACCGGGCGCGTCCCGTGCTCGGGCGCCCAGATCTGCTGCTGCTGCGGCCCGGTCGGCGGACCCCACACTTGCCAATGCATGGACGACTGCGACAACCCGCCCGCCGGCGTGCAATGCCCATCCTGAACACGCGAAGGGGGGGTGAGATGCCAACGCGCCGTGCGATCGGCATTGTTGCCGTGCTCGTGGCCTTTGCCGCGCCTTTGGTCGCGCTCTCACGGATGGGGTGGTTTGGGCCAGGCGACCGCAATCGCCAGACCGTGGCGACGCGTATGGCCGCGCAGCCCGTGTACGCGGACGCGGCAGTTACCGACTTGACCACGTTCCCCAGCCAGGCCGATCTCAGGACGCACCTTGAGGCGACGCCGCGCGAAGGCGATGCGGCGCTGACACCGGAGCTGTGGAATGCCCTGCTCAGCGAAGTCGCCGGGTTTCTCCATGTCCGGTACGCCGTTGACGACCCGACCGCCTACACCGCGTGGCGAACCGAGCGTGCCTACCTGCCCCGCCCGCGTGACGAGATGCTCGGCATCGGCGGCGTCGCCGTGGGGTACGCGATTCTGGAGGACGGGAGCCCGCCCGAAGGCCCGGTCGATCCCGCGCGAGTCGCGGGGCTGTCCGACGCGGAACTGTTCGCTCGCTTCTGGAACAACTCGCTCACCCAGTTCGACGGCAGCGGCCATGTGACCGCCCTCGCGGCCACTCCGGAATGGATGGTCTGCATCGCCGAGAGAACGTACGCGACCAAGGGCCAGGGGCGCGCTTTCGCCCAGGGTCGCGTCGGCGACGCGCTGTGGTACGGCTCTTCCGCCACATCGCCCCGCCAATGGTGGCGCCCCGCCCGCTCCGGCGGCGACCTGGCCGACGCCCAAGGCAACACGCTCTTCGTTGACGTGGGCATCCTGGCCGCGTTCGCGGATAGCACCCGCAAGCCGCTGATGCTCACGCTGGCGTGGGACCAAGTCCAGTCCCGATGGTGGCTGCTCCACATGACCGTGCAGAACGCCCCCGGCCCGCTGCCGACAATGGATTACTAAGAACTGCGAGGTGGTTCGATGAACGCCCAATCGCCCAGGCCACGCGCGTTCGAGGCGTTTCCCGCCACTGGCACGCGCTATCTCCTGGGCGCGGGCGCGGGCGCTCTCTTGTTGGTGGCCGCGATCGCCAAGGTCACGGACCCCATGCCCGCGGTCAGGGCGGCGACAGCGGTGTTCCGCGAACTGGATGCTCCCTCGGTCGCGCCGCTCGCCGTCGCGGGCGCGATCGGCGTTGAGTTCTGGTGTGGCATCCAGTTGCTGATGGGCGGTACACGACGCAACGCATTGGCGGTCTGCTTGGGGTTGATCGGCGCGCTGTCGATCTTCATCGTGGCCCTCATGCTCATACCGGGGTCTCCCGGTTGCGGCTGCCTGGGCGCTGGCTCGGGCAAGTCCACCACCAATGAGCATGTGGTCGGGCTTGTCCGCAACGGGGCGATCGCCTGGATTCTGCTATCGCTGGCAAGACCCTCGGGCGTTCCCACCAGCGGGCAACCAGCACCCACCGTGTCTGCGGGCCCACAACCCCCGTCCCCGCCCCGGGGCTTCGCACTCGTCGAACTTCTCGTCGTCATCGCGATCATCAGCGTCCTGATGAGCCTGGTCCTCCCCGCGCTCGGGCGAGTCCGGATGAACACCACCGCGCTGCGCAGCATCGCCGCCCAGCGCCAGATGCTCGTCGCGATCGAGGCCTACGCGGGGGACAACCAGGGCGGCCTCCCGTACTTGGGCACCCCCGGAGCCCCGGAAACTCCCATGGTGGTCAACGGTTTCACGTTGCCCTACGCGAGGTACTTCTTCTACCTTCGCCCCCACTGGGCCACCCTGCTCTTCCCCGAATACGTCCCCACGCGCGAGTTCATGGAGACGCAGCGGTCTCGGGAGGTTCTCGGCGAACTCGGCTGGCCCGTCGATCAAATCGTGCGCTCCCACTTCCACATGGCGGACTGCGCCTTCGCCGCTCCCGCTCACTACGCCGGCGGCGTGTCACGCGAGCAACGCCCCGAGCCATGGTGGTTCCGGGGCGTGGGAATGCACGAGGTCGCGTTCCCTTCCTCGAAGGGGCTGACCGTGGATCGCAAGGCAGGCATATTCGCCGCGAACGACCGGCCCGACTCGCCGTTTCACGACCAGGGATCGGTGGGTTTCGTGGATGGGTCGGCCGCGTGGATGCCCTGGCCCACCGACACCCGCGCCAGCTTCACCGTCCTCCGCCCCGACTACGGGGGCCACTCCGGGCAGCCCGTGTACCAGACCTTGGACGGCGTGCTCGGGCGCGACTGGCCCACGCTGCGATAGGCCGCGTCGCCCACTCCGTCGCGCGCCTATCTCCGCGACGGCACCCCTCGACGTGATCCCTCACCCCCCCGTCGGCGGCGGATACAGCGTCCACTTCCGCTCCATGTACCGATCCGCCCTCTCGCACGCCGCAAACCCGTACTTCCGGTACAACTCGTGCGCATCCTTCGTGAACAGCGCGAACCGCCGCAGCCCCTGCAAATCCGGGTGCGACATGATGACCTCCATCATCGCCTTGCTCAGCCCACGCCCCCGGTGCTCCTCCAGCACGAACACGTCCGACAGATACGCATACGTGGACCGGTCCGTGACGATCCGCCCCGCCCCCACCATCGGCGCCCGCGCCACCCCCGCGCCACCCGCCACGTCATACACCCCCACGCACAGCGAGTTCGCGCACGCCTTGCGCAGCAACTCCAGCGGCATCCCCGCCGCCCAGTACGACCGCTGCAAGTACGCGTGCCACACCACCACATCGATCAGCGCGGGGTCATCCGAGAGCAGGTAATGGTCATGCGTGGCGGCGTGGGGCACGAGCCATTGTTCACCCGCCAAGCCGGGGCGACCGACCCCGGGCGCCATCCCGCTCACGGCTCCTCGCCGCCTGCCGCCCCCCGCCTCCGCCCCTCCGGCAGCAGCGCCTCCAGCCGAGCCCGCGTCCCCGCCACGTCCCGCGCGTGCGCGTCCGCCGCCTCCAGAATCGTCCCAAGCGCGGGCACGATCAACTTGATCGCGGGTTGCGGCCCACGCAGCGAGTCCACATACCCATCCATCGAGAATCCGCTCGCCGCACGCTCCTCGGGCGTCCTCGCCGCGTGCTGGATCATCCGGTCATACAGCTCGTCCAGCGCGATCGTCGTCTGCGCCCGGCTCGGCGCCAGCAGCCCCGTCAGGTTCTTCAGCGGCGTCAAGGGTCCCGTCGAACTCGGCCCGCCCATGAACGGCTCGTACTGCGTGGTCAGCAGCCTCCCTGGAATCAACCCCCCCGACGAGTGCATGAACTGGACCAGGTCGTGCCCCATCAGCCTCTCGCCCTCAAACGGCAGGTCCAGCCCGGGCCACGCCAGCTGCCGATCCATGACCGCCAGCGCCGCCCGCGCATCGTCCGCGCTCATTGATCCGCCCTGGGCGTACCTTCTGATCTCCTGCATCCCCCATGTGCTCACCGCAAACGCCGCGAACCGATCGATCATGCACGCCTGATGCGCCAGCACCCGCGCCACCGCCATGGTGTGCTCGAAACACGCCAGCACCGTCGCGCTGTCCCCCGTCGTCCCCGCCAGCCGCATCCGCGCCGCCAGATACCGCGCCATCTGCCGCGATCCACCAAGCTCCGGCAGCAACATAGTGAACAGCGGCGCGGTGTAGCCCTGCCGCTCGCCGCCGCGCGTGCCCGCCAGCCGCTCCAGCGCCCCCGTCAGCGGCGACCCCGCCAGGATTGGAATGCCCGCCTCCGCCGTGCCCCGCCTCGCGTCCAAACCCACGATGTACGCCGCACGCGACACCCCGTCGCCCGCCGGAGACTCATCGACCTCCTGCTGATACCCGTCGCGCAGCAGGTCCCACTCAACCGCGTTCGTCGCACCGCCCGGCGTCGTGGTCGCCACCGACGCCAGCGCCGTCTCGTACGCCGCGATCGCCTCCTTGAGAATCACCCACGCATTCGCCGCCCCTTCGCCCCCGCCCGTTCCAACCCCACCCGTGACTCCCGCCGGCTGCCGGGACCGCACCAACTCCGCAATCTCTTCCGTGTAATCAATGCTCATCCCGGGCCTGGCCGTGTACGCCCACAGCACCACATACGTCACGCCAATCACAAACAGCCCCACCACCACCACCAGCACATCCCGCACCGGGTGCTTCCAGCGGATGGAACCCCGTTCCGTCTTGCTGCTCAACGCGCGGCCTCCGGTCGATCACCCGCCAGGCACCCCACGCACCCGACCGACCCCAGCCTATCCGACCCGCGCGACCACCGCTCTCCCGCATTCCGTGCACAACCGGCTGGCGCCCACGGGATATGCGCAGCAGACCCACAGCCCACGCCGCGCCCACACCGCCCGGCGCACAATCACCGCGCCCACCGGCAGCGACACCAACCCCACCCAAAGCCCGCCCCCGACCAGCAGCGGGTTCACCACCACGCCCGACCACGCCAGGCCCAGCCCCCGGTCAGACTGAGCAGTCGTCACCCACGCCGGATCGTCCCACGCCCACCACACCCGCACATTCCGCGGGACCGGCAACGGCCACCCGCTCAGGTCAACCTGTACGCTGTGCGTGTCGTATCCCCAGGTCTGCGCCCACCCCTTGCTGCGCCGATGTCCCGCCCACGCGGACCGCACCGCCCATGCCGTGGGCTCGGGCCACGCGTGCGCGTGCGGCGTGCGCGCCGGCCAGCCTCGCGCCGCAGCTTCAGAACCCTTCAGATTCAAGACAGTGCGCGTCGGCGTGAGGCGCGCCACGGTCAGCATCACCGCCACCCGCACACTTGCCGAGGCCGCGAAAAGGATGAGCACCGCCAGCGCGCCGATCGCCAGCCTGACTTCCTTCGCGCGGGTGTGTTTCACCGCGTCGCTCCGGGTTGCCTACTTCCCGTACTGGTACACCCCGTGGCCGCTCTTATCCCCCAGCCTCCCCGCCGCCACCAGCTGCTTCAAAAGCGGGCACGCCCGATACCGATCGTTGTTCAGCCCATCCGCCAGCACGTTCATGATGAACACGCACGTATCCAGCCCAATGAAATCCGCCAGCCTGAGCGGCCCCATCGGGTGGTTGCACCCCAGCTTCATGATCTCATCAATATCCTTCGCCTCCGCAACCCCCTCCATCCACGCATAAAACGCCTCGTTGATCAGCGGCATCAGCACGCGGTTGCTCACGAACCCAGGCCTGTCATTGGCCGGCACCGCCGTCTTGCCCATCGCGGTGGCCAGCGCGATCGTCCGCTCCGTCGTCTCCTGGCTCGTCGCCAGCCCCTTGATCACCTCCACCAGCTTCATGATCGGCACCGGGTTGAAGAAGTGCATCCCGATGAACCGATCCGCCGCCCCCCCCACGCTCGCCGCCAGCTCCGTGATCGAGATCGACGATGTGTTGCTCGCCAGAATCTGTCGCCCCGTATACATCGCCGACAACTTCTTGAACAACTCCTTCTTCACCCCCGAATCCTCGACGATCGCCTCCACCACGATGTCCGCCCCGCTCAGCTCCTCGATCGTCTTGACATACCGCAGCCGCCCGATCGCCGCATCCATATCCCCTTGCGTCAGCTTCCCCTTCTCCACGCTCTTGCCCATGAACTTCCTGTGATTCGCCGCGGCCCTGTCCACCGCCCCCGCCATCGCGTCATACACCAGCGTCGCAAAGCCGCTCTGCGCCGCCACCTGCGCGATCCCCCCGCCCATCTGCCCCGCCCCCACCACCGCCACAGTCTTGATCCCGTGCATGTCGTGCTCCCGCCGGAAACCGCCCCCAGGCAAGCGCCGGACCCGAGGATAGCGCCAGCCCCGCGCCCCGCCCAACTTGTCCTCCACTTGCTCCACACCCCCATTTCGCCCCCGTTTCGCCGCACGATTGAAACAGCACGCACGCCCGCCCGGTACAGACCCATGCCGCCCTCCGCTCGCGCCGCCCCGCAAGGCCGCGCAAAGCCGAGGCACACAAGACCCCGAGGCTCCCAGCCTCAACACGGGTCCACACGCAGGCCGCTGCCCGACAGGCCTCACCACCCGTCGCGCCCGCCCAGGCCCGCATCGCGGCCTCCGACCGTCCCGATCTCACCACCTACGCCATCCCCGCCCAGCCCGGCTTCGGCCAGCCCGACGGCAACCTCACCAACGACGACTTCTTCTACTACCTCATCCGCTTCGCGCAAGGCTGCTGAACAAGCCCGCCCAACCCAAGTCTCCCAGCCCGCGGCGTGCGCCCCAACTCCGGGACGCACGCCGTGCTTTTATCCCGCTCACCCTCCACCCTCTCGCACCGGAATCTTCAAAAAATCGTCCTTATTGTTCACCCGCGTGCGCCAAAGTGCGCCGATGGCCCCCCCGGCGCTTGAGCCGTGCCGCCGTGCGGGAACCATCACCCGATGCCCCCCGCCGACCCCATCGCCGAACTCGAATGCTTGCGCGAGCGCGTCCTTGCCCCCTTCGCCGCATCCCGCGCCGTCTCCACCCTCTCCCAACTCCTGAACTCCCCCGACGACTCGATCAGACTCGCCGCCGCACAATCCCTCCTCAACCTCGCACTCCCCAAACGCCGTCAACCCGCTCCCCACTCGATCCCTCGATGCCCCTCCGCCTTGATGCCTTCCTCTCCATCGCTCTCCCCCAACAATCACCCATGCCCTCCATCGCCGACCTTCAACGACTCCTCGACAAATCCCCCAACGACCCCGACCTCCTCTACGGCCTCGCCATGGAGCACGCCAAGGCCGCCCGCACCGACGAAGCCTGCGCCCACTTCGACCGCTGCCTCGCCGCCGACCCCACCTACTGCTACGCCTACTACCACAAGGCCCGCGCCCTCGAAGCCGCACACCGCATCACCGAAGCCCTGGCCACCCTCCGCGCCGGCCTCACCGCCGCCAAGGCCGCACGCGACAACCACGCCCTCTCCGAACTCACCGCCTACCTCGACGATCTCGACGCCTGATCGCCCCCCTCTCCCCGTGGCGTTGCACGCGGAGAGGGCTGGAGTGAGGGGCGTCCCCGACCTCCCAACACCCTTGATCTCGCCCAATGGGCCACCGAGTCACCCCGCCTCTGCGGGGTCACTCGGTGCCCATCAACCCACGGCGCACACCGTGCCACCAGTCGCGGCTTTGAGCGACCGGTGCCTACCCCTTGCCGCTAGCCGCAGCCTTGGGCGGCTGGTGCCCACCCCCTCTACAAGCCCCCTTCTCAGTCGGCGCGCCGCAGTCCTTACGTCCCCCACCCACCCCCCAGCGCCCGATACAACGCCACCGCCGCCCTCGCCCGCCGCTCCCGACTCCCCGACAACTCCGTCCGCGCCCGGTTCACCCCACGCTGCGCATCGAGCACCGGCAGAAACTCCGCCAGCCCCGTGCTGTACTGCCCCTGCGCCACCGCCAGCGCCCGCTCCCGGCTCGCCAGCGCCGTCCCCCGCGCCTCCATCTCCACCGCCGCGTTGTCAAACTGCACCGCCGCGTCCTCCGCATCCCGCACCGCCTCCACGATCGAACGCCGATACTCCGCGATCGCCAGCCGCTCGTCGGCCCGCGCCCCCTCGATCGCCGCGTCGATACGCCCGAAGTCCAGCACCCTCCACTGGAACGACGGCCCGATCAGCCACGTCCCCGCTGAACTCCGCAGCAGCCGGTCCGCCTCGCTGCTCGACACCCCGATCGCTCCGTTCAGCGTCAATCGCGGGAAGTACTCCGCCACCTGCTCCCCGATCGTCGCCGACGCCAACGCCACGCGCCGCTCCGCCGCCACAACGTCGGGCCTTCTCCTCAACAGATCCACCGGCACCCCACGCCCGTCGATCACGGGCGCCCCCGGCAGTCCGCCGGCGCTCGCCACCAACGCCCCGACCTCCACCGCCGTGATCCCCAGCGCCGCCGCCAACCGATGCTCCTGCAACGCCGCCTCCGTCCGCAGAGCGGGAACATCCGCCAGCGCGGCGTCCAGGTCCGCCTGCGCCAAGGCCGTGTCCAACTCCGACACCAGCCCCGCGCTCAACCGCGCGCTGGTCAACCCCACCGTGTCTCGGAACGATGCGATGTTCTCCTCCGCGATCCGCAGGCGATCCAGCGCGCCCTGCCGCGCCAGGTACGCATCGGCCACCTCGCCCGTCACCGCCACCCGCGTCGCGATCGCATCCGCCTCCGTCGCCTCCAGATCCGCCCGCGCCGCCTGCACCGCACGCCGCCGACCCCCGAACACGTCGATCTCCCAAGACGCGCTCAAGTCCAGCCCCAGCGTGGTGCTCGTCCCGCCCGCCCCCTCTCGCCCGCCCCGCACCTCGTCCGATCGCCTCGCCCGCGTCGCCTCCCCGCTCCCGATCGCCGAAGGCAACAACTCCGCCCGCGATAGCCCCAGCAGCGCCCGCGACCGATCGATCCGCGCCGCCGCCGCCTCCAGGTCCAGGTTCTCCGCCAGCGCCCGCTCCACCAGCGTCGTCAACGTCGGATCGCCAAACCCCACCCACCACTCACGCAGAGCCACATCGACATCAGCCGACGCGCCCGTCCCCGCCCGAAACTCCGCCGGCAACACCACTTCAGGCCGCTCGTACTCCGGCCCAACCGTGCAGCCCGGCGCAACCACGATGGTCGCCAGACCCGCCGCCATCGCCACCACCATGCCCCGCACGCTCACAGCCCACCCCCCACCGCCTCGATGTACACATCCAGTTGCTGGCCCACATACACGCCCCGCGTATCGACCGGCAACGCGAACACGATCTCCAGCACCCGCGTGTCCACCCGCTCGCTGGCCGCCCCGCTCAAGCGACGCTTGGGCACCACCAAAGGCTCGACACCAACCGGCTCCAATCGCATCCGCACCTCCGACTGCCCTCGCGCCGACGCCCACGCCAGGGCGGATGCCCGGAACCGCGGGATGTCCACCTCATCAATCTGCACCCGCACATGCAGCGGCTCAACAACCCCCAGCGTCATCAGCGCCGGGTCCATGCTGCCCGCCACCGCGAACTCCCCGGGCCGCACCTCGACCTGCAACACCACCCCCGCGATCGGCGACCGCACCGTCCGCAGGTCCAGTTCCGTCTGAGCAGCCTCCACCGCCGCCCGCGCCTGCGCCACCGCCGCCCGCGCCGACACGACCTGCGAACCATCGCCGTCGCCATTCTCGACCAGCGTCGCCAGTTCCGCCCGCGCCCCCGCCATGTCCGCCTCCGCCGACGCCACGTTCGCCAAGTTCTGCGCCACCCACGCCCGCCCGCCCGCGACGCTCGCCTCGGCCGCCCGCACCGCGAACCGCCTGGCCTCCAGCAACTCGGCCGCGATCGCCCTCGCATCCAGCGCCGCTGCCGCCTCGCCCGACCGCAACTGGTTCGCCCGGTCCGCCAGTTCCGCCCCGAACCGGCTCAGGTCACCCTCGGCCCGCTCGACCGCGGCCCGTGCCGACACGACCTGCGCCTGGGCCGCCTCCACCCGCGCCCGCGCCGCCGGGATCGTCGCCAGCAGTTCCTCGACCTGGGCCTGGGACGTCGCCAGGTCGGCCCGCCGCTGGGCGATGGCCGACTCCATCGCGCGCGTGTCCAGCACGAACAGCGCCTGCCCCGGCTCCACCGTCTCGCCCACCCGCACCTCGACCCGCGACACCACGCCGCCCATGTGCGACCCGACGCGGACCTCGCGGCCCGCCGGTTCGACCGACCCGGTGGCTCCGATGAACTCGGTCGCGCTCGACACGCCGCCCGCCGCCGGCGAGATCGGCGGCATCACAACCGGCGTCTCGACCGGGCGATCCGGCTGGTCGCGCATCACCGTCGTCGCCCCCGCGATCAGCGCGGCAAGCCCCACCAGCGGAAGCCCGTACCCAAGCACTCTGGATCGACCGGCCATGAAACGCTCCTTCCCAACGCACACTCACCCGAGGCTCGCGCCCGCCCTCTCCACCACCGCCACCCGCGTCATCACGCCGTCGGACATATGCGCGATCCGGTCGGCGAAGTCGAAGATGCGGTTGTCGTGCGTCACGATGATCACCGAGCGCCCATCCCGCAGCGCGACCTCACGGAGCATCTCCATGACGACGTGCCCGGTGGCGGCGTCGAGCGACGCCGTCGGCTCATCGCAGATGACCAGGCGCGGGTTGTGCAGCAGGGCGCGGGCGATGGCGACGCGCTGCTGCTGCCCGCCGGAGAGCTGCGACGGGAACTTGCGCTGGTGGCGGTCCAGGCCCAGGCGCGCCAGGAGGTCAGAGGCCTTGCGGATCGCCCGCCCGGAGTTCTCGCCGCCGGCGATCAGCGCGACCGCCGCGTTCTCCGCCGCCGTCAGCGCGGGGAGGAGGTTGAACTGCTGGAAGATGAACCCGAGGTTTTTGAGGCGGAAGTCGGCGGCGCGGCGGCCGCGCAGTCGGCGGACGTCCTGGCCCAGCACGCGGACGTCGCCCGCCTCGCAGGAGAGGATGCCCCCGATGATGGAGATGAGGGTGGTCTTGCCGCAGCCGGAGGGGCCGACGAGGAAGGTCATCTCACCCGCGTGGGCCTCGAAGTCGGTCTGGTGGAGTACTTCCACGCGGGTCTGCCCGGCGCCGAAGGACTTGACCACGCCCCGGCAGCGAACCGCCAGCGTGCCCGTGGGCTGGTCGGGATAGACGTGGGCCTGCCTTGGCCCGTTGGCGGGCGGCACGGCGACCGGGATGTCGGCGGACGTGCGCACGGATCAGACCCTGAACACCACGGCGGGATCGAGGAACACCACGCGGCGCAACCCCAGCAGCACCGAGAGCGTGACGATGACGGCGCAGACGACGGCGACGCCCGCGGCGATCTGCCACGGGAGGTAGAAGCCCCGGAAGGTGGGGACCTTGTTGGGCACGACGTGGAAGAAGTAGGAGATGAGCCCGAGCCCGATGCCGTAGCCGATGGCCCCCACGAAGAGGCCCTGGAGGAGTGTCATGCGGATGAGCGTGAAGTTTCGGACGCCGATGGCTTTGAGGGCGGCGTACTGGCGGAGGTTCTCGAGGATGAACTGGTTGAAGATGAGGGCGACCACCGCGATGCCGATGACGATTCCGAGCACGACGACGGTGCCGAAGCTGATGGGGATGCCGGTGTTTTTGATGATGTACCCGATGGAGTCGGCGGAGAACTCGTCGCTGGAGCGGGCGCGGAGGCCGGTGCGGTCTTCGATGCGGCGTGCGACGGTTTCGGGGGATTGGCCGGTGACGGCTTTGGCGACGACGAAGGTGAGCTGGTTGCGGCCCGTGTTGGTGTATCCGACGGCCTGGTCGTAGCGGGAGTAGATGATGGCGTTGCCGGAGAAGACGGGCGAGGCGTCGATGATGCCGCGGATGACGGCGCGGCGGTCGTTGAGCTCGAGCTCGCCGCCGAGCTGCTGGGGTTGGCCCGGGAAGAGCAGGGAGAAGCCGAAGGGGTTGATGGCGATGGCGTCGGGCTCGCGGAGATTGACGGGCGAGCCGAGGACGAACTCATCGGGGATGCCGACAAGGGAGACGTCGTCGACGCCCAGCAGGAGTCCCGAGGAGAGTTTGCCGTCGCGGGTGCGGATCTGGACGTTGGCCTTGTAGAAGGGGACGGCCCAGGCGACGCCCTCGACGCCGCGGACGCGGGCCAGGGCGGTGTCGCGCATGGGGTAGGTGGTGTCGATCGTTTCGACGGCGGGGTCCATGACCCAGAGGTCGACCTCGCGGGCATCGCGGATGACGCTGGCGGCGCGGCTGAGCAGGCCGATGAAGATGCCGCCCTGCTGGCTGATGAGGATGGTGGCGAAGGCGACGCCGAAGACCAGTGCGAGGTACTTGGTGCGGTCGCCGATGAGCATTTTGAGTGCGATGGCGAGCATGGGTGCGCGTCTCCGGCGGGGGGATCACAGATTCCGGGGCGTCCGCCCTTTTCTGAACTGAACGGTCTGGTATAGTAATGGCATGGCGAGGCGGGTCAAGCAGAATCCGGCAGTGGGGAGCGTGGATCGCGCCGGGGGCGCGGGGCGAGGGCGATGGCCTCGGGCGGCGGCACCCGCGGGTTCAACCACACGCGCGCAGGACAAGGCCAGGGGGCGACCCAAGGACCCGGCCAAGCAGGCTTCGATCCTGGACGCGGCGTGGATGCTGTTCACGCGGGATGGATTCGAGGGCGTGTCGATGGACGACATCGCGGGGCAGGCGGGCGTTTCCAAGGCGACGCTATACAGCCGGTTCGCGTCGAAGGAGGCGCTGTTCGAGGGGGTGGTCCGTGCCCGGGTGGAGTCGCACCCGGTGGTGGTGCCGCCCGATCTGTCGGACCGGGGCGACTTCCGGCGGACGCTGGAGTCGTTCGGGCACCGGCTGATGGCGATTCTGACCCACCCGGGCGTGCGGGCGATGCACCGGCTGCTCATCACGCACCGCGAGCAGCACCCGGAGTTGCTGGCGATCGTGCATCGCAACGGGCCGCGGCGGATGCAGGAGGAGGTGGCGGCTCTGCTTCGACGGGGGCACGAGCTGGGGCATGTGCGGGTGCCGGACGCGATGCTGGCGGCGGACCAGTTGGTGTCCATGTGGAAGGGGATGGCGCAGGTGGCGATGGAGATGGGGATCGCGGGGCCGCGAACGCCGGCCGAGGGCAAGCGGCATGTGCGGGCGTGTACGGGGGTGTTGTTGAGGGCGTATGCGGTGGGTGAGAAGTCGTGTGCCCGCGAGGGGGCTGTGGCGCGAGACGCGGCAAAGGTTGGTCGCACCGAGTGAGTCCGCAGAGCCGGGCTGACTCAATGGCACGCCGACTCGGTGGCACGCTGACTCGATGTCACGTTACTTGGCGGGCTTGGCGGAGATGGTGAGGCTGGCGCGGCGCTGGACCGGTTTGCCCTTGCGGAACCAGGGCTTGACTATGCGCAGGAGGAACACCGCCACGCGCCACGCGGCGACCAGGGCGATCGCGGACACCACCCAGAACTGCCAGTCGGTCGTGGGCACGGATGCTCCTGCGGTCGGTCGGTTCAGCCCAGGTCCTTGAGCAGTTCCTCGACCAGGTCCTTCTGCTCGCCCGAGACGTTGCCGCGGGCTTCGAGCAGAACCTGCTTGGCGCGGACGGGGTCGTTAAGGTAGCGGGCGTTGATGAGGCCCAGCATGACGCGGACGGACGGGGCTTCGCGGTCGTGGGCGTAGGCTTCGAGGAAGGAGTCGTAGGCGCGGGCGGCGGTCTGGTGGTCTCCCGCGCCAAAGAGCGCGTTGCCGACGGCGAGCTGCTGGCCTCGCCCGAGGAGGATGGCGCCGGGGATGGCCAGGAAGCGTTCCACCAGGCCGCGGTAGGCGCGGGCGGCGGCGCCCGCGTCGGAGGCGGAGAGTTTCTCGGAGACCTCAGCGCGGGCGGCGCGGACTTCGGGGGGGAACTCGGGGGGTGGAGGCGTCGGCTGGTCGGCGGCGCTGGTCGGCCTGCCGCGTTTTTTGGCGCCCACGGCGTCTTTGATTCGGCGCTCGTGGAGGCGGTGGGCGTCTTTCATGGCCGCGCGGCGTTTGGCCTGACGGGTGATGGTGAAGAGGTCCCAGGGTTCGCGTGGCAGAGCCTTGGTCCAGAGCAGGACCATGGAGAGGGAGATTCCGAAGAGGTAGCCGCCCAGGTGGGCCTGGTGGGCGATGCCGGTCTGGGCGCCCAGGCTGATGAAGTCGCGGGCGATGGCGAAGCCGATGAGCCACCAGGCGGGGATGGACCAGACGCCGATGACAAAGAACATGACCAGGACGCGGATGTGGGTCCAGGGGAAGAGGACCAGGAACGCGCCGGTGACTCCGGCAACCGCGCCGGAGGCTCCGAGGGCGGGTGAGTCGCTGAAGAGCAGGTGGGCCCCGCTGGAGGCCAGGCCCGACATGAGGTAGAAGAGCCCGAACCACCACCGCCCGAACTTGTCCTCAACGCTGGTGCCAAAGACCCAGAGGAAGAGCATGTTGCCGCCCAGGTGCCAGGCGTCGGCGTGGAGGAAGAGGCTGGTGGCGAGGGTCCACCACTTGCGGCCCGTGGGGTCGAGGATGAGGTCGTCGAAAAAGCCGAAGGAGTCGGGGTCGCCGCCGGGGGGGCGGGAGAGGATCTGGGCGAGGAATACGGCGACGCAGAGCATGATGATGGCGGGGGTGACGGCGGCGGGCCGTTTGCGTGAGCGTTCTGTTCCGAGTGGGATCAGCACGCGGGATGGTAGGGGTTGGCGGTGCCACCGAGTCAGGCCGGCGGTGCGGGGTTCCTCATTGGCGAACGGTCGAGGGGGAGCGGTGCGCGCGATGGCGGGTGAACCTGGGCCGTTGGTCGCTCGCACCGACCAAACCCGCGGAGCCGGGTTGAGTCGGTGGCATGGGCGCGCACCCGCGTCGGTCATCCCCTATAGTCTTGCGCCCCATCTCGCGGCCCATGCCGCGTGGGGTTGTGGGTGGGCGCACAAGCAACGAAAGCGGGGATTCAATGGCCGAGTTTGCCAAGGGGCTGGAGGGTGTGGTCGCCTGCGAGACGCAGATGTCGTTCATCGACGGGGTGAAGGGCGTGCTGGAGTATGTGGGGATCCCGATCGGCGAGCTGGGGGCCAAGAGCACGTTCGAGGAGACGGTGTTCCTGCTGTGGAACCGGCGGCTGCCCACGAAGGCGGAGCTGGAGGCGTTCAGCAAGGACCTGCGTTCGCGGTACGCGTTGCCCAAGGGGATGCTGGAGCGGATCACGAGCGTTCCGAAGGATGCGCAGCCGATGCACATGCTGCGGACGATGGTTTCGGCGCTGGCGTTGACCGATCCGGACCCCAACGCGAATGATGTGAAGAACGCGAATCAGAAGGCGTTGAACGTGCTGGCGTGCACGCCGGCGATCATCGCGGCGTTTGACCGGCACCGGCGGGGGCTGGCGGTGGTTCCGCCCAATCCGAGCCTGACGTTCGCCGAGAACTTCCTGTACATGCTCAACGGGGAGAAGCCGACGCCGACGATGGCGCGGGCGTTTGACATCTGCATGATCCTGCACGCGGACCACGGGTTGAACAACTCGACGTTCGCGGCCCGGGTGGTGATCTCGACGCTGTCGGACGTGTACTCGGCGCTGACGGCGGCGATCGGATCGCTGCGGGGGCCGCTGCACGGCGGGGCGAACGAGGAGGTCATGGAGATGCTCGGGGAGATCCCGACGCTCAAGGACGTCGAGCCCTACATCATGGGGCGGCTGGCGAAGAAAGAGCGGATCATGGGGTTCGGACACCGGGTGTACAAGGCCAAGGATCCGCGGGCCAACCACCTTATGGGCCTGGCCAAGCAGCTGGCGGAGGACACGGGCAACAACGACCTGTACGAGAAGTCGAGCAAGATCGAGGAGATCATGAAGCGGGAGATGGCGGCCAAGGGCATCTACCCGAACGTCGATTTCTACTCGGCGACGACGTACCACTGCATCGGGCTGAAGCTGGACCTGTTCACGCCGATGTTCGCGATGAGCCGGATTTCGGGTTGGGCGGGGCACATTTTGGAGCAGTTGTCGGACAACCGGCTGTACAGGCCGACGACGAACTATGTGGGGCCGCATGATGCGGCGTATGTGCCGATTGAGAAGCGGTAAGCGACGGAACCGGTCGCGCGGGCGTTTGCGTTGAGGCATGAGGCCAAGAGTTCCCGATGCTCGAACCCGAGCCCGCTGTGCTTGACGCTGTGGAGTTTCTCGCGACGTATCGCGAGGGGGTGTTGTTCGCGGACGGCACGCCGATGGCGCGGCGTTTCGTGTCGGACCCGGCGTCGGGGCGGCTGCTGATTCCGGTGTCGCCGGAGGTGACGGACGCAGCCGAGCATGTGCTGCATGTTCCGGAGGAGTCGGACGACGCGATGGCGTTGATGGTGTCGGTGACGATGGTGCATCCGGACACGCTGGCGGCGTGCGACCGGTACCTGGCGTATCACGGGGCGGCGGAGGAGGCGCGGTGGATCGCGTGCCAGATCGAGGCGGCCAAGTGGGGCGGGGTGGTGCTGGATGGGGCGTTGCTGCAAAGGGCCAATCCGCTGGCGGGGGTCGAGGGGCGGCTGTGCAAGCGGGCGAATGCCGATCCGGCGCGCCTGGCGGGGGCGATGCGGAGCCATCGGAATCTGGACATCCCTGCGGCGCTGTGTGTTGGAGTCGATCCGGGGGGGCTGCATGTGCGATCGCGGTTCGGCGTCGTGCGGGTGCGGTTCGCGAGGGCGGCGGCGACGGAGACTGAGGCGGTGGCGGCGATTGAGCACTTCTTGAGTTGAGCGGGGCGACATGGTTGCTGATCTGGACAGCCGTGCGTTGCGGGCACGATCGCGGGTTGGCATGGCCGCTCGGAGCGGCCACCATGCCAGCCCACCAACAATCCCGGGTGAGTGATGCCCGCCCCTATGTGTCGCGCGGCGGATTGAAGCTGCGGCACGCGCTGGATGTGTTCGGCGTTGGCGTGGGCGGGCTGGCGTGCGCCGACCTTGGGTGCTCGACCGGTGGGTTCACGGATTGCTTGCTGCAAGCGGGGGCGGCGCGGGTGTTCAGCGTCGACACGGCGTATGGGCAACTGGCGTGGACTCTGAGGAATGACCCGCGGGTGACGGTGCTGGAGCGGTCCAACGCGCTGCATGTGGAGCCGGTGGGGATGGTGGATGTGGTGGTGCTTGATCTGGGGTGGACGCCGCAGAGGTTGGCGATTCCGGCGGCGTTGCGGTGGCTGAAGGCGGGGGGGGAGGGGCGGATCATCTCGCTCATCAAGCCGCACTATGAGAAGTCGGATCGGGAGCCGCGGGGGACGATTCGCGACGGCTCGAGAGGCGGGCGCGGCGGCGGACCGCGGACCGATCATGGGATTCTGCCCGAGGCCGAAGCGCAGGCGATCACGGATGAGGTGGTCGCGGGGTTGCCCGCGCTGGGCGTGCGGGTGATGGGGGTGACGCGGTCGCCGATTCTGGGTGGGGGCGGGGGGAAGGGGAAGTCGGCGGCGACGGGGAACGTGGAGTGGTTGGTGTTGCTGGGGCGAGGGTGACGGCGGTTCGCGCGACGGCTTGGCGACAGTTTTCGCTCGGCACGCCGCCACGGCTCGTACGATCGCCCATGACGGCACACGATCCCAACCCGCTCAAAGAACTGCTGCTCGACGAGGGCGCGACACTGTTCCCGTACGGCGTGGAGCCCGGTGAGCCGGGCGCGGTGCGGCGCATCAAGGCCGAGGGCGACGCGGGCACCCCACTGCTCGCGGCGGCGTTCGGCGCGATCGAACTCGAGTACGCCTCGCTGCGGACGGACTGCGTGATCATGGATCGGCCGGATCGGGCGGTGGTGGAGGTGTCTGGCGCGGACGCGATCGACTTCCTGGGACGGATGCTGACGCAGGATGTCGCGTCGCTCAAGCCGGGCGAGTCGTGCAGCTCGTTCTGGCTGAATCGCAAGGGGCGGATCGACGCGGATCTGCGGGTGCTGCGGCTGGACGACGCGGGGAAGGGGCCGCGGCTGTTTCTCGAACTCGATCGCGGCAGTCTGGACCACACGATCAAGACTCTGGGCGCGTACATCATCACGGAGGATGTCACACTGGCGGCGCGACATGACCTGCACCGGGTGTCTCTGCATGGCCCGACGGCTCGTGACCTGTTGCTGGTCGCGTCGGAGAGTTACGCCACGGTCCTGGGTCTGAGGGCGGGGGCGAACGTCCGCGACGCGATGCCCGACGGTGTTGGATGCTGGATCGACCAGCGCGACACGGCGGGGGTTGCGGGGTACGAGCTCTTCATTCCGGGCGGCGCGGCTTGCGTGGTGTACGAGCGCCTGTTGAGGCTTGGGCGACCGGAGTTCCTGCGCGATCACGGACCCGCGGCCGATCCGGGCGCTCGCGGGGCTTCGCTGGCGGCTTCAAACGCGGTCGGGCCCGCAGTCAGCGGCACGGTCCCGGGGCGCCCGAGCGCGGACGCGATTCGGGTGCGCCCCTGCGGGTGGTTCGCGTACAACGTCGCGCGGATCGAGGCCGGGACGGCTTTGTTCAGGGTGGACTTCGGGCCTGAGAGCCTGCCGGCCGAGACCGGCGTGATCGACGATCGGATCAACTTCAAGAAGGGCTGCTACCTGGGGCAGGAGATCGTGGCGCGGATGCACGCGCGGGGGCACCCCAAGCAGCGGCTGGTCGCGCTGCGGTTTGAGGACGATCTGCCGGCGGGAGCGGACGGGTTGCCGCCGTTGCCGGTGCAGGGCGATGCGGTGGTGTCGATGGATGAACCGGGAAAACCACTGGGGTCGATCACGTCGTCGACGTTCAGCCCGATGCTGGGGCGGGTTCCGATCGCGCTGGCGATGGTGGCGTGGTCGCACGTTGAGCCGGGAACGCGGGTCCAGGTTGAGGCGGACGGGCGGCGGATCGTGGGGATGGTGCAGGGGTCGCTGCGGTTCCTGCCGTGAGCGTTGGCGGATTCCCCCGGTCGTGGCCGGGCTGCGAACGCCGTCGGGAGGCTGGTCGACCAGACATCCGGGGGTGTGATGGAGTTGACCGCCCGGCTCCCGCCGGGGCGCTCTGAGCACCGTGGTCTCGACTTGAGAAGGCTGTTTCGTATAGGTTCGTCCTGACATTGTCCGTCCGGCAGTTCCCGCGCGGGGGCCTGGTGTCTGGGGCTCATGGGGGGGCGTTGGGGCGTCGATCTTGGCCGACAGGGGGTGTTCCGCCAAGGCGGCACCCGGTCTCATGTGTCTTTCATGCTGGAACCACCCGGATGAGTAGGGTTGATCCAGCCGGTGCGGGGCCAATCGCGTTAGGATTAGACAAGGGACGGGTGCGTTGACAGCCATGCGGACAGATCCCGAGATGAGGGCGGCCAGCCCAGCGCGCTCGCCGCGGCGCCTGGTGGGCTGCTGTCTGCTGGACGGGGGCGTGCGGCCCTCGCCGCTGGTGGAGCAGTCGGGGCGTTCGGTGCTGGACCTGAACGTGGGTCCGGAGCGTCTGCTGCTGGATGTGTGGATTGATGCGCTGGGAGCGCTGGCGTTTGAGACGGATCGTCCGGTGGTGCGTGTGCTGCATGGGGGTGACGTTTCCGCGCCGGAGCATCGGCTGGAGGGTGTGCTGCGTGTGGAGGTCACGCCGGACACGGATTCGTACAGGGGTCCGGCGGGTGTGGTGAGGGATGCGATGGCTGATTTGCCGGAGGATTGCGAGTTTCTGGTGTGCGAGGCGGGGCGGTACATCGCGGGCGGGCTGGGTGAGTTGCTGGAGTGCCACCGGCAAGGTGGAGCGGATGTGACGATCGCGCGTGAATCCAGCGGCGCGCCGGCCGGGGTGCTGATCGTCTCGCGGGCGACGCTGAGCCACGTCGCGGAGCGTGGCTTCGTGGACCTGAAGGAACAGTGGCTGGGAAAGATCATCGGCCACGGGGCGAAGGTGCTGGTGTGCGACCTGCCGGTCGGGGCGGCGCTGACGATCCGGACACGACTGGACCTGCTGCAGGCGGCGCGTGTGGAAGCGGGCGCTTCGGGCGGGCCACAGACGCGGGATGGGGCGGATGTGAGCGCCAAGGCCCGTCTGGCCCGGCGTGTGCAGGCCGGTTGGGCGATCTCGCCGCGGGCGAGGGTGAGTCCGTCGGCGGTGGTGGCGCGATCAATCGTGATGGAGGGAGCGGTGATTGGAGACGATGCAGTGGTGTCATCGAGCCTGGTGATGCCCGGGGCGGTGGTCGCGCCCGGGAGTCTGGTGATGGATCGGGTGGTGACATAAGGTTCTCGGGCGTTCGCGTGACCGCCCGATATTGGCAACGTCCGAGAAGTGAGGCTGCATGCCGCGGGCGGCGAACTGGAGATTCCAGGACGGGGTGATGCTGGCGGGGCTGATTGTCCTGGCGGTGGCCGCCGCGCTGCCGGCGTGGCAGGAGATCATGGGGACGGCGACGCGGAACCCGGAGCAGTCGCACATCCTGCTGGCGTTGCCGCTGGTGCTGTGGCTGGGGTGGTTGAGGCGTCAGCGTGTGCGGAAGAACGGGCCGGTGTGGTCGCTGTGGGGAGCGGTAGCGGTCGCGGCTGGGGCGGGGTTGTATTTCGCCGGGCCGCGGGTGAATCTGGACCTGCTGTGGCACTTGGGTGCGGTGTTGATGCTTGCGGGCGCGGTGTTGAGCGTGGTTGGGCCACGGTTCGCGGCTGCGTTCTTCCCGTCGTTCATCGGTCTGGTGTTCCTGCTGCCGATCCCCGGAACGATCCGGCACGAGATCGCGGTGCCGCTCCAGGAGATTTCGGCGCGGGTTGGCGAGTTTGCGCTGGACACGTTTGGGGTGCCGGTTGAGCGAACGGGCAGCACGCTGACGGTCAATGGGGTGCTGGTGGAAATCGCGGAGGCGTGCAACGGGATGCGGATGGTCTCGGCGCTGGCGTTGGTGTCGTTCGCGTTCATCTTCTCGGTGCCAGTGAGCAACCGGATTCGGGTGCTGATCCTGGCGGTGAGCCCGGTGGTGGCGTTGCTGGTCAATATTTTGAGGCTGATTCCGACGGTGCTGTTCTTCGGGTACGCCGACGCAGGGGTGGCGGACACGTTCCACGACATCTCGGGGTGGCTGGGGCTGGTGGCGGCGTTCGGGCTGCTGTGGGCGTTCCTAGGGCTGCTGAGGTGGCTTGAGGTGCCGATCACGCCTTACGCGGTGGGAGGGGCGGCCTGATGCTGGAAGACTTCGAACCCAAGGCTGTTCCGCGTCGCAAGGGTCGTGGACCCGGGCTGTTTGGTCCCTGGGCAACGGGGCTGATCCTTGCGTGCGCGCTGGGTGCGTCGATGGCGATGCGTGAGCGTGTGCCGGATGTGGCGCCGTACTTTGATCGAGTCGCGACGACGATCCGGGCGATGCCGTATTCGGTGGGGTCGTGGGTGGGGCGGGATGCGGAGGTGGTGGCGGCGGCGCGGGAGCTGTTGAAGCCCAACGAGATCCTGCAGCGTCGGTACACGCGGCTGGAGGATGGGATGTGGTTCGACGTGATCGTGGTCCACTGCGGGGACGTGCGGGACATGGAGGGGCACTACCCGCCGGTGTGCTACCGAGCCGCGGGCTGGGACGTGGCGGAGGGTGAGGCGGCCACGGCGCTGCTGGACGGGCAGAGCATTCCGGCCACGGAGTATGAGGTGACGTTCCGGCACAGCCGGGCGGTGGGACCGATGCGGATCGTGAACTTCTTTGCGATGCCCGGGCGCGGGGCGCAGTTTGCGCGTGACATGGGCGCGTTGAACGAGGTGGCGCGTTCGAGCGCCAAGGCGCAGATGGGCGTGGCGCAGATCCAGGTGCTGACGCCTGTGGCGATGGACCCCGCGACGCGACAGGAACTGATGCCCGCGGTATGGGCGATGCTCGAGCCGGTGATCCAGGAGGTTGTGAGGGGCCCCGATGCAGACGTATGACGCGAACAACCCGGACCACAACCTGCTGTCGGGGGGGATGGGCGGGCAGGACCCGCACGCCAATCCGCTGCTGCTGGTGCATCGTTTGCTGCGCGGGCGGTACCTTTGGGCGGCGGGTCTGGGGGTGCTGCTGGCGGTGCCGCTGGCGTACTTCGGGTACCGGTCCAGGACGCCGATGTTCACAAGCCAGGGCGTGGTGGCGATCGCGCCGACGCAGCGCCAGATCCTGTTCCAGACGGAGGTGAGCGAGGCGATCCCGTTCTTCGACCAGTATGTTGAGCGGCAGGCGTCGCTGCTGAACAGCCAGCGCGTGTTCAATGTCGCGTTGGAGGACCCTCGGCTGAGCCAGGCGGGCTGGCCGACCGGGTCGAGCGGACTTGGCGCGCTGGACGCCGCGGTCAACGTCGATATCCCGCGACGCAGCGGCATGATCGTGCTGAGCGTTTCGCACGCGTCGGCTCCGGCGGCCCGTGGCGCGTGCGACGCGATTCTCACGGCCTACGAGCGGCTGCACAAGGACGCCGCGACCGCGGAGTTCGTGGCGACCGAGACGGTTCTCAATGACCGGGAGAGGCTGATGGCGGGCGAGGTGCAGCGGGCCCGCGAGCTGATCCGCAACAAGGCCGAGCAGCACGGGACCGAGGACCTGCAGCCCATCATCGACGGGCTGAACCGTGAGGTGCTGTCGCTGGACGTGCTGATCGCGCAGATCGAGTCGGAACTGGCGAGCCGGGGCGAGGCGGAGGTCCGCGACACCGCCACTCCCACTCCGGGCCAGGCGGTGGACCCTTCCACGCTGACTCCAGGGATGCTGGCGGCGCGGGACGAGCAGCTGGCCGACCTGATCACGCGGCGCGACCAGTTGGTCGCGGAGATCGAGGCGTACTCGTCGCAGTACTCACCCCGGCACCGGGAGGTGACGCAGCGGCAGGGTTTGCTTGCGACCACGGAGCGGCTGATCCAGAGCCGTGCGGAGACGGTGCGGCAGAACTGGTCGACGCTTGGCTCGACGGAGCTGGCGTCGGCCGATGAACTGCGTCTGCGGCTGGCGCAGTGCCGGGCGCAGCGCGGGAGGTTGTTCGAGCGGATGTCGCGGCTGGCAACGGACATGACGGCGATCCTGGCGTGGCAGGCGCAGGCGGCGCGGGCGGAATCGGACCGCCAGGAGGCGACGCAGCGGCTGACCGAACTGCGCACGGAGCAGGCCAACAGCCGGATCGGGCGCGCGGAGATCCAGCAGGCGGCGACGCTGCCCACGTCGCCTTCGTCGGACAAGCGGATGATGTTCGCGGCGTTGGGCGGGGGTGCCGGACTGGGTGCGGGCTTCGGCATCTTGGCCGCGCTGGGGCTGCTGCGCGGCGGGTTCAGGTACATCGACGAGTTCGACGGGGACAAGGGGTCGATCCTGCTGGGGGTGGTGCCGGACCTGGGCGGGCGGCAGGAGTCGACGGCCGAGGCGGCGTTGTGCATCCACCACGCCCGCGCGTTGCTGGACCGCCGGGTGTCCACGCCCAAGGGGCGCGGACGCGTGATCGCGGTCACGAGCCCCACGGCGGGCGACGGCAAGACCACGGTGTGCTGCTCGCTGGCGACCTCGTTCGCGATGGCGGGCTTCAAGACGGTGATCGTGGACGCGGACTTCATCGGTCGGGGCATGACGTCCCGGCTTGGGATGGACACGCATGTAGGCCTTGGCGACATCCTGGCGGGCGGCTCGATGCCCGACGCCATGTCGCCGGGCGGAACGGAACTGCTGACGATCATCCCCGCGGGACGTGAGGAGTCGATGCCCGCGGACCGGATGGCGGGCTCGGCGCTGGGCCCTGTGCTGGATCGCCTTGCCAAGGACCACGACATCGTGCTGGTGGACTCGGGCCCCGTGCTTGGCAGCATCGAGGCGACGGTGGTCGTGGGGCTGGCCGACGCGGTGCTGGCGGTGGTGTCGCGTGGTCAGAGCGTGAAGATGTTCACGGCGATGCGTCGGAAGCTGCGTTCCCTGGGGGCCGACTTGTCCGGGGTCATCTTCAACCGGGCGTATCCCAAGGACTTCGCGCACTCGACGCACACGAGCGTGGTGTCGGCCCAGTCGCAGCGTTCGCGCACCGTGCAGGTTCCTGACTTCGTGACGATGGGCAAGCGCGGGATGGCCAATCGCCTCGTGGGCGATGCGGCGGCCACGGAGGCCCAGGCCAAGTCGGCGTAAAGTTTTGATCGGTCGGATCGCTCCAGACTCGAACGACGGTCTCCATGACGATGGTCGCACCCGCCATGTCGCCCCGCGCCACAATGCCGTCGCCCGCCGGGTGGACGCTGTGGGGCGCGTCCGCGCAGGCGCTGCACGACCGGGTGTGGGCGCTGCGGCAGATCCAGGTGGTGCGCCCCGGCGGGGCGGCACCCGACCAGCGCGGCCCGCGGCAGTTCCTGCTGGTCGAGCCCGAGGCACTGGTGGACTTCCCCGCGCGGCGCGCGATGGACAAGCTGTACTGGAGCAAGGCGCGTGCGGTGCGTCTGCGGTTTGTGGAGCGCAGCGGGCAGTCGTACGCGGAGACGGTCGATTGCGACGGGGCGGGCCGGCTGCTGCGAATCCGGCGCGACTACTCGAGCGTCGCCAGCACCACCGCACGCTGCTGGCTCACGTCGGACATCCGGCTGGCCCGCGTGTGGCACGATGCGGCCCCGCAGAACGATCCACAGAGCGGTCCGCGAGCCACCCCGGGCGCCCGAGCCTGGGCCCGCCTGACCGACAAGGTGGGTGCGGCGAGACCATCGCGCTGCGGGTCGAGGGGCGGCTCTGCGCGGGAACCAACCCCGAGCAGTGCATGGCGTGGCTGGAGGCGATGCCCGATGCCGCCACCGACCTGGAGCACGCGTTCGAGAGCGTGTACCTGTACCAGCCCGGCGTGTGGGCGCACGAGTCGGCGATCGTGCCGCCCACGACACGGTTCGCGGGGGCCGCGATGGTCGGCGCGGGCGTGGACCTGACGGGCGTGCCGGTGGTCGTGGGTCCGGTGATCCTGGGCGACGAGACGATGATCGAGCCGCCGGTCGAGTTTGACTGGCGTGGTCTGGAGACGCCCACGCACCGGCTGCTGCCGCGTCCGCGCCTGCGGCGCGGGTGGACGCGGCGTGCCTCGAAGCGCGGGTTCGACATCGCGGTGAGCGGGTCGGCGTTGCTGTGCTTCCTGCCGGTCTTTCCGCTGGTGATGCTGCTGATTTTCCTGGAGGACGGGCGTCCGTTCTTCTTCGCGCACGTGCGGCAGACGCGGGGCGGGCGCGAGTTCCCGTGCCTGAAGTTCCGCACGATGGTCAACGGGGCCGAGGGGCTGAAGGACAAGCTCAAGGGCGCGAACCAGTCGGACGGCGCGCACTTTTTCATCAAGAATGATCCACGGCTGCTGAAGATCGGCCGCTGGCTCCGCCGGTTCCAGATCGATGAGGTTCCGCAGTTCTGGAACATCCTGCTCGGGCACATGAGCCTGGTGGGGCCACGCCCCAGTCCGGATCGCGAGAACCAGTTCTGCCCCGCGTGGCGCGAGGCGCGGTTGTCGGTGCGCCCCGGGCTGACGGGGCTCTGGCAGGTCCGGCGCACGCGCGAGCCGCAGACGGACTTCCAGGAATGGATCCGCTACGACCTTGAGTACGTCCAGCGCGAGTCCTGGCGCCTGGACCTTTGGATTATGCTGGAGACGATCCGCACGGTGGTGCTGGGCGGGCGCGTGGGCTCCGCCGGCAACGGTAAAAAATCGTCCGCGTCGCCATCCAGCGACGCTGGCGCCGGCGGAGCGTCCGAGATCAAACCATGAAGAGCCGCACGAAGAAGCGTCTGATCGCCCTGGGACTCGTGCTCGCCCTGGGGGCGGGCGGCGCGGTGGGCCTGCGGCAGATCGGCACCATGCGCCGGGCCCAGAGCATCGTCGAGGCCCGCGGGCGCGGGATGACGGCGTACGACGAGGGGCGCTGGGTCGACGCGATGTCGGACCTGGGTTACTTCGTGAACCGGGGCGGACGCTCCGATGCCGAGGCGCTGTATCGCCTGGCGGACGCCCGGCAACGGGTGGTCGAGGATGACGGATCGCACGTCACTCGGGCGATCCGGACCGCGATCGACGCCCAGGCGGCCGATCCCTCGCGTCAGGATGTCCGGCGTCTGCTGCTGGATCTCTACCGGCGCGCCGGGATGTTCCCCGAGGCGATGAGCACGATCGACAAGATGCTGGAGGTTGCGCCCCAGGACCGCAACCTGCTTGAGGAGCGGATCCGCCTCTTCGCCGGGCTTGGACGATGGGAGGAGGCCGCGCGGGCGGCCGAGGCCTTGGCCGTCCAGTTCCCCAAAGACGCCCGGGCGCACCGCATGGCGATCAGGGCGAGGTTCGCCGGGGGGTCGCAGACGGCCCAGCGCGTCCGCGACTATCTGGACACCCTTCCGGGCGCGCTGGGCGAGGGGACGGACTTGCACGTTGTTCTGGCCGAGGCGAGGATGGGGCTGGACGACGCGGAGGGCGCGCTGACGGAGGCTCAGGCCGCGCTCGCCTCCGGCATCCAGACGCCCGACCAGCTCGAGTGGCTGCTGCCGGTGCTGGACGTGCTGGGCGGCTACCGGGCGGAGGCCGCCGAACTGGCACCGACGCTGGTGGCGGAGTTGATCTCTCGCGAGGATTTGTCGCCCGAACTCGGGCGTGTTCTGGTGGCGCGGGCGTGGCGGATGAACCAGTCCGCGAGCGTGGCCCGGACAGTCGCCGACGCATTGGCCAGCCCGGCGGACCGGAGCGACGCAACGCTCGGCTGGGCGGTGCTGGCGGCGGGGCCAGAGATGCGCGAGCAGGCCGGCGGGGCGCGGGGCGTTCTTGCGGCGCGGACGGGGCCAGACGCGGCGTTCTGGAACGCCGCGCTGCGGGCGGCCGAGGCGCTGGCCTCGACCCCCAGCGAGGCCTCGCCCCTGGCCCACGAGGCCGGGGCGTTCGCCAGCGCGCTGGACCTGGACCGGCGTACCGAGCGCGACCTGGCGGGATACCTGGTGGCGAGCGCGGACCGGCTCGCGGGGTCGCGGGATGCGGCTGAGGATGCCTTGGCCCACCTGGCCCGTGTGCCCGGGTGGCGCAACGCCAGGGCGGACTACATCTCGCTGCTCATCGAGCGGGGGCAGTTCCAGACCGCGCTGACCACGGTGCAGTTTCCCGGCGACCCGGACCCCAACTTCTCTCGAACGGGCATGGGCGCGATGCTGGGCGCCGCGGCCCTGGTGGGGTTGGCCGAGCAATCCAGCGAGCCCTCGCCCGACGGCGTCCGGGCCGCGGAGGTGCTGGACCAGATCGCGCGGGCGGGGGTCGAGACGCCGCAGCTTCTGGGGCTGCTGGCTCGCGCCCACGCCGCCGCGGGCGACGAGGCGGCGGCGTCGGCGGCGATCGACCGACTGGCGGCGGCCGCAGAGGAGGCGACGATCACCAACCTGACGAGCACGGCCAGCGCGCTGCGCCTCCGGATGCCGGAGGGGGCGGATCGCCTTCTGGCGATGGCCGAGGCGCGCGACGCCGACCACCCGGACCTGCTGTTCCAGCGAGCGATGGCGGCCGCGATCGGCGGGCGCGTGGACGAGGGGCGGGTGATTCTGGAGTCGGCGGCGCAGCGCGCCAGCGGCGAGCAGCGGCTGAACCTGCGGAGGATGGCGGCGCGCCTGCTCGACGCCGCTGGCGATGCCGGCGCGGCGGAGGCCCTGACCGCGCTGGCGCAGGCCAACCCGGACTCGCTGGCGGTGCAGCAGGACGTTCTGGACTCACGGGCTGCGTGGACGAGCGAGGACCTTGTGCGCGGTTCGATCAACCGGATGCGCGCGCTGACCAGCGCGGAATCGGCCCCGTGGCGGCTGCACGAGGCCCGGCGCCTGCTCGCGTTCGGCGAGTCCGGGCAGGCCAAGGCCCGCGCCAGCGAGAGCCTCACCGTCGTGCTCGACCCGCTGCTTCGCGCCGGGGACGCGCCACGTGCGTTCGAGCTGGCAGCGACCGCCTGGCTGATCCTGCAGAACCGCGAGCAGGCGATCCAGTCGCTCATCCGCGCCTCGGACCAAGGCGGCAACCCGGCGACGATCTACCCGAGGCTGATCAGCCTGCTGATGCAGGCCGGGCGGATCGACGAGGCCCGCTCGCGTCTGCTGGCGTTCGTCCAGATGGGCGAGGTGGGGACCGCCGTCGGGCGGCAGCGGGCTGAGCAGCTCGAGCAGTTCGCGATGTGGGACGAGGCGGTCCGGCAGCGCGAGGCTCTGGCCTCGGGCGGAAGCGAGCAAGACTCCATCGCGTTGGCGAACCTCTACTCCCGCACGGGACGCGCCGGTGACGCCCGCGCCGTGTTCGGGCGCCTGCTTGAGAGTGAACAGCCAAGTCGCCCGCTTATCGTCGGCGCCGCCACGTTCCTGGGCACGCAGGACGACGTCGGGGGCGGTGTCGCGCTGTTCGAGCGGCTGGTCGGGGCGATCCCGGAGGGCGAGCGCGTCCTGCTGGTGGGCGACTACCTCAAGGCCGTCGGGCGCGCCGACCAGGCACGCCAGGTGGTCGACGCGTACGCGCAGGATCCTCGAGGAGGGGCGGCCGATCCCGAGGTGTGGCTCTGGCTCGCCCACGCGCGCTTCGAGAACGCACAGCGGGACGAGGGATTGGCCGCCATTGATCGCGGCCTGTCGCTCGACCCCGAGTTCGCCCCGCTGCTGGCCCTTCGGCGACTGGACGCCGAGGGAGTGACCGACCCGGAGCTGCTGGCCGCCTTCGGTTTCGATGAGGCGGATGAGGCCATCGACCCGGTGGTGCGCGAGCTGAATCAGGCGGCGATCGCGTTCGCGCAGGATCGAATCACCTTTGCCCAGATGCAGGAGCGCCTGGTCGCGATCACCACGCGCCAGCCGACGTTCCTGCGCGCCTGGCTGATGCTCGCGCGCCTTCGCTTCCACTTCGGCGACACGGAAGGCGCGGCCCGGGCCGCCGCCGACGCGATGCGCCTGATCCCCGGCGACCCGCGCCCGGCAGCGGCCGCCGCCGAGGTGCTGGGCGCCATGGGGCGATTGGACGACGCGATGGTGGCGGCCCGCGCGTGGCACGATCGCTCGCCGGGCGACACGCTGGACGCCGACATGGCCATCGCCGGCATCCACCTGCTGGCCAATCGTCCCGCCGAGGCGCTGGCGGTGCTGAACGAGTGGAAGTCCGAGATCCTTTCCAGGCCGTCGCCGACGCTGGTGCAGGCGTCGACGCTCGCGGCCGCGCTGGGAGCGGGCGGCCCCTCGCGCGAACTCGACCAGATCCTCGCCAAGGCGACCGACAGCGCGATCTGGGCGCGTGCGGGCCTTGACGCGGCCTCTCGCATGACCGACCTGGCCCGCCGGCGCGACTGGCTGACACGCCTGGGTCGATCGAGCGCGCTCGAGGATGCTGACGTGCTCGACCTGGCCTTCGCGTGGCGCGAACTGGGCGCCGCCAGCGGGCAGGGCGCCGACCTTGAGGCGGCGCTCACCCTTCTGGGCTCGCGCCGGTGGCCCGCCGACCTGGCGACGCGAGCCTCGCTGGACCGCGCCATGACGCTGCGGCGTCTGGGGCGGCTCGACGAGGCCATGCGGGAGTATCTCGCCGCCGCGGAGGCCAGCCCCGCCGCGTCGCTGGACGCCCGCACCGGGCTTGTGGTGATGGTGCTCGAGGACGACCCTTCCCGCGCCAGTGACATCGTCCCGGTCGCTCGGGCGCTGGCCGACCAGGTGAGCGCGGACTCGACGTTGTCCGCCGATCGCAAGGTGATCGCGCTGGAACTTCTGGGCCGCTGCCTCCTCGAAGCCGGTCAGCCCACCGAGGCGATCGCCGCCCTGGATCGCGGGCTCTCGGTGTCCGCCGGCAATCCGGCGCTCCTGGTGCGCAAGGCCCAGGCTCACCTCGTCGCCGGCAACCGCGACGCCGCGGGCGCCGCGATCGACGTGCTCAGCGACCGCAACGACCAGATCGACGCGATGCTGGTGGTCGCGGGTCGGCTGCCCGAGTCGGCGACCTCCGATGTGGAGTGGCTCTACACCCGTGCGCACGAGCGCGATCCCGATAACTACCTCGCGTCCAATAACCTGGCGTATCACCGCCTGACCCACGGCGGCGACCCGGCCGCCGCCGCCGCCCTGGCCCAGCGGGCCGTGGACAGCGCCCGCCTGCGGGATGGTCGCCCCGCCACCATGGCCGCGGTGTACGAGACGCTGGGCGCGTGCCTGCTGGGCGCGGGGGACGCGGCATCGGCCGAGCGGGCGTTCAACGACGGGCTCCGGGCCCAGCCCGACGCGCCCGCGCTGCTCCTGGGTCTGGCCGATGCGCTGCACGCGCAGGGGCGGCAGGAGGATGCGCAGCGGACGTTCGGGCGGATCGACGAGGCTGGTCGGGCGTCGCTGTCGCCGCCGCAGCGGGCGCGGTATGAGACGCTGGCGGGCGTGCTGGACCGATAAGCGGGGGTCCGCGGGCCGCGCGTGTGAAACTGGGCGACACCGCGTAAGTAACTTCTATTTACACTTGGTT
>Ga0163144_10004359_pt1 | contig 31883 bp, 33 predicted proteins | sample OliLak19BULKMAT1_FD_123175 | JGI IMG/M metagenome (GOLD analysis project Ga0163144, IMG submission 123175) | Freshwater microbial mat bacterial communities from Lake Vanda, McMurdo Dry Valleys, Antarctica - Oligotrophic Lake LV.19.BULKMAT1 | ecosystem: Environmental > Aquatic > Freshwater >... | reverse complement strand
GCCGCGATTGCCGTGGCTTTTGCCCTGGCACCCGCCTCGGGCAAGAAAGCAGAGGGAGAGAGCGCGTAGGCGGAAGCGGCGTAGGCGGCGGAGGTGGCGGAGGCGTAGGCGGCGGAGGCGTAGGCGGCGGAGGCGGCGGCGGAGGCGTACGTGGCGGCGGCGTAGGCGGCGGAGGTGGCGCAGTCGGCGGCGTACGTGGCGGCGGCGCAGTCGGCGGCGGCGGAGGAGGAGGCGGCTTTGCGCCTAACCTCACTCCACTTTACGGGCACCCCGCGTGTGTATGCTTCAGCGACGAGGGCGCAAGACGGGTGCTGTGACGCACACTGGGTATCGTCAGTGAGCAAGTACACTGCAAATAGCGGCCACACTTTCGAGAGATCCGCACCTACTTTTATCGCTGACAAAAAACGCAGCGGCCACGTCTTCGCTAGCGGCAGTGGCAGGCGCTCAAAAAGCCCATCTTCCAAGTGCGCTAAAACTCTTGGGATGCCTAGTTCTGCTTCATACGCCGAATGATTATCGCTGTGGATCGTGCAACCTACTGCGCAACCACGCCCGAACTCCCAGTACTTTCCCTTCATGATCTCGTCCGCTTCGGCGTGCGCTCTCACCCGCGTTAGATACTTTTCTTTGATCGCAGTGTCGTTGTGGAATGCTTGCATGGTTGCTCCTGATTTATTCTGTGATTTCCATCGCACACACCCCAGCCTCTGCACTTTCGTGACTGCCTTTTTGTAAAATAACTACGTTAAGGTCTTGCATGTCTCAACTTTCCTTGTGTGCTTCATCCAGGTTCTTTTTTACTTCAGCAAACGCCGCAGCATAACCCATTACAAATCCTGCAAAGGCTCTGGAGATAAAGCCTTGGGCGTTGAAAGTAAGGGCGGGAAGCTCGGGAAACATCTGTGCTGAATATTTCAAGTACAGACGCTCGTACCAAACCACCCTGTCCTCACCCAGCTCGAAGATCGCATCTATTCGAGTGTCAAACTTCAAAGCTAAAACTCATCGCCGTCGTACCGAGTATCTTGCGGCGTGTAAGCAGAAGCCGACGCCTGGAATGCGGGCTCAACTTTCGTAAACTCAGTTTCGTCAACATTCGCCTCGCCTTGCTTCACAAGCTTGTGCCAGTGCTTGACTGCGTTCAACTCTTCCTCAAGTGTGTCCCGTGACTCGGCAATCGTAAAAACGTAGAAATTACCCTTGTCGTTCTTCTTAGCCAAGCTGCCGAGCCAAAATGTTTTAAACGGCAAAGGTTTCCCAAACTCCTGAAGGCGAGCACGGTGCGTCTCCAGGGTTTTCCCAGCCTGGTAGCTCGTGGACCGGAAGCTCACGACGTAGGGCATGAACATCCCGTATCTGATCTCCTCAGGAAGAAGACAGTAATAGTTCAGCGTCTCGAAGTTCGATACCTCCACGCCGTCTTTAACCTGCTCACGAGGCCAATTGCAATTCTGGGGTGTGATCGGCTCTTGGCCCAAGAACTCAGAGCCTTGCTTCGACAACGTGACCCAGGTTTTATACACAGCAAACGGGATGATCTCGATAGCCCCGCCCTTGTCGGCGATCTTGTTCTGGTCAATCGAACCCCTGATCTCGCCAACCCTAGCCTTTTCCTCCTGCACAAGCTTTGTCATCGACTGCATCAGCAGTAGCTTCGGTATTAAAAAGTCCTTCCGATCTACCGGCGTGGTGTCCATCAGATCTTGAAACTCAGCTAGCATCGCAACACTCGCTTCATCTCTCTTGATCACTGCGCTCATATCTCGCTCCATATATTGTATGACTGGGATTTCCAGCCGGGTTACACCAGCGGGGGGCTGGTGGTTTTCTACATGCTCGTCACCATCATCACGGGTATCAAAGTCCTGGTTCATTTACGCATCCCTAGTGTCCAGTAAACTTCCGGCATGTCGATGCCTGGTATCGCGAAGTCTACGTTGCCTTCTTCTTTAGCAATCTCTAACTCCGATTTATAAAAGGAGTTGAGCGAGGCCGAGTGAATCGACATCATATTGTCGAGCACGTCTTTGCCTTTATGCACCGCAATCCAGTTGAACAGTGCTTCTTTATCTTCAGGATTTTTCGGCACCTTCACAGAAAAATTCTTCTGCCGGAAAATCGTGCCGCACCCTGGTACGTGCTGCTTATCTAGCTCCATCGCCTCCATCGCCTTCATGGCGTCCATCTTTAAACCCTCTAGTAACTTGGAGGCCACGGCTAAGTTCTCTTTCATCTCCTCGACCAAAGCCTTCTGCCCCCAGAGTTTTTTTACTGCTTGTACAAAATCGTCCATGTGCATACCTCTTCTTGTGTGGAACCCCAACCTAGCCAAGTGCTATCAGAAGTGCAAGCATTTTTTATTGGGGCACAAACAATCATCAAGGCTTCACAATTTGGGCACGACAGTTCGCACTGCGTGCCCACGTATTCCTCAAACCCACACTCTCTACATAACTTCAAAACTCTACTCTTGGCTTTGCTACCTGCCGACCCTGGCAGAACCCACACTCTACCCAGTCAAGCAACCTGGGCATACCTGCAAGCCCTGGTTGATCACCGTGGCGTGCCGCGCACCGAGGGCACACCTTGGTGTATCCAGTGTCGTGGCCTCTCAACAATGTCATTCTCTGGTTAGTCACCGGCTTCGACATAAAATTTAATTCCCTCTTCAATGAGTAACAGTACTTCTTCCAGCGCCACCCGAGCCGAGCTGCACTTTGCGTAAAACGATTCATCAAGGTGCGCAGCCCACACCAGGCCGTTAAACAAATGGTGCTCGGCCTCAATCAAGGATCCTTTTGCCAGGGTGAGTAGTGAGTGCGCATTCGTGTTCAGCAATGTGGTCATAGCAGCTTCCCTTGAACGTAGTAAATCGTCTTGATTCGACAAGGATAGGGTGGGGAACTGCAAATAACCAGCACGAGATCGAACCACACTGGATGCACTTATAACGAACCATCTCGGTCTTACTGAACCACGCACCTGAACTGCACAACTCTATCCCGCAGCCGGGACAGTAACAAAACTCCTTCTGGTCTTCTCCGTACTTTCTTACAAGCCACACAGCAATGCGTTCAATGATGCTCATGTCGGCTCCTTTTTCGCTCTGACAATGTAAGAAAAGTAACTAACAAGCAGCGCCTCGTTTCTTGCCTTTAGTTCAAAAAGCTCAGCCCGCTGCTCAGCTATCACCATAGCTAGTGCGTTATTTTTCTCGCCAATGTCTCTAAGCAAGTCGTAAGCATTCTTCCCACACAGCGCGTGGTTAGGAAGCAGGGTAGGCATACTCTCGATAACAAGCTGTAACTCCACTACCTCCCGCTCACTCATTTAAGTCTCAACGTCAGTGGTAAATGAACTCCCACCAGCTGGAGTAACCACAGCACCCCGAACAGCGCCACAACCCCTAGAATAATATTCTTGAACAGCGGAGGCATTGGGACCTGAAGTACCAGCCACACCACAAATCCAACCACCGCCAACGTCGCTACTAAAACCCCAAGATTCACAGCAGCTCCCTCAATCTTAAAATGCTAGACGCCAGGTTCTCTTTTCTCTCCAATGCCCCTAGAATCACCTCATCAATCGTACCCGGTGCAACAATATCTATTCGCGTGATCTTGTCATGCACCTCACTCCCGCCGCGATGACACCGCGCCTCGCTCTGAAGATCGTGCTCAAGGTGGAACGACCTGGAGTAATAAATCATGTAGCTCGCTGCTGTTAGCGTCACGCCAACACCACCCGCTGCTGCGTTGGCAATCATCACGCGAGTCTTCGTATCAGCTTGGAAGTTGTCAATCGACTCCTGCCTAACCTTGTCAGTCAATCCTCCGAGTAGCACTGCATAACCAAGCCCAAGCTTATTGCAAATGCCAGCAATGTCAGCATAACTGTGCCGAAAACTAGACCACACGATAACTTTACTGACTGGTGCAATTTCTGAAAGTAATTCAGCAAGCGCCAAGAGCCTGGGGTTTTGCTTAAAGCCATGTTCTTTTTTCTCCTCTTCATCCACCCAGAAACCAGAAACAATTTGCTGGAGTCTTAAGCCCTTCGTTAAAGCAATCGACGCCACGCACGCCTTGTCGCCAAGGTAAGCTATGTAATCTTCCTTCATTGATTCATACATTCGCTGTTGTTCGGGTGCGAGTTCCACCTCGACCCTCTGACGCACAAGCGGAGGCAAGTCTAAACATTCTGACTTCAAGACTCGCGTAGCCTTCGCATAAATCTTCTCGTTAAATACGCTTTCAATACCTGGAATAGGTTGCCAATTAGGGAACCGCTTATGTGAAGGCATACCAGCGTTAAGATCAATAAAATACTTGGCTCTGAATGCGTAGAAGTTCTTGTCAAAAGTTTGCCCCCCATCCAGGATTCTAAACTGTGCCCAAATATCCATCGCTGAATTTAAGATCGGCGTACCCGACAAGATAAGCTTGAACTGCGCCAGGTCCGCTAGCTCTATCGCAAGCTTCGTGCGCTTGGCTTTCATATCTTTTACGCGCTGGGATTCATCAAAGATCAAAGCCTCGGGACTCCACGCTTTGAACAACTTGAACAGCTCGGGCATGGATAAGGATTCATAGTTGGTAACAAAGATCTTCTTACCGCTGTGCTTGAACTGATTCACGCGCTTTGCACCTGGTCCGTCTAACACCTCAACATGGGGACCAAGCCGCGAGAACTGATTGAACTCCCTATACCAAGCCTGGCGTACTGTCGGCGGGGTAAACACCAACGTCTTTAGAACTCCCCCGTGCCCTGCACACCACTGCCTAACAATCTGGATGCTAGCGCACGTCTTGCCGGTCCCCATCTCTGCGAACAAAGCATACTGGCGCGCAGGTACGGCACGTCCGATGATTTTCTTTTGGTGGTCCCAAAGCTTCAAATCAATCATCAGTATGGTGAGTCCTTTAAAATTGGGTCCATCGGTTCTAGGTCTAGTTTCATTCCGCCAGCTTTCCTTCAATCCCGCCCCACTGCTGAGCGTGCTCCGGGTCCGTGATCAACTGAGCGTTCACGTAGCGAGGCTTTTCAGCAAGCCTCGCAATCATCAAGATCACCAGGGCTGGGGTCACTGCGCTTCTAAACAACTCCATAGCGTCCAGGCCATCAAGGCAGGTGCACGGTGCATCATCCTCATCACGGTCACAGTGATAGCACGGGCCTGAATACGTCTGGGCTCGAACAGCAATTTCTAAAAGGCGGTCAAGGTTCATATCAGTTTTAAAACCCTGGCAAATGGGATAAACATTAAGCCGCACACCACGGCCATCATCCAAGCATCCTCGTCAGGCTCGGTAAACGCACGCTTGACCACGGCAATAATCATAAGACCGCCCATTACAATTGTTACGTATTGTACCCAGTCCATACTTTATTCCTTTTGCTTGTACGCTGTAATTTTAATATCACCCGCAATAGCGAAAATGCAAGCAGTTTATCGTTTTGCAATTGACACCACCCCCGCTCCCAGAGATATGCTGAGCCCCCAAGCGAAGACTAATTTTTTCGGAGACACTCATGATACAAATCCTGGGCCTAAGACCATACGTTGACAGAAAGACAGGAGAGATCAAATCTAAAGACCAGCTCTTTCCAGTTGATATTGAACTGAAGACTGTGGCCGAGGTGCTCGCGAGACACCAGGAGATTCTAAAACAAATCCCGGTGAGTGAGCATTGGAACTTATTCTATACCGTGGCGAACTGCGGTGAAGGTAAACGCGAATTTAAATCAATGAGTGCAATCGCTTTTGATATTGACAAAATCAAAGTCGAGGAGCATGAGCGATACCTCGCCCCAGTTTGTGAAGCCCTGGGTATCTCCGCTGAAGATCCTGGTGTCGTGCTCTCGGGCAACGGACTGCACTACCTAATCGGGCTCGACTACGAGATCACAGAGAAGAGTTTCTTTGACAACAACAGAGTCCACTACCGCGCCGTGTGCGGAAGGCTCGAAGACGCGCTGAGACTCCAGGGTCTACCTGGTGATGTCGATGTCTCGATCTTCGACGCCAGGCGCATCCTCCGGCTTCCAGGCACCGAGAACCGGAAGGTGGATAAACCCAAGAGATTCGCCACGCTTCTAAGACAAGTTGGTAAGAGTCTTAACTTCCACCTAGAGGCTATCTCAGGCGTACCGATAGTGAAGCCAGGAGAGCAAGTCGATAGAAGAGTCCAACAGAAGTATCCCACCAACGACCCCTCCGCAGTCCTAGCAGGCTGCAATTTCCTCAAGCACTGCCACGAATCCCCCAACTCTATCGACGAGCCAACCTGGTACGCCGCCCTGTCCATCACAGCACGCCTGGATGGGCAAGGCGCTACTGGGGGCGAGCGGTCTCATGAGATGTCCAAGGGACATCAGGGTTATTCTTACGAGACTACAGAGCGTAAAATTACCCAGTCGCTTGAGGCAGCGGGGCCTCGGACCTGCGAATCCATCCAAAACCTCTGGGGCAAATGCACCGAGTGCGTTCACTGGAAGAAGATTCAAAGCCCGATCCACTTGCGCGGGGACGGGCACATCCACACCGAGGCCACGGGATTCCATATCATAACCTTGGATGGCAAGGGCAAGCCTAAGAGTGTTCCGAATCACGAAGACCTCATCAAATACTTTGCCCGCGACTATCATTTCAAAATCCTTGGGGCATCACGCCACTGCTATGTTTGGAAGGTGAATCATTATGTGGAGATGAAAGCAGCGGAGCTTGAATCCTTTGCCAGAAAGAAGTTTGACCCCACGCCAAAGATGGACACCGTGCGCGAGTGGAGGCAGCGGGTCGAGATCGACAACCTCATAGATGTCGATTGGTGGGAGACCTCACTACGGCGCAAGATGAACTTCCTGAATGGCTACCTAGATATCGACACCATGGCGTTTAGACCCCACGATCGGGAAATCGCCTTCCGGCATGTCCTCCCCTATGGCTATGACCCCACGGCCCGTGCTCCGGTCTTTGAACGAATGCTGGAGCTTGTCACGGGAGCCGACACGGACCTCCAGGCGGTCCTTACGGAGTTCATGGGCTACTCCCTATCTAACGATGACTGCTGGGCACAGAAGGCCCTGGTGATGACAGGGGACGGGTCCAATGGCAAGTCCACGTTCCTAGACGCCATGCAGGGCCTTGCAGGCGATGCCAACTTCTCGACTATCAACCTCGCTAAGGTCGATGAGCACTACAACCTATCCCAGCTCGATAAGAAGCTTTTTAATATCTCTGAGGAAACCTCACCCAAAGCCCTGTCCGACAACCAGACCTTCAAGACCCTGGTGACGGGCGGGAAGATCATAGTCCGGCTCCCAAGAGAAGCCCCCTACCAAATATCTAATAGCGCAAAGCTGCTCCTGACATGCAATGAGCTGCCGACCTCGTCTGATAACAGCCATGGATTTTACCGCAGACTTTTGATCGTCCCCTTCAACCAATTGATAGAGAAGGGCATGGCCAACTATGACCCCCACCTCAGTAAGAAGATCAGGGCCGAGTTACCAGGGGTCTTGAACTTGGCGCTTGCCGGCTACAAAAGGCTCGTGACTCAGAAAGGATTCACGGCATCAGCCAAGATCAAAGCGTCTTTGGAAGAGTACAGGCTGGAGAATGACTCGGTACTGTACTGGGTCAAGGAGCACCTGGTGGTTCACACCAATGGAGGTTTCCAGGAGCACTTTCTCCCCACGCGTACCCTTTATGAAGCCTACCGCGATGCCATGAAGGCTATGAGTCGGATTCCAGTCCATATGCAGAAGTTCGCCAAGCAGCTCTCAAAGATGCGTAGGGATGTCTGGGGGGAACATCCCTACGAGGAAAGGGCCACGGCTAAGTGGGTCGAGGTCCAGGGGCGCAAGGTGATGGTAAAGGGACTCCAGGGGGTGGAGATACCCCCCCTAAATTAACCCAAGGGGTAAGCCCCTCCATACTCGAATGCGGTATCATGATACCGCATTTTTTTTTTCCGGTATGGTAACTTTTTTCTGTAATACCAGGGGGGTATATCTCTCTTGATACTGCATACCGCAATATAGACTTATAGAACTCTAGGAAGAAACAGTGGATTTAGTAGGTAACGCTTGTAAGCATGTAAAGCATATTAAAGCCTGTAAAGCATGTCTTGTTTCATTTTTTCTACCAACTATCAAGACCCCCCCTTTTTGCGGTATGCGGTATCAAGAGAGACACACCCCCCTGGTATTACAGAAAAAAGTTACCATACCGGAGCAAAAAAAAATGCAGTATGTGGCCGTACTGCGGTAACAGAACAGGGAAAGAACAGTGGGTGTAGCATGGAGACTAAAGTTCTAAGTGTGCGAATTGATGCGGAAACTTTTGACATCCTCCCCTCCCTGAACGAAGGGGATTCCTAGATCACTTCAGACCTAGCGAATCATGCCCGATTCGGAGAATGTTCAATGCGGCGTTGACGTCACGGTCATGGACCGCGCCGCAAACGCCGCACACCCATTCTCTTATGCCAAGGCCCTTCACCCCTTTCGGAGCGCCTGCTGGAGACCGTGTCTTACAGCAAGAACAGGTTTGGCTTGTGAGGTGCTCTGACACCTCCATGTACATACATTCCCGCGCGATCGCTTTGTATTTAAGGAATGTACGGAGCTGGCTCCAGCCCGCGTCGAGGACAGATTTGGCCATCCTCGTCTTTACTAACTTCGAACTAGACACATTGCCAATCACCACTAATTGATGATCACGTGTCAACTCGTTGCTTATTTTATGGCTCAAGTCATTGCGGGAGTTCTTAATTTTTGCATTTAGCGATTTCACTCGCTTGGATTTCCCGTCCTTTTGAGCCAAGGAAAGCTTTCTGGAAAATTTACGAAGGTATCTCGCTGCTCCAAATTTCTTGCCGTTACTACAGGTAGCCAAAGTCTTTAATCCAAGATCAATGCCAACATCTCCGGGCTCAGCTTTCACCGCAGTTGCTACGTGATCAGTCGTAATATTGATGTACCATCGCCCTCGAGAGTCCTGCGAAAATGAGCCCGACCTAATAGCCCCTTCGATGGGCCGACTGTTCCAAAACCGAAACGTGTGACCACAATATTGAATCACATCACCCAAAACCTTAATCCCAGATGCCTTAAAAGGGATCCAGCCCAAACTTTTCCGGTTTGAACGCCAGCGCAGCCAACGCTTCTTAAACTGTTTTCTACGGGTCGCGAATTCCTCAGCAATCGCCTGAACCGTTTGAGAATGGAGACCTAGCTCTTTCCCACTACCCTTAAGTAGAGGATGAAATTCATATGCCGAGAGGAAATTGGGGATCCAAACTACTTTCCCCTGACGCTCTATGGCTCGTGCACTCAAACGGCTAAGCGCTATTTTCTGGGTCTCATTGCAGAAATTCCAAACCATATTAACTGACCGAGCCGCTGCGCCCAATGCAACAGCTGATGGCCCGGAATCTTTAATGCGATAGGAATAGGTCAGCATTTACTTCCCTTTTTAACTATGCTCAGTTATACATTGGTCTATGAAGCCGTCAAGCGACATTCGAACGGGAAGACACTGCATATTTGCTATGCATGTTCATTTGGTCTTTGTGACTAAGTATAGGCACGCCGTCTTTACTAAAAACACTCTGACCGAGATGAAGAAGATCTTCACAGAGGTTTGCAATGACTTTGAAGCGACACTTGTCGAATTCGACGGCGAACGAGACCATGTTCATTTGCTCGTAACATATCCGCCGAAGGTAGCTGTGGCACGGCTCGTCAACAGCCTCAAAGGCGTTTCTTCTCGACTGCTCAGGCAAAAAAACGATCCTGCAATTCGCAAAGCATTGTGGGGCGACTCGTTGTGGTCACCCAGTTATTTCGCTGGTTCTTGCGGGGGAGCGCCCCTCGACATTGTGAAGAGATACATTCAGTCACAGGACTCACCCCATTGAAAGCGCACTCGCGCAGGCTACGCATGCGCTCGGGCGGGTGCCTTATATCCCCGCCATAAATGGCCGGGTTTTACGGCACCACTGATAAAACTCTAGGAAGAAACAGTGTAAGCAAATAATGCTTGTAATGTACTGTTTGTGTGTATAACACGCTTGGTGTAGAGCAGGTTTTAGAACAGGGAGAGAAAAGAGGTGAGCATGAAGACTAAAGTTCTAAGTGTGCGAATTGATGCGGAAACTTGTGATGCATTCCGTCACGCATGCTGGGTGCTGAGGAAATCCCAAGGGGAGCAGGTTTGTAAGCTCGTGCAAGAGTTCACGGATAGGAACTGGGGGGAGGTCGAGAGGATACAGGCAGCGCTGGGGGAAGCAAACTATAAGGAGGGGCAGCCATGTCAAAGCGTAAACCAAAACTCGTGACGTTTGTGGGCGACGACGGGATTCGTCAACCACTGGTGGCTAAGGCCGATATAAGAAACTGGCATGAGGGGGCCGCCCAACTTGGGGAGGGCCTGAAGAAGTTGGAGTATTGCTTTAAGGAGATGGACAAGCATTACAACAAACAAACCCTGGCGTTAATAACCCCGGAGCTTACCTATGCAGAAGTCTGGGGTGCGCTGAGATGTGGCTTGGAGGAGTTGCGTGAGCTTCGTGCCGAGCTGGAAGAAAAGCTTTATGTAGGAGACCTCACTGCTGATCAGGTTGCGGGATTAGGGTAGCATTGAAAATAGGCTGCGTTTTTATGAACGCGGCCTAGGATTATTTTATCTAAAGATTATTATAAACAATAGGATATCAACATGGTTTTTAAACCGGGTAAATCGGGAAACCCGGCAGGACGCCCGCCGCTCCCTGCCGAGATCAGAGCGATTAAGGTTATGAGCCCGGCCTACGTGAAGCGCGTTATCTCGCAACTGCTGCTGATGCACAAAACCCCCGCGCAGTTGGAGGCGTGGAGTAAGATCCCCGTGGAGTCGGGCGGGCCAACGAACCTAGAGATGATTGTGCTGTCGATCATAATGAAGGCTGGGGTAGATGGCGATCATAACAAGCTGTCGTTTTTGTTAGATCGAACAATTGGCAAGGTGGTCGAGAAGCGCGATGTGCAGCTCCAGGCGGTGCGCTACGTGACCGAGGTCCGCGCCGATGGTGCCTTGATGCAGGAAGTGGTCAAGGAAGCTTTGGGCGAGGTGGACAATGAGCCATGACAATGAGGAGATTTGCGTCGAGGTGGTGCCACCAAAAGGGCATACCAAGAAGCAAGCTTTGATCATGGGTGCGTTCCAAGTGCCGGGCTTGCGTAAGATATACGTGGCGTGCGGGACCAAGTATGGAAAATCCTTGAGTGCGTCGGTGTGCCAGAGCCAGGCGGGGCTGGCGGCCCCTGGGACCAAGTGGCGTTGGATCGCGCCGATTTATGAGCAGGCCAAGGTGGGGATGGAGTATTTCAAGAAGCTTTTGCCGCCTTCGCCGCATACCGAGTTTCAAGGCAACATGATGCGGATTCAGATGCCGTACCTTGATACGGAGTTTCAGTTCTGGCATTGCAAGAACCCAAGTTCGCTCGAGGGTGCGGGTATCTCGGGCAACATCTTCGACGAAGCAGCTAAGTGTTCCTACGAGGCCGTGGCGGCTGCGCAGACGACCGTGACGTTTACCAAGGGGCCACAGGGGTATTTCTCAACGCCCTTGGGCAAGAATTGGTTTTACCGCGAGTGCATGGAAGCGAAAGAGCACATGAGGTGGGCCTTTAAGAACGGCAAGCAACCGGAGCGAATATTCCTAACGGCCCCGACTACGGACAATCCTTTCATTGACAAAAAAGTAATTGAGGAAGCTAGGAGATCCTTGCCTGACAGGCTGTTCAGGCAGTATTTCATGGCCGAGTTTGTGGACGATGGTAATGTTTTCATTGGGTTTAGAGACTGCGTAGAAGGCCCGAGGCTTGACATCTACGGCGGCGTGCAGTTTTGGGTAGCCCCAGAAGCGAGCACGTTGGAAGTTTTCTTAGGGATAGATTGGGCAAAGAAAGAAGACTACACTGTTATTACAGCACTTTCAGTAGCACTAGGTAAGCCCAAGATGGTCGGATTCTTGCGGTTCCAGGGTATTGGGTATGTAGAAGCGCTCAAAGAGCTACACAAATTTTCGAAGCTTTTTAAGAAAATTGTAAATATCAAGCATGATCGCACGGGTGTCGGGGAAGCAATTGACGATATGATGGCTCAACTTACAATTCCATTTGAGGGCGTGGTGTTCACGAACAGCTCCAAGGCTGCGATGGTGAACCAACTCATGATGGCTTTTGAAACTAAGTCCATCAGCATCCCGGATTGGCCCGAGATGATTGGGGAGCTTGAGAGCTATGCAGTCGTGACTAATGAGCTTGGCACGGCTCGGTACTCGGCACCTTCTGGGATGCACGATGACATTGTATCGAGCCTAATGCTCGCGCACGTAGCGGCCACAGAGTATTCCTCGGACTTCCGGCTACATTTCCTTGAGGAGTTACCGAACACCAAGCTGACCATTGAGAAATGGTATGCAGACATCGCGGAAGAGGACTAGGTGGCAAGTAAAACAAAAGTAGTGACGCCTTTGAATCCTCAGTTCGTTCGCGAGCTGAGTGACTACACTGAAAAGTCTTGGGATATGGCGGGGCAGCTAGGGGGAACCTCCGAGCTTTGGTCAAGTGAGACGCGGGCGTTTTTGGATAACTCCACTTTGAAGTCGCTGTTCTTCTCCGAGGACTGGGTGTTCATCATTGTGGACTTGATTGCCTCGAAGCTAAGTGCTCAGCCCTTGCGCGTGATGAAAGCGGTCACGCAAGGCGAGAGCGAGTCAATTCAGCCAGTACCAGATCACCCCTTGAACGCGCTTCTTGAGCAGCCGAATGAGTGGCAAGACTATTCGCAATGGATGTACAACACGGCGGTCGAGCTGTTTCTTATGGGCAATGCAGTGATGTGGCACGCACCGAGGAGCGGCCAGATTCTTACGCTACCGACCGAGAACGTGAACATGGAGTTCAGCGACAAGGGCATGATCGAGCAATACTCGATGGCCCATTTCTCCGAGGACTCGGGGATGCGGGAAATAAAGACGACGCAGATCTTTGACCCTAAGACTATCTGCCATGTGCGTAGACCGAACCCGTCGAGCTTGATTTGGGGTTTGAGCCCGTTTCTTCCAGGTAGAAACTCGATTCTGTTCAATCGCTACTCTAGCGATTACCTTAACGCCTTTTACTTGAAGCAGGCGACACCCGGACTGGCGTTGTCGTTGGACCGGACGGTAAACGAGGACGTGGCGTTAAGGCAGCTTAGGAGCTTCGAGGTAGCTTATCAGGGTCGGAAGAACCAGCGGCGGACCTTGATTCTACCAAAGGGGGTGACAGCAACGACACTGACGCATTCATTGAGCGATCAGAAGTTGTTGGAGCATATTCAGTTGAACCGCGAGACGATTTGCGGGCTGCTTAAAGTGCCGAAGCATGAGCTTAGCTTGCAAAGTGCTGGCTCGCTGGGAAGTGAAGAGTACCGGGTTGCACTTAGAAACTTTTGGGAGGCTACGCTTAAGCCAGGGATGGGATTCATTTCGGGCTCGCTGACCAAGTTCTTTCAGAAGGAGCTAGGCGAAAACCATTTTTTCCAGTTCGATCTTACGGAAGTCGAAGCGCTTAAGGATGATCTGAAGAAGAAGGCTGACACTGCTGTGGCGATGCTTCAGGCGGGGCTATCGGTAAACGAGGTTCGGCAACAGATATGGCAGCAAGAGCCATCACAAGCACCTGGTGCAGACGATCCGTTTATAATGGCGAAGGGGGCACCTGCGTTTGGCGCGGCACCTGGGGCACAACCTGCACCTCTGACGATCTTTGCTGGACCGCAGGCCGAGGAGAAGCTCCTTTCACCTAGCGCAAAGATAAACTTCACAAATGACGTAGAAGCGTTTCGTGCAAAGACGGTCAAGCAATTGGTTGACGAGGAGGAGAGCACTATCTCCGAATTGTCGGCGGCAGCGATTCGCTTGCTCGTTGGTATGACAGAGCAAGCTATTAGCATCATAAGCGCTAATCAGAAAACGGCGCTTATAGTGAGCGTGAAGGCCCCCTCCAAGAGCACGCTACTGAGGCGCAAGATCGAGCGCGAACTTGCAGCGCAGTGGGAGGAGGAATGGCAGACGCAGATAGCCAAGACCCTAAGCAAAAGTTTGGACCTAGGGTATGAGCAACAACTCCAGGTTGTATTTAACGCGAAGGACCGCATTGCAATTCAGGCGCTTCGGGCTCGTGATGCTGAGAAGAACCTAGCCACCTTGTCAGCAAGGGGCCTGGAGTCCTTCGACCAGATAAGTAAGACACATACTGAGCGTATCATGAAGGAGATTGCCAATGGCGTGGCAGAAGGCGAGTCGATTACCGCGACGATCAAGCGCGTTGCTGCTGCCCTTGGAACACCGAAGGAGTTGGCCGGTAAAGCTGAAACCATTGCTCGAACCGAAACTCTTACCGCTGTCTCCATCGGACAAGCTGCAGCTTTGCGAAACGCTGCCGAAGTTATGCCCGGACTAAAGAAGGTTTGGCTCACGGCTGGCGACAACCGGGTTCGTGATAGTCACCAGCGGCTTGACGGCGATGTCATTAACGCGAGTGCTATTTTCGCAAATGGTTTGGGCCATCCTCGTGATCTGAAGTCTGGAGATCCCGCAGAAGTAATCGGGTGTCGTTGTACGCTGCTCATAATACCCCCCGGAGAGAACCTGGAGTTACCCAAGAAATGAGTACTAAGAAACTGCATATCGATTTGAATCTTCGTAAAAAATCTTGTTCAGAGCCCTTTGATGTTAAACAACAAAGCGCAGGCATTTTTATTGAGGGGTTTGCAAATAAGGCAACCGTGGATCGTGGCGCGGAGATCATTGCTACCGATGCGTGGGAGCTTGAGAACTTTAAGCGGAACCCGATCATTCTTTTCAACCACGGTATGGACACCCTTGGGGGCACGCCAGTCGGTAAAGCGATTGAGATTAAGGCTACGGACCAAGGGCTTTACCTAAAGGTGAAGATGTCTAACAGCCAAGCGCCGGGCATTAAGATGGTCCGTGATTTGGTGGAGGAGCGCATTCTTAAAGCTTTCTCAGTGGGCTTTAATCCCAAGGAGACTGATTCGGTGGATATCGAGGGCAAGTCGGTACGTCGGATCAAGAAGGCCGAGCTGTTTGAAGTTAGCGTGGTTGGCGTGCCTATGAATCAAGATTCCTTGTTCGAGCTTAGTGAGAAGTCGTTGACGACTAAATCGTTTCATCAGTTGAAGGGGGAGATCTTGAAAGCTAAAGGAGCAAAGGTTGCTATCGAGATCGAAGAGAAGCTTGGTGCGTGTGCCTCGCGTCGTGATGCTATGGCTCATGTTGCTAAGTCTCAGGGTCTTAGTCTTCACGTACTTTTGGACATGCTCGCGGGTGACAAGCCAATCCCCAAAGCAGTCGCCGAAGCGTTTGTTACAGCTATCAAGGCCGTTGATTTAAAGACGACTCTTGAGGAAGCGCTTGCAGCACTTAATGACGGTTCTGATGAAGCCACCGTGCTTGCGGACCTATCGGGAAAACTTTCGGGGGACGCTGCGGATGAAACGACCACAACAGAAATTGAAATCGAATCCGCGCAAGATAGCCAAACGGAAAGCGCGGACGCTGGCAAAGAGAGTGGAACTACTGCAGAAGCAACTGGCCAAGAGCCAGATCCAGAAGCAACGGAAGATGCTCCAGAAAATGCTCAAAGGAAAGCAGACTTCCAAAGCTGCGTGAACGATAAGCTGCCGAAGCTTCTGCAAGAGGGTAAGCCGCAGGACGAAGCTGTGGCAGCAGCTATTGCGATGTGCCAGGCAGAGGGCAAGTGTCAACTAACAGCGGCCTCTAAGGCTCAAGTCTTCAGCAAATTCTTCAAACAGTTTGATGCAAAGGAAGCGTTTGTTATGCCTAAAATAAAAGGGCTTGTGGAGTTCAAGGCTGACCCGGTACCAGAGGATGAACAACCACCAGAAGATCCCAATGCACCGCCACCAGAAGAAGGTACTCCTGATCCAGAGATGGACCAGGAGCTTCAGAAGAACTTCCTTTTGCAGTATGCGGAGTTCGTGAACGCTGCAAGTAAGAAGATGGACGCGGACCCTAGCCTTGAGATTGAAGACGCGGTCAATCAAGTGCTTAAGGAAACGGTCACTGACCCAGCAGCTCGGCAGAAAGTTGACGCGGCAATTATCCAGTTTGCTAAAGATGGTTTCTCCAATGCTAAGGAATTGGATAAGTTTCTTGAGGATGAGACTAATAAGGTTGTGGAAGAAATTCCGTTTACCGACGCAGAACTTGACGATGATCCGGCTCAAAAGGGTGAGGCCGGAAGTGGTATCACCGGGCACAGGACTCCTAGTAAGGCGAAGCCAGGGGGCAATCAGAGAATTGCTAATCTAACTCCGAAAGATATCCAGACCGTGGGGCTCCAGAGCGACTCAGACCGCACAGGGAGAGTGGCCAAAAGCTTGGGTATCATGGCGGGTGTATTTGGAGGCATGGCTTTGGGGGCTTTAGCAGCGGGGGCGCGTACTGAGGCTCGGGACATTGCAGCGGTTGCCGTGTATTTGGGCGCAGGGGCTTTGGGTGCCAAGATTCGCCAGAAGATCCAGGGTGCGCGGGCTAAACGACGCAGAGCTGGTAAGTCTGTAGATGGCACTACTCAAGCGGACCAAGCGCCCACCACTGCGGTTATGACAGCGGACGCTGCGGACAATTTTGGTAGCCCTTTCTTAGAGGCAGCAAAACAGACCAACGTACTTTTGGGAGCACTGATAAACGAAATTCAGAAACTTTCCAGCAAAATGGATGGCATAAGTCAGCAAAGTTCAGTAAACTTAGAAAACAACCCTGGTCCTAAAGATCAAGCAGAATCTTCCGACAGCAGTAAAAATAATGCTGACGTGGAAGCAAATGCTGCAAAGACGTTAGCAACCTTAGATATGCGTTTGAAAAGCCTGGGGTATTAAGTTTTCATTAGAATAAAAAAAGTAGGAGCTGCATTAGATGGACGCTAAAGAAATTAGAGCACTAGAAGATCGCGTAGCAAGAGCCGAGAACGCTGCACGAAAATCCGAAGAGAACACGGCAGCGTTGATTGCCTCTGGCTCACGCACTAGTGTTTCTGGCGGTTCATCTGATGAGCAGCGCTGCCTTCGTTATTTCGGGGCTGCTTCTGTGAAGCAACTTCTTGAGACGAACACGGGCGATCCTCGCTACAAGCATGTTCCAGAAGAACTCAAAGGCATGGTTCGGGAATTGAAGAGTGACTTCGATATCTCGCGCTTGACTCAACAGCTCTTTCACGGTGAGCAACGCGACGTTGGTGACATGGCGGGGCACGTTAAAGGCATCTTGGATGGTAGTTACCATGCCAAGCATGTTCTCGCACCGAAGATGAAAGCTTTCGGCTCGACGGTTTCAGGCGCTGGTGATGAATGGGTTCCGACCATGGTGTCAAGCCAATTTATCGAAGAATTTGAACTCGACCGCCAAGTGGTTGATCAGTTCAAAACCATTAACATGCCTTCGAGCCCCTTTGATGTGCCAATCCAAAACAGTGTAACTCAGGCTCGTATTCAACCTGAGTCTTGTGACCCAGCCGACAACCTCGCAGCAGCGAATTTCGGCACCTCGAAGCTAACGCTCCAGGCCACCAAGCTCGTTGAAACAATGTGCTTGCCTGAAGAGTTGAACGAGGACTCGGCAGTCCAGATTCTTTCTCTGTGCCGCACCGAGGTTTCTACTGCTCAGGCCCGCGCTTGGGAAGCAGCAATCATGAACGGCGACACCACTGGTACGCACATGGACTCTGATGTTACCGCTGCAAGCGATGCACGAAAAGCTTGGAAGGGTCTTCGCAAGTTGGCTCTGGCCAACTCTGCAACAGTCAACTTCTCAGCCGCAGCAGTTTCGGTTGCTAACCTTCGCGCAATGCGGACCGCAATGGGTAAGTTCGGCGTGTCCGAGCGCAACCTGACCTGGATCGTATCGAGCAAGATCTACAACCAATTCTTGGCATTGCCGGAAGTTTCGACCGTTGAGAAGTTCGGCCCGAATGCTACGATTTTGAGGGGTGCGCTTGCGGCCCTCGATGGTATTCCAATCGTGATAAGCGAGTATGCTCGCGACGATTTGACCGCCGCCGGCGTCAATGCAGCTTCTCTTTCAACCTTCGCTAGCGTGATGCTAGTTAACCGTAGTCGGTTTATGTGGGGCGTGCGTCGTCCCATCCGTGTCCGCGCTACGATGGACCCGACACCTCCTGGTGATCGTTGGCTCTTGGCTTCTTGGTGGAGAGGCGACTTTAAGGGCATGCCACAAAGCGCGACCGAAGTTTCCGTGGTCTTAGGTAGGAACGTACTCTAAGATTCAGCGACTTGGAACTTCTAAAACCCGAGATCTAGGGGGTGCTGGGAAACTAGCTCCCCCTTGCTATTAGAGGTGTTCGCGTGGCAGTAACTCAAACGTCAGTATTCCTAGGGGTATTCGAGACTAAGGCCCTTTTAGATTTAGAAACCCGCGCCCCTGGTGTCTACAGAGTTAAGATGATGGTGCGGGCCAACTCGCTCCTATCGTCGGTGTTTATTAAGTCTGCGGACGTAGGGGCGACGGTTGAGGTCAAATACTTCGACACCACAACGGGCGACGAGAATTCGCCTGAGCGCTTCGACTTAGACGGGCATGGTGTTCTAGGGGCGGTGGGCACGAACCGGATTCTCGTCACCGAGATCCACAACAAACCCCAGCTTGAAGTCTTAGTGGCAGGCGGGAACGTGGAGTTCGGGGTGTATGTCACAGCAGTGGCAACCTCGGCGTCGGCGATTGACCAAAGCCTTGTTAAACATCTTTCAGATACAGACTTAGCGGTAGACAAGGGGCTAACGGTAACGGGTTATGATCCCGTGCTAGACAAGTTCTTCTTCCTGCCAATCGAGAGCGGCGCGGTTAAGGTTACAGGTAACCTTTCGACCACACCGGGCGGGGCGACAGCGGCGTTAAATACAACGGTGACGACAAGTGCAACGCCAAACACGGAGACAAGCTTTACCCTAGCCACGATAAAGAGCTTCAGGGTGACGAATCGGGGCCGGGCTATAGTCAAGTATGCCTTTGCATCGGGCGATTCAGGATTGAACTACGCAAGCCTGACGCCCAATGCGTCTTTTTGGGAGGAAGGCATCTTCAACTCAAGCGTAACACTGTATATCCAGTCACCTTCTCCGAGCCAAAGGCTAGAGGTGGTAAGCTGGACCTAAAGGAATAGGGGCACGGACCCGAAACCGGGGGTGGGTCCTTTCAACCTTTTTAGCTTTTTTTGGAGAATCACATGGGTATTGGCGTAGACAAACTAACGTATGACGTTACCGACGCAAACAGCCTCGCTGCATCCTCAACCGTAGGGTCTTATGTACTCGCAGGCGACGACGGCGTAGCAATCGGCCACGTATCCGACGCATTGAAAGTAAACTTCAGCAACACGTCGCTGGCCGTCACCGCTACTAACCTCGACATTCGTGACCTCGTTTTTGCGACTGACACCATCGACGTGTCCGGTTCGGCGGTTTCTATCACGGGTAGCGTTGCAGTAACTGCTACTAACCTCGACATTCGTGACCTAGCTTTCGCAACTGACACAGTTGATGTTAGCGGTTCCACGGTTTCTATCTCGGGTGCTGTTGCCGTTAACGATGCCGCGCTTGCGAATACAGCGGCGCTTTCAACCGCTGTTGCACCGACTACGACGGGCGCGAACTTTCCAGCGGCACTAGCTTCCCGCAAGTATCTTACTTTTCAAAATCTGGCAGGTAACTGTTTTGTGGGCGGTTCGACCGTCACCGCTTCCACTGGCCTTCGGCTAGCAAGTGGCGCAATGCTTGAGGGCTTGCGCATTGGCCCTGCTATCACGCTTAAGCATGTTATGTCGGCGGGTGTCGGCGACCTTCGGATTCTTGAACTTAGCTAATCGTTAAGGGGGGATTGTATGTTGGACTCTGGTTCGGGACTCACGTTTACCGATGCCGACCTGAACAGCGCTAGAGTTGTTATCGGGTTGCTGGGCCGTGCGGAAAGTTTCAAAGGATTGAATGCGCAAGCGATCATGGAAGCAGCCATCGCATTAAAATGGATGGAAGCTCTAATCCCAAAGATCACTGGCAACATCTTTGATATGTCGCAAGCTAGGTTAACGAACCCGACACCAGAGGCCCAGCCTACGGAAGCGCCGAAGATCGCTAAGCCTAGGAAGGCTAAGTAATGGGCTTTGGACAAGACTTTAGTGACCTGAACTCGGGTCAGGATGACATAAAACTCAAGGGTGGTACTGACTCAACTACGGTCGGTAACGTCGGCGATTCGCTTAAGACGAACGTCACCAACTTTCCCGCTACGCAGCCAGTAAGTGCAGCGTCTTTGCCGTTGCCAGCGGGCGCATCAACTGCGGCATTACAGACTTCGGGGAACGCCTCGCTTGCAGCGATTGACGCGGGCATTCCGGCGGCACTAGGGCAGACGACTGCGGCAAACTCAATGCCGGTTGTGCTACCGAGTGACCAAGTTGTAACCGTGACACAGACTAGGCTCGCGACGTTTGCTGCCATAGCGATTGCGGATGTGCCTGGCAACAACAAAAGTATGATCTCACTCGTGAACACGGGCGCGTCAGTCGTGAAGATCCGCGAGATTAAACTCAAGAACGTGCAGAATACTTCCGTCACCGGTGTGGTTGTAGACTTTGGGCTGAGGCGCATCACCGGGCATTCGGCGGGTACTTTGTTGACACCAGAGACACATGACACTAACGATTCGTTAGCGGGGACAATCACTGCACGGATAGGCTCAACGGTAACCGGCGAGAGCGCAACGCAGCTAAGAAAATGGGAGATGTCTTCGGATGAGTGGGGCGTGGGCACTGCGGATTCAGAAGCAGACATTCACAGCCTCGCGGAACTTTTCCCCTTTTACTCTGACTACATGCGCGACGTGAAGCCGATTACCATTCGGCAAAATCAAGGCGTCACGATTAAGTGCCAGACAAACACGATAGTGGGGTCGTTTGATATCCTCATTTTATTCACGGTGGAGTAAGTGATGGTTGAGCTACCGTGGACATCTTTTAAAGCCTTTGTCGATGCCCGAGCGCTTAGTATCCAGTGGGTCGAAGCCGATAGTACTTATTTTATGTTTGCGTTTGATGGACCGATGGCGTTGCGTTGCGCGGTGTATAAAGATAGCGGGGCAGATCAAACTGCGTTCGAGGCCACCTACCAAGCGCTCGGCAATAAGCCAATACCTTCGACTATCTCAGCATTCACAGCCAAAACATTCGGCACCAAAAAACTATTTGCCCGTAACACGGGTAAGCAATTTGCCGTTGCCGCTGGCAGTAATGACCTGACCTATACGGCAACATTCGCGTGGGTGAAATTCATAGGCTTAGAGTTGGTCGGTAGCGAGGCTCTTGATACGGGAGAACTGCGCGTATACGACGACGCGGCGGGCACATATTCCGGCGTACCGAATGCCTTGTTGAACCAATTCGGTTACACGATGAATTTTCCCAAGGACTTTTATTCTCGGTCAAGCCCCTTCGATGCGGACCTGTACGTCGGCATGGTGATGAAAATTACATACGTCTCTGCATCCGCTAAGACGATTGGCATCAACTACATCATGAACGAAGTGAAGACATGAAGCTTATATTTGCTACCTCAGACTTAGCAGGCTCAAAGCTCATACGCTGGACGCTCGGCGAAGATTGTAGCCACATGGCTGTTTGCTTCGACGATCGGGCCAATGGTTCAGGGATCGTTTTTGAAAGCATTGCGGGTGGCGCAAAACTTTTGTGGTTCGGCGAGTTTAAGAAGCATCGGCGCGTGATACATGCGTTGTCTTTTAAAGACACTCTTACACTCGAAGAAGAAGAGGCTATTTACCAAGGCATGCTCGCCAGGTATTCGGGGCAAAGCTACGACTGGGCAGCGATGGCTTTTTGGGTTTGGCATGGCCTCATCCTTTGGCGCATTTTTGGCAAGTCGCTACCGAAGAAGAATGCTTGGGCGAAGTCTGGATACAACCTATGTACCGGGCTGGCCGCTGGCGTGCCGTGGGTAGATGCGTGGGCAAAAAAATACAGCATTGATCTTGAAATGGTGGGGCCGCAACAGCTCTATCGCGCCTTGCTTGCCTCGGGTCATTTCCAGGATGAACAGCCCTGGTGTGACGCGCAGAGGGCTTCCTAAGTGGCAGAGATGAACCTTTTCGAGCAAGCAGGCAGCATTCTAGGGGCCATGAGAGCATCTTTAAAAGATTGCCGGATCTTAGCAACCGAAGAAACTATCCAGGCGCGAGCGACTATCTGCATGGGATGCGAGAAGCTGCGATGCAAGAACGGGAAGTATGCCTGTGTGACCTGTGGCTGTGGCTTTAAAAGGAAGATTGCCATCCACGGCTCCACCTGTCCTTTGGATAAATGGTGATTTGCTTGAGGTAGTTAAAACAGTAGGATGCCGGTAGACTATTATAGGAGGTCTTGTGCTACTAAAACTAACCCGATTCATTCGCCCAAACCAGACAGACATGGTTTGCCAGACCCAGTATGGTACGCGCTCGTTCGAGCTTGGGCAGGACGTGGAAGTAAGTGACAACGAGGGGGCAGCTATTATGGCTAGCCCTTTCGGTATTTGTTTCGAGCGAAGCGCAGTGTCCAAAGCTCAGGCTGAGAACGTGAGCCCCGAAGCTCAGGCTGAGATCGAGGCTACTAAAATGGCTAAGAACTATTCGAACAAGAAAGTCTAACTTATGGCCCTAAGCGCATATGCTTTGACGACACTGGCAACGGCGAAGGAGCACTTGGGGATACCGCCGCTTACGCTCACCTACGACTCGCTAGTGACCCGTTTGATCAATGAGGCTACGGGTAAGCTAGAGAGTTTCTGCGATCGGAAGCTGAAGCAGCGCACCGGACTGATCGAGTATCAGGACGGGTTCGCCAATAACCGCATAATGCTAGACCAATGGCCAGTTGTTAAGCCATCGGAGCTGTGGATAGACTCCAGCGGTCTGTTTACGGACACTCAGTACAAGCTGGGTGCGGGCGACTATGCCCTGGACCTATCGGCTCGGGGCGAGGGCATTGGTGTGGTGCTCATGAAGGGGTGCTTCTTCCCTCGCGGGATCAAGAACATCAAGGCGATCTATGACGGGGGGTTCGCTACCATCCCAGACGAACTGGAGGGGGCATGCCTTTGGGCTGTGTCCTTTCTCTATGACATGCGCGACAACAAGAGTGTGGGTGTCCAGACCAAGGGTAAGAACCAAGAGAACGTCACTTACCGCGAAGACCTACCGAAGTTTGTGCAGGATACCCTACTGGCGTACAAGCGGGCGGAATGGCCCACAGGCGACATTCCGCTAGTCACGAGGTAACAGTGGCTACAGTCCCTTTGAACAACCTAGCCGATGAAATTGAACGCCGGATAGCTCGCAAGATGCGGAGCCTAGGCCCTGACTCCCCCAAGCTGCGGGAGGCCATGCTGCGAATCGGGTTCTTGATTGAGTCTCAAGCTAAATTAAACATTCGTGGGCACGGTGCAATTGACACGGGGCGGCTTCTTAACTCCATTCGCTCGGAGTTCTACAAAAATGGCAACCGCGTGGGTGTGCGCACGGGATCTTTTGGTATCCCGTATGCCTCGATGCACGAGTTCGGGGGGCCTTTCACCGACCGTCAGCGCCGGGCAATGTTTGCTGCACTGCGTGATAGGGGTAAGCTAAAGGGTCCGCGAGTTAGCAAAGGCGTGGTGCAAGGGAACCGTTTTATGGCGAGGCCCTATTTGCGTCCAGCAGTGCGCACGCATAAAGGTCGCATACTAGATATAATTAGGGGCCTTTTTAAATGAGCATAGAATCGGACATTGTGGATATAATTAGGGGCCTTTTTAAATGAGCATAGAATCGGACATTGTGGATATAATTAGGGGCCTTTTTAAATGAGCATAGAATCGGACATTGTGGATAGGGTGGTGGCCGTAACCACAGCAGTAGCCGGTGTGAACTACGTGTCCTTTGACCGAATCAAGTTGGCAATTAGCGACTTTGGGGCTCATGAGTTACCAGCCGTACAGATATGGGACAATGGGCAGACTATTGTCCACGAGCGCGGGCGCGTAAAAAAAGATTGGAATCTTTCTTTAGAATTAATCATGAAGTCCGATATAGCGGGGGTTGTGGATCAGAAGGGACTCTTTGAGCTTAGGCGAACCATCGAGCAGGCTCTTTGGCTCCAGCCAAACTTGGGGATTCCAGGCGTGGTGCATCTGATCTATACTGGGAACATATCCGACTTACATTTATTAGAGCCCTATTACATCTCTAGGATAGATTTTTCTGTCCAATACTATGATAATTTAACGGGTTCATGCTGACTTTTACAAAGGGGACTAGCGGTGGCCAAAAATTACGCTTCGATTTATGCTTCAACGAATGACTCCATCGCCCTTGAGCAAAAGATCTTCATTAAAGAAGAAACCACTCGCGGTATTTTGGAAGCACCCACGGGTGCCGATTTCATTTTTACCCTGAATGGCGCGAGTGTTAACTTCTCTCAGCCAATTGAATCAAGCCCCCATAAGTCTGGCCGTCACCACACGTCAATCATCAAGCAAAAGACGACCACAAGCTGGACGTTGCCCACGTTCTTCAATATTGACACCGCGCTGGGCGCTGCAAGCACAGCAGAGATTGACCCTGGTATGCGCGTCCTCTTCAAGTCCTTGATGGGCAAAGAGACGACTGTTGCGCCGCTGGTGTACACCAGTGAGATTGCTCCAGACCTTACCTTCTCGATCTTCGAAGTGGGCGATCTCTGGTCGAAGCAAGCTTCCGGCGCTTTCGTAGAAGCCGGTAATGCTTCCTTCCCAGGCGACGGCCAGGCGCAAGTTGAATGGTCTGGCATGGCTAAGACCTCGTTACTTGTCGGCATGTCGAAGTCGATCACTGCTAACGCAGCAAACATTGTAACCGTGGCAGCAACCGAGGGAACGCGCTTCCCAGTTGGTAGCAAGGTCATGATCGTCAAGTCGAACGGCACCACGCGTTCAACCGATACGCCCGATGGTACGCCACGCACGGTTACTGCGGCGACCTCGACCACGGTCACGTTGTCTGGTGCAGTGCTCGCGGACTCGGATGGTACGGTTAACCCTGTATACCTCGTGTACTACGAGCCGACCACGCCGCTCGCGATCAACAATCCTCAGACGGGCCTTGTGGGTTCGATCACGATTGCAGGACTCAGCAGCGCAGATTGCGTGCGCTCTGCGACCATCAACATGACCAACAACCACGAGCCACAAGACTTTTGCTTCGGCGCAGAGGGCTTGGGTGGTCGGATCTTCACCCCAGGTGGGCGCTTCACTTCGGAGCTAACCCTGGAGTTGAACTTGAACCATGAGCTAGTTGAGTTCCTCAACGGCTTAAAGAGCTTTACGGGTGATAACATCACGCTGATCTTGGGATCAGCGGCTGGTCGTCATCTAGAGATCTTAGTACCCAAAAACATCTTTCCAATTCCTGAGATTTCCGTACCGGACACCGGCACGATTCCTGTTACCTTTACAGGTACTTCCTACCAGACTGGCCTTGACCTTGCGGACGAAGTAACTATATCTTTCCTCTAAAGATATAGCACTTTTGCAAGCACAAGGGGGACTGGATGGCATTCTTATTAAACATGGACACTGATAAAACTGTGTCTGTGATCGTTAGCAAAGACTCTTCGATTAAGGGCGTGGCTGACGAGGTCTATGAGCAGTACCTCAAAGACCTCGATGAGTCCAAGCTCCCGATCCAAGGTCCTAGCACCAAGTTTATTATGAAGCGCACGTTGCCCTACAAGGACACGAAGCGCGTCATGAATAGCCAGGTGTCGTTTGACGACGGTAAAGCAAGCGTCAACATCAGCTTCATCATGGATGAAGTTCGGTGTGCGCTTGTGGGCATGGAAGGCCCAGGTGCGGAAGCATTCAAGAAGGACAAGGACGGCTACGCTTCGATGGACGTGGTGAACTCGCTGTACAACAGCGGTGTCATGATGGACCTCTACAATGCCCGGCGTAATTCGGCGGGTGAAGGAACAGCGGACTTGCCAAAAAAAAGCTAGAGGCACTTCTTGAGCTACAGTTTACAGACCACGCTAAACTAGAAAAAAAGGGGAGAACGTTTGATTGCAGACGTTGCCCCCTTCCCACCCAGAAACTACGAAGATGTAGGGAGGACAGGTGGGATTTCACTGCGGAGGATAGCAACGTCTTCCCAGTCAGGATTAACGAAGGGGGTGGCCTCTATGGTTTTTGTCCAGCTAAAGCGACATGGGACCAAGAGGCCATTGGCATTTTCGAGCTTATGGTTGTCGCAGTTGAGCAAAAGACTATGCTTATTGCAGGGGGGATTGCCGATCAACCAGCCTGGTTTGTTTCGCTGCTTGCGTGGTTTGGTCCAGCCTACGAGGGGCTAAAGTTTATGTCTCGGGTTAGGATGTTCGTAGGTGATGACGATAAGAAGGCACGCCAGCCGACAGGACGGGGCACACCAGGGAAGCATAAATAAATGGCTAAGGAAGATCTCTTAGTAAATATAGAAGTAAACACTAAGCCCGCAAAGCGTGGTGTTGAGGATTTAAATAAGAGTCTTTCGGAGAACGCGAAGCAGACGCGAAAGATCCAGGATGAGCTGAAGAGGCTTGAAAAAGATTACAAGTCAATTGCCACAGCCATCAAAAAGCTTCCCCAAAACGAAATCGAGCAACTGAATCGTGCAGTCAGGAAAGCCAGCAAGTCTACGAGTGAGCTGTCCGACCAGTTTGAGCGCACCGAGAAGAAGCTAGACCGGGTCAAAGACCGCACAAGGGAAGCTACACAGGGCTTCGCAGTGCTAGCGGCGACCGTGGCGGCCTTCAATAACTTCCAGCCCATTATCCAGTTCACGGGCCAGATCGTTCAGGCAAGCCAGGCGATCCTCGCGTTCAAGCGCGACCTAGGGCCACTCATAGCAGACTCTATGACTAGGTTATCGAAGGGTTTTGAAAGGTCCAAGGATGCTGCGCAAGCGTTTATGGGTACTTTCCAGCTTGTAGGCAAGGCGTTTAACGAGCAGAAACAGATCTTTCAGGGCTACCAGCAAGTCCAGATCTACGGGATCGAACTATCCAGAAAATTTACCGAGGCATTCACGAACCTAAGCAGTGCGGCATCGTTTGTACAGCGCACATTTGTCGAGCTAGTGTCTTTCAACAACAAGACGTTAGAGGGGTTCGGGCGGCTTAAGACGTTGTTCCGAACGCTTGGCAACGTGATGTCCACGACCGGAAAGATCGTTAACGAATTTCGTAATGTTTGGTTTGGTACTTTCGGTGGGGCCACGGGCGGCGCGGCACAGATTAACCGTTGGCAGCAGCTTCTCTTAGAGCTGCAATACATCACCGAGATTGCCGGCAAGAAGATTGTCACGGTCTTCAACGTGGTGTCTAAGACCTTTACCGAATCCGCGAAAAAGGTGCTCCCATTCCTTACAGAGCTAAGTCAGAACGCGGCAGCTAAGGGGCTAGGACTTTTAGAAAGCGGCTTCAAGAACCTAGCTCCCGCAATCATTCGGGCCAGAGAATATGCTTTGGAGTTGGCGCTCATTCTCGATAAGAAGCTTGCATCAGGCGTGGCCTTTTTTGTGGAGTCTGCAATTAAAGGGACTACTTCGGCGCTGAAGTTTGGGCAGGAAGTAGGGTTTCTGGGTAAGGGATTCCTTGCAGCTTTAGACACCACGAACTTACTAGGTGCGGGCATGCTCGGGCTGGGTACGGCCTTGAAGCAGACCGAAAATTCATTTTTGCAGACGATAGGTTCGGCCCTACAGATGGCGGGTGTGTTCTCGATTAGCCTTGCATCAGGCACCACGATCCTCATAGGCGTGCTAGGGAGTTTGATTTCAACAATTGGTGACAAACTGCTCGCGGTAACGGACCAGTGGGAAGCTAAGTTTGCGAGGATGCAGACGATCACGGCGGCTTTCGAGTTCACCGTCAGAGGGTTTGGAAAGACCATGGGCGTCAGCGCCGTGGGATCTTTGGAAAAGTGGAACGATACTATCGGGGTAATGGTTCAGACCACAAACTTCGGTATTGATGAGATTCAGAAATCAGTCAAGATCCTCATTGCTGAGGGTGCGGCGCTTGGCCTTACTGCGGAGCAGAACGCGGCGCTCCTAAAGCGTGCTGGAGATATTGCCGCAGTGACTGGAATGGACCTTGCGCATGTGTCTTTGGCCATCGCACGCGGTCTAGCAGGTAACGCGGCATCCCTTCAGGACATGGGTATCTTCCTCACAGAGTCCGCTCTCCAACATTCCAAATACGCCAAGCAACAAAACCTTGTAATCTCCAACCTCGACGTGCATAAGAAGGCGCAAGTCGCCCTTAATGTGCTTATGGAGCAGACCATCCCCCTTGTGGGCGGTGCAACAAACCAGCTCAACACACTTGCTGGCGCTACTAAGCAATACCAACAATCTATCGAGCTACTACAAGCTAAGCTCGGGAGCACCAGCTTTTTCTTTGTGGATCTAGCACGGGCGCAGTCAACGGTAGTGCAGTGGTTCACAGCGCTTCCAGACGTGGTTTTCGACGTGGTGGGTTCATTCGTAGAGATTCTGGCCGTGACCCTGAAGCTGGCTGGCATGTTTATTTCTATGGTTATCACTATCACGTCTCTCAAAGGCGTGTTCGATCTGCTTAACCTCGCAGTTAAGCAGAGCGCGGTATTCCAAAGTGTCTTAAATATTGTTTTGGGCACCGTCTCCAAGAGCCTGGGTATCCAGGTTATTGCCATCAAAAGCCTCAAAGACGTGTTCCTAGCGCTGGGGCAGATCGCGATCCCAGTGACGGTCGCGGCCTACAGGAACTTTGTACTGATTCTAACTACTGCTACGGCAAGAGTTTACGCCTTCGTAGCTAGTATGTTGTTCACCAAGGCAGGGTGGATAACCATAGCCCGTGGCGCTGCGCTTGCCACTGCATCTCTAGTTCAATTCGCTGTGGCCATTGTAACTAATCCATTGTTTATAACCGGCTCAGCGGTAATTGGGGCCATCTACTTTGCTTCCAAGGCTTTCGAAGAACTGCAGACCCAGATTGCCTTCTTGATTCCCAAGACTGAAGCGCTCACAGACGCCACGGGGAAGAATGCTACGGCGATCAAAGACCATGTGAGCATCATTATGCTGTTCACTCGCACCATGACCGAGAGTGCAAAGGTAGTGGTGATTGGCTGGCTTGAGATTGGCAAGGCCCTGGAGATGGCAGGCGTGGGGTATCAGCTCATGCTGAACTCAGTGAAGGGCTTGTTCACCGACACCACAGCTCGCACTAAGGAACTGGCTGCTCAGAAGGCAAAGCTGGTTGCTGAGATGTACCAGCTCGATACTGCTTTTACGCGAACCTTCGCTCCTAAGCGACTCGAAGAGTTCAACAAGGGCGTGATGCGTACAGCAGTGGCCCTTGAGAAAATGATGAGGGGTTTCGCTGGGTCCATGAAGCTTTCTGATGAAGTCATGGCCAGCTTAAAAATCGACGTGCTGGGGGATGAGTTCGACAGGGCTAATGAAAAGTTCCGGGAGTCCACCAAGCTCTTAAACAACCTGCGGAACATTGGAGTTTTCAAGATCGGTGCAGAAGTTATCATGCCGACTCCTGAGAACATCGTGAAATTCTCCGCAGGAAAGCTTCTCAGCAAAGAAGGCGTCAAAGTAGAGAATGCTCCGTCACCAGCTAGTGCTGACGACATTGAAAAAGCAGCTATACAAACTCAAAGAAGTGCCCTTGAGATTCAGAAACTTCGTAAGAAGGGCGTAGAGGATCTTGCTAAGGCTATCAATGACCAAGCTATTAGGGCTCTGGAGCTTAACGACAGGGAAGTTGAGGCGATTAGAGCTAAGGGCACCGAAGAACTAAAGCAGCTTGCTAAGACCATGGAGGGTCAAGGCAAGCTGGCAGAGCTTCGCGGCCACGATCTAGAACAGTATAAAAAGCTGCAAGCGGCGATTGCTGCTAACAACGAGGCCGAGGCAGTAAAGAAGCTCACCGAGATTAAGAAGCGTGCTGCCGAAGAAGTGAAGAGAATCCTCGACGAAGCTAACAAGATGGAAGCCGAGCAGTTCAAGATACTCCAAGACCTGGGAACTGAAAACTCTAAGCTAAATATCCAGCTTCTTGACGACCAAGACCAGATAGTAGCAGGCATCCAGCAGCAGCTAGAAGCTACGCTTGCAATAATAGAAGAAAAGAAAAACCAGCTTTTCTTGGAAGGTAAGCTTGCGGGTCCGCTAGGCGACAAAATTATTGCCGACTTAAAGAAGCAAGTAGAGCTAGAGAAGCAAGTTGCGGACATGAAGATTCTTGCCAACGCTGCAGCTAACATTAGCAGGATGAACCCGGTAGCGCAGGTTGTTGGAAACACGGCTTTAGAAATTGGTAAAGCAATTAACGCGGCGTTGCCTGCTTTCAATAAAATGTTTGGGACCAACATCGATATGATGGCGGCCGAGACTATCGCCGCATTTGCGGAGGGTGCTGGAGAGTTCTTCAACTCCTGGAAAGGCTTCATGAAGGGTTCCGCCAACCTGGTTGGCGGGGCGATTCTTGGCGGGGCTATTCTTTTCGACAAAAAATTTAAAACTAGCAGCGCTGAAAATGTCATGGAGGTTACAGCAGCGTTTGCTAAGTTTTCGGGCATGATGGGCAGCCTATTTGGCCACATCATGGGCGTGGTGGCCAAGATGTTTGATCCAGAGTTTATCCAGAAGCTGGCCGATGCGCTCAATAATTTGATAGATAAGCTACCCGACCTGCTCATGAAGGCGTTTGATGCACTGCTCAACAGCATGTTGAATTTTGCCGAAAAAGCCCCCGGAGTAGTCGATAAGCTAATGACCGGGGTCAGTGGGATGATCACGAAGCTGATCGACGCTTTCCCAGCGCTGGTGGATTCCGTGGCGGCTGCGCTTACTAATTTTATGCAGAGGCTTCCCGAGCTTACCGGGAAAATATTTGCTGCACTTCCAGGAATGATTGATAAGTTTCTTTCCATTATTCCAGGGCTTATTGATGAGCTTTTTAAAGCCATCCCGCAAATAATCACCCAACTTATTCAGGCTATTCCTGGCATCGTTATGTCGATCATAAAGTGGATTCCAAACATTGTGGAATCTCTTATGACCGGAATTATCGGCGCGATGGACGAGATTACCGCAGCCTTTATAGATTTCTTAATCGGGGGCGGGCTTGAAAAGATTGCCGGGGCATTTCTTAAAATGCTTCCCCGTCTTGTGATGGCAATCGTCAACGGAATTATCAACGGACTTAAGCGCGGACTCGGCGCAATATTCGGTGGAATTAATTTTGGTAAGGGCTCTCCAATAGCTGCTATTGGTGACCTTCCAGGGAAGCTGGAAAAAGGGATATCTAAACTAGGGAAAGCTGTCGCAAAAGAATCTTCGCAGGTGTTCAAAGTTCTCGACCTCAACGCAGCGGCGTCAGCAGCCAAGAGACTGGGGGATTCTAAGAATGTGCCCGACGCTATCCAGGCCACGATTGAGTTGGCCAACGTAGTAATCACCGGGCTCTGGCAGAAGTTTCTCGATGCACTAACGCGCACTTGGAGGTGGATATGGAACAAAGTTCTACAGCCTATTATTCAGGGCTTAACTGCGGTTTTTAATTTCGTAGTTGAGAAGATCATAGGGCCGTTGGTGGATGGACTGACCGCGGTTTTTGATTTTGTAGTTGAGAAGATCATAGGGCCGTTGGTGGATGGACTGACCGCGGTTTTTGATTTTGTAGTTGAG
>Ga0163144_10004358_pt1 | contig 31885 bp, 36 predicted proteins | sample OliLak19BULKMAT1_FD_123175 | JGI IMG/M metagenome (GOLD analysis project Ga0163144, IMG submission 123175) | Freshwater microbial mat bacterial communities from Lake Vanda, McMurdo Dry Valleys, Antarctica - Oligotrophic Lake LV.19.BULKMAT1 | ecosystem: Environmental > Aquatic > Freshwater >... | reverse complement strand
ATGCTGAGCTTGTCGAAGCACGAGCTCATCACTCACTCCTAACCCTCTCTCAAGAGAGGGGGAACAAATACTTGGATCGTCCTTTTGTGTTCCTAAAGGTATTGTTATATTTGCCTTTCCATTACTATCTGCTCTGGTTCTGAGATTCCTGACTGAATCAGGAACGACATTGTTTGGACCTTTTACTAGGTCCTCTGCACCGCTTAGTCTTTCTACCGTCAGCCTCAATTCTTCGGCCAGCCGGTTCGCGTTTGCTATTTCTTCTGCCTGGACTTTTGAAGTTGAAAAGTATGGGAATGTGGTAATTACGAGTACAAGTGTCAGTAAGATTTTCGTAACCTTCATCGCTTAATATTTATGTATACTCAGGATTATACCACTTCATGTGTCAACTAATATAGACAAGATAAATCATTCGGCAATGAATTCATTGTAATTGCATAATTTTGCTATAATGCTGAACTTATAATATATAGTATGGGTTTGCCTGTGGATAATAATGGAGTCGGTCCCGATCCAGGAGTAGAATTAGCTCATACCCGTTCTGTACTCTCATTGGAAGTTCAGATAAGCGGTAACTCATGTATGCAAGTGAGATTCGGGGGAACTGGACTTTATTTATTCGTATTCTCCAATAAATATTGCCCGCATTTCACACCCAATGGTACCCCGGAAAGACCCTCGGATGATAGAGACCGTAAAATCAATCTGTATCTTTTCCTGTTAGGACTGGATGCTATGTTGAAATGGATTGGAACTGAAGGTGATAAAACAAAAATCTGCTATGGGGAAACCCCTATATATATGTATAAAACCTTAACTCGCTTAATACAACCACTTGAAAGATTAGTAGGCAAAACTATACTACTTGCATCTCAAAGTATTAATATAGATGAACCTATAATTAAACCTGAATATACGATATGTATTCATCCCGCTCCTTTCTTAAACGCTATTGAGCTGTTAGAGGAGGGCTCTAGTATTGACATGAATGAAGAAAATGAATTAGATTATGTTGAATTGTTAAATAAAGCTAAAGCCTACTTTAATATTTTCTACTAATACTATACTCTGCAATCTCTGTTAAGAATTGTTTACCTTCCGGAAGCCATTCTTTCTGTTTATTTACTACCTCAATGGCCTCTTTTACAAACTTCCTGGCTAATTCTTGTGAATATTCCAATGCTCCGGACTTCTTTATTAATTTTCGAACTTTTTCGAGAGCAGGTCTTCCAATTCTAGAATTACCTAAGGCATTCAAAATATATTCTCTATCTAACGATGTAGAATTTTTTAAAGCATAAGAGATAAGTAAAGTATGCTTACCTTCTTTTAAATCCGAATCTGCGGGCTTGCCTATAACATCTTCCTCCCCAAACATACCTAAAATATCATCTTGCATTTGGAATGCTATCCCTGCAGGAATTGCGTATTTTGTTAGTGCATTAAAATCCTTTGAAGTACCACCTGCAAACATTGCTCCTAAATGCAAGGGATTTTCATATGTATATTTAGAAGTTTTAAATTTCTGAACAACTTTTATATATTCCTCATCCACTTTATCTTCTAATACTTCTCCAAAAAGGTCTAATACCTGTCCAAATGAAGTTTCAATAATGCAGTTATTCAATTTTTGTTGTGCAGTAAGTTTTAGTTGATTATCAAATTTTGTATTCAACAAGAGATTCGAAGCTACATGGCAAAGAAAGATTCCTCCAATAATTGCAATGCTATGTCCAAAATGTTGGGATTCTGCATATTTATATTTAGATTCATGAAGTTCTTTATATACTGTATGTATTGTTTTAACACCTCTCCTCAAGGCGGATTTATCCATAATATCGTCGTCAACTAGGATATACGAGTGAGTAAGCTCAACAGCCGCAGCAACCTTTATAATTTCTTTTATACTTTTTCCTCCAAGCATTATATACGAGAAGTACACAAGCGCACCTCTTAATCTTTTACCACCAGTTGAAACATTCTGAGTATTGTTTATGAAGTCGTCTATTATTGTGTTTATTCCATTAGCCTTCTCCTTTTCTGTAGTTAAAGATGAATTTATAACATCATTTATTTTTAAAGCTACATTTTCTAGTTTAGTTTTTATGGCAGGGCTCAAATTTTTTAATTAATGAATTAATTGCTGTCTGACATGGACATCACTGCCCAAGTGCGATACACAAAACATCCTATATACTTGTTATACTATAGAACAAAATCTTTACAATGTCAATAGACATTGACATGAAGTACTTTTCGGATATCAAAGCTAAATCTTCATATTATATTCACATTTTAACCAAGTCATTCCGCGTAACTATATAGATAGAAGATTGCAAGTTATGAATATAACTCTCACATTAATGGTGAATAATAGATAACCACATCAAAACCCGGACCAAGATCAAAAATTTCTGTTTCCCTTAATAAATTTTGTATTTCATTTTCATTGTCATCAACTACTAAATACGGTATATCTGCAGAAAGGTCATACGGAAATTTTGGGTAAGATATTGATTTATCGGATTGTATTTTAAAATAATATAGTGTTATTTTTTCATTCTGAATTTCAGAATACTCCATCTCTTCCAGAGCATTGCCAATAATATTTTCAAATTTTATTACTAAATCAATGTTATTCTGATTTCCACTTCTTTCTGGATTAGTTAGTAAATTAACATCATATTCGAATGTTGTTTCATTTTCTCCAATTCGCAAACTAACTTTTCTAATCAAAGCATTTGTAGGAAGATCTTTATCAAAATATTTTTGATTATTAATTTTATCAAGATTGAGTTTTGATATGTCTTTTTTAAATCTCTTTAAATCTTTTTCAGTGACGTTGCTTTTCAAATAATCCAAGCTAGCTCTTCCATCCAGGTCCTTTATAATAGATATTTCGTTATCCTGTAATTGAAAATAAGGGGATTTACTATAAGCCAATTCTAATCTTGTTGGACCTTTACCTATAAAATAATTATTTATATTTATCTTAACTTCCAAATCTTCTTCAGATCTGGTAGAAGCATACGCTACATATGAGGACAGAAAGACAATAGCAAATATTAAAAATACCCATTTCTTTTTAAACATATTATTCATTGTTATAAATATTATCCTTTAAATAAGCTCCTTTTAATTTTAGTATACTATCAGCTTGAGCATTCTCATATCTACTCCTCATATATTGATAAAAAGCAATGCTTTCTGCCCAGTCTTCTTTATACGATGGATATGACGGATTGGAAAAAGTCGTTGACGATTCTTTCATTGATGGAATGCAATCTTCATCTCCAGATTGAAAATCATTATGACAAGCAGCATATCTATTTACAAAATCTATTTCGTTGATTTGATCTCTATTTAATATCCCGCCTCCAAAAGTACCATCTCCTAAGGTTTTCCAAATGAAAATACTACAAGTTGAAGAACCACTATAACAGCTGTTAGTTCTTCCTGAATCTTTCCAAGCTATATCCCTAAATTGATTTTCTAATTCTATATTTGCATTTGCCAAAGCATGTGCAATTTCATGAAAGAGTACAACTTTAAATTCGTCCTTGCCTGCTTTCACACCGTATGAACTATCACATATCTTTTTTCTAAAATCATTATATAGCCTTACTTCACCGGCACTATTTGCAGAAGCACATGCTAGACCTGTATTACTTTCCCTTATTACCTTCAATAATTTACTGTGGTTGAAAAATACAGTAGGAATTTCATTGAATAATTCTGACAACCACTCTAATTCCTCTCGAGTCCATTTTTGGGTTCCATCAATTATTTCTGCACCAATCTTGGTTTTCATATCTTCTTTAAGTTTTTCTACTAACATATCCCTAATCTCCTCAACATTACTTTTCCCACTCTCTAATCCTTTACTTTCATCAACAAAAATATCTGTAGTAATATTTTTACCATCTATTTCAAAATTTATATCTCCCCATGCATAAGATCTGGCGTAGATTTTATCTTTTAGATTAATGTCATGATTATCCTTGTCGTTAAGTTTGAAAGTATAGTTAAATCTACCATCTGATTTGTCGTTCCACATCCATCCAAATTCTGGATCTTTAGTTACTCCTCTTTGCTCTTGAAATTTCAATCCTGCATGATCAATATTACTTTCAAATTCTCTATATTCGTATTTGTAACCCCATTTAAGACAACCAACTATAGGTAATTTGATTTCACACTTATCTTTTCCATAGTAATCTATTTGAAATGTTGCTTTAGCATTTTTATTTAAAGCTATCCCATAGACAGTTGCTTTATCTTGTTCATTATTTAATTCAATAAATGAAATTATTGGCGAAGGAATGTAGTAACTAACTGCTAAAGTTTCTATCTTTTTTCCATCGTTAATTACTTTTAATCTAATTTTAACTGGAGATAAATTATTAATTGCATTTTCGCCATATTTATCTTCAGTGGTTCCCAAGATATTACTTGTTGTTTGCGTATTAGAATTTATAATTGCTGGAGTAGTAAAACTCCTATTCACACTATCACTAATATTGGCTGCTTTGTCTCTTAGGGATACGTTGAAATCATATGTTGTGTTTGATTGATACCCTTCGACTAAGCTCAGGGTGACACTAGTAGAAGTTGCGATGACTCCGGTTGATTGGTTGTTAACTATTATTTCTGTTCCGGCTTCTCCTGTTAAATCTATGCAGATGTTACTTCCGCAGATGTATGGTTCTCCTGCTTCTGGTGTATCTGGTGACAGAGTGTCTCGGATCATTTTTAGTATTGTAGCCTCACTTCTGTTCCCTGCTGCATCTATGCTTGTTATGGTTACTGTGTATTCTCCATCTTGGCACTCTGTGTCATGCTGAGCTTGTCGAAGCACGAACTCATCACTCTCCCCTAACCCTCTCTCAAGAGAGGGGGAGCAAATACTTGGATCGTCCTTTTGTGTTCCTAAAGGTATTGTTATGTTTGCTTTGCCATTACTATCTGCTCTGGTTCTGAGATTCCTGACTGAATCAGGAACGACATCATTTGGTCCTTGGACTACAACCGCTACATCGCTTAGTCTTTCTACTGTTAGGGTTAATTCTTTGGTTAGTTGGTTTGTGCTTGCCTTGTTGTAGTTTTGCGTAGACGGGTAAGTTAGTTCTTGAGCTCAGATCTTACTATTACTATAAAAGGGAAATGATGTAATTAATAGGATTACTAAAGTAGCACAGATAAAAATTTTCTGTATTCTAAATTCTATATTCAACATTCTTGTTCGCAAGAACTGTGTAAACCTCATCGTTCAATATTTAAGTCTATTAGGAATTATAACGACTTTGTTACTTATTTGTCAACAGAACTAGACATCCTTCTACCTACCTATCGGCAGGCAGGCAAACTCAAGATGGCACATGTTGCTAGCTAATTGCTAACTGCTAAAAGCTAACGGCTATACCGATTCATCTCTTTCGAAGTCTTTAACTTTTCTTTCTTCTTGCTTCATTTTCTGATTTTTGAACTTAGGCATTCCGAACGAGAATTCGCTTCCTTTGTTTAACTCGCTTATTACATTATATTGCCCATCCATAAGCTGGGCTAATGCAAACGCTACCTATAAGCCAAGGCCTGTTCCTCCTGGTCTAATAATATTTAGATTATTAGTTTCTGAATATTGTTGAGCTCTAAAGAATTTTTTACCTAAACTCGGAATGTCCGCTTCTCCAATTCCAATACCTGTATCTTTTACTTTAAACCAGATTAGATCTTTAGTTTCTTCCAAGATAATCTCAACTGTTCCTTCATTTGTATATTTCACTGCATTGCTTACAAAGTTATCTGCAATTTCTTGTATTCTAGTTCTATCCGCATATACAAAAGCGTTTTTCATAGAAACGTCTTTCATAAAAGAAAGATCGAGACCTTTTTTCTTTGCTTGAGATGTGAATCCTACTAATGAATCGTGTACTACATCCAACAGATGGATTTTCTCGAATGTAAGCTGGAATCCTTTTGCATCTGCCTTTGTTGCCGAAAGTAATGTTTCTATTAAATTTGCTTCTCTTCTTGCAGATTCAAGAGCCATATCTACATATTTTTTCTGTTTATCAACTGTCATACTCCCATCTTTTTGAATTATCATATCCATCATCGAAAGCACATTTCGAATTATTGACATTGGAGTTCTTAGTTCATGCCCCATAATGTCTATCATATCTCGCTCTCGCCTTCTAGATTCTTGTAATTCAGACAGTGCATCTTGTAAGTTTGCTTGAATTTGTTGAGATTTATCGTATAGATTTGCATTTTCTAAAGCAATTGCAATTTGCGATGTATATGTTTGAAATAATCGCTTCTCTTCTTCTTCTAAATCGTGGAAATCTATTCGCTTTAAATAATACATAACAACACCAATTGGCTCTCCACGTACAAATAGTGGATATATTACTGCAGATTTTAATTGTAAGATTGCTGTTACAGGTTTAATGAATCTTTTTGGAATAGGTGGAGACATTATGTCTGCCAGATTGGTTGTACTGAAAGGTTTATTTTGCTTAATTACAGTACGAATTATTTCCACTGTTGGAGAATCTTCATTTAGTTTGGTTACGTATTTACTGTAGTCTCCAATTGTATTTTGTATAGCATCGGAAATTTTATTTCGAGTTACTGCTACAGAGAGCAGCTCTGTTTTATCTTCATTAAGCAGGGCTATGGAACCTCCAAGCATAACTTCTCCTTGTGGAAGAGAATCAACAGCTGTTTGGGCGACCTTAGAAGGATCTAACGATTCTGTAATCTTAGATGTTAAGTTGTATAGAGATTGTAGATCGTTGTTTTGTTGCTCTAATACAATCAGTTGTTTTTTGTTTTGCATCGCTTTGCTGGGAGTTATAAATAGCGATGCTAATCTGATCTGCAAATGTTTTAACAACATTCAATTCCACTTCAGGAATATCCTTCTGTTTGGAGGCCAGCACTAGAATTCCTATAGACTCGCCTTCAATATCTATAGGAGCAACAATTATTGTTCGAATAAATAGAATATTCTGAATTAATCTAGCTCCAATCTTTTGTATATGGGGAATCAAAAGTTCATACAGATCGTTAGTCATATTAATCTTTCCCTCTCTGAAAGTTCTTGTAAGCAAATTTTCTTCCTTTATATCAAATTTAATTTCGTATATAGATTTGCCCAAAATCCTCTCTGCAGCTTCTACGGCAACTTTAGGTACATTTAGCTTCCTAACACTAAACGATTGTTTATCTGGATTTAACAAATAGACACTCGGGCTAACATAGTCTAACTTCTGAACCAATTCTGTAACTATTTTACTTAATGTCTGATCGAGATCTGATTGATTAATTAACTCTGCAGAAGCATTTTGCAAAGCTTCCAACTGCCTAAGAAGTACTTTTTTTCAAGTCTATCTTTATCTTCAATTGTTTTAGTTTTTTTGGAAATTCCAAACATTAAAGTTCAAAGTCTTTTTTCCTGTAGAGCTTAAGACCCAGTTTTGTTAATTTATATAAATAAATTTCTATTTTGTTTTGTGGGGTGTAATTAGTAAATTCTTCTGTGAGTTTATCTAAAATATCGTTTACTATCTTTTTATCGGCAATTTTATAAATATTTCCAGCATTTTCTTCTATATCTTTTGAATATGTGGCTCTATCGTTAACTAAACGTGTTATTTTTGAAGCAATTTCAACAAATCGGGGGTTAGGTGGATAAACTTTATCTGTTTCTAAAAAAATCATATTAGCTAAACAACCCATAGCTATAGTTATAGAAGCAATTCTTAAATATTCTTCAACATTAGTCACTTTTAAGTTGTCCAACCTATACGATTGTATGAATAATTCTATAATCGAATCTTCTACTATTTTCTGATTTTCAGGTTTTAGTTTATTAATAAAAGCCTTTAGTACGCCATTGTAATTCTTAACTACATCCAATTGCTGTTCTAAAGTTAATTCTTTAGATCTTGCATCTACTTCGTGATCAATTTCAAAAATTAAAGCAATAATTACGCTATTCAGGAATTTTATTCTTCTATTGAACCCTTTTAAAGAATAGTTTGAACTAACTAACGAGTATTGTTTTCTTTTGAATGGAACATTTTTATAACCACGAACAAATAGCATAAATTGCACATATAGGATTGGATTCCAGAAGAAATTTACGATTGTTAGAATAGCGGTTTTCATACACGTGTGACAGTCACAAATAAATACTTTTATTATTATTTATATTGAAAACGATAGCAAGGAGATGTGCTAGCTAGTTAGTAGTAAGTAGTTAGTGGTTAGTAGATTCCCCTCTCTCGAGAGAAGGTTTGTGTGAGTGATTAGCAGATAGGTGATAGCTTTTAGCAATTAGTAATAATTAATTATTTATAATTTCGGAATTATAGTTCGAAGTCTTTACCTTGTCCGTCTACTTCAACAGAATAGAATTTAGAGGTAATCCAAACCAATCTTTTTAAATAAACCTCTGCTAAACATATTGGTTTCAAGAGAGAGAATTCAGCATTCAGCTGTCCAAGTTTATCCACTGCCATATTTATTGCATTTTTTCTTATTTCTTCACCAACCATTCCTTTTTCTAAAATTAGAACATAATTATTCCCCCCCTTCTTTTTCATCTTTCGTTACACCTGCTGTATCGCTTTGCAAACGTATTAATTTTCCTGCAAGATCTAAAAATTGAGGTCTAGGTCTCTTTCCCGATGGAGTTAATGCTGCTAAATATTTTGCTGTTAAAGCTGTTCCACTAGATATACTTGCCCACTCTAAATATTCATCTGCAGTTGTTGCTTGAAATGTCTTAGTATCAGCTTTAATTAAATCCACAAACATTTGCTTATGTCCATAAAATTTCTTTAACTCAATAAAGCTTGCATTGCGAAGTTGTGTGTTGAACAATCGTCTGCATATGCGAAAGGTCTAGGTCCGATTACTTCTCTTACTCTTGGCCATGTCCCATTTTTCAATTGCGTTGAGATCAAATATTTTTCACCTTTTTCAATAGCAGCCTTAACTTTCGAAGTTTTCCTAGCCTGTTTCAAAGCAATTATAGCATTGGCTGTTGCACTTGGATTATCTGAATCTAATTCGTTCACACCCCAGCCTCCCTTCTTGTTTTGATTTTCAACTAAATATTTCACTAATTCTTTTTTATGTTTTTCGAATTTAATATGATTCAACATTGAATTAATTGAATATGGCAAACTTCTTCCCCAATCTGCAGACCAACTCGAATCTTTAATTTTATTTGTTAACCAGCTTATTGCGGGATTTAAATCTATATGGCTAGCACTTTTAAACTGTTTTAAGGCAGAAACAATATGCGCAACAACTTCTGCACTTGGTAATTCGGTTTTTCTCCAAACTGGCCACAGTCCTGCATGTTCACTATTTTCAAATTGAAGTTCGTGAAAATACTCTATCGACCTATCTATAACTTTCTTCATTCGTTTTTTATGGTGCCTTAAAGAATACAAAATTATTGAACTTGTATCTGTTTCAGATTCTAAATTTGCATCGAATCCCCAACCTCCATCTTCATTTTGGTTTTTCTCGATATATTTCAATGCCTTTTCCAGCGAAGCTTGAATTGGTTTATCTTTATGCTTGTATAAACTTAGTGTTTCTAAAGACAAACCTCTGTCCCAAAGGGGAATTGCAGAATACGTCCAACCTCCGTCTGCAAGCCAAGTTTCATGGAAGAAATCGTCTACTTTAATATGTTCTTGGTCTAAATAACCTGCATGATTAAGGGCAATTAGCGACATTGCAGTTGTGGCAGGATTTTTAAACCAACTATTATTTTTTTTGAATGTTTTGATTTCAGAAGCAATTTTTGAAGTTTCTAATCCTAATTTATTTGCTATAACCAATTGAAAGGCTAACATTTCAACTAAAGCCCATTCTTTAATATTTGTTTTATTTGCTTTCAAATAGTTATCTAAATACACATATACTACTTCCAATTTCTTAAATTTTTCTGGAACTATAACTTCCAAATCGTTAATAATTGCGAGAATATATATCATTAAGGCTTTGCGTGCGATTACCGGATCGTATAGTTTTTCGTTTGTTAAATCTACTTTTTCTTTTTTGAAAAGTGAGATAAATGCTTTATTTAATGCAATCTCTAATTCTGAATCTCCATGATTATCTAAATTACTGCCTATCCAATTTTCTGCTTGTTTATTTAAACTTTTCCATTTTAAATCTTTACTCAATTTAAAAACTAAATATGTTTCGCGAATTCTAGAACTCAAAGGCCCATCCCACGACCCATCTTTTTTTTGTGTTTTAAGAAGATATTTAATTCCTTCTGAGATAACTTCCTTTTTACTTTTTATACTATTTGCGCTTTTCATTAATGTTAAATACAATTTGCTAATTTATGAATGAGATGTCAACACCTTACGAAACTGTTACCGACCATGAATTTCACATCTATTTGTAAATATTGTAAGATACAGAATTGTAAAAGAAATAAATATGGAGTTTAAAACCCAATTAAAAGAAATTGCTTCCAAAATAAATGTTGATATTGCTAGTCATATAGAAAAAGAGGAGAAAAGAACTAAAGATATCTCTACTGAGATTAGCGATATATTTGGCAGGGTTTATGAAATGTGTGTAGATGGAGGGAAACGCTTAAGGGGAGCTTTAGTATATTATAGCTTCTTAATGTACGGAGGTAAGAATTTAAAAGAGATATTGAGAATTGCTGCTTCTATAGAATTAACACATTTTTACTTACTAGTGCACGATGACAGCATGGACCAAGCAGGCCTTAGGAGAGGCTATCCAACTGTACACGAGATTTATAAAAAAATATATTTAGAAAAATATAATGGTGGGAGACATGCTCTTCATTTTGGTGAAAGCATGGCTACTAATATAGGAGATGTTTTTAACCATATGAGCACAAAGATCTTTTTAGAAGCCAAATTTCCTCCCGAACTTATAGTTAAAGCACTACATAAAGCTCATTTCAATTTTAATAACGTTGGCTATGGTCAGATACTGGATGTATATAGTGAAATTGCAGATGTAGACGAAGAGTATGTAATTCAGGTACATTTATTCAAGACAGGATATTATACTTACGAAACACCATTACATATTGGTGCAATACTAGCAGGTGCAAATAAAAAAGATTTAGACACGCTTTCCGACTATGCCCTCCCCGGAGGTATTTCTTTCCAAATAGTAGACGATTTAATAGATCTTTTCTCTACTAAAGAACAAACAGGAAAGAAAATTGGAACAGACATAAAAGAAGGGAAAAAAACTTTACTAACAGTTAAAGCCTACGAAAATGCTACCAAATCTCAAATAAAGGTTTTGGATGAAGTCCTGGGGAAAAGAGAGGCAACAATAAAAGAGATAGAACAGGTAAAAAAAATAATAATAGAAACAGGTTCAGTAGAATATTCGAGGAAGGAGGCTAGAAAACTTCTAATAAAATCTACTAATGCTTTAAGCAAAGCAAAAAAAGGCATTAATCCTGAAGGTAAGAAGTTCCTACAAGATTTAAATGACTATATGATACATAGAATAGATAACGAGGAGAATAATAAATTGTGGAGTAATTAATCTACCTCTAATTATTGCTTCATAGTATCATGTTCTAAATTAAAATCTTCTTAATGAATTCTAAAAACAAAAAACTTTTCATTATTGCCTGTTCGTTAGTTGCTTGTATTTGTGTAATTTCATCTTTATTTGGAATATTTCTTGGAACTACTTACCTTTTTGAAAATGCACCTTCCACAAATAATCAAGAATCTGATGAAGATGAGGACGATAATTCTACAAACCAACCGTTAAAGGCAAATGCAAAAACAACTTTTGCAATTTATATGCAACCGGATGATCTGTTGTTGCCATATACATCTGTAAACCTTCAAGAAATGATAGATGAAGGGGGTTCCAACGAAAATTTAAACATCGTTGTCTACATAAATAGAGATATTGGCTCGTCGAATTCAGAAATTGTATATGTTGGTGCCCCAGAGCAATTAAACATTCAAACCGCACCCTATGCAACAAGATTTATAACTTCGGACAATATTAGAGTTTTAAAAGATACATACAAACCTACAAAATCCAAAGCAAAAGAACTAGAAAACTTTCTGGAATACGCCAATGAATCTTTTCCTTCGGACAACTTGGTGGTGACGTTATGGGGACATGGAGCTGGATGGAACGGAAGTTTACCAGAAGCCAGCTTAGACGATGGATTAACTACTGCAGATTTAAAGGAAGTGATCGGCAATTTTAATACCAAGACAGACAAAAAAATTAACCTTTTGAATTTCGATGCTTGTGTTATGGCAGGGATTGAAACATTAGAGGTATTCGATACAAATCTAGTGGAATATATTTCTGCGAGTTCTACAATTGTTCCAGGAGAAGGAGATGGCTACAAACACATTATAGAAAATTTAAGAGCTGGAACATATGCGAATTCTGAAGAATTAGGAAAAATATTTATAGACGGATTTCAAAATAAATATGCAACAGATTCTGCTTACAACGACCTAACTACTCTGTCTAAAGCACTTTTTAATGGAGCTGAATATTCACAATTCTCGAATATCGTTAAAGAAATAGTAAATTTAGCATCGGATGAAAACGATGGAAAGATAGACACCAATTTATATTCATACAATTTAAAGAAAGATGATATTTCAACTCTTCTTTTGGATCTAGCTTCTTTCGACGAAAATATTCGCCTAATGTCCTACTACACAAACTACGATATTAATAAGTACAAAGAAAGTTTGAATAAGCTGGTCCCACATAAATTTGCAATTAATGGAAATGCAGATTTAAATATTTTAAATTCATTCTTTTCTTTTTATAGAGATGGATACACATCGAATATAAAGTTGGAAGATCCAATGGAATGGGGAAAACTTACTCGAGATTTGTACGATATTGACGACATTCCTTATGACATAAGTCAAAAACCTGCTATAAATATCCCAGGCGTTAGCTACGGATCTGGGCTAACTCCAGAAGATCCTATGGTTATTTCCTATGAAGCATTTCCTGGCAACTTAAATATATCTGCAACTGTTCCTAAAGATGCTGTAGATGTAGAATTCTTTAAAGGACTAACAACAGAAGCTAACGAAATAGGATTAATGGATTTAAATAAATCTACAGAAAATATTTTGAATATCTACAATGAAATTGAGCACGAAAGCTATGAAAATGGTGCTGCAAGTTATTCAGACGATAAATATCAATATGGATTGCAAGTTCCAGAAGGAATTTATGCAACAGTTTTCGATTACGAAGAATTCTTTCCAAATAAATTAGTTAAAAGTGCTTTATTAACATTAAACGACGATATCCAAACAGATGGTTTAGTAATTTTCGATAAAGTCACTGGCATTATTGAAGGTTATATTTCATTTGGAACTGAAGAAAATCCAAGTATTTTTATTATAGAACCAGAAAGGGTTGTGTCTTTTAGTGTTTATAGTAAATTTTTAGACTTAGATACTGGCGAAATGTATGAATTATTAAGTATTGCAGCTCATGACACTGCCAATCCACCATTTGCTAAAAACGAATTTTTGTATGGTCCCATAGTTGTTGGAGTATGGGTTGAAAGAATAGACGGCACCCAACAAATAGACTACAGATACGTGAATTTTGTGTTTTAATTATCCCCTCTCTTGAGAGAGGGGAGTTTGCCCATTGGGCAAACCAGGGAGAGTGATAGCTCAAGAATATTCACATTTATTGCCTTTTTTGTCATGCTGAACTTGGTTCAGCATCTAAATGATTTATACTTTGTTGTTCACGATGATATAGACTAACGCCCCTTGTTTGACGTATAATTACATACTAAAAATCATTTCCTTCTTTAGAATTTGATTATTTGTATTTGAGATTTCCAAAGCAAAGCTTTGGCATGCGGGTGTAGTATATCGGTATTATGCCGGTTTTCCAAACCGATGAGGCGGGTTCGATTCCCGCCACCCGCTGATTTTATTTCATAAAATCAAGTAATTAGATGTTCACATTTAGCTATTCGTTAATTCTCAAACACCTCCTAAAAATATCCTTTAATACTCCTTGGTCCACGTCACTAAGCTTTTTAATGTAAAGACAAATCTTTCCTGTACTATGTTTTCCTAATTTATCTAGTAGATCTTTATACTTTTCTTCCCCACCTTCCAAAACATATAACGACAGGTTTTGTTTTCTAGGAGAAAATGCTAATTTGGGCATATCTAATTCTCTTCCACTTTCGTATTTCAAATGCATTGTGCCATAGCCGATTATTGCAGGTCCCCACATTTTTGCTTTTTCACCACTTACCTGCTGCATTAATTTATCTATAATCTTAGAATCCTCTCTTCTTTGTTGGTCTTGCACTGAATTTATAAATTCAGATGAGCTTGCATTTGTAACTTGTGTTTTAATTTCTGCTTTTGCCATAAGAAATTGTAAATTACTGGTATTTTACATTAAAATTATAGATATGAAACAAGACAATCCTAGAATCTACAAAATGACGTTTGCTAGCGTTTATCCTCTTTATGTTAAAAATGTAGAAAGAAAAGGAGGTACGAAAGCAGAAGTGGACGAAATTATTCGTTGGCTAACTGGATTTAGCCAGAAGCAGCTAGGTGACCAGATTGAAAAACAAACTACTTTCGAGACCTTCTTTGCAGATGCTCCTAAAATGAATTCCTCACGAACTTTAATCACGGGCCTAATTTGCGGTGTACGGGTAGAAGAAATAAAAGAACCACTAATGAAGGAGATTCGCTACTTAGATAAGTTAATCGATGAATTAGCAAATGGAAAGGCAATGGAAAAGATTTTGCGAAAGTGATTTGTTAAAATAATATATGACTAAGATTTCAAGTGGTACAGCACACAAACTTCCATCCGATTTAAAACAAATTTTAAGTTCCGATCCAAAAGCGCTAGCTCTTTGGGAAGGTCTTACTCCACTTGCACGGAATGAATGGATCTGTTGGGTTGTTTCAGTCCAAAAGCAAGAAACAAGAAAAGAACATGTTGAAAGAACTCGAACAGAACTTAAAGAAGGAATGCGTCGGCCATGTTGCTGGTTAGGCTGCATTCACAGAACCGACAAACCAATAAGCGCTTCTGTGCAACACGTGCTAAGCAAACGTAAAAGTTCCTGATAGTATAAATATATTCAAACGGCAAAATTATCACACTCTTGATATTTCAATTTACATTTGACAAATGGTTCAAAATTTCATAACCTATACCATAGGTATAGCTTTAACATATTAGAATAATATTATGCACCATAAAGAACATAGAGATAATAAAATCAAAGCTTCGCTTTCTATAAAAAAATCTCAAGGAACTATAAATAGAATTCTCCAAATGATAGATGAAGATAAATATTGCCCGGAAATTATTCAACAAATAGATGCAGCTATTGGATTACTTCAATCTTCTAAAAAGACTTTACTGTTGGGTCACCTAGACCATTGCTTGGAAGACAAATTGAAAGAAGACAGGACAATAGCTATTAATGAACTAATTCGAATATTCGATCTTAAATAACTTATTAAATTATTTTTAATTCTATGGAGGCAAAAAAATCTTTATTAAATAATATTGCACTAGTTTTCGTTGTACTTACAGTTCTTGGAGCAGGTATTCTTTTATTTTCACTTAAGCCTGAGTCAAATAAAGAAGGTAGTGGAGATACTATTTCTACATCTGGAGACAAACAAATAATCGACTTAACTGCCAAAGGTGGTTATTCTCCATCTGTAATTAATGCAGCTGCAGATAAAGATACAATCCTACGCGTAAATACTAACAATACATTCGACTGTAGCACTGCTTTAACTATTCCAAAGCTTGGAGTTCAAAAAAACTTACCTTCAACTGGCAAAACAGAAATAGCCTTGGGTATTCAGAAAGCTGGAGCTGAAATAAATGGAACGTGTTCAATGGGAATGTATAGTTTTAAAATCAAATTTTCTTAAATTTAAATGTTACTTTTAATGTATGTCGAAATTTCTAGCTATTTCTTTATTCATTGTAGCTTTAATACTGGGTTTAGGAATTGGATATACCATTTCTCCTGAATATGCAAAACAAGCATCTATGCACAAGTACAATCTTGGGAATGCAGATGATAATTACGATTTAAGATTTATAAATGCAATGGTTGAACATCATGAAGGAGCTATAAAAATGGCAGAAGACGCAAAAGAAAAATCCACAAAAGAAGAAGTTCTTAAACTCGCAGATGAAATAATTGAAGCACAAACTAAAGAAATAGAGATGATGATGGAGTGGAAAGAAGAATGGTATGGAATTAAATAAGCTTTGGAATTTTTACTGTAAGTAGAAACTTTAATTAACTGCAATATTAAGATTTTAAATATGAACCAAGAATTAACAATTCCAATTAAAGGCATGCACTGTGCAAGTTGCGCTATTACTATTCAAAGGACTTTGAAAAAAGCAGATGGCGTTGTAAGTTGCGAAGTTAACTATGGAAACGAAAAAGTTAAGATTGAAATTGACCCTTCTGTAACAAACGTTAAAGAGCTAAGTAAAAAGATAGAACCTTTTGGATACTCTTTAAAGACTGGACATACTCAAGGCGAAGATACGCATCAAATGCACGGAGACACTAATACACAACTGCACGATATGAATGGGATGGATCACTCTTCCCATCTGGGAATAGGTCAATCCAAAGAAGATAAATTGGAAGAACTTAGCGCACAAAGAAAAAAAGTTGAATTTGTAATGCCAATAACAATTTTAGTTTTTGTTTTAATGTTGTGGGAAATTGCTAGTCAAACCTTCGAATGGGTACCATTATTTTTTATTCCTCATGAGCTATTTCAAATTATTTCTTTAATACTTTCGACTATTGTTTTATTTTGGGTTGGTATAGATTTTGTAAAAGAAGTAGTTATATTTGCAAAATATAGAGTTGCGAATATGTATACATTGGTGGGCATTGGAACTTTAACTGCATATTTGTATAGTGCTCTTCTTGTTCTCTTCCCTCCTATAAAACAATTGTTGAATTTACCGGACATGGTTTATTTCGATGTGGTAATAGTTGTTATTGGGTTTATATATCTGGGGAAATTTTTAGAAACAAGGTCTAAGTTAAGAACAGGAGAAGCTATAGAGAAGTTGTTAAATCTTCAAGCTAAAACAGCTTTGGTTGAAAGAGATGGTAAAGAAATAGAAATTTCTGTTGAACAAGTTAAAGTTGGAGATTTAATTATTGTAAAACCAGGAGCTAAAATTCCAGTTGATGGAATAATTATTGAAGGTAAATCTACAATTGATGAATCTATGATTACTGGGGAATCCATGCCTGTGGATAAAAATGTTGACGATAAGGTTATTGGCGGGACTATTAATAAACAAGGTGCTTTCAAATTCAATGCAACAAAAGTCGGATCTGAAACTTTACTTGCACATATTATTAAAATGGTCGATGAAGCTCAAGGATCTAAAGCCCCTATTCAAGGGCTAGCAGACAAGGTTTCAGCAGTATTTGTTCCAATTGTGCTTGTTATAGCAGTAGTTACACTTTTGGTATGGTTAATTGTAGGTTCCCAATTTATGCCCTTTACCGAAGCACTATCTTTAGGACTTCTCTGTTTTGTAGGAGTACTAGTAATAGCTTGTCCATGTGCTTTAGGATTAGCTACTCCAACTGCAATTATTGTTGGAACGGGGAAAGGAGCAGAAAATGGAATATTAATTAAAAATGCAGAAAGTTTAGAAAAACTTCATAAGGTAAATATTATAGTAACCGATAAAACAGGAACTATTACAAAAGGAGAACCTGAAGTGACCGATCTATTTGTTGTGAATGATAAATTTAAAGAAAACAATTATGCACTTAAGATTTTGGCTTCTTTAGAGAAGAATTCAGAGCACCCAATTGCTCAGGCAATTTTAAACAAAGCCAAAAGTGAAAATATAGAATTAATAAAGGTTTCGGATTTTGAAATTATTGAAGGAAAAGGGTTAACAGGAAAAATTGATAGCAAAGAATATTTTATAGGTAATTTGAAATTGTTAGAAGATTTGAAAATATCCTTTAATAGTTCGGATATTACTAAATACACAGAGCAAGGGAAGACTCCCGTGATTTTGACAAGTAAGAACGAGGTTTTGGCTATAGTTGCGATAGCAGATACCTTAAAAGAAAACGCAAAAGAAACAATTAATGAACTTCATAGACTTGGAATAAAGGTTGTAATGCTAACAGGAGATAACGAGAAAACAGCTAAATATATTGCTGCCCTTGTTGGTATTGACGAGGTTATTGCCGAAGTTTTGCCAAACGAGAAAGCAGAAAAAATAAAAGAACTACAATCCAAAGGCAATATTATTGCAATGCTTGGAGATGGTGTAAACGATGCACCTGCATTAACTCAGGCAGATATAGGAATAGCAATGGGTACTGGAACGGACGTTGCTATAGAGTCTGCGGAAATAACTCTGCTCAAGGGCGATTTTTCTAAGGTTCTTAAAGCAATAAAGCTTTCTAAATTTACAATGAATGCAATAAAGCAAAATCTCTTCTGGGCATTTGCATATAACATTGTTGGAATTCCAATAGCTGCAGGATTACTATTCCCGATATTTGGAATACTTTTAAATCCTATATTTGCAGGATTGGCTATGGCATTAAGTAGCGTTAGTGTAGTTTCAAATTCATTAAGACTTAAAACTGTAAAACTATGAGTACTTTAATAAGTTTAAGAAAGTGTGAGTTTTATGTTGAAGGAATGCATTGTGCAGCATGCGAGTTATTAATTGAAGAGGAATTATCCCAAGCTGAAGGCATAAAAAATATTAAAGCAAAGTTGAGTGAAGGTAAAGTCTACTTAGAATCTGAGCGCGAAATTAAAGCTGAAGAATTAAGTAAATTAGTAGAAGAATATGGTTACAAAATTGTTGCGAATAAAGATCTTGTAACTGCATATAAAAAGAAAGATTTAATTATTGGATTTATAATAGCAATAGTTTTCTTTACTTTATTTTTGTTACTTCAAAAAGCAGGAGTAATAAATTTAGCATCTTCTACTGGTGAAATAACTTACCCATTTGTATTTTCAATTGGAATAATTGCCTCTTTGTCCACTTGCATGGCTGTTGTAGGCGGCTTAGTTCTGTCTTTGTCTTCCAACTATGCAAAAGCGAATCAGGCAAAACCCATGATCCTGTTTCATATTTCTAGAATTGTAGGTTTTTTTATTTTGGGCGGTTTGATTGGCTTAGTAGGTTCGACTTTTGTGCTAACACCAGGTATTTCGTTCATTTTAAATTTAGTATTGTTTATTGTAATGTTGATTATGGCTATTAACTTGCTCGATGTTTTACCTGTTGCGAGAAAGTTACAGTTTAGAATGCCAAAGTTTATTGGAAAAAGAGCAATTCAAATTAGCAAAACAAACAACTTTCTTACCCCAGTTTTGTTAGGCGTTGCTACTTTCCTCCTTCCATGCGGATTCACTCAATCTATGCAGCTTTATTCTTTAACAGCAGGTAACTTTCTTACTGGCGCACTAACCATGCTCGTATTTGCTTTGGGAACGTTTCCAGTATTGGCTTTGATTAGTTTTACATCTGCTAAATTTTCCAAAGGTTTGCAATCTGGTTTATTTTTTAAAACTGCAGGATTTATTATAATTCTCTTTGCTATCTTCAATTTCACCGCGGCTTTAACTGCCGTAGGAATAATCGACCCAATCTTTAATCTATAATATAGTTGTATAGATTGTGAGAACTAAAATATTGATATAATCATCTATCCTTTTTACATTTGCTTAATTAAAAATGAAGATAGTAATAATACCAGGATTTATGGGTTACCCAGAGGAAGCCACTTTTGAAGAATTGGGGGAAGTTCTTGAATCTAAGGGTCATAAAGTTATAAAAATAGCATGGCCACATCTTCCTGAAAATTTAGAAAAATATAGCTTTACTGAAACAATTAAATCAATCCGAGAAATTATTAAAGATATTAATCATAAAGAGTTGATTCTTCTAGGGAATTCAATGGGGGGGGGAATTATTGCTACAAAATTAGCAACCGACTTTAATCCACATAAGTTATGCTTGATTGCAAGCCCTTATCAAGCTGGAAGTGAAGACGATTTAGCAGGTAAATATAAAGAATGGCAAACAAACGGACACAGAGATATAGTTTCTTCTAAATTTGGTGAGCTGAAAATTCCATTTTCTTTTATTCAAGATGCGAGGCAATACAACGCATTGGAATTAATTTTTCAGATACATTGCCCTACTTTATTCATTGCTGGCGAAAACGACGATAAAGTTCCTGTGAATGTTACTAAAAAATTGTTTGATAAAGCCAACGAACCTAAAGAATGGCATTTAATTCCAGAAATGGAACATAAATATAAACACCAGCCAGACAAACTAAAACAAGTTAATAAAATAATTGTGGATTTTATTGGTTGAGTAAATTTATATTATTATATTGATAATTAATAAAATTATTAATTATAATTTAATGTACTTATCTTGAATATTCATCCAAAGCTTCGTTAAACTTATAAAGCATTTCTTTAAAATCTTTATCTTGTGAACCTGCAGCTTTTTTTAAAATCCTATCAATATTTATTCTAGTTATTTTAAAAGCTTTTTCAAATGTAGATTTACCATATAGGGTTAAAGAAACTGAGTTATTTCTTCTACTATTATTGTCTAAAACAAGCTCAATAAGACCGTTCTCCTTCAGGTTGAACACATGCCTACTAACAGCTCCATCGGAAATGCCCAATAATTTTCCAATTTTGTGTTGGTTTAATTTTTTGTTTAAATATATTGCTTTAAGAATAAGGTATTGTGAATTGGATAAGTCGAGATTTTCATCTTTTAGTAATTTATTGGTAACCTTATCAATTAGATTCGTAGCTCTGTGCAAATTTAAATTAATACCGTATTTAACAATATCTCCCATTATTAACAATTAAACAGATAATTATAACAATATTCTTGACTTATTAACAGTCGAGATATCAATCATTGACATGTCAACTATCAACTGGTAATATTTAATTTAGATTTATACTATTTATTATTTATAAAATATGTACAGTCCAGTTTATCCAGATGTTCAAATGAAAAAATTAGTAAAAAAAGGTGTAGAAATCGAGTATTGTCCTAAATCTGGTGGTGTATGGCTAGACAAAGGTGAGTTAGAAAAGTTCATAGAGGCATACAATCAAAGTGAATACACCTATGAAGATAATGCTCCCTTAGGAGATAGTAAAGATGAGGATGATTACAGAGATCACGGGAAAAGCTATAAATCTAAAGATCATTACTATCGTCACAAAAAGAAAAAAGAATCTTTCTTAGGAGAAATTTTCGATATATTCTAAAAATCTAGTGGGTGAATCAAAATCGCATTCAGGGTTCAAAGTTAAGTATGAAACCTGAATGCGATTAAAAATCAAGCTAGATGGAAATATAATCATATCAATCTCTTCAAAACTCCTTTTCTCTTAACAATATTTTTATAATCCCACTGTATTTCTTGGGATTTTTTTAACCATCTTTTTAAATCTTCTTCGTTAATTTGATCGACAGATAAATACATTATCGATGCATCTTTAAACTTTCCTGTTCCAGCTAATAAATTTTCTTCGTCAAAATCAATCCCACTCCAAAACATTAAACGGACACCGGCTTTTAACTTACTATAGCCCACAATTGGATTCTCTTCTAGAAACCAAACTGGATGAGCATGCCAGATTTTGCTTTCTGCATTTGGTAAATTTTTATCTATAATTTCTGAAAGTAAAACGCAAATTTCTTTATGTTCTGGATCTTGTAAATTATTGTAGGTCCTAATATCAGTATGCATATTTAAATGTTAAAACCTAATTGAAACATTATATCTTGTTCTATATTTTATCCATTTAAAAATTATTGTCTCAACCTTCACTACACTCTTTAGTTACATTTTAACAACTATATTCCCTCTTTTACGACCCGAGTCGACAAGTTTATGAGCTTGTACAATATCATTTAAATTAAAAACTTTATCCACTATAACTTTTATCTTACCTGAGCTAACCAAACTCATTAAAAATTCTAAATCTTCCTTTTTTTCAGTTGCCGAGCCTGCAATAATTTTTTTTGAACCTCGAGCTAACAAAGCTTTAATAAGATCTTTCAAACCTCCAACAAGCATTAGGAATTTTCCATTTTCATTAAGAAGTTTTAAAGCTTTATCAATACTTATATTCCCAACAGTGTCCATAACTAGATCATATTTCTGCTCTGAACGAAAAATATCTTCTTCTTTATAATCAATAACAAACTCTGCTCCCAAAGATTTAACAAATTGGACATTATCTGTACCACATACAGCTGTTACATTCGCTTCATAAAATTTTGCAATTTGAACTGCAAAACTTCCAACAGACCCCGATGCTCCATTAATTAAAATAGTTTGGTCCTTTTTAATTTGAGCTTTATCTGCCAAAAAAAATAGAGCTGTAGAAGCACCAAAGCTAAGTGCTGCTGCTGCTTCATTACTAATATTAGCAGGCTTATAAGATACTTTATTTTCTTTAACTGTTAAGTACTCGGCATATGCCGACATTTTCATTCCGGTCATTCCAAAAACCAGATCTCCCACTTTTAAATTTTTCACTTCACTTCCAATCTCTTCAATTGTTCCAGAAAAAGTATTACCCAAGATCTTCGTTCTTGGTCTAAAAATTCCAAATGCAAGCCTTGCAATAAATCCAAAACCTTCTGGAAATCTCGCTCCTCTAATTCTCGAATCTCCTGAATTTACTCCGGCAGCAATAACTTTAACTAAAACCTCGTCTGCTTTCGGAACAGGTTTATTTATGTCTTCAATGTGTAAAACCTCTGGTGGACCGTATTTATTTAAAACAGCTGCTTTCATAATTTCATAAAAAAAATAGTTAATTTATTATAGCCTTAATGTAAAAACAGATTAAGCGATTTAGTTAGTATTTCATCTTTATATATAGTTGATATTTAACTCTAGATTTAGAAAGGTTTCAAATATTCCCCTCGGTTTTTAAATTTAATATAATAGAAGTCATTCCTAAAAATTTATGAACGGAAAAGATGAGGCTGCGAATATAGATGACTATATTAAAGATTATCCTAAGGAAGTTAGGGATATTATGGAAAAGATTAGAAAGACCATTAAAGAGGTTATGCCAGATGCCACAGAGACAATTGGATATGGTATTCCTACCTTCAAACTAAATGGCAAAAATGTTGTTCATTTTGGAGGGTATGATAAACATATAGGTTTCTACCCTGCTCCTGGTGGTTTAGATGAATTTGAAGAAGAACTCGCGCAATACAGAAAAGGCAAAGGTACGGCTCAATTTCAATTAGACGAGCCCATTCCTTACGGTTTAATAAAAAAAATTACCCAATTTAGAGCCATGCAAGTTTTAGAAAAAACCAAATAGTAATGAATATTTTGGTAGACTGGTTTAAATATTCATGAAAATTTTCAAAACCTTAAAAACTCTCAATGTAATAACCTCTTTTATGATTGTTTTACTTGCAGGATTTATTGTATTTCATTCATTTTTTCCTGACATTATTTTTGCAACAAATTCAAATAATCCCGAAGCATATACTTACCAATCCGAAACAAACACACATGTTTTAGGAGATAAACTAAAAGAAAAAGAATTAGAACTTGCTAAAATTCCTAAAGATAACAGACTCGTTATTTCTAAAATCCAAGTTGATGCACAAAGACATCTCTGCTTTAAATCTAGGTATGTGGCGCAGACCTAGAACAAGTACCCAGACAAAGGAGGTAACACAGTTATTACAGCGCATAGATTTCTATTCACAAAGGGACCTAATACATTCTACAATCTAGATAAAGTAACAATAGGAGATGAGGTTTTAGTTTATTGGCAAGGGAAAAAATATACTTATGAAGTTTACGAGATTACAGAAGTTCTTCCAAAACAAATGGAAATTGAATACAACACAATAGAACCTATCCTAACTTTATATACTTGTACTCCCCTATGGACCTCGGAAAAGAGATTGGTAGTAAAAGCAAAACTACAATAACAAAACCCAATATTGCCTTTGAATTTATTAAATTAATGCTTAGAATTGCATTAATTCTTGCAGCATTTCTATATATTTCCAATCTTTCAAATTAACTTAACTGTCTTTTTCGAGTTAATGTGTATCCAATTGAAACTGTGGAAATACTGGCTAATACTAATATTACTCCATTCCAAGGAACACTTTGTTTTGAAGGAATAGCCCCACTTGTATTGGGCAATTCTGTTTCCACAGAAGCAGAAGCTGAAACATCTGTAATTGTTGTACCCACAGTTGTTGAGGTAGTCCCCCCTGTAGTTGTTGCTGCTCAAGTAGATCTAGGAATGGTATTTGTGTCTAATGTTACAGCCCCATTTTGTGCCAATATTCTTCCATTAACAGTTGCACCCGTTGTAAGTGTAACCGACGTTAAAGCCAATATATTTCCTCTGAAAGTTGAATTTGTTCCAAGTGTTGCAGAACTTCCAATCTGCCAAAATACATTGCAAGGCTGTGTACCATTAACTAAGTTTATTACACTGGAAGAAGCGGTAGTTAAAGTTGAACCAGCCTGAAAAACAAAAATTGCATTTGGATCACCTCCACCATCTAATGTAAGAGTTCCAGTAAGTCCAATTGAAGAAGCTGAATTATAAACCCCTGGTGTTAGTGTTTGGCCTCAAAGATCTGCTACTATAGGTAGTGTTGGCCCTTGAGCAGCAGCATTGTTATAAGCAGTTGTTAAGTCGGTTTTAGCACTTTGTGTAACACCATCTCCTGCATGATTTGTACCAGTTAATGTTACGGATCCAAAACCAGTTTGTGTTGTAGTTGGAAAAGAACCTACATCCCCAGTAATTATTGTGGGACCAGTATTCGTTATACCTGAACCTGCAAGAACTGAAAAACTTTCTGCAGTACCAAGATCTATAAATGTTGCTGCTTTAACCAAAGAACTCAAGCCCATCATCGATGCAATCAAAAGAAAAATTACCGAAATTCTACTAAATATTTTCATAATTTCAACAAATAAGATTAAAATAATTCCAGGCAACCTATTTTCACTTTAGCCTATTCAAAAAACATTACAATATTGTTTACCAATTTTTTATATTCTTTTTACAAAACACTGCAAATCCCAATAGATTCAAAAGATTTGAGAGTATAAAAAATCCGGAAATATAAAAATAAGAAAGTTATTTACTGATTACTTAATTTGCCACTTAAATTTTACAGATAGATAATAGATTATTACATCTGCAGCAATTATTAATAGTACGAATAAATATACAGCCAATCCAATGGCATGTGTCGACTGGCTATGTTCTTCGTGTAATAAATGAAAGGCTTCACTAAAAGATTTATATGCTAAAAAGATAAATGCATATGCAGCCAATAAAGATAAAAGTGCACTTTCGACAATCTTTTTAGTAAATTTTGGTGAAACGAAAATTAGTATATCTATTAAAATATCTGCCAAATAAATTCCAAAGAGCAATCCAAACACATTATAAATTGTCATAGCACCCATATATCCAACTAAATCGTCCAATCCAATAATAAAAGGTAGAAAGAAAGACCATTTAGCTAAACTTGTTAAAGACATTTTCTGCACCTTCGGACTTCCTAGTTCTGGAATCCAAAATGTAAATGGACGAGTAGGATAATATAGAATTTTAAGAATTCCAGCAGTAACTTTACCAATAAACCCCACAACACCTTTTCTATTTTCAAAATACTCTCTTCCTTCATATCCCAGCTTTACCATTACACTTCCAGCAAAAATTAATAAAGCTAATATTAACCAAGAGATTTCCTTTGCATATCCCCATAAAAATAGAACCACACTAACACCAACAAAACATCCGACACATGTAAAAATATTCATAACCACTCTGGCTTTAGCACCAGGATTTGGGATTTGCATTCGTCCTACAATTAAAGCGTAGTCTACAGCAGTTACAAAATATAGAAAGAAACCTACAGTTATATCCAATGGTCTTAATATAATCTTTATATCTTCAGTCTTGCTAGGGTTAATGAGATATGTAATAAAGATATATGTTAAAAGTACAAAAAGTATAAAAAGAACTATACAAATAACAATTGGCATTAGCTGGTTCGCTAATAGCCCTTTTTTAGTATCTTTATTCTCATCTAACCAAGTAAATATATTCATTTAAATTTTGAAATTAAACCTCATATAATAACATACACATAACACTAGGTAGGGATACGAAAATTTGTTATATTTACCAATGGAGAAACATAATAAACAAATTATAAAAAGATATTTTGAAGAAATTTGGAATGCTAAAAACTGGGAAACTGCTAAAGAAATAGTTAGCGATAGATTTATTACTCGCTTTAATTCAGAAAATAATTCAGGTGCAGATGGTTTAATAAATGTGGTAAAAGAACGCTATCAAGTATTCCCAGATTTATATTTCGAACTTGAGGATATGGTTGAAGAAGGAAATAAAATTTGGGTGAAATATATTTTTACTGGGACGCATAAAGGTGAATTTTGGAATATACCTGCGTCTGGCAGAAAAATTGAATATAAAGCTGTTGCAATGTTTGAAATTGAAGAAGGAAAAGTTATATCTGGAGCAAGTGTAAGAGATGAATTAACCCTTTTAGAACAAATTGGATTTATTGAGGGTTTAAAGAAAGACGGTAAACAATAAATTTCTTATCCAATTGGTGCATAAGCAATAGAATTACCACGTGATATAATTCATTTGGCATTAATGCACAATTTTTTACGTAATTAGCAAGACTAACAAATAATTTCCTAATTACTAAATCCCCAAAGCAACTGTTACGACTATTGGATAGATTATCAGTCCAACAATTTGTGAGAACATGGAAATTTGGGCGATGGAGTCTGCATCTATTCTGTACTTATCCGTGTATATCATTCCATAAGCAGAAAATGGAGTGAAAACTGTTAGTAATAAGGCTTTCTTAGTGTTTGGATCTTCCAGAACAGCACTAAAAAGTATTGCCACAATTAAAATTAAAAGTACATTTCTAAAAATGAAAGTTTGCAGAACTTGAGAAATGCGTTCTTTGTCTGGATACGTTAATGAAAGTGTACTATAAACTAAAACAAAAAAAGAAAAGCCTTTAGAAATAAAGTCTGCAACATTTATAAAATACTGAGAAACCTGAACATTCAATATTGTTAACGCCACAGTAAATATTACTGTTAGTAGTATTGGATCTGTAATTAAATTCTTTAAAATCTTTCTAAAATCTAATTTATTTTCTCCACTATCGTAAATATTTGCTATTATCGGACCTAAAACAATTATAGTTACAAAAAGAACAATATCTAAAAGCACTACTTTGCTAAAAACATTATTATCAAAATTTAACTGCACAAATGGGAAGGCGAAAGTACCGACTGCAAAGCACATTACTGTTATATTTAATGCACCAGCAACATCTAACCTCCATTTCTTAATATAGCAATATATTCCAAAGGCTCCAGCCATTAATACAGAACATATAACTATGATTAGTGCTAATTTTAAATCCTCACTTGTTACTTTAACCCCATAGAATACTCTAAAGATTAAGAAGGGGATCATTATTTTGAAAATTATTGGTCCTAGGCTTTTCTTAGCTTCTACATTCAGGACTTTCCTTTTTCTTAAATACAAAGTCAGTAAAATAACTGTGAAAACCGGCAGAGAATTTAAAATTGCCGTTTGAAAATTTTCTAACATTTATTCAATTTAATATCTGGGATTTTAACTCAAAACTTCGTTCTTTGAAAATCTCTTAATACAATTTCTTTCTCGGGAGGACAGATGCGCAAAATGAAAGCATTAGTGTTTAAAGAGATTCCTGGCTGCGCAGGAATGACATCATTGATCAGGATTTAGATACAATGAAGATGCTAATAGGTAGGTCATAGCTAATTGCTAATCGCTAAAAGCTTATTAGCTTCTACTCTCCTTCCTATTAATCAACTCCATAGCCTTGTCGAAGTTCATTGCTTTCTCCATTTCTCCATTTGCTATAAAGAACAACTGGTCAGCGTTCTTAATAGTATTTAATCTGTGGGCGATTATTATCTTTGTAGTTTCTTTTGGAAGCTTATCGATAATTTCTTGTAAAAGTTTTTCTGTTACTGTATCTATATTTGCAGTGGCTTCATCCATAATAAGTAATCTTGGAGCCCTTAAAAGGATTCTAATGAATGCTACTAGTTGTTTTTGTCCTAAACTTACTCCATCTCCCTCACCTTTAATTTCTGTATTTAATCCATCTTTAAATCTCTCAACAACTTTTTCTAATCCTAATTCATTTAATTTGTTTGTAAGTTCTTCTTCATTTAAATCTGCTAATTCTTTCTTTCCATATTTAATATTTTCTGCAATTGTACCGCTAAACAAGAATGGCTCTTGGAGAATAAATCCTATTTCGCTAGAAAGTTCATCGTGTGTGAAAGATTTAATATCTCTGCCGTGTAGATAAATTGTTCCATCTGTAGGGTCGTATAATCTTGCCATTAAAGATGCAGTTGTACTTTTACCTCCACCTGTTGGTCCTATTAACGCATACGTTTTACCTTCTTTAATTTCGAAATTAATATCCTTCAAAACTGCTTTTCCAGGTTCATATCCAAAAAATACTCTATCGAATTTAACTAAATCTCCAGACTCTTCTGTTTTTGCCGAAGTTTTATCTACAATATCCAAATCTGTTTTTAATCTTAAAATTCTAGAAATTCTAGTCCAGGCTGCTCGAGATGTTTGAATAGAAGTAAACAATTGCGCCATTATTCTTAAGGGTTGATAGAATCTATCTACATATAGAATAAATGAAGCTAAAGTACCAAAAGTAACTTCTCCACTTTGGATCATATCTATTCCGAATATAATTACCAATAGGAGAGATGCACTTCCAGCAAAATCGTAAATTGGTGAAAGAATTCCGTTTGCTATTGTTGCCCAAGTAGCGTTTTTATAATTCTTATGATTAGATTCTTTAAATTTATTTGTGAAGTAGTCTCTTCGATTAAAAGCTATTACAACTTTGAAATTGCTCAAGCTTTCTTGAATTTCTCCAGATAGTTCACCAAATGCATCTAGACTTTTCTGATTTTTTTTCTTAACCCAAGGGGAAATTAGAGAAGTAATTATAAATAGTCCAATTGAAGATGAAAGAGCAATTGCACCAAGCTTAAAGTCTAAAGCTAACATAATCAAGGCAGTACCTATAATTGTGAAAATATTTCCAATGAATCTAAGTAGAGTTTCAGAAAATGCTTGGTTTAGTTTTTCTGTATTGTTATTTATTCTAGAAATTAGATCTCCAGATTTGTTCTGGTTGAAAAATGCCAAAGGCAAAGACTGCAATTTATTAAATATTCCATTTCTCAAATTGAACAGAATACTTTGTCCTGCTCTACCCATTAGTAAAATTTGGAAATATGTTGCTATTGCTGCAACAAAATATATAGCAGCCAAGACAAATACAGATTTAATTAATTCAGTTTCTTGGCCTTTAAAAATATATTCATCTATTGAATCTCCAATTAAATATGGAGCTACAACAGTAGCTACAGAATTAATTGCAACGAAAATCATAGCCCAGAAGATTTTAGTCCATTGGCCGCTTAGATACTTACTGAATAGCTTTAATGAACTTCCAGTATTTTGTTTTGTGTTTTCGTCTTTTTCTAAATCGTACATTGTGTTATAAGTTATGGGTTATGAGTTATGGGTTGAACCCAAAACGCAAAACTCAAGACTCAGAACCCGATTACAGCTTTAGCTGTTATCTGTACTTTGCTGCGATTCGTAAATTTGCTTATACTCAAAAGATTTTTCTAAAAGCTCTTTGTGAGTTCCAGCAGCCAACAATTCACCTTCCATAATTAAAATAATTTGGTCGAAATCTTTAACAGATTCAATTTTTTGAGTAATTGCTACCAAAGTAATATTTGGATAGTTCTTTTCTAAATTAGCAAAGATTCTTTTTTCTGTATTAATATCAACTCTGGCGGTGAAGTCGTCTAGCAACAAGATTTTAGGATTAATTGCTAAAGCTCTTGCCAAAGTTAACCTTTGTTTTTGCCCTCCAGAGAGGTTAGAACCTCTTTCAGTAATAATAGTATCCAATCCATTGTCTAGAGTATGAATAAATTCATCTAGTTCTGCAGTTTGAATTGCTTTATCCAAAGTTCCAGGAACAGATTTATCGCTGAATTCAATATTTTCTCTAAGAGAAGTATTAAAAATAACGCTATCTTGAAACACTAATCCCATTTGACTATAGAATGAATTTAATCTGTAATCTTCTAAATTAGTTCCATCAATAACAATTTCTCCGCTATCTGGATTGCTTAACCCTGCAATTGCATAGAATATTTGAGTTTTTCCTGCTGCAGTTGGCCCTAAAATTGCTGTTCTAGTTCCAGATTTAATTTTAAAGGAAATATTTTTAAGAATATTTCTACCGTTAATTACTAGATTTACATCTTTTAATTCTATATCCCCCTTGATTTCTTTTTCCACTGTTCCTTTTACTTCAGGTTCTACTGAATCCAAAACTTCATTAATTCTTCCATAGGAAGTGAATGCTCGAATTACAACTTCGCCTAAAAATCCAATAATAAATATTGGCATAATAAAAGTTCCAATATACAAATTGAATGAATTGAAATCTCCAAAGCTTAGCTGCCCCTTAATAATTAGCGATCCTCCATATCCTAAAACAATCAATACAGCTCCATTTGCAGCAATATTAATAAACGGTATTAGACTGCTAAGTAATCCTACTATCCTTAACCCGTTTTCTTTAGATTTAGAATTAATATCTTGAAATTTATCTATTTCAGATTTATATGAATTCAAAACTCTAACTAAAGGTGAAGCTACAATGCTTTCGTTAATTACTAAATTAAGTTTATCGATAATTTGTTGTGCAATTATAAAGTATTTACTAATCTTTCCAAAAAGATATCCAAAATAGATAATTATAGTTGGAATAACGAGAATTACAGGAATTGCAAGTTTGTAGTTGATTGTTAACATTGCAATAATACTTCCAACTAGCAAGAATATGGATGCAAATACCACAACTAATCCTTGAGAAACAAAGTTTTTAACTGCATCTACATCTCCAGTTAAATTTGTTAAAAGTCTAGATGTAGAAATTTTATTAATGAATGCAATGGATTGTTTTGAGATTTTTTCTGCAATTTGATTTCTTAAATCTTCAGCTATTCTTTCGGATGTATAGTTACTAAGGACTGTTAGAATTATAGCTAAAACCAAGATTATTGCTGCAACTCCTCCAACTTTTAACAAAGCTTCATTCCTATCGAATGTTTGCTCAACAAAAGAGTCAATAACTGCAGAAATTAACCTAGGCATTATTAAAACCAATAGGTTTATGACGAGCGATATACCTACAGATAGCGCTATTAAACCCTTATAGTTTTTCAAAAATGCAAAGAATTTTTTATTTGAAGCCGATTGATTCTGATCCATTATGATAACTAATATACTGTTCCTTAATAATAAAAGTAATGAGTAATTTTAATATTGATATAAAGATATTAGAATATTGAGATACTACAAATATTTAATATCCCTATATCCTAGTTTCTTGTGCTCAATTTAGCACTCTGCAACCTTTAATGATAACTCAAAAGTTCTAAAATTTGTAGTCCTTCTTGAGGCAATAATATCTGCTTAAGGTTATAAGCTGTTCGCTGAGTGCTAACTGCTAACTGCTAACTGCTAACTGCTAACTGCTAACT